>Ga0138256_10001420_pt1 | contig 25830 bp, 25 predicted proteins | sample KNB2016incub_MG_FD_105486 | JGI IMG/M metagenome (GOLD analysis project Ga0138256, IMG submission 105486) | Active sludge microbial communities from wastewater in Klosterneuburg, Austria - KNB2014incub_MG | ecosystem: Engineered > WWTP > Activated sludge > Unclassified | place: Austria...
CTTGTCGGCGCTCACGCCCGCGCCCACCTGCGCAATCACCCCCGCGCTCTCGTGGCCCAGAATCATGGGGTATTCGCGGTGGCCGCGCACATACCGGTGAATATCTGACCCGCAAATGGAGGAGGCGTGAACCCGAAGCAGCACATTGCCCGCCGCCGGGGTGGGGGTTTCCACCTCGGCCACTTCCATCACGCCTTTGTTTTTTAAAATAACCGCTTGCATGTTAATTACGAATTACGAATTACTAATTACTAATTACTAATTACTAATTACAAATTTGCCTCAAGGCAACTCAAAAGTCTGTCTGTCATGCTGAGCGAAGCGAAGGGTGACATGCCAACTTTGATATTAAAAAACACATTTAGCATAAGCAGAGTTATTTCTCATTTCTTATTTCTTTCAATCTCCGCCAACGCGTCAAACTCTGGCAGCGCCTTGCGAGAGATGCTCAAATAAATCTCAAACAGGTTTTTGTAATACGCGTGGTTTTTTGGGGATGGCTCATAGGTCGTGCGACGCGCCAACAACCCATCTACAAACGCGCCTGCACTGGGGCACAGGCCAACCGCCTGCGCGGTGAGCGCGTATAGCCCAAGCAAATGCCCACCCTCGCTGCCATCTGCGCATTGGGCCACCACCAGCGGTTTGCCATACACATCGGCTTTGATCTGACACCACACCGCGCTGCGCGTTGCGCCGCCAGAACCCAAATACTCGCCGGCCTCCGCGCCGCTCTGCGCCGCAATTTGAATGTTGTCCATCACCGCAAAGGCGCACCCTTCCATCATGGCGCGAATCATTTCTGCGCGGGTGGTGGCGTAGCTCAGGCCAAAGAAAATGCCCCGCGCGTTGCTGTTCCAAAGCGGGGTGCGCTCACCGGCCATGTATGGCACAAAAATCAGGCCGCCCGCGCCGGGTTGAATGCCCGCCGCCTCACGCGAGAATTGCTCAAAATTGGTCTGGCCGCCGTCCGAGCGGTCAGACCAGTTGGCGGTCAAAATATCTTTGAACCACACCAAAGACCCGCCGCCCACCGTGCCGCCTTGCAAAAGATATTGCCCGCGCAACACGTGATGCGAAAAAATAAGGCGCGGCTCCACCACAATTTTGTCCAGGCTGATGGCCATGCCGCCGGCCTGACCGCCCTGCTCGTTGGTGTGACCCACGCGCGTGACGCCCGCGCCCAGCGCGCCCGCGGCGGCATCCAAACAACCCGCAATCACCGGGATCCCATCGGCCAAACCAAGCTGCGCGGCGGCCTGCGGCGTGAGCTGCCCCGCGATGTCTGCGCAATCCATCAAACGCGGCATTTTGCCCAGCGGGATGCCCAGCGCGTCCGCGGCGTTTTCGTCCCAGCGCTCGCGGGCGATGTCGAAAAAATGATAGCCATACGCCTGCGTAAAATCGCAGGTCATTTGGCCGGTCAGCCTGGCGGTGATATAGCCTGAGCAGGTCAAAAACGCGTGCGCCGCGTCAAACACATCGGGGCGGCGCTTCTTCAGCCAAAGCAGTTTTGGCGTGATGTAACCAGCGTCCAGCGGGTTGGCGCACAGCCGCACAAGCTCGCTGGCGTTGGGCAAACCGCGCAACCAGGCCGCTTCTTCCTCGGCGCGGCGGTCCAGCCAAATGATGGCGGGGTGGAGCGGGGCGCCATTTTTGTCAACCGGGATCAGCGTCCAGCCAATGCCATCCACGCCAATCCCCGCAATTTCGCGCGGGTCAATTTGGCTTTTGCGGATGGCTTCCCGGACGGTGACGATGACCGCATCCCACCAGGTCTCGGCGGAGATTTCGGCGTGCGTGGCTTGCGGGCGCGTGAGCGCGTATGCCTGCGAGGCTTCGCCCACCCGCGCGCCATCCCGCCAAAGCGCGGTTTTTGCGCCGGATGTGCCAACATCAATGGTGAGGATGCACGTCTTGGTCATCTTGAACCCGCCCCTAGCCCCTCTCAGCGGGTGGGGGATTGCCCGCAATTTCTCCGTCCATATCCCACAAATCTTGCCAGTCTTTTGCGCCAGGCCACAAAAAAACCTGCCCTTTGATGAGGCGGCAATTTTTGTCAATCTTGCTGATCGCCAGCATGTCCGCATCGCTCAGCGGGGCGGTTGTGACGCAGCGCAGGTTTTCTAGATATTGCGCCGGTTTTACAGAAAATGGGATGGGAACCGCGCCTTTTTGAGCCGCCCATTTGATGCACACCAGCGCGGGATGAACATTTAATCGCTTGGCGATGTCAACGATCACGGGGTCGGTGGTGTCCACCGTGTCGCCTGCCGTGCGGTCTCGTTCTGGGCGCGATGGCGAGCCAATGGGCGAATAGCCAATGGGCACAATGCCGCTTGCTTTTACAAAATCAAATAATTCGGGTTGTTGAAAGTGCGGATGAAGTTCCATCTCGCAGGCGGCGGGTTTTATTTTGGCATCCCGCAAAATCAGTTTTAATTTTGGTATGGTCACATTGGATACGCCAATGTGCCGCGCGAGACCCATCTCGACCAATTGCTCCATCTGCCGCCATGTGCGCATAAAATTTTCGTGGATGTATGGCACGGCGTGCGGGTCGCGCGAGTTTACGCTCACGCCTTTTTCGTGGTGGTTGGGGAAGGGCCAGTGAACTAAAAATAAATCAACGTAATCGAGTTGCAAGTCTTCGAGCGTTTTTTGGCACGAGCGCACAACTTGCCCGTGCATGTTGTTCCACACTTTTGAGGTGATCCAAATCTCATCGCGCTTTACGCCCGCGCTCATGGCGCTGCGCAGTGCCACGCCAATCTCGGCCTCGTTGCCATACACCGAGGCGCAATCCACATGCCGGTAGCCCTGCTGGATGGCGTCTTCCACCGCCTGGGCAATTTCTTTGGGGGAGTATTTGTCTGAACCAAAGGTGCCTAATCCAACTGATGGGATTTTTGCGCCGGTGAATGTTGTTTGGCTGGGCACAAGAGCGGGGTTGATGGAAGTGTTCAAGGTTTTTGTGAGAGACGGAGGACGAGGGACGGAAGACGGATTTTTACCGTCTTCCGTCTTCCGTCTGTTTATGCTTTACGCATTACAAAGCGGTTTATTGATACAACACAGCGGCGATCTTGGGATCGGCGATGTTGCTCTTGTCATACCAATAGAAACCGGTGTCAATGTTCTTGGGAACAGACTCGCCCTTGATGGCCTTGACGGCGGCTTCCACGCACTTGTAGCCAATGCCAATTGGATCCTGGGTGATGGCGCCAGCTTCTGTGCCAGCCTTGATCGCATCAATTTGCTGCTTGCCAGAGTCGTAGCCAATGACCGTGATCTTGCCATCCATCTTCAGTTCCTTCACCGCGTTCAGCACGCCAATGATGGAGCCTTCGTTCCCGCCAAAATACCCCTTGAGGTTCGGGTGCGATTGAATGACGGCCTTGGCAATATCGGTGGACTTGAGCTGGTCGCCGCCGCCGTATTGAATGTCAACGATCTTGACGTTCGGGTGCTTGGCGGCCATCTGCTTGGTGAAGCCATCGCGGCGGTCAATGCCGGTGCGGCTGGTTTGGTCGTGCACAATCACGGCCACTTCGCCCGCGTCGCCAATCAGGGCGGCCATCTTGTCTGCGGCGGCGCCAGCGGCGGCCAGGTTGTCTGTGGCGGCGGTGGCGACTGGGATGTCGCTGTCTACGCCAGAGTCAAAGCCGATGATCGGAATCTTGGCGTCCTTGGCTTTTTGAAGCAGAGGAATGGCGGCCTTGGAATCGAGGGCGGCGAAGCAGATCGCGGCGGGCTTCTTGCTCAGCGCGGTCTGAAGCATTTCCAACTGCTTGTCTACCTGAGACTCGGTCTCTGGGCCTTCAAACGTGATGTCCACGTTCAGGTCTTTGGCGGCGTTGTTGGCGCCCAGCTTAACGGCTTGCCAAAACTGGTGCTGGAAACCCTTGGAAATCACGGGGATGTAGGGCTTGGCGGCAGCGGCTGGCGCGGCGGTGGCTGCCGGGGCCGCAGCTTTGGTTGGGGCGGCGGTTGGGGCGGGGGCCGCGCCACCGCAGGCGGCCATCGCCGCGGCAAAAGCCATCGCAAACACTGAGTAAGTAAACTTCTTGTTCATGTTGTTTTTCCTGTTCTCCTAATACTTAGCAAGTAAATGTGTCAATAAATGTGGGTTGTTTTGATCGTTTTGCGTGTATCGCCTCCCGTTTCTAATTTTTTATCTGGCATTTTCATTACTTTCGGCGGCGCGCAATATCCAGATAAACCGCCAAAATGACAATTGCTCCCGTGACAACGGTCTGCCATTCTTGCGGAACAGAGAGAATGCGCAAACCGTTGGAAAGCACGCTGATGATGAACGCGCCAATGATGGTGCCGAGGATGGTTCCCTCGCCGCCGCTGAGCGACACGCCGCCAATGACCGCGGCGGCAATCGCGTCCAGCTCGTAGCCTTGCCCCAGCGCGGGTTGCGCCGAGTTGAGGCGGGCGGCGATCACCACGCCAGCCAAACCGCTGAAGAAACCGCACAGCCCGTAGACGATGATCTTCCACTTGTTTACGTTCACGCCAGAAAGCCGCGTGGCTTCCTCGTTGCTGCCCAGCGCAAAGGTGTAGCGCCCCAGCAGGGTTTTGTTCAAAATAAACGCCGCCAAAATGGCCGCCCCAAACATGATCAGCACCGCGTTTGGCACATCTGCGCCGGGGATGATTGACCCAATCAGAGAACTCATCACCAGTTGGTTAAAGCCGGGCGTGTCATTAAAGTAGATGGGTTTAAGATGCGACAACACCAGCGCCAGACCCTTCGCCACGTTTAGCATGCCCAGCGTGGCGATGAATGGCGGCACTTTTAGCCGCGCGATGATGACGCCGTTCAGCAAGCCCGCCAGCGTTCCGGTGAGTAACCCGCCCAAAATGCCAATGGGGATGGGCAGACCCATGTCTGTGATAAACACGCCGGTCATGACCGCCGAAAGCGACATGACCGTGCCGATGGAGAGGTCAATCCCGCTGGTGATGATGACAAACGTCACGCCCAGCGCCAAAATTCCGTTCACCGCCGTGGCCAGCAAAATGCCCACAAGATTCTCGAATTTGAGAAAGTTGGGCGAGGCCACCGAAAAGACAATAATCAGCAAAATAAGCGCGGCAAAAGCCAAAATGCGTTGCGCAGCGTCCGACTTCATCAAAGGTGTTTTGGCTGCTTTGGTGGTTGCTTCCATTTAATTTTCTCCTGTCCTGTTTACGAGCGTTGGGTTGCAAGGGTCATGATTTTTTCCTGGTTGGCTTCGCCGGCGGTGAGCTGGCCGGTGATGCGGCCTTCGCACATCACAATCACGCGATGGCTCATGCGCAACACCTCGGGCAGCTCAGAAGAAATCATGATGATGGATTTGCCTTGTTTTGCGAGGTCGTTGAGCAATTTATAAATTTCGCTCTTTGCGCCCACATCAATCCCGCGGGTGGGTTCATCAAAAATCAAAATATCGGTGTCGGCGGTGAGCCACTTGCCGATGATGATTTTTTGCTGGTTGCCGCCAGAGAGATTTTTTGCTTTTTGTTTAATGCTGGGTGTTTTGATGGCTAACGCCTTCACGTAGGTGTTGGCGATTTCTTTTGTCTTGCTCTCATTAATCGTGCCCAGCGCGCCCAAAAACTTGTCAAACGAGGCCAAAACCGTGTTTGTTTCCACATCCATCCCCAGCGTCAGGCCATAACGCTTGCGGTCCTCGGAGAGGTAAGCGATGCCATACTTGACCGCATCGGTGGGGCTGTGAATGGCAACCTTTTTGCCCTTCACAAACACCTCGCCAGAATCCACCGTATCTGCCCCAAAGATGGCCCGCGCGGTCTCGGTGCGGCCCGCGCCCACCAGCCCGCTAAAGCCCAGAATTTCGCCTTTTTTAAGTTGAAAACTCACATCCTTGAGCGCGTTCCCGCGCGTGATGTGCTTCGCCTCCAGCACAATCTCCTCGCTGGGGCGCTCAGGCACCTCTGGCGCAGATTCAAAAATGGTGCGGCCCACCATCATGCTGATGATGCGATCAATGGACGTGTCTTTGGTGAGCACCGTGTCCACATATTTTCCGTCGCGCATCACCGTCACGCGGTCGGTAATTTGCTTTATTTCTTCCAGCCGATGCGAAATGTGCACCACCGCCGTGCCTTCATCGCGCAGGTGGCGGCACACCCGGAACAACTCCTCAATCTCAGATTCAGTCAGCGCGGCGGTTGGCTCATCCATGATCAAGATGGACGAGTTAAACGAGAGCGCCTTGGCGATCTCGACCATTTGCTGTTTTGCCACCGTGAGCGAACCCACCCTGGTGCGCGGGTCCAGCTTCAGGTGCAGCATGTCCAAAATTTGCACCGTCTGCTCGTTGATGGCTTTTTCGTCCAGCGTTACCCCCAGCTTCCCGCGCGGTTCGCGGCCAATAAAAACATTCTGGGCAATGGTCAAATGCGGCATCAGGTTCAACTCTTGATGGATCATGCAAATACCCAAATCCTGCGCGGCGCGTGGGCTGGGTATTTCCACCTCTTTGCCCTTCAAAACAATCCGGCCAGAGTCTTTGGCATACACGCCGGCCAGCACTTTCATCAATGTGCTTTTGCCCGCGCCGTTCTCGCCCACCAGCGCGTGAACCTCGCCGCGCAACAACTCCAATTGCGCGCCATCCAGCGCCTGCACACCCGGAAAGGCTTTGGTGATGTTCTCCATTTTTAGCACGACATCGGCCATAGATTGCTCCTTTTCTAAAAAAAATTAGCGGTGAATACCTGCGTTTTTAACCAGTTGCGCCCCGCACGATTCGCGCACAATAAGCGTTGTATCCAAAACAATTTCCTGCGGCTCGCTGGCCGCTTTGTCCGCAATCCGTTCCATCAAAAGCGCGGTAGCCATCTGCCCCATTTTTTGCGCGTCTTGCACGCACACGGTTAAAAATGGGTAGATGGATGATGCCTGGGGGATGTCATCAAAGCTGACCAGCGCGATATCCTCTGGCACGCGCAACCCTTCTGCCCGCAGCGCCCGCAATGCGCCAATGCACATCAGGTTGTTCATCGCCACGATGGCCGTTGGGCGGGGCGAGGCGGCGAGCAACTCCTTCACAATTTGCTCGCTGGAGCCTTCCTTAAAAGTGCCGTATTTGATGTAATCCGGTTGGATGGGGATGTCGTGCGCCGCCAGAGCGCGGCGATATCCATCCAACCGCTGGCTGGCGGTAGAAACTTCCACCGGCCCGCTCATGATGGCAATGTCCCGATGGCCCAGACCGATCAAATGTCTGGTGAGCGCAAAGCCGCCCTTTGCGTTGTCTCCGCGCACAATATCCATCTTTTTGCCCTTCACGTGGCGGTCAATCAGCACGCACGGCATATCGTAGCGGCTCAGCAAATCCAGCCGCTCGGTGTTGTTGGATGATGGGGCAAGAATCATGCCGTCAATTCGCCGCTGAACCAAAATGTTGATGTAATTCAGCTCTTTTTGCGGGTCCTCATCTGTGTTGCACACGATGACGTGATACCCCCTGGCGGCGGCGGTGTCTTCCACGCCGCGCGCAACCGTTGTCCAAAATGGGTTGGTGATATCGGTGAGAACAAGCGCCAGCGTGTGAGTTTGGCGCGATTTGAGGCTCTTCGCCATGCCATTTGGCACGTAGCGCAAATCGGCAATGGCTTTTTCCACCCGTTCGCGGGTGATGGCGTTGACCGGGCCAGAGGCGTTGACCACCCGCGAAACGGTGATCGCCGAAACGCCGGCAGCGCGGGCTACATCGCGGACGGTAACCATGATGACAATTTGCGATGCGATTTAGCGAGGCAAGCGCGATGAATTTCCGCCAAAGCGACGGTGAGGCAATTGAACATGAGTTGACATCTTGGTTCTCTCCTTTCAATTCAACGCGCCGGGTTGTGTTATCGCTAACATGTTACCGGTAACATTTGCACTATACAAGATGCAATAAATCTTGTCAAGAGGAATGTTGACGAATTTCCCAAACCAAAATGAAACGCCAAGTTGATAACAAATTGATAATTTGTGGCTCTGGCGGGTTGGGCAAACTCACGAAACTCCAAAAAAATAATGTTACGATTCACTCTGCAACTTTTTTTACTCTAATGACAAATATTTACGCAATCACAAACCAGAAAGGCGGTGTGGGCAAAACCACCAGCGCGGTGAACCTGAGCGCGTATCTGGCGGCAGCGGGCAAGCGCGTGTTGCTGGTAGATATGGACCCGCAAGCCAACGCCAGCAGCAGCCTTGGCGTTCCCAAAAACCCGCCAAACGGTTCCAGTTACGAGCTTTTGCTGGGCGCGGCCCCGGCCTCAAAAGTCACGCTCAAAAATGGGCGATTGAACTTGTCCATCATCCCCAGCTCGCCCAACCTGGCGGCCGCGGAGATTGAGCTGGTGGGCGAAATTGGCCGCGAGCACCGCCTGCGTCAGGCGCTGGCCGAAGAAGCGGGCAAATATGATTACATTTTGATGGACTGCCCGCCATCTTTGGGATTGCTGACCGTGAACGCCCTGACCGCCTCTACCGGCGCGCTGGTGCCCGTGCAAACGGAATATCTCGCGTTGGAAGGTCTCTCGCAATTGCAGCGCACAACCCAGCTTGTGCGCCAGCGGCTAAACCCCGAAACGCGCATCCGCGGGCTGATTTTGACGATGTATGACGCGCGGACGCAGTTGTCTCAGCAGGTGGCCGCCGAGGTGGAAAAGATTTTTGGCCCGCTTGTGTTCAAAACGCGCATCCCGCGCAGCGTGCGGCTCAGCGAGGCCCCATCGCACGGGCAACCCATTTTGACCTACGCGCCAAACTCGCCGGGCGGCGCGGCTTACGCGGCTTTGGCGAAGGAGCTTTTGGCGCAAGATTTTCCGTCCGTCGCAGAGCCATCACCCGAAACAGAACCCGCGCAGGCGCAGCCCGCCGAGGTGACGCCATGAGCAAGGCGTTTGGCCTGGGGCGCGGTCTGGAGGCGCTCATCCCCGGCGCGGATGATGTGCTGAAGCCCGAAACGCAGCAAAAAGGCATGATGGAGCTGGGCGTGGAGGAGATTCGCGCCAACCCGCACCAGCCGCGTCTTTCGCGCGGGATTGATTCGCTCAAGCTGGATGAACTGGCGGCCAGCATCCGCGAGCACGGCGTGATTGAGCCGTTGATTGTGACGCGCACGGTTGGGCCGGGCGCGCCGTATACGCTCATCGCGGGCGAGCGCCGCTGGCGGGCTTCGCAACTGGCCGGGCTTAAAAAAGTGCCGGTGGTGGTGAAGGAAGCCGCGCCGCAACAAATGCTGGAGATTGCGCTGATTGAAAATATTCAGCGCTCTGATCTTGGCCCGCTGGAAGAAGCCGCCGCCTACCAGCAACTGATGAACGAATTTGGCCTGACTCAGGAGCAAGTGGCCGAGCGCGTGGGCAAAAATCGCGTCACGGTCACAAACGTGGTGCGCCTGCTCCGCCTTCCGGGGCAAATTCAAACCTCGCTCATGAACGGGGCCATCAGCGAAGGCCACGCCCGCGCGTTGCTGGGCCTGCCCACCGCGGTGGAGCAACTGACCGCGCTGGAAGAAGTGACCCGGCAAAACCTGAACGTGCGCCAAACCGAGGAGCTTGTGCGGCGCATGACCGAGGCGCTGCCGCCGCGCCCAAAGGCCCAGCCCAAGCCAGAGAAGTGGGAAGCCGCCAAGCAATACGAGCAAAAGCTGCGCGGCGCGCTGGGCACAAAAGTCTCGCTGCACCGCAGCCGCAAAGGCGGCAAAATTGTGATTGACTTCTTCTCTGACGAAGAATTTAGCGCAATTTACGAAAAAATTGTTGGAACGGAATAATTTTCACCGCAAAGGCGCGAAGAAATAAGAAATGAAGAAATAAGAAATAACTGGACTTACGCAAAATGTGTTATTCGTGAAAAAGTAATGTTTGTCACCCTGAGCTTGCCAATGGCTCTGCCTTTGGCAAGCTCAGCATGACATGTCATCGTTTTTTGATTCAGCTTTGCAGAAGTCCGGAAACAAGAAAAATTTGACGCGCATTTTCTTATTTCTTCATTTCTTATTTCTTTCCTCAGCGTCTTCGCGCCTCTGCGGTGAGATAAATAAGGCATGACAAATGTAATCTCTTTGCTCGTGGGCGCGGTTGTGGCGTTCACCGGGCGCAAAGTGTTGTGGCTGTTGGTGGGGCTGATGGGATTTGTGGCCACGCTCAGCTTTTTGCGCGAAGTTCCGCTTTTGTCCGGCGTGGGCGACCCCATCAAAATGGCGGCATCGGTGGTGGTGGGCCTCATCTTCATGGCGTTGGCGCAGTCCATCGTTGGGCTGGCGGTTAACGCGATGGGATTTCTGGCCGGGTTTGTCATTGGCTCATCGCTCCTCGCCCCATTGCTCAATCAAACCGCGTTTCTGCCCGTGATCGCCCTTGGCATTGCGGCCGGGCTGATTGGCATTGGCCTCGCCAAGCTCAGTTTTGAGTGGGGTGTGATTTTTCTCTCGGCTTTTGCGGGCGCCAGCATGATGATGGACGCGCTTAACCGCATGACGACCATCAGCAACGCGGTGCAAATTGTGGGCGCGTTTGTCCTCGCGATTTTTGGCATCACGTTTCAGGCGGGCGTCCTCAAATTAAACCGCAAAAAATGACGATGTAAGGTGTAAGGTGTAATTTGTAACGAGCAGAGTAACGCATTGCCACACAAATTACACATTACACATTACACGTTACATCTTGCACCTTACATATTCACCATGAAATCAAAATTAACTCTTTTGTTCGCCAGCTTTGTGTTGCTGATGGCCTCGTGCGCGGCGCCCGCCACGAGCGCCCGCACAAAGGTCAAACTGCCCATGGGCTACATCGCCAATGTGCAATACGCGCCGTTTTATGTGGCCGCAGAGCGCGGCTATTTTGCCGCCGCCGGAATTGATCTTGAGTTTGATTACAAGTTTGAGACCGATGGCGTAAAACTGGTGGCGGCGGGCGAGCTGCCCTTTGCCGTGGTCAGCGGCGAGCAGGTGGTGCTGGCCCGCAATCAGGGTTTGCCGGTGAAGTATGTGGCGCAGTGGTATCACGCTTATCCCATCGCGGTGATCGCCCCCGCCGCGAGCGCCATCAAAACCCCAGCCGACCTGAAAGGCAAAACGGTTGGGCTGCCCGGTTTGTTTGGCGCAACCTACGTGGGCTGGCGCGCTTTTCTGGCGGCCAACGGCCTGAGCGAAGCCGATGTAAAACAGCAGGAGATTGGCTTTACTCAGGCGGCGGCGTTGCAGGCTGGCAAGGTAGATGCGGTGGTGGGCTACGTGAACAACGAACCCATTGTGCTGGAGCAAAACGGTTTTCCGGTAAAAGTGTTTGCTGTAAGCGATTACGCCAACATGGTGGCAAACGGGCTGCTGACCAGCGAGAGCGTCATCAAACAAAACCCGCAGCTGGTAAAGGGCATGGTTGGCGCGTTGATGAAAGGGCTGGCCGACACGGTGAAAGACCCAGACGCGGCCATGCAAATTTCTACAAAATATGTGGATGGGTTAAAGGTTGATGACGCCATTCAGAAAAAAGTGTTGCTGGCCAGCGTAAAACTCATGCAGCCCAGCGGCGGGCTGCGCCCCGGCGAGACCACCGCCGCCGCGTGGGCCAACACCCAAAAAGTGTTGCTGGGCATGGGTCAGGTAAAAACCGAGGCCGATGTCAACACGTTCTTCACCAATGAGTTTTTGCCGTGAATGAGTTTGACTTAAGCGCTCTGACCGCTCAGCCGAACTTGTTCGGACGCGACCAGAGCGCTATGTGCTTGCGCATCTCCGATCTTGGCGTCACCTACCCAAACGGCGTAACCGCGTTGGATGGGTTCACGCTGGATGTGGCTTGCGGCGAATTTGTGGCGGTGGTTGGCCCCAGCGGGTGCGGCAAAAGCACGCTCTTGCGCGTGATCGCGGGCTTGCAAACGCCCACGCGCGGGCAGGTGACGCTGGCGCGTTCTGGCGCGGGGCAAACCGGCATTGTGTTTCAAGACCCAACGCTTTTGCCCTGGCGCACGGTGGAAGAAAATATCCGTTTGCCAATGGAGATGGCCGCCAACCGGCCAGACCAGCCCGCCCAGCCAGATGTGCTGGATATTCAAAATCTCATCAACCTGGTGGGTTTGCAAAGATTTGAAAAAGCGCGACCGCGCGAGTTGAGCGGCGGCATGGCGCAGCGGGTGGCGTTGGCGCGGGCGTTGGCGCGGCGGCCTCCCATCTTGCTGCTGGATGAGCCGTTTGGGGCGCTGGACGCGCTCACCCGCGAGGGGTTGACTGAATCGTTGCAGCACATTTGGCAGGCCGCCCAAACCACCTGCCTGATGGTCACGCACACCATCGCAGAGGCCATCTTTTTGGCCGACAAAATTGCGGTGTGCTCGTCGCGCCCCGGCCATGTGGCGGGCGTGGTAGAGGTGGCTTTGCCCCGCCCGCGCTACTGGGAGATGGAATCTTTGCCCGCCTTTGGCGATATCCTGCGCGAGGTTCGCGCGTTGCTGAATGCAGGTGAGAAGAGTGAAGAGTGAAGAGTGAAGGGTGAAGAGTGACACATCCGTCAAGTCATCCTCTTCATCCTTGCCATCCCGGTCACCTTTGTCAGCGTTTCACCCCAGTTTCTTCAAAAACTGTTTTGGCATTTTGCACACCATCGTGTAAGCCGGGTCAAACATATTGCCCAGGTTGTATTCCACGCACTGCCCCATCAACAACCCAACCGCAAAATGATCGAGGCCGTAGTCTTCCATCAGCCAGCGGCTCATCTCGGTGGTGGCGATCTGCGCGGCTTCATCCAGCGGGCGGGCGTTGCCCACCGCAAAAATATGGGTGGAGTTCTCGCCGCGCACCGTGCCAATGCGTTTGTTCTTAATCACGCGCAACGCAAATTCCATCTCGCTGGAAATCTCAATCCCCGTACCGCTGATCTCGCCATCGCCTTGCCGCGCGTGGGCATCGCCAATAAAGAACAACGCGCCCTCGGCCTCCACCGGAAAGTAGGCGGTCACGCCCGCCACAAACCCGTTGTAATCCATGTTGCCGCCGTGCCGCCCGCTGGTCTCGGTGCTGATGGCCTGCCCAAGCGCGGGGGCCACGCCAAAACAACCGGGCATGGGGTTGAGCGGGAGTGCCAGATTGCCCAGCGCGGTTTTTGGCTCAAGCAGGGTGGTTGTGCCCGCCGCGGTATCAATCTGCCAAACACCTTTGGGGCCGTAGCGGTCTGGCAATTCTTGCGCGTAATGCGGCTCCACCACGTTTTGCGCCAGCACATTGCGCGTCCAGCCGTGGGCGCGGGTCAGGCGGATGGCTTTCAGGTCAACCGCGAGCGTGTCGCCCGGCGCGGCGCCATCCACAAAAAACGGCCCGCTCATGGGGTTTGGCCCGCTGGCAATTTTGTCGCCTTTTGCGTCGCCACCCGCCGCATCCACGCAGCTTGTGATGATCGTGTCGCCATCGCTCACGCGCAAAACGGGCGGGTGCGAGCCAAGCGTGTTGAAATAATGGGTGGGGTTAAACGTGTGAATCATGGGGCATATTTTAGGGTCAATTGCAAAAATTGCGCGTTTGCCAGCGGAGTAGAATTGTTGCACTATGTCTCTCAACAAGCGCACGATCCGCGATTTAGGATCACTCAAAAATAAACGCGTTCTTATCCGTGTGGACTTCAACGTTCCGCTCAAAGATGGCGTGATCACCGATGACACGCGCATCCGCGCGGCGTTGCCCACCATTCAATATGCCCTTGACCAGGGCGCAAGCGTTGTGCTGATGTCTCACCTGGGCCGGCCCAAGGGCGTTGACCTTTCGCAAAGCACAAAGCCCGCCGCCGCGCGGCTGAGCGAGCTGCTCAAGAAGCCCGTGCAATTTGCCGATGACTGCGTGGGCGCGGCCACCGAGGCGCAATCCAAGGCGCTAAAGCCCGGCGATGTGCTTTTGCTGGAAAACCTGCGTTTCCACAAAGAGGAAGAGAAGAACGACCCGAACTTTGCCAAGCAACTGGCCGCCAACGGCGATGTGTATGTTTGCGATGCGTTTGGCTCGGCGCACCGCGCCCACGCCAGCGTGGAGGCCGTGGCTCACTTTTTGCCCGCCGCCGCCGGTTTCTTGATGGAGAAGGAAGTGGATTATTTGGGCCGCGCCACCGCCAACCCAGAGCGCCCGTTCATCGCCATTTTGGGCGGCGCAAAAATCAGCGACAAGCTGCCCGTGATTAACAACCTGCTCCCGCTGGTAGACAAACTGCTCATTGGCGGTGGGATGGCCAACACGTTCCTCAAGGCCAAGGGCTACGAGATGGGCGACTCGCTGGTCGAGGCCACATCACTGGAACAGGCGGCAGAACTGCTAAAAATTGCTGGCGACAAATTGATGTTGCCGGTGGATTTGGTTGTGGCCGATGCGTTCTCGAATGACGCCAAACGCGCAACCGTCAAGGCCGATGGCGTAACGCCGGGCTGGCGCGCCCTGGATATTGGGCCGGAGTCGGTCAAGGCTTTTGCGGCGGCCATTGCCGCGGCAAAAATGATTGTGTGGAACGGCCCGATGGGCGTGTTTGAGATGCCTAACTTTGCGGCGGGCACCACCGGCGTGGCCAAGGCTGTGGCCGCTTCAGATGCGGTCAGCATCATCGGCGGCGGCGATAGCGTGGCCGCGGTAGAACAAGCTGGCGTGGCCGACCAGATCACGCACATCAGCACCGGCGGCGGCGCATCGCTGGAATTCCTTGAGGGCAAGGTCCTGCCCGGCGTGGCGGCTCTGCCAGAGAAGTAGATTGTTTGGAACAGAGCCTAAGGGTCTCGCAGACCCTTAGGCTCTGTTTTTTTTCTTAATTCCCATGCTTCCCCCTTTCAAACTCGAACGCTACTTCGCCCAGTGGGAATTTACCGCCCGGTATTTGCTCAGTTCATCGGATGTGGAGGGCTGGGCGATGCGCGACCTGCTGGCGCTGGCCGATGATGAAACGCGCAAGTTGTGGGAGGGCCTGACGCTGGGCTATACCGAATCGCCGGGGCATCCGCTTTTGCGGGCGGAGGTGGCAAAGCTGTATGACAGCGCCAGCCCCGCGAACGTGCTGAACACCGTGAGCGCCGAGGAAGCCATCTACTGCCTGATGCGCGTTTTGCTGCGCCCCGGCGACCATGTGATTGCGACCTTTCCGGCGTATCAATCTTCGTATGAGGTGGCGCGGGGCATGGGCGTGGATGTGGAATTTTGGCCGCTGCGCCCGGCGGGAGATCGCTGGCGGGTGGATGTGGACGAGCTGCGCCGGATGGTGCGGCCAAACACAAAGCTCATCGCGGTGAATTTCCCCAACAACCCCACCGGCGCGCTGCCATCTCACCAGGAATGGGATGGAATTGTGAGCGTGGCCCGCGCCGCGAACTGCCATTTGTTCGGTGACGAAGTCTATCGCTGGATGGAATACGACCCCGCGCACCGTCTGCCCGCCGCGGTGGATTCGTACGAGCGCGGCATCTCCATCGGCGCCATGTCCAAAAGTTTTGGCATGGCCGGGTTGCGGGTGGGGTGGATGGCGACCCATGACGCCGAATTGCTGGCGCGGGTCTTGGCGTATAAAGACTACACCACCATTTGCGCCAGCGCGCCCAGCGAAATTTTGGCGTTGATGGCGTTACGCGCCAAAGACAAAGCGCTGGCGCGGTGCATGGGCATCATCAAGAGCAACCTGGCGCTGGCCGAGGAGTTTATGCGCCAGCACACGCGCTGGTTCAAGTGGATACCGCCCCGCGCGGGGAGCGTGGCCTTCCCGGAATGGCTGGGCGAGAAGCCGATTGACCAATTTGCCGATGAGTTGGTGCGCCAAACCGGGGTGATGATGCTTCCTGCCAGCGTGTTTGATGTGGCCGAGCCGCGCTTTCGCATTGGGCTGGGCCGCGCCGGTTTTGCGCAGGCGCTGGAAGAATTGGATGGTTTTTTGGGCGAGTAAAACAAAAAACACTTGCGCCTTTGCGGCTTTGCGAGAGATAAAAAATAAAAACTCGCGTTAAACTAACTTCATGGAAAAAGTCTCGGACGGCAAATGGATTTCTCGCGCGGCGTTGCGCGGCGGGCTGGTTGGCGTTGTGCTGGCGCTGGCCTATGTGTTTATCATCGTGCCCATCTTTGGGCTGCTCATCACGGTGGTGAGCACGCCGGGCAGCCAGTTTGGCGAATCACTTAAAGGAATGATGGCATTTTCGATGTGCGCCATCCCCTTTGGTGTGGTGATTGGAATTGTGCCGGGCGGGATTTTGGGTCTCATCGGCGGGTTTGTCACCGGCACACTCACCTCTGGCTTGCGTCAGCGGCTCACCCGCAGGCTGGGCGCGATGGCCGGGATGCTCTCTGGGGTGGTGGTGGTGGTGGCGGTTAATTTGTTCTTGTGGCTCACCACCCTGGCCAACAAAGAGATGAACCTCACCTTGCCCGCTTATTTGTTCTGGGTGGGCCTGCCCGGTCTTGTCCTCATCGGCGGGATGGCCTACCTGGGCTGGTGGCTGGCCCGCGAGGAAGTGGGCGCGGCAGGCGCAAAGGCGTAGGTTTTTTGCCTGAGAGTATTAAGTGGAATCGCCTAGAGCAATGTCCGAATCTTTACTTTTTTTTAGAAAGCGAATGTCTCGATCTGTCTTGCATGGCGGCTTTCTGGGTGTGATTTTTGCCGAGGTCTACGTTTTTCTGTTTGTTACTTGGTATGGCGTTGTGACTCTTCTTCTGCCCTCCCTGTTTTCTGGCACTGAAATCAGTCAATTGGGGTATGCATTAATTGGAGCTTTTGGTTGGCCTATTTGTGGCGTGCCTTTTGGCTCATTAATTGGTTTTGTGTTAGGCGGTGTCTTGGGTAGCGTTGGTGGATTTTTAACGGGCTTATTTACCCTGATCTTTCGAAGAAATCTCACTGCAAAACATGGAATACTGGCCGGGGCTTGTGCGGGTGTTGTTTTGGTTATTACGACGGGATTTCTACTTGAAATTAATACTTTAACCAGTCATTTGGTAAGCGGGTCTGGGTTAGGTTTCTTGTTTTTGTATGGTTTTTGGTACGCCTGTCCTGCTGCTTTCGTAATTGGCGGGATGGCCTACCTGGGCTGGTGGCTGGCCCGCGAGGAAGTGGGCGCGGCGGGCGCAAAGGCGTAGCACGTTGAGAAGTCAGACTGCTCAGGCTTGGGCAAGCCAAAAATTTGCCCGGTGAGCAGTCCGACTTCTTAAATGTCCTCCCACTTTCCAAGCTCTTTTCTTATCCAAAACCCGCGTTACTTAATTCCCCACTCAAACGGGTCGCCATCTTGCAAAATAAGGTGGCCTGCCAGCGTGATGTGGGCTGTGCCGGTGATGGTTGGCCGGATGGCGTTGGGGCGGGCGGGGTCTGGCTGGTAGCGGCCTTCAAACCGGCTGCCAATGACACTTTCTTGCACCCACGTTTCTCCGGCGGCCAAAGCGCCATCTGCCGCCAAACAGGCCAGCTTGGCGCTGGTGCCGGTGCCACATGGCGAGCGGTCATACGCTTTGCCGGGACACAGCACAAAACTTCGGCTGTCTGCGCCATCGGCGGCGTGTTCAAACAGCTCAATGTGGTCAACCGGCGCGCCGTTCTCCCCAGTGATGCCCGCGCTGGTCAACGCCTCGCGGATGCGCCACGAAACATCGGTCAGCGTTTCAAGGTTGTCTGGGCTAACGCGCTGGCCGTGGTTTTGGACGAGGTAGAACCAATTGCCGCCCCAGGCCACATCGCCAGAAATGACGCCCAGCCCCGGCACGGTGACGCTGGCTTGTTTGATGTGGCGATACGCGGGCACATTTTGCACACTCACGCGGCCATCTGCATGCAAGGTGGCCGTGACCACGCCAACCGGCGTTTCAATGCGGTAATCGCCGGGGGTGATGCGGCCCAGGTGCGCCAGCGTCGCCATCAGCCCAATGGTGCCGTGGCCGCACATGCCCAAATAGCCCACATTGTTAAAAAATATCACCCCAAACTGGCAGGATGGGTCGTGCGGCGGGCGCAGCAACGCGCCCACCAGCACGTCCGAGCCGCGCGGTTCGTTGACAATGGCCCGACGAAAATGGTCGAACTGCTGGCGAAAAATGTCGCGCTGCTCGGCAAGGCTGCCCGCCCCCAGATCGGGGCCGCCATCCAAAACAAGCCGCGTTGGCTCACCGCCCGTGTGTGAATCTATGATGTGAATTTTTTGCATGTTTTTTTTTAGCGCAAAGCGCAAAAATAAGCTGCGCTTTAACGCGCGGGTTACATATTACAAATGGCACATCGCTCTTTGCGCAAAGTCAAAATCATGTTAGCATCTGCGCTAAATCATGACCAAGCACATTCAACCCCAACCCGTGCCAAAAAGCCACCGCGATTTGATTGAACGCCCGGTGGTGGCCGCGCTTGGCACCACGTTATCCAATGACACGCCGCAGGTCACGCCGGTGTGGTTTAACACCGATGCCGACGGCTATTTTTATTTCAACACAGCCAAGGGCCGCGTGAAGGAAAAGGCGCTGGCAAAGAAACCGTATGTGGCGCTGCTGATTGTGGATCCGACCAACCCATACCGCTACCTGGCTGTTCGCGGGCCAATTGTTGAGGCCAGCCCGGCGGAAGGGCGGGCGCACATCAACGCGCTTTCGCAAAAATACACCGGCAACCCAACCTATAAAAGCTCCACGCCCGATGAACAGCGCATTCGTTACAAAGTTGCGCCGCAGTTTGTGAGCGTGATGGGCTAACGCTTATTTATTTTTGCTGGCCCGCAACTGTTCGCCCATGCGAATAAGCTGGTCGCCAAGGCTGGCGCGGTCCACCTTGGAATCGCCCAATTGCGCGGCCAGCTTTTGCAGCTCCTCGCGCAGAGATTTGTCCACCTCTTCCAGCCGGGCTTGAGAAGCCGCTGATTGCGCTTGCAACTGAGCGTGAAAATACTGGCCGGATGCCTCGCTTTGCGCCCCCAACTCGCCAATTTGCTTTGTAAAATCACTGCGCAGTTGATCCAGAGCGTCTTTTAGCTCTTTGTATTGGCGCGATGATTGCGAGACCACCGGGCCGGTGATAATCTCGCGGATGCGGTCAATCTCGTTGATCCGCGATTCGAGCTGGTCGTTTTGCTTGTCTGCCATAATTTCAATTAGGAACTAGAAAATTAAGAGTTAAGATTTTATCCAAACAGAGAGCGAAAATCATCCACTGCCTTCTCAAACCAGCCACGAATGGCGCGGCGAACCAGTGGAAAGAAAATTGGATACAACGCAGCCACCATTTGATCTTGTGTCTCGCGCGCATTGCGCGCCAGGGCGCGGTTGAGGGCGGGGGCAAGGTCTGTGGCCGCCCGCACCCGATCATTCATCTGGTTGCGCAAATCCTCCAATTGCGCCTGCACATCCGCAATTGCGGCGCGGTCGCTGCGCAAAAGAATCTCGCGCAGCAATTCCGCCGCCTCATCCACCGTGCTTGCCGTGATCTCATCCACCGCCGGCTCAATCATGGGCGTCCTGCTTTATCAGGCCGCCCATCTCAGTCAACAAGTCGGCCATTTCCGCTTTGGTCAGAGCTTCGGTTTCAATTCTCTGGGCCAGTTCTTTTAATTGTGTCTGGATATTGGTGATGGACATGCGCAGGCTGCGCCGCGCGTGCTCCAGGTTTTCATCACCCGCCTTTTGCGCCTCAGTCACCCGCGTGTTTAGGGCGGCCAAAGCGGCGCTCAGCTCGGCCAGCTCGCTTTGAATGGCCGCGAGCCGCGCATCCAGAGCGCTCATCTGGCTGCCAAATAAAATATCGCGAATGCGCTCCAGCGGCTGGTCGTCGCGCTCTGGCGCGGGCGCAGGGGCTGGCTCCGCGGCCTTCTCTTTGATGGGTTTTGGAATGGGCGTTGGCAAGTCAAACAACGGAGAAATCCGCAGGGCTTCCTCTTGTTTGTGATTGCCATTCCCATTTGCGCGGGTCAACACAGGGGATGCAGGCGGCGCATGTCTGCCAGCGGCCAGGCCCTGTGCCATACGCGGCGCGGCGCTTGCCTTGGATTTCTTTTTCGCCGGTGTGCGAACCTGCTTTTTCATAGATTCGTAAATGATCGGCTCACAACATGGGCCGATTTAAAGCCATTTCTGCATTCATTATAATCATAGTGAATTGCAACACAAACCTGCTTCCAAACCCAGCTCTCCAATCTCATCTTCCGCGCCAGATATCGCTCAAATGGAGCGTGAGCAGCGGTTTAACCGGGCATTTTATGCGGCATGGCATGACGTATCTGTGGCGGTGGTGAGCGAGCGCCCGCAAAATGAAATTCTGTGCCTCATCCTCAAACAGTTGGAAGACTTTATTGGCGCGCGCAATGCCTATATCGCTTTGGTCAACCCCGCCACCGAAAGTTTTATTCCCCTTGTTGCCACTGGAATTTTTCCGGAGATGATTCACACGCATACGCTTGTAAAAAAAGGGGAGGGCGTGGCGGGGCGCGCCTGGCAAGACGGAAAATCTGTTCTTGTAAATGCCAAAGATCGCGCAGAATACGCCTCTCCTCTTTTTTCAAACGGATTTAGCGCCGCCATTGCCATCCCCGTCTTTCAAAATGAGGTCGTTACTGCGATTTTGGGCGTGGCTTATGTTGAGATTGTCCGCGATTTTGATGATTTGGATATTCGGCATCTTGAATCGTTTAGCGAGATTATTGCCAGCGCCATTTACAGCTCTGACATTCAACAACGCCTGGAAAAATCCGAGAAGTTTGCCGCGCAGTTGCTGGACCGCATGGGCGAGGGCATGGCCGCAACGGATGCCAACAGCGCCATCACCATGATAAACCGCAAGCTGAGCGAAATGGCCGGGCTTGAGGATGGAAAGCAAGCCATTGGCTGGCAGGCCAGCGAGATTTTCCCGGAGTATTTCGAATCGCTGGCGGTGGGGTATGGCAACTTTATCGCGGGCCAAAACGATGGCGTGTCGCACACCACCCTGCGCCGCCGCACCGATGACCACCTTGTGCCCATCCTTCTGTCTGGCACACCGCGTTTGGAGCGCAATGAGCTGGTTGGTTCGTATTTGATCGCCCGCGATATTAGCGGGCTGAATGTTGTTGAGCATGAGCTAAAGAAAGCCAAGCAAAGCATAGAACACGTGGAGTTGTTTCGCAGGCAATTCCTCGCCGTCGCCAGCCACGAGCTTCGCACCCCGCTCAACGCCATCCTGGGATTAACCCAAATTTTGCTGGGGATGGGGCTGGGAGATGAGGCAACGCCGCTTTTGGAGACTGTGCACGAATCCGCCGAGAATATGTCGCGGCTGGTGAGCGATATTCTGGATTACAGCCGCCTTGAGGCCGGAAAACTTTCGCTTTCTCCCGCGCCCTTCAACCTGCGCGAACTTCTGGCGCATATAGAGCGCTCGTTCAGCCTCGTATCAAAAGAGCGCAACTCCAAACTCAGCGTTGTTTTGGATAACAACACGCCCGTTCAACTTGTTGGCGATGAGAGCCGCTTGCGCCAGGTTTTGACAAACCTGCTCACCAACGCTTTCAAATTCACCAGCAATGGGCAGGTCAGCGTGCGCGTCTCGCTGGAAAAGCCCGCGCCCGATCTGCCAGAAAATACGAATTTGCTCAAGTTTGTGGTGCAGGATACGGGGGTGGGGATGTCTGACTATGCGCGTCAAAATATCTTTCAGCCATTCTTTACCGAGAGCGGCAGAATTGGCGTAGGAACAGGCTTGGGTCTTTCCATCTCGCGCCATATTGCGGAACTCATGGGCGGCAAAATATGGCTGGATGACACCAGCGAGCGCGGTTCTCGCTTTATCTTTACCGCGCAGTTTAAAAAACGCGAAGAGTGAACTTTCGCATTTCACCCTTCGCGCTTCTCACATCAAGCCTTCGCGCTCGTCAAAGCCAAACATCAGGTTCATGTTTTGCGCAGCCTGCCCAGATGCGCCCTTGATGAGATTGTCAATGCACGAGACCACAATCAGCAGGTCATCAACGCGGTGTATTGAGATCGCGGCGTAGTTGGTGTGGTTGGCGTGGGCAATAGTGGCAATTTGCCCGGCGGGCAGCACCCGCACAAACGGCTCATTTGCAAAACGCTTTTGGTAGATGGTCTGCCAGTCTTGCGCGGCGGCGTCTGCGGTCAGGCGCATGTAAAGCGTGCTCAACATTCCGCGAGAAATGGGCAGCAAATGCGGCGTAAACACCACGCGGGTTTTGCCCGGCCCGCGCCAGGCGTCATTCATCGCCTGCTCCATTTCTGGCACATGGCGGTGAACATGCCCAATGTTATACGGGGCAAGGCTCTCGTTCACCTCTACAAACGAGGTGGCCAGCGTAGCCTTGCGGCCAGCCCCGCTCACCCCAGATTTTGAGTCGGAGATCACAACCCCATCGGCCAGGGCGCCCATCTCCAAAACCGGCAACGCGCCCAGCGCCACGCTGGTGGGGTAGCAGCCCGGGTTGCCCACCAGGTCGGTTTGGCGGATGGCGCTCCGGTTCACCTCTGGCAGCCCGTATACCGCGCGGCTCAAAAGCTGGGGGAAGGGATGCGCGTGCTTGTACCACTTTTCGTAAACCGCCGGGTCGCGCAGGCGAAAATCTGCCGAGAGATCAATCACTTTTTTGCCCGCGTCTAAAACTGGTTTGCACAATTCCGCGCTGGCGGCGTGCGGCAGGCAAGAGATCACCACATCCACATCGGCCACGGGCGCATCTGCGCTTTTCACCAGCGTGATGTCATACGGGCAGGGCAGCACATCGCTCAGCCTCGCGCCGGGGTTGCTCTCTGAGGTGGCGAAGACCACGTTCGCCCCGCCATGCCGCGTTAGAATTTTGAACAGCTCAATGCCGGTGTATCCGGTTGCGCCAAATATGCCGATGTTGATTTTTTTCATTGCGTGGTTAATTTTATCTTTGCCTTTTGCTCTTGGCGCTTCACGCTTCGCTCTTCATAATCCGCCAGCCTTTGGCCCGCGCCACCTCGGCCAGCAGTTTGTTGGGGTAGGCGGCCACCGCGTTTTGCGCGATTGAGAGCATGGGGATGTCGCCCTCGGTATCGCCATACGCGGCAAACAGCGCATCCACGCCCAGCTTTTGGCGAATGCTCAACACTTTTTGCTCGCCGGTGTTCAACTGGCCGATGAGTTTTCCGGTAGCCAAACCCTGCGCGTCCGTCTCCAGCGGCGTGCCAATGCCCTCTGCGCCAAACCGCGCGGCAAAACGCTCGGCGGCCATTTGGTATGTGCCGGAAACCACAACCACGCGGCGGCCATCGGCCACGTGTTTTTGCAGCTCGGCCACCACATCCGGGCGGCGCATTTGCCAAAGCTCGTCCACAATAAAATCCATCACCTCGCTGATCTTCTCGGCGTTAAACCCGGCCAGCATGCGCGTCATATCCACAAACCAGTCCTCGCGCATTTTTTGGCCGTTCATCAAACCCATCTTAGAGAGGATGACTTTTGGCATTCTGGCATAAAAGAAACGCTGATATTCGCCTTTGCGCCCGTGCGCCTGCACAAATTCGCCCAGAATGCGCCAGGTGTTGCCCGCGCTCAGCGTGCCTTCCAGATCAGAGGTGACAATGTTGTTCATTATTTTGAAGGCTGATGATATACGGGAATGCATGTGGCTGGGATGAGTGGCGTGATTAAACCTCGCAGGTTGGCCTTATGGATTTTGGCAGACAAGGGTTTTGCAGGCCAACCTGCGAGGTTAGTCCTGCATTGAGATAAAACCAAGTTCATCCATAAAACTTGATGATTTTGCAGCTAGGTGTTTGATTTGATTAGCCGCTTTGTCAAAAACACGATTTTCAAAATACTGGAACGATTGAGGAAACGACCCCGCAAAATCTGGATGTTGATACAAGATGGGATTACCAACTAATCCAAAACTTACACCAACAAATGCCAATACGCCGGCAAAAGTTGGCTCGCCTGACTTGCGTTTACAAAAAAGTCCATCAGCGATAAATTCTTGGTTAAGTACTTTGGTATTCCAGTTCAGTCTGGCATAAGTATGACCATATAAGACAAAATCAAATTCTTCGAAATCGCTGTGTGTGTAGCCCCCCGCATTTAACGCAAGAATGACAGGGAGTTCGCTATTCCGCAATTGGGACCTTTTAGATTTGATACTTTGTTTAATTTTTACTCTCGTGTTATCCCAATAAGCAGAGCCTGAAGAATCAAAAAGTATTTTTGGGTTGCCGCCATATTCCTGTGTGAAAGTTAAATTTAGCTTGCCTTTATCAAATTCCTGAATAAGGCTAAATTCTTTTTTGTCTTTATTCGAGGGTTTAGAAAAAGAATCGCTTATGACTCGCCGAAACTCTGATTTTGGATCTTGATAGCCAATATCAGGAAGGTCATGGATGAGTACTCCCCAATTCGGTGGGGTGTTTGCCTCAATAATTTTCTTGAGAAAGTCTAGACGTTTTTCTTCTTCTCGGATTTCTGCATTTGTTAGAGGAGTTGTTGCTTCAACAATACAGGTGCCATCTGAAAATTTTGTTAAAAAATCAGGCTTATGACCATCGTTAAGTTCAAAGTCAATCTCAATCTCCGCGCCCATCTCTTGCAAAATTCGACCGACTACAAGCTCAAAGAATGCTTGTTCCCAATTGTGACGCAAATCGCTAAATATTCGGTCGCGTCCCTGCTCCGGTAGTTTGTACAAATTGCGATTAAGAAATTCTCTAGAAAGCACTGCGCGATTAATAGTGGATCGTTTGAGCCATGAATATGTGCTTTCACCTGTTCGTGCCCAAGTGTCGTCTTTTTTATTTGGCTCGGGGAAGAATATCTCCATAAATTAGGCAACTAAATTTTAATATGTTAATCGCGTACAATCCCCCCCATGATCGTATCAATCAAAGACCTGGCCAGCCACGTTGGGCAAACGGTGACCCTGCAAGGCTGGATTTACGCCCGAACCGACAAGGGCAAGCTGGTATTTTTGCAAGTGCGCGATGGCACAGGCATTTGCCAGGCGGTGGTGTTTAAGCGCGATGTGGACGAGGCGACTTTTGACGCCGCCCTGCACATCTCGCAAGAGAGCAGCGTGACCCTGACCGGCGAAGTTCGCGCCGATCCGCGCGCGCCGGGTGTGCCGGGCGGGTTTGAGGTGGGCGTAAAAACTTTTAGCGTGGTGCAAAAGGCGCAAGAGTACCCCATCACCCCCAAAGAGCACGGCGTGGAATTTTTGCTGGACAACCGCCATTTGTGGATTCGATCCTCGCGCCAATGGGCCATTTTGCGCGTGCGGGCCACGGTCATGCGCGCCATTCGCGGCTGGCTGGACGGGCACGGCTTTTTGGAGATGTCCACGCCCATCCTCACCCCATCCGCCGCCGAGGGCACGACCAACTTGTTTGAGGTGGGCTATTTTGACGACAAAGCCTACTTGGCGCAGACTGGCCAGCTTTACAACGAAGCCAACATTTTTGCGTTTGGCAAAGTGTATTGCTTTGGCCCCACCTTCCGCGCCGAGAAAAGCAAGACCCGCCGTCCCCTCACCGAGTTTTGGATGGTTGAGCCGGAGATCGCGTATTGCGACTTGGACCAGTTGCTGGAAATTGAAGAGCAGTTTGTCAGCCATATTGTGCAAACTTGTTTGAAGGAAAACGCGGCAGAGCTAAAACTGCTGGGCCGCGATACGAGCGTGCTGGAGAAAATGATCCCGCCGTTCCCGCGCATCACCTACGATGACGCGGTGAAGATGCTGGGCGAGATTCAAGCCAAAATGCGGGCCGGAGAGCCGGTGCTGCGGCACGATGGAAAACCCCTCGAAGGCATAGACGACCCCGCGCTGTTAGACATCACCTGGGGCATGGATTTTGGCGCCCCGCACGAGACCGCCATCACCCAAATGTTTGAGAA
>Ga0138256_10001422_pt1 | contig 25807 bp, 23 predicted proteins | sample KNB2016incub_MG_FD_105486 | JGI IMG/M metagenome (GOLD analysis project Ga0138256, IMG submission 105486) | Active sludge microbial communities from wastewater in Klosterneuburg, Austria - KNB2014incub_MG | ecosystem: Engineered > WWTP > Activated sludge > Unclassified | place: Austria...
GGTGATTTTGTTGGTGGTTCGGCAGAAGGTTTTGGCAAACAAGTTTATGCAGATGGCAGAATCTATGAAGGACAATGGAAAAAGGGTAAAATGGATGGCAAAGGAAAAGCCAGCTGGAAAAATGGTGATAGCTATGAAGGAGATTTTGTAACAGGCGATAAAGAAGGTAACGGAAAAATGAAATACGGCAATGGCGATATGGCAGATGGAAACTGGAAAAATGATAAACTGGATGGTAAGGCTACCTATACCTGGAAAAATGGCGATGTATATAAAGGCGAGTACTTAAATGGCAATAAATCGGGACAAGGAATAATGACCTGGGTTAACAAAAATAAGTACGAAGGGAAATTTATATATAACTATGCAACTGGAAATGGAAAGTTTTTCAAAAAAGGTGCGCTGTTTTTTGAAGGAGATTTTTCAGGGGGCACTACTAGTAGTTTGGGAAAATGCTGGTTGTTAGAAAATGGCACTTTAGCAAAAAGAACAATTTATCAGGACGGCTCTTTATTTGAAATTTATTATCCTGATGGCAGCAACTATTTTGGAAGTATAAAAGATATAGGTAATTATATGTCTGCCAATGATATTGAACCAAAAGAAGGTTATATGTTATACCCTGATGGTACTATGAAAATGGGGGAATGGGAAAAAGGACATCTGAAAAAGCTACAGTTTTCAATCAAATTTAAAATGACTGATGCAGTTTTAGAATATGTAAAAGGGTTGGCACAACACCGGTTTCAAAAATATGCAGACGCAATAAAATCTTTTAATACAGCCGCATCTAAAAATTGTAAAGAAGACAGTCTGAGTATTTACAGAGGAATAGCTTATTATAATATTGCCAAATATGATTCTGCTATAACTGATTTTGGAACCTTTCTAAAAAAATTCAAAAAAAGCAAAAAGGCGCTTGACTTTAGATCAAAAACTTTTTTTGCAAAGAAAGATACCGCATCCGGACTGGCAGATATGGATACCTACATAAAACTTTACCCAAAAGACTCAAGTGGATACTGGCAACGTGGAATTATTCATCACAATCTAAAAGAATATTCAAAAGCAATTGCAGACTACACTAAAGCACTTGAATATACAAAAGGCAAGTCGGAAAATGTTTATTATTACCGGGCAGTTTGTTATGAGCTACTTGGAAAACTAACAGAAGCCTGTGCTGATTATACAATAGCAAAAGAGAGAGGGAAAAAGGAAGCAGTAGCCAAAGTAGATAAACTTTGTAAGCAAGGAACTTCCGGTTCGGGTAATTAGTTTTCTTTCGTTGAATTGTGCCGTTCATTTACATTTGCTTTCTGTGACTCCCAATAATCTTCATTTTGTATTTGGCATGGCACCCAATTTTGGCGGTAAGCCATTTTCATTGGTTCATTATTTATCTATCAAGTCGGCAGTAGATTTGAATAAGCCTGAACAGGCTTTTTTTCATTATCAATACGAACCTACTGGTGAATGGTGGGAAAAAGCGAAACCACTTCTTAGACTTAATAAAATAGATGCACCTACACAAATAATGGGTAACCAGCTTTATCATGTAGCCCATCAGGCAGATGTGGTAAGGCTGCAAATGTTGAAACTGCATGGTGGCATTTATATGGATTTGGATACCATCAGTGTAAAACCACTTACTGAATTTTTAAAACATCCTTTCTCCATAGGAAAAGAGCTGCGGGCAAAATGGGTTGCTAAAAACTGGCGTCAAAGATTAAAATTTAAATTGGGCCTGATAAAAATTAAAGATGGAGAAACCGGACTTTGCAATGCTGTTATTGTATCTGAAAAGAACAGCGATTTTGTAAATTTATGGTTAGATGAGTACAAGAATTTTCGCTCAAAAGGAAGAGATAAATACTGGAATGAACATTCGGTAAAAGTGCCCGAAGAATTGGCGGCCCAACATCCTGCATTGATAACAACTCTAAGTCCTTATGCTTTTCACTATCCATTGTATGATGATGAAGGAATGAAAATGTTATTTGAAGAGACACATCAATTTGTGGATGCTTGTCTACATCATTTATGGGAGTCTAAAGCCTGGGATCCATATTTATCTAAACTGACACCGGAATTGATTCGCAGCAAAGACACCACTTATAATCTTATTGCTAGAAAATATTTATAAGAAAATGAAAATCGGTTTTGCATCCAGATATGATCCGCGGGATAAAAAAACCTGGTCGGGTATTGGTTTCTTTACGCTGCAGCAATTACAAAAATCAGGTGATGTTGAAATTTTTCAATATCCGCTGCCCAAGTGGTTGCAGGAATGGCATACCACTCAAAAAAGCATCAACCGCCGCTGGTTTAAAAAAAATACAGCAACAGAATTTCTTAACTCTTATGCAAAATATTTCAGCCGTAAACTGACTGCCGATTTAAAAAGAAGACCGGTAGATGTTTTATTTGTAATGGCATCTTCACAAATGATTGCTTATGTAAAAACGGATATACCCATTATTTATATGACCGATGCCACTTTTCAACAACTTCAGGGTTATTATCACACGTTTAATAATCTGGCTGCTTACAATATTCGTAGCGGCATTGCATTAGATAAAAAAGCGTTTCAAAACGCAAGTCATTGTATGCTCACTTCACAATGGTGTGCACAATCTGCCATTCAGAATTATGGAATTGCTGAAAATAAAATTTCGGTGGTGCACATGGGTGCCAATCTGGATGAGATTCCTGCAAGAAAGCAAATTGACTTTGAACCTAAATCCCATCGTTGCAATCTGCTTTTTCTTGCAGTAGAATGGGAGCGAAAGGGTGGCGATATTGCATTGGATACTTATAGGCAATTGAAGCAAAAAGGTATTTCGACGCATTTACAAATAATTGGTTGTGCACCTCCACAGGATTTATCGGGAGAAAAAGATGTTTCAGTTATTCCTTTCCTCAATAAAAACAAAAAAGAAGACTTCCATCGCTTGCATGAAATATTATTGCAGACCGATTTTTTATTATTACCAACAAGAGCTGAATGTTCGGCAATTGTTGGTAATGAGGCCGCTGCTTATGGAATACCTTCGATTACTACCAATACAGGCGGAATAGGTGATTGTGTACAAGATGGCATTACCGGATTTACTTTACCATTGAGCGCAACAGAAACAGATTTTGCTAATATTTTAATTTCATTATTAAATGACAAGGACAAGCAAAAATTATTGAAACTTGCTGCCCGCAATCATTTTGAAACGGAAATGAACTGGGATAAATGGGGAAGCCGTTTTTTTGAAATTGCCCAAAAACAGATTTCTTCAAAACGATAAAGAGTTAACTTTGCAACAAACATAGCAGAGATGAAAAAGGGGCTTATCATTTTATTAATCGCTATCTGCATTTCCTGTTTTGATTATAATGCAAATGCACAATGCAGCATTTGTACCAAAACAGCTCAACAATTAGGCGAAGGCCCGGCCAAAGGGATGAACACCGGCATATTGTATCTCGCTTTTATTCCATTTGCAATTATAGGCTATGTGGGTTATCGTTGGTGGAAGGGAAATCAAACAGATTAATATTTTTCTTTCTCAATTTATCACTTCAGTTTTTTATGACTGCCATCGCAGAAGGGCGGCGTCTTAGTTTGCTTGCACTGGCAAAACCAGATTTCTTCTTCCTTTTCAAACTTTACTTTTATGCTTTTAAAAGGCATTCCTTCTATACGTTTATGCGAGCCATCACAAAAAGGAGTTTTGGCAGTAAGACCACAACTGCACCAGGAGTAAACTTTGCCCGGCTCTACAGTGATGCCTGCCGGCTCATGGTATGCAATATGCGGTAAGTCTTTATTGGGAATTGTTTCCATATTCAGATTTTGTTTGATATAAATTGATACAAATTAAAATTTCCTCTTTGATATGCAGCTTCAATTTCTTTCTTTAAAATGGATTTATCAATATCCTTCATTCTTTTTTGTTCTATCAGGTAAAAAGCTTTTTCGGCCAGTAGCCAGAAAGTACGATCGTTGATATGTGCTTTCTGCAAAAGCCGCTGAATAATTATAACGAGCTCAGCTATTCCTTCTTTTTGTGAAGCCACAGTTTTTACCACTGGCACTTCATGATAATGTTTGCTGAAAGCAGGTGCCAGCATTTGCCTCAGATTTTTTACAAATACATCTGCATCGGGCCTGTCTGATTTGTTGACTACAAATACATCCGCTATTTCCATCAATCCGGCTTTCATGGTTTGCACTTCATCACCTGCCTCGGGTACAACTACTACCACGGTTACATCAGCCAATCCTGCAATTTCAATTTCACTTTGACCCACACCTACGGTTTCAACGATGATGTGATCAAAGTGGGCTGCTTTTAATAAATCTGTTATTTCAATAATCTTGGGGTGCAGGCCGCCCATTGATCCTCTTGTTGCAAGAGAGCGAATAAATACCTGCGGATGTGTGTACCAGTCGCTCATGCGAATACGATCGCCCAGTACGGCACCCAAGTTAAATGGCGATGATGGATCCACACATAACACCGCAACTTTTTTACCTGCCTCAGTCAAAAATCCAATTAAAGAATCTACCAAAGTACTTTTACCTGCACCGGGTGGTCCGGTAATGCCGATAATTTTTGTAGCAGATGCGGGTAGTAGTTGTAAAATAGTTTCGTAACCTTCATATTCGTTTTCAACCAATGAAATAGCTCGTGCCAGCGATTTGGTATCGCCATTCTGAATTTGTAAAAGCAACTCCTGCCAGTTCATTGATGATTGATTTTCCCCGGCAACTTACACATTTATTATTAATGCTGCAAAGCAGCGAAACGCCTTTATGTATCTTAGCAACAAATCGCCTTTATAAATTAATATGCATCAATACAGAAATAAAATATTATGGATTTGCTGTATAGTTATGCTTTGTGCTCTTTATTTTTCAAGAGCAGCACTTTCAATTGCAATGATATCGTTTGTTGCAGCTTCATTTTTTCATAATCGACACAAAGCACAGCTGCGTTGCTTTTTTAAAACCCCATTGTTGTGGAGCATGAGCTTGCTGTTGCTGCTACCTTTGATATCAGGAGTATGGAGTGCAGATAAAACACATTGGATGGATATCATTCGCATCAAACTGCCTTTGTTTTTTTTACCATTGGCTTTTGCATCATCTTTTTCTTTTTCAAAAAGACAATGGAATGTGCTTGCCTTCCTGTTTCTTTTGCTGGTAGCAGGAGGCTCTGTTTGGAGTTTCTATCATTATACTCAGAACACTCATGCAATTAATGATGGTTATCTGAAAGCAAAAAGTCTAATAACGCCATTGCAAAACGATCATGTAAGATTTAGCTGGATGGTATGCCTGTCAGCAGTGCTTTCCATTTTTTTATTTTTTAAAAACAAAACAGATAAATATCGTTGGATGTTTTTAGTAGTAGATGCATGGTTTGTTTTTTACCTGCACCTGCTGGCAGCACGTACAGGCTTATTATCATTTTATCTCTGTGCTTTGATAGTCGGTGTGTATCTGATATTTAAGAAAAATAATTTACGATATGGATTGCCCTTTCTTGCAATCCTTTTCTTGCTTCCGGTAATTGCCTGCTTTGCATTGCCCAGTTTTAAAAACCGGGTGAAGTATATGCTATACGATTTTGAATATTTTAAAAATGCAAACTATTTACCGGGCGGAAATGATGCGATGCGTATTATTTCCATCAAAGCGGGATGGGCGACCATGAACGAGCATCCATTAACCGGAGTTGGTTTTGGCGATATTAAGAACAAAACAAATGAATGGTATGAGGCACACTATCCGCAAATGATAGATAAGGATAAAATATTACCCGCATCGGAATGGATGATGTATGGAGCCGGTATGGGCTGGATGGGTTTGCTGATATTTTCGATTGTTATGTTGATACCTTTTTTCGTTTCAGTCAGTGAAAAACTTGCGTGGTGGCTGGTAAATGCAACGGCGGCATTTAGTTTTATGGCCGATATAGGATTGGAAGTGCAAACCGGAGTTTTTTTATATTCCTTTATTATACTTTGTTGTTGGAAATGGTGGAGTGTCTCTTCATCAACAAAAGTTACTGAAACGTAAAACCATCCGCATCTTTCAAAAAAGGCAGCTTCTCTCTGATAGTTTCAAGATGCGCTTTATCTAAACTGATGGTATAAATAGCTTCTGCATCTTTTTGGTGATACAATACTTCTCCCAGCGGATCCACCACCATACTATCGCCACTATGGTAAAAATTGTTGCCATCATTGCCCACCCGGTTTACACCTACTACATAGCATTGGTTTTCTATAGCTCTGGCCTGCAATAATGTTTTCCATGCATGGCTTCTTCTTTCGGGCCAGTTAGCAACATATATTAATACATCGTATTCGGTAGTGGAGTTTCCTGCAGCAGAATTTTGTCTTGCCCAAACGGGAAATCTTAAATCGTAACAAATCTGTAAATTTATTTTCCATCCTTTTACAGCAGCAAACAACCTTTTATTTCCTGAAGTATAATGATTGTCTTCTCCTGCAAATGCAAACAGATGCCGCTTGTCGTAAAAGCCATATTGCCCCGTAGGCAACATCCAGATTAACCGGTTGTAATAGTTTTCATTTTCCTTGCATATAAAACTGCCGGTAAGAATTATTTTCTTTTTTGCTGCAATTTGTTTCATCCAATGCAGGGTTTCTCCATCCATTGTTTCGGCAAGTGCTTCAGGCTTCATGCTAAAACCGGTACTAAACATTTCAGGCAATACCACGATTTCAGTTTTTTCTTTTATGCCCAAAATTTTCTCTTCCAGCATTTTCAAATTGGCTGCTTTGTCTTCCCAATGCAATTGGGTTTGTATTAAAGTAATGAGCAAAGATGACATATAGGTAAAGTTAACTGCTTCGAAATAAAAAAGCACCCGTAAGACAGGTGCTTCAATAAAAATTCGGAAAAAATTATTCGGCTTCTGCCACTACTTCTTTTACTTCGGGTATCATACGTTTCATCATACCTTCTATTCCTGCTTTTAAAGTAATCATAGAGGATGGACAACCGCTGCAGCTTCCCTGCATCATCAGGTTTACCACACCATCATTGTAGCTTTTAAATTGTATAGCGCCACCGTCCATTTCTACCGCGGGTCTTACATAGTTTTCCAATAATTCTTTTATACGTTTTACCACATCATCATCATCGGCAAGCACTACATTGCTGCTTTCATTTTTGATAGCTACAATTTCGTCTTCGTTTACGACGGCTTTACCTTCTTCCAGGTAGTCTTTCAAAAACTGACGTACAGAAGGTATCACATCTTCCCAATCGGTATCCACTGTTTTTGTAAGTGTTACAAAATTGCTGGCGATAAAAACTGCTTTGATAAACGGGAAAGCAAACAACTCTGTTGCCAGCGGCGAAGGTTTGGCACTTTCTGCATCCGGGAAATCAATGCTTTTGCCCGGATATAAAAGTTTATTGGCTACAAACTTCATGGTTTCCGGGTTGGGCGTCATTTCCGTATAAATGCTGATAATGGGATTGCCTGTTTTAATCATACTTCAGGGTTTAAGGGGCAAAATTAAGCATAATAAATTTTGAGAATTTACGAAGAAAGGAAAGAGGTGTTTTCAGTTTTTGGAATGATTTTTCTTGTGTTTTACAACCTTTTTATGAAATTCAACCCGCATTTTCATTTTTTAGAGAGAGAAACAAATTAGAATATAGGCGGCACGAGTTTTTGCAGGGAATCTATTGATATTTTATTTGCAAGCAAATGCTGTACTGTTTTAAAACTTTTTTCATTATCGGGAGATTTTATTGAATTAATAATATCATATTCTTCCCTTTTGGTAAGGTGAAAGTTTAGCGCTGCTTTATTTTGCTCTTTGGTGGTTACGTATTGAAAAACTGTTTTGTAAACCGACACACCACTGTTTGTTATAAAATAGGAAAGCATATCGTTTTGCGAATATTCCATCATTTTAAACCAGTCGTGTTGCAGCAATAAAAATGGTTTGGTTGCATGATCGCTAATGCTTTTAGAATCGTAAGGCATTTCCCAGCCGCCGGCTTTTCTGTCACGTAACTGAATGATAAATACGCCGCTTGTATTTTCTTTTATCCAATCTTCAAAGGAAGAAAGAAAACGCAACGAGGTTTCCTGTCCAAAATTGTCTCTTAGTCCTGCATCCATAACATCAATGACAGGTACAGAGGGCAGCCATACATTGGGCAATACAATTGGAAAAGTGGCATTCATGCGTAAAGCCGTAAGCATTCTGATACTATAAGGATCCTGTTTTGAAAAAAAGGAACCAAAATCTATTGCATCGGGCTCGGCTGCTGGAACATTGGCAGTATCCGTATGGCTTTGCATCATGAATCTTACAGGCTGAGTGCTGATGATCATTTTGCGGCCATCGCGGGTTACTACGGAGTTAAAAAACATCAATGGAATGGTTGCTGATTTTTCATCAGCCATGTAGTCTTTTAGCTGGTTGTTTAAAATGCCATTTGTGTTTACGTTCAGTTTGTGTTCAAATGCATAACCACGGTCTTTAGCATACATATAGTTGCCTGCCTTAAACTTTTGTACAGGTCCAATCAAATCTCTTGCTACAAATGAGGTAAATATTGGATTCAATAAATCACCGGCAATGTCATCAATATATTTTTTATCTTGTAAATGAATGTTTTTCCCTTTTTGTTTTTCACGATACAGTTCTCTGAAATAGGCTGCACCTATCATACCGCCGGAGGCGCCATTTATCAGAAAAGTATTTTTCATAATACTTCCATTTGTGATACTGTCTAACTGTTGTAAAACACTCATGGTAAAAGTGGCGCTACGATGACCACCACCACTTGTATTTATCAGCACCAATAGTGGTTTTGCGTCCTGCTGTTTTTGTTTCCAGGCATTTAATATTTCAATCATATTTTGCCTGTCGGCATTTACCTGATCGGGAGTACATATTGCCCGTAAACCTTCTCTGGTATAAGAAGGGCGTTGTTTTTTATTTTCATAGTTGATACCATAGGCTTTATTGCGGGGATCTATCCAGTCGAAACGGTAAGAAATATTCAATAGTAGAATAACACCTAAGAGGAAAGGGATCGTCCAGCCCTGAAGAAAATGTGCCATGGCGCCTGCAACACCAATAAGTATGGCAAAGAAAATGGTGATCGCTGCTGCAGCCGGAAGTTGAAAAAAAGGACTCTCCAGTAAAAATCCAATTATTAATAAGAAAATAAAAGCAACAAAAATTGAAAGTATAGCAGCAACATGATGGCGCTTTAAAATAGATTCAATAAACTCATCAGTATAGTGCGATACATCTCTTGCTTTTTTTAGTTTAAATGGCGTTTCAAAATACCATTCAACTTTTATTGGAGGAACCCCATGATAAACTTCTTTTACATTAGCCAAATGTGTTATGAAAGTCTGTGGATTATTCATTACCGGCACCATCTTGCGTTGTATTGTTCTGTCGACTTTGAAAAAATATAAAAAAGAAGCTGCGAGCATAAAAATAAATCCGCATAAAAACCCACCCAGCAGAAACAAAATATCTTTTCCCGGAATTAATTCTTTTGTATGGTCAAATTCATAAGCTTTTAAAAAATAAAAAATTATAAAGATTAAAGGAATGATGGCGTTATTTATACAGTACTTTAAAAAAGGATTGGTGGTAGCAGCCAAAAACCGAAACTGTCTGCTGAATAAAATAAAAGTGCCAATGTTCCAGCTCATTACAAACATGCCGATAGAGGCACCTACAATAGCGGAGCTGATGGAATTTACATTGCCCAGATATTCGGGAGCAAGGTAAAGAGAATCTGCGCCAAAGGTTTTCATGAAAGTACCGTTAACAGTACTAAAAAGGATAAACCAAAAAATAAGCAGCGATTGGTATTTCCTCAAGTGAAGAAAAAGCAATTGAATGGGGAATGAATAATAAAATCCTTTGAGCCAGACTTTCATTGAAATACGATTCCAATAAAATTAAGAACAATTTCCCGCCTTTCCACTTTGTTAATTTTTTAGTGGCTTGTTTCGTATTAGGTAAAGCAAATAAATAAAAGACAATAACAGCAACATAGCAACAAACTGATGTGCTACCGCAATGCCAATAAGTTTCTTTGGATACACTGAATAAAGTATGGCTAAAATACCCAATAAAACCTGAACGAAAACTAACAAAACCGGCAGTAATGCAGAACGATGTAATAAAGCAGTACCGGTTGCCTTTTTAGACATCCACCACCATGCAAAAATTAATATTGTAATAATATAAGCCAGTGTACGATGTATAAAATGTACCATTAATGGATTGTCAAACAAGAAACCGATTCCGGAATGATTAGCATTGTTGTAAGATTGTAATTGCGATGGAAACCATGCGCCATTTATGGTGGGCCAGGTGGGTGCAAACGGAGCCGCTTTTAATCCAGCCATAAATGCACCATAAATAAGTTGTATTACTAACAACACAATGACAGCTAAAGTATATTTTCTGAGTTTTGAATTGTAGGTCAATTGATTTTGTGGTACTAAAAGCTTTAATGCAAACCAAAGCGTATATCCAATAAGAATGAGTGCCAGTATAAAATGAATGGCCAGTTTATAATGACTTACATAAACCAGTTCTGAATCTTCCAATCCGCTTTGCACCATAATCCATCCTACCAATCCCTGTAATGCTCCCAATAGAAAAAGAATGATCATGGGATTAATCATTTCTTTTTTAAATCTTTTTTGAATAATGAAAATGATAAAAGGAATTAGAAATGCAACGGCAATTAATCTTGCCCAAAGGCGATGAAACCATTCCCAAAAAAAAATTGATTTAAAATCGGCCAGCGAAAAACCGGTGTTGATATATTTATACTGAGCAATTTGTTTATATTTTTCAAATGCCAGGTTCCAGTCATGATCGTTGAGAGGAGGAATAGCACCCATGATAGGTTTCCATTCAGTAATGGACAAACCCGAGCCAGTAAGCCGGGTGATACCACCCAATAATACCTGAATCATCAACATGGCTACACCTATTAGCAGCCAGATGGCAATGGGTTGGGAAGAACGATTTTTTTCTAAACTTAACATCGGCGGGGCAAAGGTAAGCCCGATGAAATGTAAATCAGGATTGAAAAATATTATTTTTACCATCAATTATGCTGAAACCTTTTTTTCAGAAAGCGTTGTTGGAAGCCGGTTGCGATGAAGCTGGTAGGGGATGCCTTGCTGGGCCAGTGTTTGCTGCTGCAGTTATTTTGCCAAAAGGATTTTATCATGAATTGCTAAACGATTCTAAACAGGTAAAGGAAAAAAACAGAAATGAGCTAAGGGCAATAATTGAAAAAGAAGCCATTGCTTTTGCAGTAAGTAAAATTGATCATAAAGAAATAGATAGTATCAATATCTTGAAAGCATCATTTAAGGCAATGCACCTGGCTTTAAATAAACTTAAAGTAAAACCGGAGTTATTATTAATTGATGGAAACCGTTTTGTTCCTTATAAAAAAATTCCGCATCGATGTATCATTAAAGGAGATGCTACTTACGCCTCTATAGCCGCAGCCAGTATTTTGGCCAAAACTTATCGGGATGATTATATGAATAAGTTGCATCAGCAATTTCCTCAATATAAATGGGATGCCAATAAAGGTTATGGAACGGTAGCGCATCGGCAGGCAATAACTGCTTTTGGCGTCTCTCCTTATCATAGAATGAGTTTTCGATTATTGCCGGTACAAACTTCTTTGTTTAAAGTCTGATTTTATAGTGGCCTGTTTGAAAAATAAAAAAAGCTCCTGTTGCGGAGCTTTAATCATAATTTTTTTTTCAAAAATTAATTTATTTCCCACACTTCATTTCCTCTTAATAGCTTGTCAAGATCAGCAGGTTTTTTTGCTTTAGCTTCTTCTAGTTGCAATTCTAATGAATCTTCATAACACATTCTTTCATTTTCATAAAACACACCAAATGGACGTGGTAGATGTCCTTCGGCGCTTGGATTATCAAAAATGCGGGTAAGTATCTGAGCTTTGTAAATATCTTTTTCATCATGCACCCAGCAGTCATCTGCACTAAAGCCTTTGCTAAATTCAACAACCACCGGTTTAAATCCGTCTAATTTTATTCCTTTATCACTTCCTGCTCCAAATACCAATGGTTTACCTTGTTCCAGAAAAACAGTTTCCTGAGGTTTAGAACCTTTCTCTGTAAATATTTCAAATGCGCCATCGTTGAAGATGTTACAGTTTTGATAGATCTCTAAAAAGGAAGTGCCTTTATGTTGATTTGCTCTCAGCAACTGGCTTTGTAAATGTTTGGGATCTCTGTCCATTGTACGGGCTACAAAACTTGCATCGGCACCCAGTGCCAGTGCCCCCGGATTAAATGGATGATCGATACTGCCCATAGGCGTACTCTTAGTTATTTTATTTTCTTCAGAGGTTGGAGAGTATTGTCCTTTTGTTAATCCATAAATCTGATTGTTGAATAATAGAATATTCAAATCAAAGTTTCTGCGCAGCAAATGAATGAGGTGATTCCCGCCGATACTCATACTATCTCCATCGCCGGTTACTACCCACACACTCAGTTCTGGCCGGGCTGCTTTTAAACCTGATGCAATAGCGGTGGCCCTTCCATGAATGGAATGCATACCATAAGTATTCATATAATATGGAAAGCGGCTACTGCATCCAATACCTGAAATGATCGCAATATTTTCTCTGGGTATTCCTAAAGTAGGCATCACTTTCTGCACCTGAGCAAGAATAGAATAATCGCCGCAACCCGGGCACCAGCGTACTTCCTGATCGGTTGCAAAATCTTTGGCTGTAAGTACGGGGGATGTTGTTGTATCACTCATAAATTAACAATTGAGACAAATTTACATGAATGATTGAAAACTTCCGCTTTCAATTATCTGGTAACTTAGCCGTATCAATTGAAAATATATGAATACGATTGCGTTTGATTTCGGGATGATTGGATTAGGAACAATGGGCCGCAACCTGCTGCTCAATATTGCCGATCACGGTTTTGCGACTATTGGCTACGACAGAGATGAGGCTAAAGGAAAACTATTAGAATCGGAAGCCACAAAAGGAACACAGGTAAAAGCAGCCCCCTCACTCGCTGAAATGATTCAACAATTAAAATCGCCCCGAAAAATAATGATGCTGGTGCCTGCCGGCCCTATTGTAGATGCTGTAATCAATGATTTACTTCCCATTATTGCTCCTGGTGATATTATTATTGATGGAGGCAATTCTCACCACACTGATACATTGAAGCGGATAAACAGTCTTGCCGATAAAAAAATTCATTTTATGGGAATGGGTGTCAGCGGCGGTGAAGCTGGTGCCCGCTATGGCCCCAGTATGATGCCCGGTGGCGATAAAGATGCATGGAAAGCGGTACAACCTATTTTGGAAGCTGTGGCTGCAAAAGTGAGTGATCAACCTTGCGTAGCTTATATGGGAAAAGCAGCAGCGGGACATTATGTAAAAATGGTGCATAATGGAATTGAGTATGCCATTATGCAATTGATAAGTGAAGCTTATGACATTATGAAGCGAGGTCTTGGTCTTAGCAACGATGAACTTCATACGGTTTTTAAAAAATGGAACGAAGGAGAATTGCAATCCTATCTTATAGAAATTACAGCCGCCATTTTTTTGAAAGCAGATGACCTTAGCAAAAACAAATTGGTAGATATGATTTTGGATAAAGCCGGATCAAAGGGTACAGGCAAGTGGACTTCGCAGGATGCTATGGATTTGCCGGTTTCAGTTCCTACCATTGATATTGCAGTGGCGCTTCGCGACCTTTCGGGATATAAAGATGAAAGACTGAAAGCCGCTGCATTGTACAATCCTCTTATCAAGCCATTAAAAAATAAAGACAAAACTATACAACAATTACATGATGGGTTGCTGGCGTCCATCATTATTTGCTATGCGCAAGGTTTGGCTATGCTGGCAAAAGCGTCCAATACCTTGCAAATGGATATTCCATTGAAAGATGTGGTCAAAATATGGAGAGGTGGATGTATCATTCGCTCATCGCTGCTTGAAATGTTTACTGCTGCTTTTAAAAAGGAAAAGCAACTTGAAAATATTTTATTAAGCAAGAAAATTGCTTTGATGACGAAAAGAAAAATACCGGCATTAAGAAAAATGATTCAGCAGGTAGCGGTGTCCAAAATTCCTGCAACAGGTCTCATGAGTGCTTTAGGTTATTTTGATGCTTACTGTAGTGGGCAAATGCCGGTGAACTTGATTCAGGCACAGCGTGATTTATTTGGTGCACATACTTATCAACGTATTGACCGGGAAGGTATTTTTCATACTGAATGGTAAAAAAATAATTAAAATGAACAATCAGAAACAAAACACACCGGCTATCCTTTTCATATTTGGCGGCAGCGGCGATTTGACAAATCGTAAACTCATTCCGGCCTTATATAATTTGTATATAGACAGTTTTCTTCCTGAAAAATTTGTAATCATCGGCGTCGGTCGTACCCATTTTAATTCGGATGATGAGTATAAAAGCAAATTACTGGAAGGAGTGCAACAGTTTTCACGACGCAAGGATAAGATAGCTGAAAAATGGCCATACTTTGCAGCAGCGGTTACATATCACGAGCTGGACTTGCTGGTGGACAGTACTTATAAAGACATCAACAACTGGGTAATTTCAAAAACCAAAGAGTGGAATGAGAAACCCAATCTTATTTACTATTTATCAGTAGCACCACAGTTGGCGCCAGATATTGCAAAAAAACTGGCAGCACATAAACTGTGTGATGATGTAGTTACATCCCGAATTGTTTTTGAAAAACCATTTGGTCACGATTTGCAAAGTGCCACCACCTTAAATCAGTTATTAGCAAATATTTTTAGTGAAGAGCAGATTTATCGTATAGACCATTATCTCGGAAAAGAAACAGTACAGAATATTCTGGCATTTCGATTTGCCAATGCATTGTTTGAACCCATCTGGCATAAAAATTATATTGATCATGTTCAAATAACAGTTGCAGAAACGGTAGGTGTAGAAGACCGAGGCAGTTATTACGAGCAGGCGGGAGCCCTTCGGGATATGGTACAAAATCATATTTTACAATTGCTGTGTATGATAGCCATGGAGCCTCCTGTTTCGTTTGATGCAAATGAAATACGAAATAAGAAGGTGGATGTACTTCATGCACTCAGAAAAATAACTGCAGAGAATGTACACGAATATGCAGTAAGAGGGCAATATACAGGTGGCTGGATGCAAGGCAAAGAAGTAAAAGCATATAGAGGGGAAAAAAATGTAAATCCACAATCACCGGTTGAGACTTTTGCAGCGGTAAAATTTTTTGTTGATAACTGGCGTTGGGAAAATGTTCCTTTTTACGTACGAACAGGGAAGGCTATGCACGAAAAAGCAACTTTAATAACTGTACAGTTTAAAGAATCGCCACGCTATTCATTTCCGCAAGCAGCTGCCGATACCTGGCGGGCCAATAGACTTGTATTCAGCATTCAGCCAAAAACGGATATCAGAATTCGTTTTCAGGCTAAGAAGCCCGGACCTGAAATGGAACTAAATCCGGTGGATATGATTTTTGATTATGCTAAGGAAAACGGTGGACAAGAGCCGGAAGCATACGAAACTTTATTGCAGGATGTAATAGAAGGAAATGCTACATTGTTTATGCGAGCCGATCAGATAGAAGCTGCCTGGCAGATAATAGAACCCATATTGGAAGTATGGCAAAAAAGACCACCGGTAGATTTTCCAAATTATGCACCCGGTAGCTGGGGCCCCGAAGATGCTGAAGCCTTAATAGCAAAAGACGGGCATCATTGGGTTACACTTCCGGCCAAATAAATAGTGAAATGGAAATCATTGTAAAAAAAAATATTGATGAATTGAGCAAAAGCCTTGCTGACTGGTTTGTACTGTATGTGGCTGATGTTTTAAAGAAGCAATCATTTTTTTCATTTTGTCTTTCAGGCGGCAGTACGCCCAAAAAATTTTACAAATTATTGAGTACAGAAAACTATCGTCAGCAAATCGATTGGGGTAAAATATTATTTTTTTGGGGTGATGAAAGAGCTGTTCCTTTTTCCAATGAGAAAAATAATGCCCGAATGGCGTTTGAAAATTTTCTTGACCTTATTCCGGTAAAAAAGGAGCAAATTCATATCATACCAACAGATATGGAGCCTGCTGCGGCAGCAACAACTTATCAGCAGGTATTAAAAAAATATTTTGCAGAAAGCAGGCATACATTTGATTTTGTTTTATTGGGACTGGGCGATAATGCACATACACTTTCGCTTTTTCCAGGCTATGATGTAGTGCATGAAAAACAAGATTGGGTTAGCTCTTTTTATCTGGAAGAGCAACATATGTATAGAATAACACTTACTGCGCCAGTAATAAATGAAGCGGCTGTAGTTGCATTCTTAGTTTCGGGAGCAGAGAAAGCAATGGCCTTAAAACAAGTGTTGAATGGTAAAAAAAATATTGAACTTTATCCTGCACAAATAATAAAGCCAAAAAAAGGAAAACTATACTGGTGGCTGGATGAGGCTGTCGCCAAAAATATCAGTAATAAACAATAAGAACGCAACCATTTTTCTTTGATATTCGTTTTTAAATGACAACAACCCGGTATGCAGTATAAAACTTTTAAAATATTTTCTCTTCTTTCTTTATCGGTAATAGTATTAATGGCTGCTACAAAGATTCCATTAGCAGGTGAAAGAAATTTAAAAGTGTTGCCCAAAGACATCAGCGACGAAAAATTAGACAGCATCATGCACAGCTACAATAAGGCGTTGGGGGTTAGTTGTAAATTTTGCCATGTAGCTTATGAAGGGTTTGCTGATAGTCTGAATTTTGCTTCTGATAAAGATCCAATGAAAGAGAATGCCAGAGATATGATGCGAATGGTGCGGGATATCAACAGCAAATATTTTTACTTTGATAAAACCCAAAAACCAGAGTACCTGAATACGGTTACCTGCATTACCTGTCATCGTGGCGAGGTTTTTCCCGATGAATCATCGCATTGATTTCAACCAGTTTTTTATTCCTTTGGTAATTTGTGCTGCAACTTCTTTGTGAAATTTGGGGTTCATAATGCGCTGTTCATCTTCTTTGTTACTCAAAAAAGCCACTTCTACCAGACAGTTTGGATAGTCGGTAGGTGCATTAAGGGAAAAATTAAAACTGCCTATATTTCCAAAATTATCCAGCTTTAGTTTCAGCATCTCTGTAAGAATAAATTGCGTAAGCGGTCTGAAGCCGATATATCTGTAATAAGTACTTACGCCTTTGATACTGTCTTTACTTGATGAATTGAGATGAATACTGATTAAAAAGTCCGGGTCTTCTTTTTTTATCATCAACATACGTTCATTCATACTAAGTGAAGTGTCTTTTTCTCTTGTCATGCATGTTTTTACTTTTTGACGACGCAGTGCCTGCTCCAATTGATTTGCAAATAAGAGGGTATAATCTTTTTCTTTAATTTTTGAAGTAATACCTGTAGCTCCGTTATTATCGCCACCATGTCCGGCATCAATGGCTATTTTCAGGTTTTTTAATTTTAAATTTTCTGGCTGTCTTTTGATTCGAATGTTTAGTCTTTTTCCTTCATAGTAGATATTGTATCCCCAATGCTGCGCATGGGTTAAATCAATGATGACCCGAAAAACATCATTTTCTACTTGCTCGTACCAAACATTTTTTACCTCTTTTGATGTAAGACGTTGAGTGATCCAGTTGGTATTGCTGGTAGCTCCAAATATATCGACGACAATTCTGGAAGGATTAATTTGTTGTTCGCTTTTATAAGGAAGTTTCTCGTCTAAAGAAATACTAACATAGTCGTATTTCTCATCTCCTCTTACCATCCAGCTTCCGGTGAGGTAAAATGGATTTGTTTTTATTTCATTATCTGGTTTAAAAAATCTTTTAGGTAAATAAGCATAACGACTAGCTGTCAATGCTACCTTGTATTTGTCTGTAATACTATCAACCACACGAATCAGAATATTGGTATCCAGATAAGTCATTTTAGCTCCTCCAAGTCTGTCGGCACCCATACCATACTCCAGATAAGGCAAAGTACCTGTAGTGCGACCAGTAATAATTGATTGCGCCTTTAAATTATTGAAAGACAAAAAAGCTGCAAAAAACAGTAAAAAACGGATCATAAATGCAATTTAGAAAAATTCCATGATAATGTTTCGTAAGATTACGAATTGATATGCATGGTTTTACTCAATTTTTCCAGAATGATATTTATATAAATGATAATAAAAAATAACGGACGTTAATATTGCAGACAAGATTGACAAAGTAGAAATCAGGCTTAAACCTTATAGTGCTAATTATCCTATGAATATTTTTACCATATTAGCTTTTATTGCTACAATAGCATCTTTTTTACCCATTGCAGTTGTGTTATATCAAAGGCTGGGTACATATAAAAGTTTCCCTGCTGTTATTGCTTATTTCATTCCTGTTTTTTTATACAATCTGATGGTGGATGAATACATTCATGTAAATGAGAATGTCATTTTGGCAACGGGATTTGCCAATAATCTCCTGAACGCCCCATTGATGCTTTTGTTTCTTTCTTATTTCAGCACATCATCACTATTTGCAAAACGTCTCAGATGGTTTACGGTTATTTATATACTCTTTGAAATTGTAATGGTAGTTGTTTTTGGATTTAATTTCTCTACAATTACAATTATTCTGGGCCCCGGACTTTTTGTAGTATTTAGTTTAATTGTTTATTTGTTTTACAAACATTCAAAAGTAGTTGTAAGAAATAAAAAGGCGCTAGGCAAATGTTTTATGTTGGGCGGTTTGTTATTTGGCTTTGGGCTATATGTTATTTTATACCTATTGATATATATAACAAAATCACAGGAAGTAAAATATACAATGTTTCTTTATAACCTGAATCTGACTATTTCAACTATTGCACTCTGTATAGGTATTGTATATGAAAGAAAACGTATTGACAGGCTAATGGAAGTTAAGCTGGTAAGAAAAGAGCTTAATGAAATTAATAAACATGAAAAAAGGGTAATACGTGTAAGTAATACCCCTTTATTAGATTTTGATCGTGAACTGTGGAATTAATAACAGTACCTTCCTTCATCAATCATTTTATCAGCAATTTTTCTTCTTGCATCTTTACTGTTAAAGGGTTCTGCTTTAGTAAATCTTTTCAATCCCATTAGAATCATCCTTAGTTCATCACCACTTGCAAAAGCGTTTACAGCATCTTTGCCCGATTTATTGATGCGGTCTGCTGCATCGTACAAATAAGTTTGCATAATAAGGAGTTCGAGTGGAGCAGCAGCGTCCCCATTTTTTTCTACTTTTTTCATCACCCTTAGCAATACGCTTTCTGCATTAAATGCTTCAATGGCCATATCGGCAATATTCATCAGCACTTCCTGCTCATTTTCAATCTTCATCATCAGTTTTTGAACGGCTGCACCTGCTGTCATCAAAATTGCTTTTTTGAAATTGGCTATTAGCTTTTTTTCTTTTGTAAAAGGTGCTTCATCATCAGTTCCAAAATCAGGGATGCTCATCAGTTCTTTTTGTACCGACATGGCAGGCCCCATCAAATCCAGTCTTCCTCCCATTGCTCTTTTCAATGTCATATCGAGGGTCAATAATCTGTTGATTTCATTGGTGCCCTCGTAAATGCGATTGATACGGCTATCGCGGTAAGCACGGGAAATATTATACTCAGCACTAAAACCATTTCCACCATGAACCTGAACACCTTCATCTACCACATAGTCCAGTACTTCACTGCCGAACACTTTTAACATAGCACATTCAATTGCATATTCTTCGGCAGCACCAAGCAGCGATTCGTTAAATGGTTTTCCAGCATTCAAAAGTTCATGTTCTTTATCATCAATCCATTGGGCTGTTCGGTACAATGCTGATTCGCCCACATAGATTCGTATGGCCATTTCTGCCAGCTTGTGTTTGATAGCACCAAAGTTGGAAATTGGTTGTTTAAACTGTTCACGGGTCTTTGCATAATCTACAGTGCCGGTTAATGCTCTTTTGGAACCACCCAATGCTGCGGCAGCTAATTTTAAACGACCAATATTTAAAATGTTGAATGCAATTTTGTGTCCTTTGCCCACTTCGCCCAGCACATTTTCTACAGGCACTTTACAATCCTGAAAATATAATTGAACCGTAGAAGAGCCTTTGATACCCATTTTATGTTCTTCGGGTCCCTGGGTAAAGCCTTCAGTACCACGTTCTACGATAAAGCCGGTGAATTTATCGCCATCTACTTTTGCAAAAACGGTATAAACCTGCGCAAAGCCGCCATTCGTTATCCAGCATTTTTGCCCGTTGAGAATATAATATTTGCCATCGTCGCTTAATTTGGCTGTTGTTTTTGCACCCAGCGCATCGCTGCCACTGTTGGGTTCTGTAAGACCGTAAGCGCCAGCCCATTCACCTGTGATTAATTTTGGAATATATTTTTGTTTTTGCTCCGGTGTACCAAAATATAAAATGGGCAGTGTGCCAATACCTGTGTGTGCAGCTATGGCTACTGAAAAAGAGTGACCGGCACCGAGGTATTCATTTACAATGGTTGCTGTAACAAAGTCTTTGCCCAGTCCGCCATACTCTTCAGGAAATGATACAGAAAGCAAACCCTGCTCACCAGCTTTTGTCAATAACGATTTCATCAATCCGGGTTCCAGATTATCAATACGGTCAAGAATAGGATATACTTCAGCATCCAGATACTGTGTACACATATCGCCAATCATGCGTTGCTCCTCATTAAAATCTTCGGGTGTAAATGTTTCCTGCGCTACAGATTCTTTAATCAACCATTCGCCACCTTTCAACAATTTTGTTTTTGTAATTTCGGTACTCATTTTAAAAAAATTTAAATGTATTTAGAGTTAATTAATTTTTATTTCAGATTGTCATATACAATTTGCAACACTTCTTTACACACATCAACTCTGTCGGCCGGCACTTTTACCAGCGCTTCGTTTAGCGTATCGTCAGCCAGTGCCATTGTTTCCTCCTGTAGTTTTTGTGCCTGCTTGGTTAAATAAATTCGATTGATACGTCGGTCGTTTTCAGCAGCCACTCTTTTTACCAATCCTGCTTTTTCCAAATTATCAACTAATCTTGTTATGCTAGGCTTATCTCTAAAAGTTGCATTACATAATTCCTGCTGGCTAATGCCTTCCTTTTTCCATAAATGATAGAGGACACTCCATTGTTCAATAGTAATATTGAGTCCTGCGGTATTAAATTTTTTTTGTAACCGACGGGCTATCGCGGTGGAGGCTATACCAGTAATGAAACTGTAGAGTTCTCCTTTTTTAAATTGGTTGTTTGACATATAGTTGTTTGTGCAACTAATCAAAATTAGGATTATATTTGACACGGCCAATTTTTCGGGCTTTAAATTTTTGGAAAATTATGGAACGACAGTTTCGCTTTAGAAATTCTGTTATTTCTTATCAACGATTTGGTAATGGGCGTCAGCCGGTTATTTGTTTTCATGGGTATGGGGAAGAAGCTGGAGCTTTTGCATTTTTGGAAAAAGCAGCAGGCGACCGGTTTAGTTTTTTTGCTTTTGATTTACCTTTTCATGGAAAAACGGAATGGAATGAAGATATCCCGTTTTCAACTGGCGAATTGCTGGAAATAGTTGCCTGCGAAAAATATGATAAAAAACCTTTTTTAATGGGTTTTAGTCTGGGTGGCAGAGTTGCTTTAAGCCTTTATGAAACGGCACCTGAAAAATTCTGCAAACTGATATTACTGGCGCCAGATGGTTTAAAAATGAATTTCTGGTACTGGTTTTCAACTCAAACCCTGATGGGCAGAAAAACATTTTCATTTACGATGAAACATCCCGGTTGGTTTTTTGGTTTTCTAAAATTGATGAACAAATTGAAATTGGTAAATGCAAGTGTTTTCAAGTTTGTAAAATATTATATTGATAATGAAGAAATGCGGATGTTGTTGTATAAACGATGGATTGGTTTGCGAAAAATAAAACCCAATCTCAAAAAAATAAAAAAGGCTGTAAAGGAAAAACAAACACCTATAAGATTGGTGTATGGCCAGCACGACCGTATCATTTTACCTGTGGTAGGCGAAAGGTTTAGAAAAGGAATTGAAGACAATTGTACAATTACCATAATAGCGGCCGGGCATCAGGTGCTGCATGAAAAGCATGAAGAGAAAATAGTGCCTTTAATTCTTGATTGAACTCCTTAATTCAATTTCTAACAGTATAACATTCATTTGCTTCTGAAATTCTGTTTTTGGAAAATTGTTTTTTGAAAGGTGATAATAATATAAGGGCTGGTGCCAGCTCATCGAAGTAACTTCAGTGTATTTGTCTTCATAGTAAAGTTCTTTTTTCCCCGTAAAATTGAAGCGTTCCTGTAAATACCTTTTTGTTTGACTATAGCTTTTATTAATAGATTTAAGTTCAGTTTTATTATCTTTTAAACTACTAGACAAGAAAAGCACCAAGGAAATAATTTTACCAGAAGAATCTGTACTTAAGATCAGGTCACGGAATTGAACATTATTTACAGATAATAATTGCTTATTAGAAAGAAAAATAATACCTCCCCTACATATTGAATCAGGAACTTTTTCCTTGCTATCAAAGTTGTTACAAATAAATGAATCCTTTAATTCAGTTTTGTTTTTTCCTAAAATAAAACCGGCGTAAGAAAAAATATCAGTAAAATTCTCACTTTGAGAAATCGCATAATTACTTTTAGAAATAAATAGCAATAAGAATAAACAACAAATACGGAAATTCATTTTTCAATATATTAAATTAATTGGATTTCATTTAGTTTTGGCTCAATGATTCTTTTTTATGTTGTTGCTTTTTTAAGCATTCTTTATTGCTTTGTTATACTCAACTACTGGATGAGCTGGAAGCAAATTCCTGTATTTGAAGCAGCCACCCTTCAGCCTGCTATCAGTTTTTCAGTAGTAATTCCCGCCCGAAATGAAGAACAAAACATCGCTACGCTGATTGAGGATATTCAAAAGCAAAATTATCCTGTACAGCTGTTTGAATTAATTATTGTAGATGATCATTCAACCGACAATACGGCTACGATTATTAAAAATTATCCGGGCATTAAGTTTGTTCAACTAAGCGGATTGCAAATAAATTCTTACAAGAAAAAGGCAATTGAAACCGGAATATCTGTTGCCTCCAATGAATGGATCGTAACAACTGATGCCGATTGCAGGGTTTCGCCACAGTGGCTTTCCATATTGGCTGCATTTATAGAGGAAAAGAAATCGGTACTGGTGGCCGGCCCTGTGTTTATGAGTTATGACAATAAAGCATTTCAAATTTTTCAATCGCTTGATTTTTTGATGTTGCAGGGAATTACAGGAGCTGCAGTTCATCATAAAATGCACAGCATGGGCAATGGTGCCAACCTTGCCTATCAGAAAAAAATATTTATTGAAGTTGGAGGCTTTGCTGGTATTGATCAGATAGCTTCAGGTGATGATATGCTGCTGGTGCATAAAATGCGATTGAAATATCCAGAAGGGATAAGCTATCTTAAATCGTCGCAAGCCATAGTAAGTACTGGAGCCGAAAAGACATGGAAAGCTTTTTTTAGTCAACGGATACGTTGGGCCAGCAAGGCCAGAAAATACCAGGACAAGAAACTATTCCCTATTTTATTAATGGTTTATCTTTTTAATGTTTCTTTTTTTGTTTTGTTGATTGCTGGATTTTGGCGTTTTGAGTATTGGTTTGTTTTGATTGCCATGTTATTTATTAAAACGCTCATTGAACTTCCTTTTTTTATTTCGGTTGCCCGTTTTTTTAATCAAACAAATCTGATTAAATCGTTTATACTTTTTCAACCCCTGCATATTTTTTATACCGTTTGCTCCGGCTTTTTAGGGCAGCTGGGCAGGTATGAATGGAAGGGTAGAAAAGTTCAATAAAATAAAAATAATTTCCCTGCTTTATTATTTTCAAAAAACAGTAAGAAGGATAGGAATATATTTGTATTGATGTCAGCATCTTCATCGCAATCTTTTGCAAATGCCGCCTGGCGCCGTCTGAAAAAAAACAAAGGCGCAATATTTGGTTTGTTTATTATTGCCATTGCTGTTTTGGTTGCAGTGTTTGCTTACTTTATTGCACCCGATCCTTCGCCACATGCCAATCGTATTATTCTGGAAATAGGAGGCGAGAAGCCTGGATATTCAAAAACATTTGCACTATTGCCCAAGGCAATACAAACACCAACTCCTGGTTTTTTCAAAAGATTAATAAACGGCAGGCCTGATAACAATGAGTATGTTCCTATTAATCATTTTCGTTTTATTGGAAAAGATAGTGTGATGCTTGTTCGATATATTGATGAATCAGTTGAAGACAGTATTATCATTGCAACCAATAGTACGCCAGCCGATTTTGAAAGCAATCATATTCGCAAAAATTCCTTTTTATTAGGTACTGATAAATATGGCAGAGATATTTATAGCAGGATTATATTAGGCACCAGAGTAAGTCTGGGTGTGGGGTTAATCACCGTTATTATATCACTTACCATTGGGTTATTGCTTGGTTCGCTGGCTGGATATTATCGGGGAAGAACAGATAATATTATTATGTGGTTTATCAATGTTGTATGGAGTATTCCAACACTATTATTAGTGTTTGCCATTACACTGGCTTTGGGCAAAGGATTCTGGCAGGTATTTGTAGCCGTTGGTCTTACCATGTGGGTGAACGTAGCAAGAACGGTGCGTGGGCAAATACTTGTTGAAAGAGAAAAAGAATATGTGGAAGCTGCAAAGGCTTTGGGATATTCAGGTTACCGGACTATTGTAAAACATATATGGCCCAATATTATGGGCCCGGTTTTGGTAATAGCGGCGGCCAATTTTGCATCAGCTATAGTAATTGAAGCAGGATTAAGTTTTATTGGTATAGGTGTACAGCCACCACAACCCAGCTGGGGTTTGATGATAAGAGATAATTACAATTTCATAATTACAAATAACCCTATGCTGGCTCTCGCTCCTGGTTTTGCCATTATGCTTTTGGTGCTTGCATTTAATTTACTGGGCAATGGACTGCGAGATGCCTTAAATGTGAGAGGGAAAATCTGATGGCTGTTGCTTTCTTGTGTTGATATCTGTTGCAATCAACACAGCCATACATAAAAAGAAGATACTTCCGATTTTATCTGTTTCTATTAAATCGCTAAGAAGATTTAAGGAGAGTATCATTACCACTAATATTCCGGTTATGAGCGAAGTGGTCTTATAAAACAGAATTTTTGTGCGATGATATAAATGCTGAGCATAGTACAACAAGCATCCAAATAAGAACAACAAAAAAACTAATCCCGGAATGCCCTGTTCAATGGCTGTAAGCAAAAAATAATTGTGTACGGTAGAATGATCTTCATTATCGCTTACCCAGGTTTTAAATGCCGGTAAGCCATAGTTTTTGTAATGGTAATAAAATGTGCCCGGGCCAAAACCCACTGCTGCATTATCTTTTATCATTCTTGCCCCGGCTACCCAGCGATAAAAACGTTCTGCAGTGGAAACATCTTTCAGCTTGTAGGTGGCAATTATGTGTTCAGAAAAATTTTTATGAAAAATGGTTGTTTTAAAATCATTTGCATATTTCAGATAATGATCATTTTGGCGAAGCCAGAAAACAGAAGCGAGCACAATTAGGATAGCAGCAATATAGGAAGCTA
>Ga0138256_10001424_pt1 | contig 25784 bp, 25 predicted proteins | sample KNB2016incub_MG_FD_105486 | JGI IMG/M metagenome (GOLD analysis project Ga0138256, IMG submission 105486) | Active sludge microbial communities from wastewater in Klosterneuburg, Austria - KNB2014incub_MG | ecosystem: Engineered > WWTP > Activated sludge > Unclassified | place: Austria...
GTACAGAAAAATATACCCACTCCTTTAGAGCGGATTAATTTAATGACCATTTCCAATTGATCCATCAATGCCTTCGTTGCATCCCGGAAAATTAAATGGGCTTCGTCAATAACCACAACCAGTTTCGGTGCAGCCTTGTCACCTAACTCAGGAAATTTTGAATAAATTTCGGCGAGTAGGCATAACATGAAGGTGGAGAAAAGTTTGGGTTTCTCCTGCATGTCAGTTAGTCTCAGAACAGAGATATACCCGTATCCATTTTCATCCTTTCGAACAAGGTCATTAACTTCAAAGGACTTCTCACCAAAAAATTTATCTGCTCCCTGACTTTCAAGTTCAAGAAGCTTGCGCATAATCACTCCTACAGATGCAGGACTGATAAGGCCATAATTCTTCACTTCTTCTTTTCCTTCATTCGTAACATAATTGAGTGCAGAACGAAAATCCTTTATATCGAGCAAAGCCATTCCATTGTCATCGCAATATTTGAAAACAATGTTCACAGCTCCTTGCTGGTTATCGTTCAGTTCAAGAATTTTTGAAAACAATACCGGTCCGAATTCTGAAACGGTTGCACGAAGTCTTGTACCTTTCTCACCTGAGATAGAAAGCATCTCGACCGGAAATTGTCCGGGTGACCAGAGCACGCCAATTTGTTCATGGCGGCTTTGGATTTTTGGATTGTCAGTTCCGGGAGCAGCAATACCACTGAGATCACCCTTCACATCCATCAGCAATACGCTTACACCTTTTTCAGAAAGTCCCTCCGATAAGCGTTGTATCGTTTTGGTTTTACCTGTTCCTGTTGCTCCTGCAATAAGTCCATGACGGTTTACCGTATTCAGAGGAATTTTAATTTGCAATCCGGGAATGGTTTTTTTATCAAACATAGCTCCGCCAAGAATTATACTTTCACCCTGGAAAGTATAGCCTGCTTCAAGTGCTTGCTTTAATTCTTCTATATCTGGCATAATTTTATATTGAGTATTAACACCTCTATGACTTAAGAAAAAATCTTTTTATTGTTGGCTGCCAATTGTTTTAAAAGTAAACTTGGTCTGTAACGCTCTTCCTGATATTCCGAATACAATGACTGGAGAGTGTCAAGTACATTATTTGCTCCAAGCTCATCACACCAGACCAGTAATCCTTTAGGATAATTAACTCCCTTAGTCATGGCAAGGTCAAGGTCTGTTGCTGAGGCAATTCTTAGGTGCAATGCATCTACTGCTTCATTGATGAGCATAGCCAAAATTCGTGTCACTATTTTATTTCCAAGATCAGAATCTTCTTTTGCTTTTACTGCAGTGACTCCATCCGCATAAGAAAAATATCCTCTGTTGGTTTTGCGTCCGAGCCGGCCTGCTTCGACCATACGCTTTTGAGTAAGAGCGGGCTTATAACGCGGGTCAGCATAAAACTGATTCCAAACAGTCTCAGTTACTTTATAATTAATGTCATTACCAATCAGGTCCATGAGTTCAAACGGTCCCATTCTGAATCCACCGATTTCACGCATCGCCCAATCAATGGTCGCAAATCCTTCTTGTCCTTCCGGTAAACCGTAAGATGCTTCTTCGTAAATTCGAAGTGCTTCTCCATAAAATGAACGAGCCACACGGTTCACGATGAATCCCGGAGTATCCTTAGCTATGACAGGAGATTTCTTCCAAACATTCATCAGCTCATATACACGTTCAACATTTTCATGATTTGTTGCCAGACCCGGAATGATTTCCACCAGAGGCATCACGGGTGCAGGATTGAAAAAATGCAAACCTAAAATCCGTCCGGGGTTATTGCAAGCCCCGGCAATGGATGTCACTGATAAGGATGAAGTATTTGTGGCAAGGATCGTATTCGACCCTGTTCCGGATTCCAGTTCGATAAAGACTTTTTGTTTGATATCAAGATCTTCAATGATCGCTTCAATGACCAATTCACAATCATGAAATTCAGAAACATTTTCTGCAAAATGAATACGGCCAATAATATCACCTGCCTCGGCATCCGTCATTCTACCCTTCTCTACCAATTTCTTGAAAGTCGTTTTGATACTTCCAACGGCACGTTCAAACAACCTTGCGTTCTCGTCAAAGAGGTGGACGGTATGCCCGGCAGTTGCAGCGATTTGAACGATTCCGGTGCCCATAGTACCAGCACCAATAACACCTACAGGTCCGTATTTGAAATTCTTGTTATCTGACATAATTGCTAAATGGCAAAAATAGCAAAAAATCAGGCCGTTTTTCTGTATAAATGTGTGTTCAATCGTTTAAATAGAGGCTTTTTGGAGCACAATGAAGACTAAATATTTTCTGTAAAAAGGTTTGTTTTGGCACTTTAGAGTCGTATATTTGCCATCCGAAAAATCAGAAAACAGGCCTTATAGCCATTCTATCTGATGGCGGAAAGACTTAAAAATTAGAAATTAGAATAAAATGGCAAATCACAAATCGTCAATTAAGCGTATCCGTAACAGCAACACGAAGCGTCTGCGTAACCGCTACCAGGCTAAAACAGTTCGTAATGCAATGAAGACTTTCTTAGAAATCGCTGATAAGAAAGAAGCGCTTAAGCAACTTCCAAAAATGACATCTATGTTGGATCGTATTGCAAAGACTCATATCATTCATAAAAACAAAGCAGCTAACCTGAAGAGCGAATTAGCTGTTCATGTTAACCACATGAAATAATATTTCAAGAAATTTTTTTTTTGCCTCTCGGAAACGAGGGGCTTTTTTTTGCCTATAGCTAAAAAAGAATCCTGCTTTTATTGGATGTATAGCTTCATCCTTCTTCGCACATTGCCGGAGAATCAAAAGGAGAAGCATGGAACAAAAACTGAGTATTAAAACATGGGCTGAAGAAGATCGCCCCAGAGAGAAACTGATTCTTAAGGGGAAACACAGCCTCTCCGATGCTGAACTTATTGCCATTTTGATAAGTTCAGGTACAGCAGAAGAATCAGCTGTGGAGCTTGCAAGAAGAATTTTGAATGATTGCGGAAATGACCTCCTCCGGCTGGGAAGAATGAATGTCGCAGAACTCATGAACTTCAAGGGGATTGGTGAGGCCAAAGCTGTCTCAATCACGGCAGCTTTGGAACTTGGACGAAGAAGAAATGAATCGAGTCCGGAAAAAGTCGAGAAAATTTCTTCCAGCAAAGATGTAGTGGCCATTTTTCAACCCCTATTAGGCGACTTGCTGCATGAAGAATTCTGGATTTTATTCCTTAACAGGGCTAATCGGGTTATAGGAAAACAACAAATCAGTATGGGCGGCATGAGCGGAACGGTTGCCGATCCGAGGATGATTTTCAAATCAGCCTTAGACAAGAAAGCGCTGGCTATCATACTCTGTCACAATCATCCATCCGGAAATAACCAGCCGAGCGAGGCGGATCTCAGCCTTACCAAAAGTCTTCACTCTGCAGGTAAAATTCTGGAAATCTCGGTTCTGGACCATATCATCATCACCCAAAGCGGTTTCTACAGTTTTGCGGACGAAGGAAATATTTGAAGGATAAGATTAATATTCTTTGTCAGAATGATTGCTTATTTTCACGCGGAACAAAAACATTGAATCGCTTCCGGGAAAACAATGCTGCTGATTTACTCTCCTTCCACATCTCCCCGATTACGTTATATTCTGGACGTAATTTTTCAGGATTTTCTTGGAATTGGATACGAATTTACTTCCGATGCAGATAAATTCAGTTTTCATTCCGGGCCAAAATTAAATTACAGTGAGCAAGCCTTTAGTGATGAATTATTCATATACTCTACCCGTTTACTCTTCGAAAAAGGAATACATGACCAACAAATTTCTGTAATTGACTGGCAGGATACGAAAGCTTTTTTTGCCACTCATCCTAAATACCATTTACCCATCGATATTTTTGCTGCATCTTTTTATCTGCTAACCCGATATGAAGAATACCTACCTCATCGTCGTGATGTGCATGGACGTTTTGATGCCAGAGACAGCCTCGCATTTCAGAAAGGCTTTTTACATAAGCCGGTAGTTGATATTTATGTACAAGCCTTAAAAGACCTGATCCTTTCTGCATATCCGGAGACAAAATTTCCGGATAAATCATTCAGATTCATTTCAACAATCGACATAGATAATGCATGGGCATATAAGGAAAAAGGAATTCTTCGTACAACCGGAGCATTGCTGAGGTCACTGCTAAATTTTGAGTTTAAAGAATTTACTGAGCGGATGCTCGTTCTGCTTGGCAACAAACCGGATCCCTTTGATACCTATGATCATCTGCACTCTGTTCAGCAACAATTTGGATTCAAAAGTATTTACTTTTTTCTCTTAGGCGACTATGGAGAAAACGATAAAAATGTTTCTACTTCGAGGAAAAAATTTCAGTCATTGATAAATTCAATTGCCGATTATAATGAGGTGGGAATTCATCCTTCTTATGCTTCAAATAAGTTCAGCAGCCGAATTCGTCTGGAACAATCCCGTCTGCAAAAAATAATCAAAAGCAATGTCACTAAAAGTCGTCAGCACTTTTTAAAACTTGAATTTCCCGAGACTTACCGTAACCTCATCGAATGCGATATAAGTGATGATTTTACTATGGGCTATGCTTCGGAGCCAGGTTTCAGAGCCGGGACCTGTAACTCTTATCGTTATTTCGATCTGGTTTATGATTGTCCGGCTCCACTGAGGATTCATCCATTCGTTGTGATGGATGCCACATTGAACTTGTATAAAAAAATAAAGCCATCAGAAGCCATGAGCTATGTTGGACCTTTAATCAAGGAGGTAAAAAAGGTTAATGGAACTTTTACCATTCTTTGGCACAATGAGAGTCTGGCAGAAAAAAAACCATGGGAAGGATGGAAAAATGTGTATGAAGATATTATCAATGCAGCATATCAAAAAAATTGATTAAATTTTTAAAACATAGTGAAATTGACAAAAGCCGTTGGGATCAGTGCATCGACCAATCTGACGAAGCTATTGTTTATGCGAATTCCTGGTACCTGGATATTGTTTCTCCCGGCTGGAATGCTCTCGTAGCCGGCGACTACAATTCTGTTTTTCCACTAACCTGGAGAAAGAAATTTGGATTCATTTATCTTTTTCAACCGGTATTCACTCAGCAATTGGGACTGTTTAACGCTAAAGTGGGTGACGAAAACATTCTTTTTAATTTTTTGGAAAGCATCCCACCTGATTATAAATTGATCGAGATTCAATTGAACTCAGGAAATAGTCAACTTGGCATTCCGGCTTCCTTCAGAAAAATCGAAAGACTCACTCATCACCTGGATCTCAACACAACAGAAGAAGAACTGGAAAATAATTTTTCGGAAAATACCCGTAGAAATATAAAACGTTTCAATAAATCCGGATGGCAGATAAAAAAGAATATAACTCCAGAAAATCTGGTTGATCTGTTCAGGCAAAACAGAGGCAAAGATATCTCACAACTCAAAGACAAAGATTACAAAGCATTTCTGAACATTTGTACTGAAGCAAAAAACCGGAATCTTATAACTATTCTGGGTGCTGCAGACGTTTCAGGTTTTTTACAGGCCGGAATCGTATTTTTGAAAACACATTCCGGTTACATATTAATTTTCTCAGCGCTTTCGAATGAAGGCAAAGAAAACGGGGCCATGGCTGCTTTGATCGCTGATTTTATTCGTTCACAGGCCGGTATAAAAGGAATACTTGATTTTGAAGGTTCTATGGATCCGGGAATCGCCCGATTTTATAAGAGCTTTGCTTCACATGAAATCGTATATTTACAAATTATAAATAATCGTCTTCCAATCTTTCTGCGTTGGCTAAAAAATTAATAATTCAGGTTTATGGTTCACAATCTAGGGCTCGCAAATTCTATCATCAATCAATTTATTTCTGAAATAAGAGATACAAATGTTCAACAGGATCGAATGCGTTTCCGAAGAAACCTGGAACGAACCGGTGAGATATTTGCCTATGAGATAAGCAAAGGATTGGATTATCAAAACACCGAAGTGACAACCCCGCTTGGCAGTGCGACAGTTCCCGTCTTGAAAGAACAACCAGTTGTGGCAACAATTCTCCGTGCCGGCTTACCCTTGCATCAGGGAATCCTTAACTACTTCGATCAGGCAGATAATGGCTTTATCAGTGCTTACAGGAAACATCATAAAGATGGCAGTTTTGAAATTAAGCTTGAATACGTTTCATGTCCATCACTTGAGGACAGGATACTTATTTTATGCGATCCTATGTTGGCAACGGGGGCTAGCATGGTCAGCACCTATAGAGCCATGCTAGAAATGGGTAAGCCAAGACATACACATATTGTAAGCGTGCTGGCGAGCACGCAAGGAGTGGAATATGTAAAAGCTCAACTTCCCATGGAAAGAATCAGCATCTGGGCTGCAGCCATTGATGAAGAGCTCACTGCGCAATCTTACATTGTACCGGGACTTGGCGATGCCGGAGATCTTGCTTACGGAAAAAAACTTTGAACTCCGGAGACTGTTGATACCAGAATTCGGAATTTATAAGCGATGGACGAACTCCTGAAAATTCTTACTCTTGTTTTACTCAGTAGTGTTAAATTCACGGTTGGACTTCCTCTCGTTTATTTGAACGAAACCTACGATTTTACCTGGTTTGAAACCAATGTCTATGCTATCATTGGAGGAATGATTGGCGTGATCGTGTTCATGCATGTAAGTGAATGGCTCATTGAAATTTGGGATCGGATTCGTTTATTCTTTTTCAAAAAGAAAATTCAAAGCAAATCATTGTTTTCAAAACCTACAGTAGATATTGAAGGAAATCTGGAAGTTCATTACGACTACATAGATAAAAATTTGCCGATACGTAGGCTCTTCACAAAAAGGAACCGGAAAATGGTCCAGGTCTGGAGAAAATATGGCCTGATCGGTCTTGCAACACTCACACCAATATTATTTTCTATTCCGTTAGGAACCTTTTTCATGACCCGCCTGGCAAAAAATAAAAAACGCATCCTCATATACATGTTCATCTCAGTCACGAGCTGGTCGCTGCTGATCACGACTATGTTTGAGATCTTGCACGTAGGTTCCTTGAATGAAATGCTAAAATGAAAACATACAAGCATATTTTTTTCGATCTGGATAATACGATTTGGGATTTTGAAAAAAACTCCAGAGAAGCCTTAGTTGAAATTTATCATAAACACAATTTGCAGGAACTTGGTGTTACAGATCTTGATCATTTTATTGAAAAGTACAAGGAGCGCAATGAAATGATGTGGGAACAATATCGACTTGGAACCATTGACAAACCCACACTTCGGGATAAACGGTTTGCATTAACATTTTGGGATATGGGCCTGGACGCAGAACTAGCTCCTTCAGCCCTGGCAGATGATTATCTTTCCATTAGTCCACGTAAGACAAATCTATTCCCGCATGCACATGAAGTTCTTACCTATTTAAGTGCCAAGTACACTTTGCATATTATCACCAACGGGTTCGAAGAAGCGCAGCTTATAAAAATGCAGGAGTCAAAACTCATTCCTTATTTTCAGGAGGTAATCATTTCGGAACATACCGGTTTTCGCAAACCTGATTCAAAAATTTTTGATTATGCCATGAACAAAACAGGAGCGAAAGCCGAAGATTCAATGATGATTGGCGACGGGCTTGAAGTAGATATTCTAGGGGCACGAAATGTTGGATGGGACACTATTTATTTTAATCCCGACAAAAAATCTCATAATGAAAAGATGACTCATGAGATAAGTACATTGTTCGAATTGCTTCACATTCTTTAAAAATTTATATCCTTTGCTTCAAAAAAAAAGCTTCCTGAGATTATCAGGAAGCTTTTTAAATTTCAGAGCATTTATTATTTATTGTTCGGTGTTGCTACTTCACTTTTTTCTGTGGAAGCATCAGCTTTAGCTCCATGATTGCAAGAAGCTTTTGCTTTTGCAGAATGATCGCATGAAGCCTTTTCTTTGGATGAACATGCTTTAGCACCTTTAGCGCTTGAGCAGCAAGATTTTTTTGCGGCAGGTGCATCAGGTGAGGCAGCTTCAGTAACAACAGCGGTTTCAGTTGTTGCAGCTTTCTTTTGAGGCTCCTGAGCATTCGATACAAATGCAACCAGACAAACTATTGATAATACGGAAAGGATTTTTTTCATGGCAGATTTTTTGATTGATTTTGAAATACAAATATAAGGATTTCTTTTCGAGTGAGTAGTGAGTATTATCATGATTTCCTTACAGATATCCTGAAATTAACTATAATTAACCGTTTAGTGGTCCATTAGGGTGTATTCCTTTTCGTACTTTCACCACCTCGAGCCCATGAACACTTCCGAAAACATCAAAATTGCACTGTCGAGTATCAGAAGTCAGCTTCTCCGGACGGTACTCACAGCCTTGATTATCGCCATTGGTATCATGGCTCTTGTTGGGATTCTAACATCCATCGATGCAATCAAGAGCTCGATCAACAATAATTTTACTGCCATGGGTGCAAATTCATTTTCTATTCAAAATAGAGGAATGCACATCCGTGTCGGAAACAAAGGGAAGCGACCGAAAAAATTTGACGTCATCGATTTTCGTCAGGCAGATCGTTTTTCCGCGGAGTATAAGTTTCCTGCAACTGTTTCCATTTCGACAATGGCATCCAGGGTCTCGACATTGAAGTACAGGGATAAAAAAAGCAACCCCAATGTGTTTATAATGGGAGGGAATGAAAACTATCTTTTTACTTCCGGCTATGCAATTGACAAGGGGAGAAATCTCTCGCCACAGGAAGTTCAGTACGGATCTAATGTTGTAATCATTGGAAAAGATATTGAAGAAAAACTTTTTCCGAGTGAAGATCCTTTGGATAAATTAATTTCTGTCGGCAGCACTAAGTACCGTGTAATAGGTACGCTTAAAGAGAAAGGATCTGCAATGGGGTTTGGAGGAGATAAGGTATGCATACTTCCACTTTATAATGTCAGACAGAATTTTGGAAGTAACCGAACGTCGTACTCAATTAACGTAAGTGTCAATGATGTCAAACAAATGGAAGCTGCTGTCGGGGAAGCAACAGGTCTCTTCCGGATTATACGAGGGCTTGAGGCAAGAGAGGAAGACACCTTTGAAATTACAAAGAGCGACAGCATTGCCACGGTACTGCTTTCTCAAATCAGCACAGTTACTTTGGCTGCAACAATTATTGGTTTAATAACACTGCTGGGTGCTGCCATCGGCCTCATGAACATTATGCTTGTATCAGTTACAGAACGTACTCGCGAAATCGGTATCAGAAAAGCACTTGGAGCAACACCCAAGAAAATTCGTTCACAGTTTCTTGTCGAGGCAATAATCATTTGTCAGCTTGGTGGAATTTTAGGAGTGATCCTGGGAATACTGGTCGGCAATTTAATGTCTCTACTTTTAGAAAGCGGATTTATTATTCCATGGCTATGGATCATATCGGGTCTGGTTCTTTGCTTTATTGTAGGCGTGATTTCGGGCTATTACCCGGCGTCAAAAGCCGCAAAACTGGATCCGATAGAAGCACTAAGATACGAGTAGTCCAATTTCATGGGTCCTATGCAATGCTCCCCCGAATTTCTTTTGGACAAAAAAAAAGCACCGTATTAGCGGTGCTTTTAAAGAAATGATTAAGAAATTACTCTGCGATAACTTCGAAAGTAATCTTTGCCTTAACGTCTTTGTGAAGGTTCACAGTTGCAGTATAAGTGCCAAGTGCTTTAATATGCTCATCGTCGATGTGAATTTTCTTACGATCAACAATTACATCATGCTTGGATAATACGTCTGCAAGCTGGAGTGCAGTAACTGATCCGTAGATCTTTCCGCTCTCTCCCACTTTCGCACCCACTTTGAGGACCATTGCTTCGAGTTGCTTCACCATTGATTCAGCATCTCCTTTGATCTTCTGTGCTTTGTGCGCACGTTGCTTCTGGGTTTCTGCCATCACTTTTTTATTCATCGTGTTGGCGATAATTGCCAATCCGCGAGGGAATAAAAAGTTACGCGCATATCCCGGCTTAACTTTAACAATCTCATCGGCATAGCCGAGGTTGTCCATATCTTGTTTAAGAATAACATCCATTTTTCAGGCCTCCTTATTTTAAAAGATCAGATACATAAGGCATCAACGCCAAATGGCGGGCCCTTTTAATTGCTTGTCCGACCTGACGTTGAAACTTCAACGAGGTACCGGTTAAGCGACGAGGAAGGATTTTTCCTTGCTCATTCACCAATTTCACTAAGAAATTAGCGTCTTTGTAGTCGATGTACTTAATTCCGTTCTTTCTGAAACGGCAGTACTTTTTCTTGCTGGTGTCAACCGTAGGTGGGTTGAGATAGCGAACTTCATTTCCTGATGCCATGATTTTTCAGATTTTTAAGAATTAACTTTTTCAACTTCTTCTTTTTTCAATGCAGCGTTCTTACGCTTTTTCTCATTGTACAGGATCGCATGTTTGTCGAGACGTACAGTTAAGAAACGCATAATGCGCTCATCCCTCTTAAATTCAATTTCCATTTTTGCGATGACATCGCCTGGACCTTTGAATTCAACGAGGTAATAAAACCCGGTATTTTTCTTCTGGATCGGGTAAGCCAGCTTGCGTAATCCCCAGTTGTTCTCATGAACAATTTCGGAACCGTTTTCGGTGAGGATTTTCTTGAATTTGGTGACTGTATCCATCATCTGTTCCTCCGAAAGAACAGGTGTCATGATAAATACCACCTCATACTGATTAGACATGTTTTTTTAGGTTTACGGAGATTTTTTTATGGGATGCAAAGGTAAATAATTCAGAGATATATACAAGATTGAAAGGAGTTTAAATTCAACAATTTCTAGTCGAATTTCAGACTACATCGTCATTTACTTGAATTTTCAAGAATTCCCAATAAAATGCTAGAATTTGACTAAAAAACAAGCTCGAAAAGTTAATTAACAGCTCCGAGGAAAAAATTATGACTTAAGATATACAGCAGTGGTAAGGCTTTCTGAGCGAATGGCATAATATTTTTAAACAGCTGTTAATAACTTCTTGACTTGCACTTAATAAGCAGTATCTTTGCTAAGGTATTCTCCAACACATTCCATACAATTAATAAGCTCAATCAAATTCAGGATTCGGGCACATTTTTTTAAAACCGGTGATTTCAGGCTCCGGAGGTGTCTGTTTCGCCTATAAATCTTGGTATTATAACCGAATGTCGACAAAATTAAAAAGTTACGTCCAGGGAAAATGGACAGCAGGCGAAGGAAAAGGAACAGACTTGTACCATGCGGTAACAGGCGAGTTGCTATTTGAATCAACCAGCCGTGGCCTCGACTTTAAAGCTTTGTTGGAATACGGCCGTGAAAAAGGAGGATCCAAATTAAGAAAGATGACTTTTCATGAACGTGCACGCATGCTCAAAGCGCTGGCGATGTACCTCAATGAAAGAAAAAAAGATCTATACGCTTTGTCTGCGGCAACAGGCGCCACCAAAGCTGATTCATGGATAGATATTGACGGAGGTATAGGAAACCTATTTGTTTATGCGAGCAAGGGGCGCCGTGAACTGCCGGATGAAACTTTTTATGTTGACGGTAACCCGGAGAAGATCTCTAAAAACGGAACTTTCGTCGGCCACCATATCTGTGTACCTCTTGAAGGAGTTGCAGTTCATATCAATGCTTTCAATTTTCCTGTATGGGGAATGTTAGAAAAAATTGCCGTGAATCTATTAGCAGGAGTTCCTGCAATAGTAAAACCTGCAACTTCTACCTCCTACCTTACTGAACTGGCCGTGCAGGAAATTTTAAAATCCGGAATTTTACCGGAAGGTTCATTGCAGCTCATCTGTGGAAGTACCGGAGATTTGCTGGATCATCTTACTTGCCAGGACGTCGTAACGTTTACCGGATCAGCCACAACAGGTAAAATGTTGAAGAGCCATCCAAATATTCTGGAGAACTCAGTTCGTTTCAACATGGAAGCTGATTCCCTCAATTGTTCAATTCTGGGGTCCGATGCCAAACCTGAATCAGAAGAATTCAATCTATTCATTAAAGAAGTTGCACGCGAAATGACCGTGAAGGCCGGACAAAAATGTACTGCCATTCGTCGTGTTATCGTTCCGGAAAGTCTCACAGAAGCCGTTATATCTGCTCTGCAAAAGAGATTAAAAGGAAATGTAATTGGAGATCCTTCCGTTGAAGGTGTCCGCATGGGACCTCTTGCCAATATGGCTCAGGTTAAAGACGTAAAAGAAAAAGTCAAACAACTCATGCAAACCTGTGAGCTTGTTCACGGAAATATTGATGAGGTTGATGTTGTTGGTGCAGACAGTAAGAAAGGTGCCTTCATGTCGTCTATGTTGCTTTTCTGCAAAGATGCATTAAACACAAATGGCGTCCACTCGATCGAAGCTTTCGGGCCGGTGAGTACGGTGATGTCCTATAAGAATACCGATGAAGCCATTGAATTAGCAAGACTCGGAAAAGGAAGTTTGGTTGGTTCTGTGTTTACTGCAGATAATAATTTTGCAAAGGATATTGTACTTGGCTCTGCCAGCATGCATGGCCGGATGGTTATTGTCAATAAAGATTGTGCAGCCGAATCAACAGGTCACGGATCTCCACTTGCACACCTTGTTCACGGTGGACCGGGACGCGCCGGCGGCGGAGAAGAAATGGGTGGTATTCGTGGAGTGCATCATTATATGCAACGCACAGCATTACAAGGCTCACCAACAACACTCACTAAAATTCTAAATACCTACTTACCCGGAGCAGAAACCAAAGAAGATATAATTCATCCATTCAGAAAATATTTTGAAGAAATTCAAATCGGAGATACACTAAATACACATCGCCGTACAATTACGGAAGCTGACATTGTAAACTTCGCAGGAATAAGCGGCGACTACTTTTATGCACATACCGATGAAACTTCCTTAGAAGGATCAATATTTGAAAAAAGGGTCGCGCATGGATATTTCATCATTTCCGCAGCAGCCGGCTTATTTGTCGATCCTAAAAAAGGTCCTGTGCTTGCTAACTACGGGCTGGATAACTTGAGATTTACTATCCCTGTTTATGTAGGCGACACTATCCGTGTTCAGATCACCTGTCAGCGTAAAACGAAAAAAGAAGATCGCGAAGGACAAATTCCTCAGGGCGTTGTTGAATGGTATGTGAATGTCATCAACCAGAAAGATGAGGTTGTAGCAGTTGAAACAGTATTAACATTAGTCGAAAGAAAGAATGTTGATGCGCCCAAAACAGAAATCAAGGAAGAAGCAAAAATATTAGTTCAAAAAAATTAGTTAAACCATAAAAACACAAAGACATGTTACTTTACGACACTTTAGATCGGTTTGAGAAAAAGTACGCACACCTTAAGAAGAAAGGTCTTCGTATCAACGGCCTCAAGATGATTGATCCTAAACGCAAGAAACACGTTATTGATGTCAGTCGTCCATTAATCTTCGACAACCGTATACTGCCAAAATCTTTTGAAGGTCTTGACGTAAAGACTATTATTCATGGAGATCTGCCAACAGAATTTAAAGTTGACCGCACGAAACCCGACTGGCAAAAGAAAGAGTATATCTGGGCACCGGAACGATTTGAACATTTCGTCGATCGTTGCAGCGTAGAACTTAAAAAGCAATTAGGGAATCCTGCCATGAGCAGAGAAGATTTGCTTTCAGCATTGTGCTTCGGTGATTTTGAAGCACACAAAAGTAAAACACAATTGATGGTTAAGGAGGGTAAATTACCTGCCTTTGCATCTTAATAAAAAAATAAATCTACTAAAATGGTTGTCCATACGGTCAACCATTTTTTTTGTCCTTATATTTGACACTGCAATAAATACCGGAGTAATTATCACCAATAATTATCTTTACCGGAAGAAATCTAGAATTAATAAATACGATGAGCGACGGAACTGTTAGTACCCACATTGATGCAGGAATTGCTACGATTAATTTTTTTCATCCACAAAGCAATTCTTTACCCGGAGAATTATTGCGTCAACTTGCATCCGAAATTGAAGCAGCCGGTAAGAATGCAGAGGCTCGCGTAATAATTTTAAAAAGCCAAGGTGAAAAAGCATTTTGTGCAGGTGCTTCATTCGATGAACTTGTTTCAATCAATACTCTTGAAGAAGGTAAAATATTTTTCTCCGGATTTGCAGCAGTAATAAATGCTATGAGGCTAGCTCCAAAATTTGTTATTGCACGAGTCCAAGGCAAGGCAGTTGGCGGCGGTGTTGGCCTTGCCTGCGCTGCAGATTATACACTCGCGCATGAAGGAGCTTCAGTCAAACTGAGTGAACTTGCCGTTGGAATTGGCCCCTTTGTCGTCGGACCAGCAGTAGAAAGAAAAATTGGGTCCTCCGCTTTTTCTTCACTTTCCATTAATGCAAGTGAATGGCAAAGTGCGTCCTGGGCAAGAGAAAAAGGAATGTATGTTGACACTTTTACTTCGCTTACCGAGCTTGATCAAGCCATAAACTCGCTTGCATCGAAACTTGCCGGAAGCAATCCTGAGGCAATGAAGGCACTCAAGAGAGTTTTCTGGAGCAACACTGATCATTGGGATAAATTGCTGATCGAACGCGCTGAGATCAGTGGGAAATTAGTCTTATCAGATTTTACCAGAAGTGCAATTGCAAAATTTAAAGCAGGTACCCGATAGAATTTTACTGAACTGATCAGAATGAATAACTGATTCCTCCCAGAACATTGAATCCCTCTGATGGATATGAATACCAGCGATCATATTTAGAGAATCCAAGATTATTCATATTGAGATACACCGAAAGTATTTTTGAATAGTGGTACTCAATTCCGAGATTGGCATCAACATAGCCTTTGATTTTTTCAGATACGAATCCCAGGGAAGAATCAGAAGCAGCCATCCGCGCATAAGATTTACCCCGACCGAAGACAGAAACGTTCAACACAATTTTATCACGTAAATTATAGGCTGATTTTAATGTAACCTCATTTTGCGGTTTGTGCCAGGCCTTGGCTTGCAGTCCGGGTGAGTAGCTGTACTGGTCATACTGAAGGGAAACTTTAAACTTTTCATCGGCCTTGTAACTAAGTTCAGCATGAAGATCCAAAACGTTCACATCATCATAGAGCAAAGCAAATTTATTATCATTGCTAAGATCAGTGACGAACAGAGCCATATCTTTAACTGTCCCGTATTTCACCCAGGCAGCGAATGAAACAGCACTGTTAAAATTACCATTCAAACCGCCGGTCAACATGATCGCTTCACTCGAGTTGAACGGAACTATCGCGGAACTAACAAATGGGTTTTCGAGAGTGACGGTTCTGTAACTGTTCTTCTTTAGATCACCGCCAACATGAGCAAACACTGATAGGACATGTTCAGATATCGGGAGACTAACTTTTATATTCGGATAAAAATACGCCGATGAACCATCATCTTTGGCAATGACAACCCGGCCTCCCAATTCGAATTTCACTTTGTCTTTTCCAAGAAATACACTTGGCGATATCCGGATGATATTACGGTTGAGATCTGATAAAAGGCTTAAAGACTCATTACTTGCCTGTGACTTTTTAAAATAGTTGAATGATGCATCCACCTGAATATACATATTCTCAACTTCCTTACCTCCTTTAGCCTTTACTAAAAAATCATTCTCTGTGACATCAAAATGATCCGACAATGTAGAGAATCCGAAGGAGGCTTCATAATCAAGGTTCCCTCTGGATAAGTAATTGCTACGTATACCTGCATTCACTCCGAAATTGGAAAATAATTGACGAAGATCCTTTTTATCAATGATGGTATCAACTTTAAAATCCCCTCCGTAGTAATGAACCACATCACGGTTATAATCAATGTCCCCAAAAAAGACAGCGTTCTCTAAAAAGTATTTCCCTGAAATTTCAGCTGAGTTTTCACTGTAGGCAGAATAATTCACACCCTTCAATGAAGGAGAACCGGAAAAATGTTTTCCGATAAATCCCAGAGTTCCTTTTTTAGATCGGAGCGAATTTATATACAATTCTCCATCATACTTGGTGTAATTTCCAATACCAAGTCGAACAAGATTTCGGTAGAGTTTTGTCAATGCTTCATCCTTAACTCTTACTGCTTTGATTGCAGCCGTTTCATAATTCGTTTCAGCCTTTTTGGTTTCCAGTCTATATTTAAGTGGAGGGGCTGTATAAGTTGATGTGTCGCCCTCAGGAACATCAGAAATTTTATAGGATTCTGCAAGCACAGGCTTGTAATCCTTAACAATGATATACTCTTTATCGCCAAGATCTTCCTTCTCTTTTCCCTGCTGGGCAAAGCCGTAATTGCCAAATAATGACAAACCCAAAATAATAAATACGCTCCGCTTCATCATGGTTTTCGCTTATAGTAATACTTCGCTAAAATTTACACTCTGTAATTTTGTATTTGAAATGAACAATCAGTTTATTCTCCCTGCCCCTCTTTATCATTTTCATCATCGGAATTCTTCGACTCTTCCGGCTTTTTATTTTTTTCATTGTCAGAAGCTGTCAATGCATCGAGTTTTTGTTTGGCCATTTCACGAATATCTTCGGGATCGTTAGGGCCTTTCTCATAATTCTCTACAATGCTTTTGTACGTTTCCTTTGCCTGGAACATATCGTTTTGAGCAAGATAGTTATCACCTAGTAGAACAAAACCTTTTGCTATCCAAAAATCGTAGGATGGAACTTGCTTCTGAATTTCAAAAATAATTTTTTGACTTTCCTTATAATTGTTTGACTTAAACTCAATTTCTGCCAGGAAGTATTTGCTTTCAGCAGTCATTTCGCTATTGGTTCTTTTAGAGACAATAGCAAACTCAGCACGGGCATTTCCCAAATCATTTTTAATATAATGGCACTTACCTGCCAACAAATGTGCTTCATTGACCAGATCTTTATCTGCTGAAGAAGCATCCAGTATTTTTTGAACATTTACTAATGTTGCATCGTAATTCTGCAATTTATAATTAGATCTCATTTGTCCCGCTAATGCTGCCAGAATATTATCCTTTACTTCAGCGATTGATTCAAGAGCAGAATAGTTCCTGAGACTCTCCATGTAATTCTTCTGACGGTAATTTATGCTTGCAGCATTCAGCAAAGATTTTTCAGTAAAGGAATTCCTGGGTTCATTGATTACCACCTGATATCCGCTTAATGCCAAATCATATTGCTTATTTCTAAACTGGCAATCGGCCTTATAGTAGGATGCGTTGACCAAGAATATGGCATTCGGAAAACGTTGAAGATAATTTTCAAAATCAGTTATGGCAGATGAACAATTTCCCTGAGTGTATAGCAACTCAGCCGCCTCGTAAGTGAGAGAATCTTCTGCAGCTTTCGATACATCTGCATTGGGAATGTTCTTCACATAGCGCAGATATTCATCTACTTTATTCTGAGAAACTGATATGTTCTTAATCTGTGCAAGTGCTTCTCTTGACTCTGCAGTGTTAGGATATTTGGTTACAACCTTCTGATATGCAGCCAGTGCTTTGTCGTCTTGTTTGCTATTGTATAATACGAGTGCCTCACCCAATTCAGCCTTCTTCACATAACTCCCCGCTGGGAAATCATTAATGACTTTGCTATAAAAGGTCTGAGCAGCCTCATGGTTACCCTGCATCAAGGAAGCTTGTCCTGCTTCATATAATGCATCATCATAATAAACCGATTTCGGGTACTTATCAAATAATTTTTGCAACGTGTTTACCTTCTCACCCATCTTTCCCTGGATACCAAGAATAACAGCCTTCTGATAAATTGCATAATCGCTGGAGCGGGAGTTGGCTGAAATAGCCTGATTGTAATAATCAAGTGCATTGACCTGATCTTTCATCATAAAGAAACAATCGGCGATGCGAAGTACTGCATCATTGTATCGCTCCTGATCAGTGAGGTTCTTAGCCTGGATGTATTTACGAAAGGCAACTTGTGCCGCACCAAAATCTTCTTTTTTAAAATTGCAATATCCAATATTATAGTGAACAAGGTTATGACGAGGACCGGTCACTGCCGAGGGTGTGTATAAAAAATCATTGTATGATTTCAGCGATTTATCAAAATCACCTAAGCGATAATAGGCCTCCCCTTTCCAATAATTTGCCTCAGCTGCAAGAGGTGCATCTATTGGATTGGTAAGTGAAATATTAAACATTTGGATGGCTTCAGCGGATTTATTATCCATGAAGAATTCGACACCGCGATAAAAAGCCACCTTCTGGTAAGCAGCCTTGACAAGTGAAGTTTTTACTTTTATCGATTCAATGGCAATCAATGCGTCCTTATAATTTCTTGTGTTGGTATAAATACCCACCAGCATCTCATTCGCTTCATCCACATGCAGGCTCGTCGGAAATTTTTCCAGAAAAACTCTGAATGCTTCCAGAGCCACTGACTGATAACTCAATTCATTCGAAAGTTTTGCAAAATTAAATTGTGATTCTTCCTGAATCTCTGTATCGAAAGTCATTTTTGCAGCCGACTCAAAGGCTGTCCGGGCACTTCGCTTGGCATTAGTCTTCACATAGGAATCTGCCAGCAGGAAGTATGAATTTTGGGCCAACAAATCATTCCCTGAGGTAACTTTTTGAAAGTAAGGAATGGCTTTTTCAAATTCACCTGTCTTGTAATAGCAATAAGCCAATTGATAAAAATCCGTTCTGTCTGCTGCTGAAGAATTTCTTTCGTAATCCAGGAGGTAAGGGAGCGCTTCCTTATATTCGTTTTTCCGGTAATGCGACTCTGCGATCATTCTTCCAATTTCCAATCCGTTCTTTGCATCCAGGGAGTCCAGAATGGACGGAGCAAATTTTAACAGCTCATCGTACTTACCTTGTTTGTAATAAATCTGAGTAATGTAATATGGCACGACCGGGGCAAAGGCTTCTGAATCCTTCAGCTTAATAAAACTTTTGAGAGCAGTTTCATAATTCCCGTTCACAAATGACATGTGCGCATAGTAATACTGGGCGGCAGAGGCGTATTTGCTATTTCCATCTTTAACCAAAAAAAATGACTTTCCTGCGGCTTCAAATTCATTGGTCATGTAATAGGCATAACCCATTTTGAAATTCACCTCATCACGCTTTTCCTGTGAAAGATCATTCTGGTCAAGCTTTTCAAGCCACTCTATTGACTTCTTATATTTCTTTTGTTTGTAGTAGTACAGACCGAGATGATAAGTGGCATTGTAATAATTCTGATTTTCCGGATAGGATTCCATGAAATGAATCAGAAGAAACTCGGCGTCCTTATGGAAAAGTTCCGCAGCACAAACTGCTTTGTAAAATTCAGAATTCCCTCTTGCCTCCAAAGAAACATTTTCCTTTGAGTCAATAATTTTTTGAAACTCAATTTGTGCCGTTGCATATTTTTTCTTCTGGAACAAGTCCAGACCGAGTTCATAACTCTGTTCAGGATTGGTATAAATTTCCGTCTTCTGAGCAAAAACCTGGAGGGACAGAATTAAAAATAAAAAAATGAGTCGTATCGACATATCGTAGCGCAGTAGTATAATGGGATTAAACGAGGTTCCAGCAAAATTATTCGAAACGCCTGCGCAACTGGTTTATTATGTGTGTAGTTACCAACATAGTTTTAAACAGTAGCAACTATTTTAGTGAATGCGTGTATAATTATAATCTCGATCTTTAACCAACAAACCAATCAAGACCATAGACCAAAAACCATGTTGTTCATGAAAAAAAGACAGTTTACCCTTATTAGCGTCAGTATTCTATTCAGCGCTTTTGCAATTCTATATAGTTGCAAGAAGGAAGAAGATGATGTAAAAGAGTTCGACACTCAAAGTTCTCAGGACAATTCGCTTGCTGAAGCGACTTTTAATGACATCATGGAAATTTCCAAACAAGCCATTCAGAATCAAAGTTCAGGACTCTCCTCTTACAGGCTCAAGGATCAGGTTAATTCTTTGTTGAGCAATTGTGCGACCGTAAGCGTAACACCTGACTCTACCGGCCCCGGCGGGAATATCGTAGTTGATTTCGGGACAACGCCTTGCCGATGCTCGGATTACAGGCTTCGCAAAGGGATAATTAATGTAAATTATACAGGTACTTATCATGACTCTTCCACGGTAATTACTGCAACTTTGAGCAATTATTTTGTCGGACTGGACAGCACGAATATGTTCCAGGTCATGGGAACTAAAACAGTCACCAATAAAGGCCATAATTCAGCGGGGAATCTTTGGTACACAATCGATGTAAACGGACAAATAAGAAATTCGGGCGGAGCAATGATGACATGGAATTCACAAAGACAACGAGAGTGGATTGCAGGAGACACAACTACCGGACTCACATTGCAGGATTATTCCGATGATATTTACAGTATTACAGGAAGCGCAGACGGAAGCACTTTTGAAGGAGTATCCTATACTGCCAACATAACCCAGGCTCTGATAGTTCAAGTTGGTTGTCGCTGGATACAAGCCGGCACCTTTGATCTGACACCTGTAGGATTAGCCACAAGATCCTTTGATTATGGCTCCGGCGCATGTGATGATGATGCTACTCTTACGGTAAATGGTGCGACAATTCCCATTAAACTTCGCTAAATTATTGGTGATAAATTGTTGAAAGAAGGCTCTCCGAAAAAACCGGAGGGCCTTTTCTTTTCTTAAATTTGCGTGTATGTACATTTTGAAAGTTAAAGGCACTGCCCGGATACCGGATTATGTGCAACTTCGCGATGACGATTTTACACTCCTCGCCTATTTTCGGGTCGACAGACCCGAGAAGGCTTTAGCCAAAGTTGGATTGAGTGCAAAAGAACCCGAACTGATTCAATTAATCCGGGAGATGCCATACGGGAAAATGCAAAAATTGATTATTTGACAAGCACAATTGATATATAAAATGGAAGAAGCCAACAGTGAATCTGCAGAACCAATCATCTCCATTCGCAATGCAAATATTTTTCAGTCCAAAAATCTGGTGCTGTCAAATGTTAACCTCACCATTGAAAAAGGGGAATTTACCTATCTTATTGGTCGTACCGGAAGCGGGAAAAGCAGTCTGCTTAAAATGCTTTATGGAGATGTAGAACTGGCCGAAGGGGAAGCAGATGTTGTAGGATTTGAGCTGAGTGATTTAAGAGAACATCAGATCCCTTACCTCAGACGTAAATTAGGAATTGTTTTTCAGGATTTTCAATTACTGACTGATCGATCGATTAATGCAAATCTGTTTTTTGTACTAAAAGCAACAGGTTGGAGGGATAAAAATAAAATGCAAGAACGAGTGCTTGAAGTACTGGAAAAAGTTGGGCTGGCAACTAAAGGATTTAAAATGCCACATGAATTGAGCGGCGGAGAACAACAAAGAGTAGTCATTGCCAGGGCTTTGTTGAATGATCCGGAATTAATACTTGCCGACGAGCCTACAGGAAATCTTGACCCTGAAACTTCAGAAGGAATCATGAAGCTTCTTTTAGAGATCAGCCAAAGTGGTAGAGCCGTTCTGATGGCAACACATAACTATACCTTGATAGAAAAATTTCCCGCAAGAATCCTTAAGTGTGACAATGGCAAATTGATGGATTCAAAAGTTCTTGCTGAGCAGTTGTAAGTCTTTAACCGAGTAATGCCAATACCTTTTGTGCATTAAGAGTATTTGAAAAATTTTCCGAAAGGTATTTCTTTCGCTTCATAAGTTCTTCGTCATTGAATTTTATCGCTGACATTACTTCATCCAAACTCATTTTCATTTCTTCTGCAGTATCAGCAATTTTGCATAAAGGTTCGAGTCCGGTGCCTTCCACCATCGGCGAATTTACTATACAATGACGACCACTAAACAGAGCCGCCAATAACTTTAGTTTGATTCCTGTAGATTGAAACGTCGGAAGAATGTTGCACTGAGCCGTTCTGACCAACTCATAAATCTGATCAGGGCTTTGATCAGATAGGAGGTTGACAGAAGAAGTCGATCTTACAGCTTTTAGCATATCGGCTGAAGTCTTTGAACCTGCAATGACCAGCTTGTGTTTTGAATTCTCAAAAACTTTATTGACGAGGAAAAGAGCCGCTTCATTATTTTCACCAACACTCAGGTTTCCGTGATAAAAGGCAAAATCGCCCTTTCCGGGTAAAGCAGACACTTCATCGAAAGGATGAAAAGCCGGAATGTAATTTACAGAAGAAAATAGTCCGGAATAATACCTGGCATCGTTCGGGGAAATCGCAGCAATTGCCGATGCATTTTTAAGTACAGCTTCATACTTTTTTAACTTGCCGGCTTCATTGTAAAAATAGTAGCGCTTAAAAATATTCCGTTCAACTTTCGCAAGGTTTTCATAGTATTCGTGTTCTACATTATGAGTACGAACTATCTTAACCCTTCCATCAAATTCTTCTGATGACAATAAAAAAGTTGAATGCAATCCTTCCATAAAAATTGGTGCATCATCTTTGAGCAAATTACTTTTCAGTTCTTCTGACTGCCGGCTAAGAACGATATATGGAAGCGTATTAAATAAAAATGATTTGGCAGTTTTTCTTGGGTAATAATAAACCTCCTCACAATACTTATCGAGCTCAGCAGATTTGGGTCTGCCATATTCAAAACAATGCATTATTATTTTTATCCCTGCAGCGTGTAAAGCTTTTAGCTTATAAAAAACGTCAATCACGCCACCGTAATCAGGCGGAAAGGGTACGTCAAAAGAAATAACATGTATGTGCTTATTAAATGGCATCCTCAAATATTTTTAGCAAGTGCACCTCCTCATTCTCCCAGCATAATTCCTGTGCGGCAAATTTCAAATTTTCTTTCCATGAAGCAAGTCTTTCCTTGTCATTAAAAAAATCACGGACAACTTCTGCAATTTCCTTTGGATCGTGAGAGCTGAGCAGCATTCCGATTTTATATTTCTCAATAACCTTTTTGATTTCAGGCAGATTTGATGCAAGTACCGGTACGCCAGCCTGAATGTAATCGAAAAGTTTATTCGGTAGAGAAAAGCGGTAGTTAATATTCGTGTCTTTATCCAGACTTAATCCCATATCTGCAATCCCGGTGTATTGCCTTAATTCTGACAATGGCATTTTAGGAAAAAAGAAAACTTTTTGACTGAGGTTTAAGCTGATAGTTTCCTTTTTGAGAGTCTGCACAACATCACCACTTCCAATAAAAAGAAGAATGCAATCGTCGAGGTATTGCATTGCTTCCAGAATTTCTTCTGCCCCGCGCTGAATGTTAATCCCCGCTCCCTGAAACAAAAGCAGTTTTTTATCCAGGGGAAGATTTAATTCGACACGTGATTTTTTTCTCTCCGACAAATTTTGCCTGAAGGGAAGATTCCTGACCACAGCCGGATTTATTCCGTACTCTTTTCGGTATAAATCTGCTATAGATTCATTCACTGTGTATACGTGCTTCAACCGAGGAAGCATCCATCGTTCCATCAATTTCCAAATCTTTCTTGTCGTATTTCTGTGAGCAAGTTCAGGTACACCGGTGAAATATTCATGACTGTCATAATACAAGGCAGCTCCCTTAATTTTCGAAATGATAAAATTAGCCGGCAAAGTATCAAGGTCATTGGCAACGAGAATATCAGTCTTTCGGAAGAGTAAATAAATAAACAATCTAATGTTGTAGAAAAGATAGAAAAAAGGGCCTCGCTCGAAAGGCAGATTAAAGCGTTTCACTTTATATGCCCTGTCATCTACTGCCAGGCTTGACTTCAGTCTTCGTCCGACGAGTGTGACCTCCAAACCCTTATGCAAAAGTGCCTGTGAAGTTCGGTGAACACGCTGATCGGTCACGAGGTCACTGACAACGGATACATAAACTCTTTTCCTCGAATCGGCCATGGAATGTGAATATGGCAAGTAAGCTAAAAAAACCAATACCCTCCAAAAGCATATTATTTGCCGAACAGGGCCTAAAAGCTTAAATTTGGAGCATTAAATCTTTCCGCAATGAAAAAACAAAGCTATTCAAATCATAAGAGACTAAATTGGGTATTTTATGGTTTATTTTTAGGGCTACTGCTAGCCAACTTAGGAGGTGCTTTTATGTATTTTAACATGGCTCTTGAAGCAGGCAGCACACTTTATCCTTCAACTCTTTTATTTAGCTCTGCAATCGGCATGCTTGGAATGTTTGCGTTTCTGCGCAGTTTCACTCTAAGATTACAGGAGAGAATAATAAGAAACGAAGAAAATTTCAGACATTTTGTTCTTACCGGTAAAACGCTGGATGCAAGAATCAGAATGAAACAAACGCTTGGTTTGCGTTATGCACCGGATAGCGAGTTTGTTGAACTGGCAAAAGACGCAGCTGAGAGCCAGTTAAGCTCTTCAGAAATAAAAAAATCCATTGGACGATGGAAAGGCGATCATCATCAGCTATAATCCGATGACATTTATCATGGTATAATGACAGGGAATGTATAATTTAGGAAACCGAAAAAAAATTAAAGAATGGAATCTCAGAACGATAAAGAAAAGGAAATTCAGTTCAACGAACGGATAGATCGGGGAGACATTATAGAACCGAAAGACTGGATGCCTGAGCGCTATCGCAAACAGCTTATCCGAATAATGGGTCAACATGCACATTCAGAAATTGTTGGTATGTTGCCGGAAGGTAACTGGATCACCCGAGCTCCAAGTTTACGACGAAAAGCAGTACTGCTGGCAAAAGTTCAGGATGAAGCCGGGCATGGCTTGTATATTTATAGTGGGACTGAAACACTGGGTATAAGCAGAGATCAGATGATTCAGGAATTACTTTCCGGGAAGGCGAAGTACTCAAGCATTTTCAACTACCCTACTCTTTCATGGGCAGATATGGGTGCAATCGGGTGGCTCGTTGACGGCGCTGCGATTGTAAATCAAACTGCACTCGCGAAATGTTCTTATGGACCTTATGCACGTGCGATGATAAGGATTTGCAAAGAAGAAAATTTTCATCACAAACAAGGATATGAAATTCTTGCTACGCTGATGAGTGGAACACCGGAGCAAAAAGCTATGGCACAAGAGTCCGTTGAACGTTTTTGGTGGCCATCACTGATGATGTTTGGCCCATCAGATAAAGAATCACCCAATACTGCGGAGTTAATGCGCTGGAAAGTTAAAAAATACACTAATGATGATCTGAGACAAAGATTCATTGACAGAACAGTTCCACAAGCTGAGAATATCGGGCTCAATCTACCGGATGATAAGTTAAAATGGAATGCCGACACACTGCATTACGAACACGGTGAAATCAACTGGGACGAATTTTATAATGTGATTAAAGGAAATGGAATTTGTAATCACGAAAGGTTAAAAGCTAGAAACGATGCTCATGAGAACGGTGCATGGGTAAGAGAAGCTGCCAATGCCTATGCAGCAAAGCAAGCATTAAAAACAATTGCTGCATAGATTACAAATAATTTCATGGACAAATTTAATTTGAATGCATACAACTAATTAGAAAAAATAATAGGTTTAGTTATCTATTACCAGATCACCTTAGCACACATGCCTATACAACTCACGAAGCCCTTCTCACTTTTTTCCTTGATGAAAAAAGCAAGCACCGTGTCCGCCCACCGGCAGAAAAAAATCAAGAAAAATTGACCCTGCCAGCCGCACATGTTGACGCTTCCCGGCAAATGGTCGGGCCAACGCGCACATCGAAACCTGGTATTATAATAGAAAATTCAATGTTGTTATACGGAATTCATTCGTATTATCAAC
>Ga0138256_10001425_pt1 | contig 25783 bp, 20 predicted proteins | sample KNB2016incub_MG_FD_105486 | JGI IMG/M metagenome (GOLD analysis project Ga0138256, IMG submission 105486) | Active sludge microbial communities from wastewater in Klosterneuburg, Austria - KNB2014incub_MG | ecosystem: Engineered > WWTP > Activated sludge > Unclassified | place: Austria...
ATCGAGGACATCACCGAACGGAAACGGCTGGAGGACGAGCTGCACCAGGTGGCCACGGAGATCCACGAGTACACCGCGAGCATCGTGGCCACGGTGCGCGAACCGCTGTTGGTGCTGGACGCCGACCTGCGGGTGCAGAGCGCCAGTCGATCGTTCTACGAGAACTTCCGCGTAACGCCCGAGGGCACGGAGAACCGCTTGCTCTATGATCTGGGCAATCGCCAATGGGATATCCCGGCGTTGCGCCGCCTGTTGGAAGAAGTGCTCCCGCAGGAGAACCAGGTGAACGACTTCTCCGTGGAACATGAGTTCGAGCACATCGGGAAGAAGACCATGCTGTTGAACGCGCGGCGACTGATCCGCGCGACGGACCAAGCACCGCTGATCCTGCTGGCCATCGAGGACATCACCGAGCGGAGCCGGTTGGAGGACGAACTGCGCCAGATCGCCGCGGCCATGTCCGAAGCCGATCGGCGCAAGAACGAATTCCTGGCGTTGCTCGCGCACGAGTTGCGCAATCCGCTCGCACCCATCCGAAGCGCCGTGCAGCTCATGCAGCTTACCAATGACCCCGAGGCCAACAAAGCTGCCACCGGTATAGTGGAACGGCAGGTGGATCAGATGGTGCGCCTGGTGGATGATCTGCTCGACGTGAGCCGCATCAGCCGGGGCAAGATCGAACTGCGCAAACAACGCATCGATCTGGCCTCCATCGTGAAGCAAGCAGTGGAGGACACACGTCCATTGGTCACGAGCATGGGGCATGAACTGACCGTGACCATACCGCCGGAGCCGGTGTTCCTGAACGCCGACCGTACGCGGCTGATCCAAGTGCTGGGCAATCTGCTGAACAACGCATGCAAGTTCACCGACATGGGCGGTCGCATTTCGCTCGCGGTCGAAGTAGTGGGCGGGGATGTGGTGATCAGTGTCCGGGACAACGGGATCGGCATCGCCGCCGCGCAACTCCCCAGCATTTTCGAGATGTTCGTGCAGGCGGATACGTCCATGGAGCGCTCGGTGAGCGGCTTGGGGATCGGGCTCGCGTTGGTGAAGAACATGGTGGAGATGCACGGCGGGACCGTGGAGGTACACAGCGACGGTCTCGGCCGGGGAAGCACCTTCGTGGTGCGCATGGCGATCATGGAAAGCCCGGCCCTTGCGCCCGCGCTCGGGGCGGTCGATGGCGGTCCCGACCTCGCGACCGCTCAACGCATTCTGGTGGTGGATGACAACGTGGATGCAGCGCTGATGCTCGAGCGACTGCTACAATTGAACGGCAAGCAAACCCGCGTCGCCCATAGCGGGCCCGACGCATTGGAGGTGGCGGAACAGTTCCGGCCGCACTTGATCCTGCTCGATATCGGCCTGCCGAAACTGAACGGCTACGAAGTGTGCCGCCGCATACGCCGACAGCCCTGGGGCAAGGACATGGTGGTGATCGCATTGACCGGTTGGGGGCAGGAGGAGGATCGCAAGCGATCGAAGGAGGCAGGGTTCAATGCGCACTTCGTGAAGCCCCTCGAACGCGAAGCGTTGATGCTGGTGCTCGCCGGGAAGTATCCGGCCGCGGCGTGAATGGTGCGTTGAGTTGAAGTCTCATACCCAGCGTACATACCTTGACTGGGCGGGTGGCTACAGCCGCACTGCCTTGGCATCCTCGATGCCATTCACCAAGTCATCCAGCCATCGTTCGCGCTTCTTCGCATCCGAAAACTTCATCCTGTCGAAGCGTGTGACTTTCACCGGGCCTATTCCACAGAACTTCAGCGTAGCCTGTTTCACGGCGTTCAGATCGCTGTTGCGGTATTGCCACCACGCATAGATCGAAGGGGCATCGCAGGTTGTGACGAGGTGTGCCGAGCGGCCTTTGAGCAGCTTGTCCCACCAAGGACCCTTCTCGTGGTACATGCAGGCGAAACCGGGATGCAGCGTGCGATCCAAGAATCCTTTGAACAGCGCAGACACCGAACCCCACCACATGGGATAGACGATCACCCAGCGTTCGCACCACGTGATGTTCCGTTGCGCTTCCAGCAGGTCGGGCTCCAGATGTTGGATCACCTTCAGGCCCTTCCAAAGGATGGGGTCGAAGCGCATATCACCCAAGCGCTGGATCCGCACCTCGTGCCCTTTGGCCCGCGCGCCTTCGCAATAGGGCATCGGCCAAGTGGCCGTTGAAGCTGTCCTTGTCCGGATGGGTGAGTAGTACGTAGAGTTTCATGTGCGGTGGTCGGTCGCATGCGGAACAAGGACCGCCAGCGCTCCTTGGCATGGCAGAACCACGCCGAGAACGGGCGTATTCCACTTCCTGGTTCCCCCTCTCCGGTGCTAAGGCGTTTCGCGTGTGCAGAGCGTGCGCCCGCCCCTTGCGGTTCCATGGTCTTTTCAGGTCCTGGACGATCGGAGGTCAGACGCTATTTCAAGGAGTGGCAATGCCAAAGGGACTGGCGGAACACCCGAGCACCGAAGAGGGATCTCACCCCTTCTTCTTCCCGAACCAGCGCGTGTGCAGGGGTGGTTTACGCGGCGTGCCATCGTCGCTGCCGAGCACGTAGCCGAAGGGCTTCAGGCCGGGCACATGATCGCAGGCCACCTTGAGCACGGCCGTTAGCGGGATGGCCAGGAACATGCCCGGTATGCCCCAGAGCGCGCCACCTGCCATTACCACAATGATGGACACCAGCGCATTGAGCTCCACGCGCGAAGCCACCACGTTGGGCACGATGAAGTTGTTGTCGATGAACTGCACCGCGCTATAGAGCGCCAGCACCCACAAAGCTGCGCTGGGTTCCATGGTGGCGAGGGCGATCACCATGGGCAGCACGGTAGCGATGATCATGCCGATGTACGGGATCAGGTTAAGCACGGCGGCGATCACGGCCAGCAGCAATGCGTATGGCACGCCAATGATGAGCAGGCCGATGAAGTTGAGCACCGTAACGATGCCCGCCTGGAGGATCAGGCCGATGAGGTAGCTCTGCGCAACGCCCTTCGCACCCTGCAACATGTGGTGTACGGTCCCTTGCTCGTTTCGGCTGAACAACTGGTCGATGAAGTTGAGCAGCAGCCGCTTGTAGAGGAGGAAGAGGAAGGTGAACACCGGCAGCAGGAAGGCGAAAGCGAACACGCTGCCCATGGTGATGAGGGCACCGCCCACCAGCGCACCGCCCTGCGTCATGCTCTCCTTCTTCGCCGTGGCCATCGCGTCGTCCACGGTCTTCGTCCCCATGTCCGTGTGCGCGAGCACCCATGCTTGCAGTTTCCCGCCCAGTGCGCCCACCTTTTCCTGCAAGCCCGGCAAGCTCTGGCTGAAGTGCGCGGCCTGGGTGAGGATGAAGTACGACAGCCCGGCCGCGCAGGCCATGGCCAGCAGCACGGTGAAGGTGATGCCCACCAAGCGGTTCAGGCCGTGGCGCGCCAGGAAGTTCACCAACGGGTTCAGCAGCAGGGCCAGCAGCAGCGCGAAGAGCAAGGGCACAACGATGGGCTGCGTATACACAAGGCCGTAGACGAACGCGACCAGACCCAGCACGATGAGCGCGAGCTTTTGATACACGGGTTGGATCACATGCTGATGCGTGGGTGTGGCGGGTTCGTTCATGGCGCAAGGGGAGCGGTATGTATCGCTGCCCCGACAAGGTACCCCGTTAAGATCCCCGTAGGGCGCTCGCGTCTTTCGCCCGTGCTGGTCGTACGATCGGCCCTGGCGGTTCCAAGGTCCTTTCCCGTCACAATCCTGACGCGACCCCAAGAGCGGTAACGGACAGAGGCCAACAGTGCAAGAGGCACTCGGGACCCCGTGGCTTAACCGAGCGCCGGTAAAGAGAGATGAGCGGCGAACGGCCCGAAACCGTTACAGAGCCGCCACCACGTTCCCCTTTGTCACCACCACTTCCACCGGCATTCGACCGAGGTTGGCGAACAAGCTTCCACGCCGGCGCAACGGCCACCAGCCGTACAAGTAGATCTGCATAGGCTCCCACATGGCTACCCAGCCCGCGATGGCGAGACTTTCGCGGAGCACTTCCATAGCGGGACCGCCGGTATCCGGCAGCAGGTAAGCCTTCACGAACAAGCAGGTGGAAAGGAACGCGATGCCGATGAGCAAGCTCACACGGCCCTGTTTCATCAGCCGTCGCAGTTCCATCTTCACGATGCCTCCACGGTACGCGAAGTAGTTGTGGACCGCATCACGCACCATGGGCGTGACTTCTTCGATGGGTGCTTCTTGGACATGGACGCGCAAGCTGAGCGGTGTGCCGAAGGGGTACTCTTCCGCCCAGCCTACGATGAAGGCTTCTGCCGCCGCGTCCAGGTCCTTCTCCCGAAAGGGCGCTGGATCCAAGGAGTTGAAGAGGGCGTTGATGTTGCGCACCTTCAGCTCGATGTGGTGCCGGCCGTCGCGGGCCACGGGTGCGGAAACCGCTGCCGCATGGATCGCTTCGATGTGCTTGGTGGTCGTTCCTTCGGTCATGGCTGGTCCAACTCGTAGGTCCGAAGTCGTTCCCGCATCAAGCGCAGGTCGCGGTCCGCATGGATCGGCTTCGTCGTGTCGTCCGTCGGCCATGAAGGTACGCGGCCGCACCGGCCCGGTCCTTGTGCTTTTCATGCCATGGACAGCAAAAAACACCAAGCCCTCATGACCGTGGGTCAGAGGTCTGCGGAGCCGCATCCCGGGCAAACAGCCGAGCACGGCCCTACGCATGACCAGCGCGGCTCACAGATAGAAAGTGAACGTCACCAGTACCCCACCGGCAACATCCCGAAGGCGGGCAGTGAACGCGGCAACAAACGCCCCCGGATCAAGCGGAGCGGCTCCTAGTATCCAGCCTAACGGGGTGATCCTTCCCGATGCATGAGGTGCGTATGACCCATGCGTGAGCGAATCCCTGTTCCCGCGCAAAAACACCACTCCGCATACTTGAACGAACGATGATATTCCGCAGCGAATGACCCTGAAGATAGAGCGACACGGCGTGGTACTGGACAAGACCGACCTCGGCTTTGAGAACGCAGGGGCGCTCAACCCGGCATGTCTCCGTGTGGGCGACAATGTCCATATGTTCTATCGTGCGGTGCGCCATGGCAACTACTCCACCGTAGGACATTGCCTGTTCAACGGGCCTTTGGAAGTCGCGGAGCGCGCGGAGAAGCCCTTGCTCATCCCGGAACACGCGTACGAATCGCAAGGCATGGAAGATCCGCGGATCGTGAAGATCGAGGACACCTACTACCTGACGTACACGGGTTACGATCGCACGAACGCATTGGGCGCATACGCCACATCGAAGGATCTGGTGACGTTCACCAAACACGGTGTGATCACCCCGCAGTTCACCTACCGCGATTTCAAGAAGCTCATCGACTGCTGTCCGGACCTCAATCCGAAGTACCTCTTCCACTACAAAATGCTGAAGGAGCACGGACTCGGCGAGGAGATCGCGGACAAGCTGCTCGCGTGGGACAAGAACCTGATGTTCTTCCCGAAGAAGATCAACGGGAAGTTCGCGCTGCTGCACCGCATCCATCCGGGGATCCAGATCGTGTTCTTCGATGATCCCGCCGAGGTGGACCGGAAGTTCTGGGAGCACTACCTGATGGACCTGAGGAGCCACATCGTGATGGACCCTTCGCTCCTGCATGAATCCAGCCACATCGGTGGCGGAGCGCCCCCCATCGAGACGGAGGACGGTTGGCTCCTGATCTATCACTCCGCGGAAGACACGCCGCATGGCTTCGTCTATCACGCTTGCGCTGCGTTGCTCGACCTGAAGGACCCATCCAAGCTGATCGCGCGGCTGGACCATCCGTTGATCTCGCCACAAGAGCCTTACGAAAAGACGGGCTATGTGAAGAACATAGTCTTCCCTTCGGGAGCCGTGGTGTTCGATGATGACCTGTACATCTACTACGGCGCCGCCGACGAGCGTGTGGCCGTCGCATCCGTGAAGCTCCCTGCCCTGCTCGCCCAATTGAAGAAGACCGCCCGATGAACCCCCCAACAACGGATCGCGTGTTGATCCTCACGTCCTACCCACCGCGCGTTTGTGGCATCGCCACCTATACCCAGGACCTGGTGACCGCGCTCGGTCGCACGTTCCACGGACCCTTCCGATACAGCGTGTGCGCGCTGGAGGATGGGAATATATCACGCGACTATCCGGACGAGGTCATACACACCTTGAACACCAGCGACGTGGATGATCATATCCGCCTGGCATTGGAGGTGGACAACGACCCCAGCATCGCCCTGATCTGGGTGCAGCACGAGTTCGGGCTGTATCAAGGAGGCGCCGGGAACTACCTGTTGCAGTTCCTGGGGGCGGTGAACAAGCCTGTGGCGATCACCTTCCACACGGTGCTCCCCTCACCTTCTCTCGAACGGCTGGAGATGATCCGCGCACTGGCCCAGCGCGCCACGGATGTGATCGTCCTCACGCAAAGGTCAGCGGGGATCCTCCGCGAGGAATACGGGATCCCCACGGAGAAGATCACAGTGATCCCCCATGGTACACACGTGGTGACCTGGCAGGACAAGGAACTAATGAAAGCGAAGTATGGCGTGCGCAGCCGCCGCGTGCTCTCCACCTTCGGATTGCTCAGCTGCAACAAGAGCATCGAGACGGCATTGGACGCACTGGTCCACATCAAACAACAGGTGCCGAACGTGCTGTACCTCGTTTTGGGCCGCACCCATCCCGAAGTTGTCCGGCAGGAGGGGGAACAATACCGCCAGATGCTCCTGCAGAAGGTCGAGGATCTCGGACTACAGGACCACGTGCGGTTCGTGGACCGCTACCTGGAACTGGATGAACTGCTCGAGCACCTACAGCTCACCGACATCTACCTCTTCACCTCCAAAGACCCTGCGCAAGCGGTGAGCGGAACGTTCGCTTATGCCATGGGCTGCGGTTGCCCAGTGATCTCCACACGCATCCCGCATGCGGCCGAAGTGCTCGATGATGGTACCGGTGTGCTGATCGACTTCCAGCGCCCCGATCAGCTCGCACAGGCCACGGTGGACCTGCTCATGGACCCCGTGCGCCTAGACCGGATGGGTCGCAACGCCCTGCACCGGATGCGGGCCACCGCGTGGGACAACGTGGCCATCGCCCACGCCCGCACCTTCGTCCGGGGCACCGATACCGCCGCACAGCTCCGGTTCCGATGGCCCCCGGTCACCCTGAGCCATCTGCATCGCATGACAGACCGTATCGGCATGGTGCAGTTCTGCGACATCAGCGAGCCCGATGTCCGTTCGGGACATACGTTGGACGACAACGCCCGCGCATTGATCGCGCTGTGCATACATGGTGGCAACCAAGGCGGGAGCGATCACGAACGCGAGTTGGCTTCGCGCTACCTGGACTACATCATCCACTGTCAGCAGCCGGGCGGTACGTTCTTGAATTACGCCGATGCGGATGGTGAATTCACCCAACAGAACCACGGCGAGAACCTGGACGACAGCAACGGACGCGCGCTGTGGGCCTTGGGTGTTTGCGTGGCGAACGAGTACATGTTCCCTGCGGACATGGCGCGTCGTGCCCGGAACGCTCTCGAGGCAACCCTGCACTGGGTGGGCGGATCCACCTCACCGCGTGCGATCGCCTTCACCATCAAAGGCCTGTATGCTTACAACCATATCCAGCACAGCGCGCGGATCACCGTCTTGATCGACCGGTTGGCTGCGCGCCTGCAGGACACTTACAACGCCACCACGAGCCCGGATTGGAACTGGTTCGAACCGATCCTCACCTATGGGAACGCCGTGCTTCCAGAGGCGATGCTGCTAGCCTACCTGGAGACGCAGCGTCCAACGTACCGTGAGACAGCCGTCGCCACGTTCAGCTTCTTGCTGGACCACTTGTTCAAGGGCGACATGTTGCGCGTGATCTCCAACCGCACGTGGAAGAAGCCCGGCATGGAACCCGACCTCTTCGGGGAACAACCCATCGACGTAGCGTACACCATCTCCGCATTGGCACTGTTCCATGACACCTTCGGCGATCCGGAGCACGCGCGCAAGATGCACCTCGCCTTCGAGTGGTTCCTGGGCCGGAATCACCTGGCCCAGGTGATGTACAACAGTGCTTCCGGCGGCTGCTACGATGGCCTTGAAGAGCACAGCGTGAACCTGAACCAGGGCGCGGAGAGCACCGTGTGTTACCTGATCGCTCGGTCCATCATGGAGCGCAGTGAACGGTTGAAACAGCAACAAGTGCTCGACCGCGGTATATCCGACCTGCACGGCATTGTGCGGCGCACATCGCTCTCTTTAAGGGTAAGGACCGCGCGGCCCCGTGCCGCATAGTGCTTGACCGGCGATCGCCATGCCCACCCTTCAGCGATCGCTCGGCCTCGGCCACGTCATCTTTTTCGGCGTCGGGTCCATTCTCGGTGCCGGCATCTATACGTTGATCGGAAAGGTGGCGGGCGAAGCGGGCAACCTCACCTGGCTGGCCTTTCTCATCGCCTCGTTCACGGCATTCCTCACCGCGTTCTCCTATGCCGAACTGAGCGCGGCTTTCCCGCGTTCCGGCGGTGAGTACATCTACGCACAGAAGGCTTTTGGACAACGGGCGGGGACAGGGGTCGGCCTCTTGATCGCGCTCAACGGTATTATCAGTGCGGCCACCGTATCGCTGGGCTTTGCGGGGTACTTCACGGAACTCGTACACCTGCCCCTGTTGCCGGTCGCGCTGGGCATCATCGGGCTGCTGTTGTTGGTGAACATCCGGGGCATACAGGCGTCGAGCACGGTGAACATCGCCCTTACCGTGGTGGAGATCCTGGGACTTGTCGCGGTGGGCATCGCCGCGTTCCCGCAAGTGGGCAAGGTGGATCTGCTGGCGCTTCCGGATGGGAACGTCAACGGACTGTTCTTCGCGGCAGCGCTGAGCTTCTTCGCATACATGGGTTTCGAGGACATCGTGAAACTCGCCGAGGAAACACGCGCACCGGAGCGCAACATACCGCGCGCGCTGTTCCTCTCCAACGGTATCGTACTGTTGATCTACGTGGCGCTGGCCATGCTGGTGGTGAGCGCCATGCCGTGGCAGCAGCTCGCCAACGAACCAGCTCCGTTGGCGGCGATCGTGGAAGGACGCTGGGGCCGCACTGGCCTGTTGGTGGTGGGTATCGCGGCGTTGTTCTCCACCAGCAACACCTTGCTCAGCAACCTGCTGGGCAGTTCGCGCGTGCTCTCCTTCATGGGTCGCGAATTGGGTTCGATGCGCTGGCTGAGCCGTCTTTCCCCCCGTAAAACCCCCGTGGCGGCCCTCGTGTTCATCGCGTTGGTGACGAGCGCTTTCGCGCTGATCGGCGATATCGCCATCGTGGCGCGCATCGCCACGGTGAGCATCTTCCTCACCTTCATCCTGGTGAACCTATCGGCGATCATGCTGCGCCTCCGGCTGCCTGAGCTAGCGCGCCCGTACCGCATGCCTTTACACCTGGGCCGTGTACCCGTGATCCCGGTGTTCGCCATCCTCCTCACGCTCTTGCTCATGGGCTTCACCATCGCGGCGTTGGTGACCGGCACTTCCGGTTGAACGATGCCAGGGGACAGGGCTGCGGAGGAATCGGGGATCGTATACCCCAGTAGTGGGCTGGATCACCTCATGGCCCATTGGGATCAACGTTCGGCCGGTGTGTATCATGATGTGTTCAACATGCCTCGGGGCGATCGTCATCCGCAAAGGCGGGGAAATTCCTTAGGTTGGATGCGTTGAGCCAGGAACTCCAGGATATTCTCGTGCGGCTGATCATCAGCCTGGCGCTCGGCTTCCTCATCGGCTTGGAACGCGAGTACGCCAAGCGCGTGGTGGACAAGGAGGAACAGTTCGCGGGTGTGCGCACGTACACCTTCATAGCACTGTTCGGTTTCCTGTGCGCGTTCCTCGCGCTACGCTTCGGCGTCTGGGTGTTCATCACCGGTCTCCTCGGCCTTATCGCGATGGTGATCGCCACGTACATCATGACCGCGAAGAGCGGGAGCTATGGCATTACCACCGAGCTCTCGGGCATACTCGCTTTTGTGATCGGTGCCCTGGTATTCGAAGGAGAGATCCTTCTTTCGGTGATCGTCACGGTGGTCATCACCTCGTTGCTCTCGTTGAAGGTGAAGCTGCACAGCTTCATTGCCACGCTGACACCGGAGGAGATCCGCGCCTTCATCCAGTTCGTCATCATTTCAGCCGTGGTGCTGCCCTTCCTACCGGACGAGCCGTTCGGTCCCAACGACGTGTGGAACCTGCACGAGATCTGGACGATGGTGATCCTCGTCACGGGCATCAGCTTGGCGGGTTACCTGCTGGCCAAGATCCTGGGTGCGCGCAAAGGCACCTTGCTCGCTGGTATCGTGGGCGGCATGGTCTCGAGCACTGCTGTTACGCTCAGCATATCGCGCCGCACGCGGGAGCATCCGAACGCCTCGCATGTGATCGCCGCGGTGAGCATCATCGCGGCCACGGCGGTGCTGTACCCGCGCATCCTGTTGGAGACCTGGGTGGTGAACCGGCATCTCGCCTTGCAACTGGCGCTGCCCGTCGCCATCATCACATTGGTGGCCCTCGGCGCTGCGTTCCTCATTCACAGGAGGGCTGGCAAGGAAACCCCGGTGGAGGTCGCGACGAAGAACCCGCTCAACTTCCATGTGGCCATCCAGTTCGCGGTGGCGTACATGGCCGTGCTCTGGCTCATGGACCTCGCCTCCGAGCACTATAGCGCGCAAGGACTGTACGCGGCGAGCGTGGTTTTCGGCGCCACGGACATGGATGCCATCACGCTCTCGATCGCACGGAAGCCCGACATCGACGACACCCTGCAAGGCATGACCGCGGTGCTGCTGGCGACACTTTCGAACACCGTGATGAAGTTCCTCCTCGTGGTGTTCTTCGGCGATAAGTCACTTCGCAATTGGGTGGGCTTGGGATTCGGCGCCATCTTCCTGGCCACCGTGTTGGGCATGGTGGTGATGTGGTGGATCTGAACGAAGGAGTATCCGGGTGGTTGGGACCCGACCGACGTGCAGTGATGCTTGTAGCGCGCGCCGGGCCTTCAGGCGTCAGGCGTCAGGCGGGCAGCGGTGCGGCCACTGGAAGGGGATCAAGGGCTACTTCAGCAAAGAGCAACTCCTCTTTGTTGCCCTCTGCCTTGCACACCACTTTATGGAGCGGATGGGTGATCTGTGAGCGCCCGGAGAGCACGGCGTCCCCCGCATCGTCCGGCAACTCCCCGGCAGCATTGCAGTAAACGAACAGGATGTTGTTCTCGAAGGCGCGTGTGGTACAGAGCGAGTCGATCAAAAGGATCTCGTCGTCCAACACCGCGCCCAGTTCATCTTGGCCTTTGGTGAAGGACCAATAGGTGGGCGAGATCACCAGTTGCACGCCCTGCGCCACCATGTCCACGAACATCGCCGGAAAGGCGATGTCCCAGCAGATGATGAGGCCCACCCGCCCAAAGCGCGTGGGAAAGACGGAGGTGAGCGTGCCGGGTGTGATGCGGGCTTTTTCCGTTCCCCACAGGTTGATCTTGCGGTAAATGCCTGCGAGCGTCCCATCCGCGTTGATGTAGTGCGCCTGGTTGTACAACAAGCCATTCTCCGCCACGGTCCATGTGCCCGGTACGATATCGATGGTCTGCTCTATCGCGAGCGCTTGGAAATGGGCGAAGTATTCCGGGGCATGCACCACGAAGTCCAGTTGCCCTTGCAGCGGACCGCACACGGCATCTTCCGGGAAGACGACCAGTTGGGCACCTAGCTTCTTCGCTTTGCGCACGAGCTGGTCCATGCGCTCGAGGTTCTTGATCGGATCGCTCGGAGCGATCTCCATTTGGGCAAGGGCGATGGCAAGCTCCATGTGGGACGTGTTGCGGGGGTGCGTACTTGTGGGCTGGACAATGAATATAGTGTGGGGCCCCGTGGAGAACGTGAACGGCATCCCGAAGGATGCCGTTCCGTGAGTGGCACGTCCAACCGGACGATGGCCGTGCGCACAACGCTAGTGGCCGTCGTTATCCTTGTCCACGGTGGTCTTCTTATCGACCTTCTCCTTCTGGCGGGCCCACCATCCTTTCACTTCTTCCGAGCTCGTCTCGATCTCCGCCTTCGCGGAGCTCCATGTGGCATCGGTGGCGTTCTCCGCTTTGGCGATCAGGTCCTCCACTTTGTTCTTCTCCCGGGTGAGTTCGGTCTTCAACGCTTCGTGGTCGTTGCGGTCGCTCGGCTTCAATTTCGTATCGGCCAACTTCTCATTGGTGTTGGCGAGCTTCCGGTCGATGTCGTCACGAAGCTGGCGGAGATCGTTGAGGATCACAGTGCGCTCGTTCTCCCATGCGGCCTGGGTGTTCGCGGCGGAAGCGTCCATCATCTTGTCCTCGATCTTCTCCAGTTTTTGATCGGTTTCGGCCTTTTGCTCCGTGGGGGTGGTGCCGCAGCTGGCCAGCAGCAGGCAGCCCGTGAAGGAGAACAGGGCCAGGTTGAACGGGGAGGTGATCATCATGGGTAGGTGGTTTTCCGCAGGCTCGGCCAAAGGCGTTCCATGGGCCCCTCGCCAGGCCCCCCGCCCCGCTTTCCGCTGTGGCGTAGGGCGCGGGGTGCGGACTGGGAAAGTGGTCCTTACAGCCGCTGGGGCATGATCGCTACACTGCGGGGTATCGGCTTCTCAGGGTATCCGTTCCGGAGCGCCCAGCCGGTAACCATGCGCTCGGTCAGAGGGCCGGGTCCGGTAGCGTTCGGTCTCCGCCTCGCTGCAATGTGGGCCGGGGTACGCGATCTGTTCCTCGGGAGAAGATCCCGATCGACATGAAGAAGAAAGCACCAGCCGCCCAGCCCCCCGAGCGGGAACGGGATCGCCCGGCCCGAACGCGACCCGCGCGCCAGCCCCAAGCGCCTGCACCGTCCCCGGGTGTGGTTCCCGGCATAACCGGTTGAAGGCTTCGGCGCACATGAAGACACTAAAGCACCGAGCGGTGAGTGTATGGAACTTCACCAAGGCGATGTTCCGGGCCTACGCGCATGATAACACCTTCGAGCTCGGCGCTGCGCTGGCTTACTACACCATCTTCTCCATTGTGCCACTGCTGGTGGTGGTGATCTCCGTGTCCGGTGTGATCGCGGGTCCCGACGCGGTCCGTGGCCAAGTGTTCGCCGAGCTTCAAGGGCTGGTGGGGCCGGATACCGCGCGGGCTTTGGAGGATATTCTTGGCAATGCCTACAAAAGCGGTCACGGTTGGCTGGCCACCGTGCTGGGGGTGATCACACTGATACTTGGCGCATCGGGCGTGTTCGGTGCGCTGAAGAGCTCGCTCAACCGCATGTGGGAGATCAAGCCGAAGCCGCGCAACTCCGTTGTGGGTTTCATCGTGGGTCGCCTGTTGTCCTTCTCTTTCGTGTTGGGGCTGGGCTTTCTCATGGTGGTGAGTTTCGCGATCAATGCGGTGGTGGCCGGCTTTTCGGACAACATAGAACGAGCGTTCCCGGAGCTGAGCATCGTGTTGCTCGGCGGCCTTTCCATCGCCTTGTCCGTGGTGATCTCCACGGCAGTGTTCGCCAGCCTGTTCAAGTATCTGCCGGATGCCCGCGTGGCATGGCGGGATGTATGGCCCGGTGCCTTGTTCACCACCGTACTGTTCAGTTTGGGCAAGTATGTGATCGCGCTCTACTTCAGCGCGTCCGATCCCGCCTCCATGTTCGGGGCAGCGGCAGGATTGATCTCCCTCTTGCTGTGGACATTCTACAGCTCGCAGATCTTCTTCCTGGGTGCGGAGTTCGTGTACGTATGGGCCGAGACCCATGGACGACCGATCACCCCCGGCGCGAACGCGGTGCGGGTGATGCAGCACGAAGTGATCGTGGAGAAGGGCCAGGAGATCGAGCTCGCCACGAAGAAGGAGAAGGTGGATAGCACTGCGATGCCTGAAGACGGCGCTTGAGCCGGGTGCTGGGAACTTATACCGATCCGCCATACAAATTCATCCGGTCTACTTGCTCCCCGACAAGTCGGGACGAAGACCCTTGTTCCGCATGTGTTCTCCGGGCTCGTCGTCCGTAGTCCCCGATACGCAACGACGCCCTCGTATCGTCCTGCGAAAAAAATAGCAGCGCATCTTTGGGCGCTTTTGTATTGCGGAACGGTATTACTTCTTGTCCTTCTTGCCGAACACGCGTTGCAGAAGTCCTTTCTTTTCGTCGGGTCCCTCCTCCCCTACGGTCGCGATGTCGATCTCGTGATCCAATGCGGGTGGCAGTGCTTCTATGAAGGCATTGGAGACCACCTTGGCGATAGCGCTCCAAGTGCCCACTTTCGGGTCGTCGAGCCTTCCTTTGAACGTGACCTTGGTGGCCACTTGATCCTTCTTCGGGTTGGTGAGCAACGCCCCTGCGGTGCCCACGATACCCTCCCAGAGTTTGCGGAACAGGTTATCCTCCCGGTCGTCCTTGCCGAGCACGTCCAGGTCCTTGATCACCGGCTTCACATAGCCATCGAAAGCGCCATCGCGTGTGGCCATCTCGGCATAGAGACCGAAGGTGCCCTTGTTGACATCGAAGTTCCCGTACGCTTTGAAAAGGTCGTTGATGCGGGTAAGATCCGTATGCACCAGTTCCACGTTCATGTCGAAGAGCGTGGTCTTGGCCAGAGGATCCAGACCCATGGTAAATTTCAGATCGCCACCGTACACCTGAGCGGTGGCCTTAATGGAGGCGGGAAGCAGCGTGGTGGAGTCGGCGGTGTTGATCAGGTTGAAGGCAAGTGCTTCGATCGCGTCCACCTGCACATCCACGGGAGGGGACGAACCCCCATCCTTGTAACGGATCACGCCGTTGTTGATCTCCACGCGGTTCACGCTAAGGGGCATGAAGTCGTTGAGCAGTGAACGCAGATCGGCGGTGTCCTTCTGCACTGCGGCCGGTTCGGCGGCATCTTTAGTGAAGCGCAGTTCAGGATGTTCGATCACCAGTTCGCCGACCAAGGCGCCCTCGAACAATGCGCGCCATTCCACCGAGAGGTCGATCACCTCCGCGGACATGAACGGAGTGCGCGCCTGTGTGAGGCTGTCCTTCTTGTCCAAATAGAAGGACTCGATCCTGTACGCGCCGCGGATGAGCGCCAGGTCGAGATCGGCGATGTGGCCCTGGTAGGTTGGTAATGCGGCGAGACGTTGATTGGCGAAATGCAAAAGCACATAGGGTAGCGCGATGCGCACCAGGAGGAGCACACCGAGCACGACCAGCACGATCCGCCACAGGCGGCGCTTCTTATGGGATGCGGCGGATGGAGCGCTACGCGCCTCCGGAGCGGCACCCGGTGCCAGGTGCGGCGTGCTCATTCACGTTCGTTGCTCACACCGTTCTGGTGGAAGAGACCCTTCACCGCGCGCAGCCCGTTTTGTGCGGCATCCCACACGGCGTTCAGGGCGCCCTTGGGCCCTTTGTCCGCCAAGAGCGGAAGGGCCAGGCCCATGCCGCTCCAGAACAGCCGGCTTCCGAACAGACCTTTGTGCCGACCGAGCAATGGACCCACCACGGGCAACCAACCGCTGGCGAGCTTCAGGCCTTCTACAACATAGCCCAACGCTCCCGGAGAGCCGTTCTCTTTGCGGAACAGATCCCGCACGCCGTCCATCAGCAAGGCCCGCCGGAAGTCTTTATCCTGGATGTTACGCCAATGGGTGGCGAGGTCCGCCAGGCGCGCATCCCGCACGATCTTCAGCTGGCCCCGCAGGGCACGCACCTCATCCATGCTGGAGAAGCGATCAGTCGTTGTCATGGAGCGCGTTGATCAAACCAAGTTGAACTTTGTCCCCCAGCAAGGTCTTCCACAGGAGGAAGAACAGCGCCAGTAGGACCAGATAGGCACCGCCGACACAGAGGAACCCGAGCGCTACACTCTCCAACAATTCACCAATGCGGTAGGCGGCCGCCAGGCTCAACATCAGCACCGTGATGCTCACAAGAGCGAGGGCCATCACGCCGCCCACCATGGAGCGCCCGACCTTGGCGACTTTTTCGCTCGCGACCAGAATGGTATAGTCGCGTTGAGCGTGCCAGAATTGCTTGGCGTCCGCGCTCACCTCGTTCAGCAGATCGCTGAGATCAGGTTGGGTAGGGGCTTCCATGGGGGCCTGGTGGTGCGATCAGTTGGAACGGGCCGTGCGCTGCTGCTCCTCAGCAGTGCGCTTGGCCTTATCGGCCATCTCGTTGGCGGCGGTGCTCACCTCCTCTTTCACGCGGGTAGCGGTCTGCTTGCCTTTGTTGAACAGGTGGTGGATCAGCTCACTCACCTCATCCTTCGTCATGGAAGCGGCATCGGCCATTTTGCCTTTGGCTTTGCTCCATTCCTTGCGGGCCTGTTCGATACGCTCGTCCAGATCCTCCTTCATATCCTCGCCCTTCGATCGGATCGCGTCGCGTGTCTCCTTGCCCGAGCGGGGCGCGAAGAGAATTCCCAGAGCGGCTCCAGCGGCCAGGCCGGTAAGGAGTGCCAGTGCGGTTTTGCCAGTGTTGTTGTTCATGGTTCTGTGGTTGGTTGTGGCACCAGGAGGTCAAGAATGGGACCAACACATCAGGTGCATGTCCGTGGCCACTTTTCTCGCGCCCGTGGTGCGGTACAGCAGGTTCACCGGGGTGGCACGTTGCAGGCCGATCGGGACATAGCACCACGATCCGTGGCGCACTTTCCCCGGTCGGCCTTGGGCAGGGGCCTTGCGGAACGAAGCGTTGGCCGCTACGTGAACCTATCGGAGAGTCCGCTCGCAGAGCCATCGCGAACGTTGGCCTCCACAAAGGTCCATGGGGCCGTGTACTGCGGCGTACAGTTTGCCAAGGAGGGTTCGAACCAGATCGAAAACCAATACCAACGCCGAGGCTTCGGCGCGCAAAGCATGAAAACCTTCCTCTCCCTATTCATCCTCGGCACGGCAGTGCTCGGTGCGGCACCGGTGCATGCACAAGAGGTGCTGTTCTCCGGCGGATACAACGGCTCGAACGTGCAACAACGGGGAGATGAGGCCTGGGTGGGCCGTGGCGGCTACCAGTTCGGCGCGGACGTAAAGCTCGGCAAGCGGCTGTTCGTTCAACCCGGCCTGCACTTCCTGGTGCGTAACCTCAATTACACCTATGCCACCGCGTTGGACGTTCCGGCGCAGGAATTCCGGTACACCTCGCAAAGTCTACGCGTGCCGATCATGGTGGGCGTGAACCTGATGGACCCGGCGAACGACCCCGTCTTCAACGTGAGCCTGATGGGAGGCCCCAGCGCCTTGATCGGCCTGAGCGCGGACCTCGACCAGGATCAACTGTCCGTGAGCACGCGCACCGCACAATGGTACATCGGCTTCGCCGGCGAGGCTTCCGTGAGCTTTGTCTTTGTACGCGCCGGGTATGATCTGGCCATGAGCAATGTGTTCGATGGCGATAAGTTCGGCACCAACCCGAAGGTGAACTTCTACCACATTTCCGCCGGGGTACGGCTGCGCTTGGCGAAGTGATCGCGCTTATTTCCGGATAGCCTAAAGGCCAACCTAGTGTTGGCCGTTCGGCGTTGGTACGGTCACTCCCATTGGAGGGGGCCTCAAAACTTGTTAAAGCCCACCGTACGCCGCGCATCCCCCTGGGACACCACCAGCACGTAGTTTCCTGCGGCCAAGGAGGAAGCATCGATCACTTGCTCCGCGCCAACTCCGATCGTGCCATGCAGCAACAGGCGTCCCTGGGTATCGGTTATGATCCACGGATAGGCCCCTTCCATACCAATGAGTTGTATCGAACTCACAACCGGGTTGGGTGCGACGTGGAGGTTAGTGCGTGGTGGTACCTCACCAATGCCGATACCACCCCCCCCAATGATCCGCGCGATGTGGCTCCGTGGCGTTCCGTCATAGCCATCGAAGATCCCTCCGATCAAGATCTTGCCATCGGGCTGGAGAGCGAGTATGTACACCTTGGAGTATTGATCGGAAACACCCGAGCCGGGATCGAAGCTGCTGTCCAAGCTGCCATCCGCGTTGAGCCGTGCGATCCGGTCCCGATCCTCCCCGTCGAACTGCTCGAAGATCCCGCCCACCACCACTTTCCCATCGGTTTGAAGGGCCAGCGTATAGATGCCTTCATCCGCGCCGGCGCCGGGATCGAAGCTGGTGTCCAAGCTGCCATCACTGTTGATGCGCGCGATGCGGATCCGCGACGTTCCGTTGTAGGTGGTGAAACTCCCCGCGATCACGATCTTCCCGTCCGGTTGTAGTGCTATTCTGCCCACAGCGTCCTCCGCGCCGGCACCAGGGTCGAAGCTGGTGTCCAAGCTGCCGTCGCTATGGAGCCGCGCGACGCGGATCCGCGCCGTTCCGTCGTATTCGATGAAACTCCCGCCGATCAAGATCTTCCCATCGGCTTGAACAGTGATGCTGCTCACCCCACCGTACTGGCCGAACTGGCCGTTCGGCGCACCCGCACCGGGATCGAAGCTGGTGTCCAGATCGCCATCGCTATTGAGCCGTGCGATCCCGACCCTGGCCGTGCCATTGTAGCTGGTGAAATTCCCCCCGATCAAGATCTTGCCATCGGGTTGCAGGGTTAGGGCATAGATGGAGTAGTTGGCACCCGTACCACAGTCGAAACTCGGGTCCATGCTGCCATCGCTGTTGAGCCGTGCCATGCCATCCCCGAACGGCCCCGTGCAAACGATCTTCCCATCCGGTCGCAGCGCGATGAGGTCCACGTAGTTCGCAAGGAGACCAAGATCGAACCCCGTATCCAAACTGCCGTCGCTATTGATCCGTGCCAGGTTCTGTTGTATCACCCCATCGTACTCATCGAACCATCCTGCGATCAGGATCTTGCCGTCGGGTTGCAGGGCCATGTCCTTTACAGAGCTGCCATCCACACCCGCACCGGGGTCGAAGCTGGGATCGATCGCGCCGGGCTGCCCGTAGGCGGCCCCGATCGCAAGTGCAAGGCTGGTGCTGATCAATGTGCGCATCAGGGGGGCTCGGGTTTGGGGATCCTGCTATCGTGGGGCTGTTCAATGCGCGAACGCTGTCGAATTCCTCCACCTCAAAGAGAAAGGATCGTGCATCAGCATGCACTCCCCAATTCGGGGGAATAGCGCGGAACGGATAAGGTCATCGACCGCGGCGGACCGAGCATGGGGGTGGTGGAGTGACCGCATTAACTCCCGTTCTGCGATCGATCTCTCGATCGCTGTGCATAGGGAGGGGTTGGGGGTCGCACGCCGCCACAGCTGGCGACGGCGCGCGAGGATCCCCGACAACCCCAAACACGTCATCGCGACGATCTGTCCGAAGCGATCTTTAATTCGTGCAGGGGAGGTGTGCGTGGAGGGCACTGAGCTTACGCGGATACAAGGGGATCGCTTCGCGCCGAAGCGGACGCTCGCGAACGCGGTGGGGGAGATCGCTTCGGGCCCTCGAAGACTCGGGACCCTCGAGATGACGGGTGAGAGGGGAGCCAGCCGTTATTGCTTGAGCAAGTGGGCCACTGCCGCACTGCCACCGGCCATGCGCACCAAATAAGGCCCGCTAGGTAGCGCCGCCAGTTGCAAGCGCAGGGTCGCACCCGTCCGTTCCATGGGCACAGGCATCACCTGGCCAAGCTGGTTCAGTAGCTGCACGTCGGTATTCCCGTCGCCGACCCAAACCTCGGCCACATCAGTGGCGGGATTGGGCCAGAGGGCCAACGCGCTCGTTCCGCCGGTGCGGGACACGGCTCTCGTGTCGGAGATGTTCTCGGTCCCATCGCGGTCCACCTGGTTCAGGCGGTAGTAGGAGGCACCTGCCAGCGGCTTGGTATCGTACACGGAATAATTCAGTTCGGTGAGGCTGTGGCCCGCCGCAGGCACCGAGGCGATGGGTGTCCAGGTCAATGCGTCCGGGCTGCGTTCCACTTGGAAATGGTCGCTATTGGTCTCGCTCGCCGTGGCCCATTCCAACCGCACGGCATCCCCTTCGGGCCGTGCATCGAAACGGAGCAGTTCCACGGGCAGGCCGCTCACCAGGGTGATGGCGAAATTGTCGAACAGCATGCCGTAGGACACGGTGAAATTGGGGGTGATGCGCAGGTTGTGCGTAGTGGCCGTAGCGGTGAATTGGAGCTCCTCACGGAGCAGGCTCCAGGTGCCCGTGCGCGTGACCACCCCGAGCAGCACATTGTCCATGTGTACGTTCACCGAGACCGTGGTGGGCGTAGGCCCGCCCTGCCGCCTTGCGGCATCGAAGCCGAGCATATAGACCGCGCCGACGGTAAAGCCGCTGATGGGCTGGCACAGGAGCTTGTCATCGGCCGTGCTGTTCGGGTCGTTGTCCCCATCCACCTCGGCCACCAGGTTACTCCCAACCCCGCCATAGACAGAAGCGGGGTTGATCTCCAACGGGCAGGTGTTCCAACCGCCGGTGCCGCTCTCGAAACCGGCGTTCGTCATGGTTTGCGCGCGCAGGACGGATCCTCCGCAGGCGAGCAACGCGATGGTCAGGATCGCGTGGAACACAACAGAACGGAACGATAGGAGCAGGTGCATGGGCCGGGTCAGGGAGGGCGCCTTCCTACGGGAGAATGGGGAGAACGTTCCCCAAACCCGCCTTCGAGAGGCTCGGCCCTGACGGCAGAGCCGGAAGGGACGGCCGAAGCGATCTTTGATCAGTGCTTGGGGTGGTGCGTGGAGGGTAGTGAGCCTACGCGGATACAATGGGATCGCTTCGCGCCGATCCCGGATGCGATGGTTCCCGGCGCTCGCGTCGCCATCCCTCCGGGAGGACGCTCGCGAACGCGATGGGGGGAGATCGCTTCGGGCCCTCGAAGACACGGGGCCCTCGCGTATGCGTGGGGAATGAGGATCAGCGCAGCTCTTTCAGCCAGCGGTCCTCCAGCCCGCGCATCGCATCCCGCTTCGCCTTGGTCTTGTCGCTGTGCCCCAGGAGGTGTAGGAGGCCGTGTACCATAACACGGTGCAGTTCCTGCTGTGCGCTTACGCCGAAGGTGGCGGCGTTCTCCCGGATGCGGTCGTAGCTCATGAGCACATCACCGGCCACACCGTTGCTGCTTTCCACCGGGAAGGTGATCACGTCGGTGAAGTCGTCGTGCTGGAGGAAGGTGCGGTTGTAGTGCAGGAGCGCCTTATCGTCCATGAGCACAAAGGCTACCGCATCAATGCGTGAGCCATGGCCGTAGGCCACGCTATGCACCCACTTCCGCAATGCGGTGCGGTCGCGAAAGGCATTGGGAACGTTCTGTACGACGAAGGCGATGCGCTCCGGCAGTGCCATCACTCCTTGACAGCCGCGAGGCTGAAGGCCATGGTCACCGTGGCGCCGTTGTCGCGGAAGGAGATATCGTCGGCGAGCGCGCGCATAAGGAACACACCTCTGCCGTGGGGCTTTTCGATGTTCTGCGGATCGGTTGGATCGGGCAGGTGGTCGTGGTCGAAACCTGGTCCCTGGTCCTTTACGATGAAGAGCACCTGGTCGCCCACCACCTGGTAGCCCACGGTCACCTGCTTGGAGGGGTCCTGGCGGTTGCCGTGGTGGATGGCATTGTTCACCGCCTCGGTAAGGGCGATGAGGATATTGCCGTAGTGCGATTCGTGTACGCTCAGGCGGCCGCACACATCATCGATCAACTTCTCGACCAGCGCGATGTTCTCCGCCTTGCTGGCGAAATCGATCCGCTCGGTGAACTGGACGTCCTCGGTAAGCGCTGTCATCGGCCTTTTCAGGGTCGGTCAAAAGTACCGAAATAGTCGTTCACGCGATCGCGGTAGTAAGGCTTGAGCCCGGCGGGCACCGTGCGCAACAGTTCCGCTTCGCGGGCTTTGCGCTGCTGGTACTCGAAGAAGCGGGCGGGATCCTCGGCGGGTTTATCGCGCCCCTCGTTGCTGGTGCGCTTCTGGTCGAGCTCCCGCTCGCGATCGGCCTTTTCCGCCTCCAGCAGGCGCACCATGATGTCCTGCTGGCGTTTAATGGTCTCGGGGGTGATGTTCTTGTTCACGATATCCTTCTCCTGCTTCTCCATCTGCTCGGCCAGCTTGTTCAGCCCGTTGCCGGCGCCGCTGCCGTCCTTGTTCATGTCCTGGGCCATACGCTGCATTTCCTTGCGGATGGCGGCCTGCTGGGCGGCGAGCTGGGCAAGCTGTTGGCTCATGCCGGGTGTATTCCCGCCGGGGTTCTGTTGGCCGGGCTTCTCCCCTTTCTTCTTGCCCTCCTCCATGGCCTTCTTCATAGCGTCGAGCTGCTTCTGCAGGCCTTCCTGCTGGGCTTTCATTTTGGCCATGCTCGGCTTTTTGCCTTGCCCGCTGCCGCTGCCGCCCGGTTTATTGCAACTGCCGCTGCCGGGCTTTTGGCTGGCGGACTGCTGTTGCATCTGCTGCAGGGCTTCGTCCAGCAGCAGGGCCAGGTTGTTCAAGGCGGTCATGGCGCGCTGTTGATCATCCGCCGCCATGCCTTTGTGGCGCTCGTTACCGCGGGCTTCGCCGATGTGGGAGAGGGCCTCGTCCATGTGGCCGTTCACGGCGTTCATCTCCCGGTTCACTATGCTCTGGAGCTGGGGCACGCGCTTGCTTAGGGCGAAGAGCGAATCCTCGATCACCTTGGCATCGTCCCGTAGTTCCTTCTGGGTGCGGCCGAGCTCTCCGAAGCGCGGGTCCTTGGTGGTTACCTCGGCCAGCCCGTCCATCACCTCCTCCTGATCGAAGCTGAGCTGCACGATGTTCTCGAGCAGTTGGCGCAGCGCGTCCATGTCCTCCTCTTGTTGTTCCTGCTGGCCGCTCTGCATGCTGCTCTTCATCTGGAAGCCCATTTGCTTCATTTCCTCGGCGGCCTTCTTCTGGTTCTCGCTGGCTTTCTGGTTCTGTTTCTTGTCCAGTTGTTCGCTGCTCTGCTGCTGCTGGTCCTGGATCTCCTGTTCCTTCTGTTCGGTGTCCGGCAGGTCGAGCGGCTTCTCCAACTCTTCGTTCTTCTTCTCCAACTCGTCCATCTCCTTGCGCACCTCCTCGAAGGCCTTGTTCAGGGAATCCTGCCGCTGCTCCAGGTTCTCTTGGGACTCCTTGTTCTCCTTGGTGTCTTCGGAGAGTTTCTCTTGTTCTTCGCCGAGTTTTTCCAGCTTGTCGGCGATATCCTCCGCTTTCTGCTCCACCTCCATCTGTTTGAAGAGCTCCAGGGTGCGGTCCAGTTCCTTTTCGATGTCCTCCTGGCTCATCTTCATGTCCTCCATCTGCTCCTGGAGCTTCTCCTTGTCCAACTTGTCCAGCATCTCCTGCACTTTGCGGTAGAGCTCCTTCATCTCCTCGCTCAGCACGTTCTCGAAGAGCTCCTGCACCTGCTGTTGCTTCTCTTGCAGGCGCTCGTCGATCTGCCGGTACTCCTGCTGTTGTTGCTGGCTGTTGCGCAGGTCTTCGCTGGTACGCTCGATCTTTTCCTGCAACTTCTTCTGCCGGTCCAGCACATCCTGCATCTTGCGCTGGTCCTGCCAGTCGAGGTCCTTTTTGTCGAGCAGGTCGCGGCGCAACTTGTCCAGCTCGCGTTGCAGGTCCTGGGCTTCCTTAATGCCTTGCTTCAGGTCGCTGGCGATGGCTTCGCTCTGTTCGCTGCGCGCTTTGGCGAGATCGTCCAAAGTGGGCGCCTCGAACACGCCGGTGGCGCTGCGGGTGCGCTTGGCGCCGTTCACACCATCGTTGTCCCACACTTCGAACCAGTACTCGATACGGTCGCCCGGATTGATCGTCAGGTCGTACACGTCCCATTCGTGGAAGAACTCCTGTCGCGTGTTCTTGCGATCGATGGAAAGATCGCGAACACCTTCTTGCTGCTCGGGTGCCACGCTGTCACCACCGGCTATGAAGCGGTAGTGGAACTGCAAGCGCGTGAAGCCATGGTCATCGCCCACCAGCCCTTGGAAGTAGCGGCGCTTGAGGGCGGCACTGTCCACCTGTTCGTCGATCTCGATCGTAGGATGCAGGTCGGGCACCACTTCGATGCGGTAGTTCAGCGGGTCCACGGGCACGCGCTCGCCATGGCGCGGCACCATGCGGTAGGTGCGGCCTTGCAGAAAGCGGCGCACGGCGACGAACCGATCGCTACCGCTGGGCGCAAGGGCGAAGGTGGTATCCTCAAAGATCAGGTCGAGCCGCTCGGCGCTTCGTGTAGCGATGGACCAAGTGACCCGAGAGCCTGCAGGAACGGTAGCGTCGCCGGCATTGCGCACTGTTTCGGAAGGGAGGCCCAGATAGGCGGGCGGCTCCACGGTCAAGGAAACATCCACCAGCGCGGGGGAGGGAACGACCTCCAAGGTGTAGGAAGGTGAGGTGAAACCCTCCGCGCTAAGGGTGAAGTCGATGGCTTCCTGCACATTCCGGAAGCGGTGGCGGAATTTGGCGGGTCCTTCCTTCACCAGGGGTACGGCACGCCCATCCACGATCACCTCCGCCAATTGCGGCACTACATCGCCCTCCAGGGCCACTTCCAGTTCGAAGTCCTGCTGCTCGGGCACGATCAGTTCGGCATTGAGCACTTTGAAACGGAAGGGAGCCTCCGGCACGAACTCGTTGCCATGGCGGATCAGGCGTTGCGTGGGGCCGGTGATCAGCGATGGCGCTGCGACGAGCAGCAGGAGCAGCAGCAGCAGGGGGGGAAGCGCATAGCGCAGGTACTTCGTGTTGCGCCGCAGATCGATGGCGGCGGCGAAGGGTACCGGCCCCAGCTCACGGCTGCGTTGCGCGATACTGGCCTCGATCAACTCCCGGTGCCTGGGGTCGACGGCGCTTTGGTCGCGGAGCTGTAAGGTGTTCAGCAGTTTGTCCTTCACCTCGCTGAAGTGGTCGCCGATGATGCGCGCCGCCTCCGCATGGCTGATCACCTTGCCCAAGCGGAAAAGCTTGAAGAGCGGGATGGCGATGAAGCGCACCAGCACGGCCGCCGCAGCCAGCAGGTAGCCATAGAACAGCCCGGTGCGCACGCCGGAGCCGAAGCGGCCCACGTATTCGAGCCCTGCGGCCACCAGGTAGGCCAGGATCAAGAGGCCCACACTGTAAAGGGCACCGCGCAGCAGCTGGTCCTTGTAGTACTTGCGCGTAAAAGCGTCAAGCTTGGTGATCAACAGGTCGTGGTCCGAGCGCATAGTGGGCTAAAGGTACGGGGGTTGAGAGGGCGTCTTCCCCGCCATCTGTACACCCAAGACTGTTAAAAGGATCGAAACACCCCTAACGAAGGTTAGGGGTGTCGCATGGGATCACTTGCCTATTTTGGCAGGCCGCAGCGCAACGCTTGGATCGCGGATGCCCAGCGGATAACGACCACCTCATTTTCAGCACGCATGATCTCTCCCATGAACCCTGCCGCCGCTATCGCGAAGAACCTGCTCCTTGTCGCGGCCCTGGTGGCTGGCACACATACGAGCGCCCAGATCCTAGGGTGCGGGTTCGACGAGGGGCACCGAGAAAGGATGCTCGTCGACCAAGCGTATAGTCAGCGAGTGAACGACTTCAATGCATTGGCCCAGCAGGCCGCACCGGTTTTCGAGCGCGACATCAACACCTACAAGGTGCCGGTAGTGGTGCATGTGATGGACATCGGTACGGGGGCTACGGCTATTACGGACGACCAGATACGGGCCGGGATCAAGTTGACGAACGAGTACTGGCGCAAAGTCGCCGGGTCGCCCGGTGCGGGGACAGGCGCGGACATGAACATCGAGTTCGTCCTTGCCGTGCGCGATCCGCAGGGCAACTGCACCACGGGCATCACCCGAACGGACATGACCTGGAACGCGAGC
>Ga0138256_10001427_pt1 | contig 25767 bp, 24 predicted proteins | sample KNB2016incub_MG_FD_105486 | JGI IMG/M metagenome (GOLD analysis project Ga0138256, IMG submission 105486) | Active sludge microbial communities from wastewater in Klosterneuburg, Austria - KNB2014incub_MG | ecosystem: Engineered > WWTP > Activated sludge > Unclassified | place: Austria...
AAAAATTATAGCAAAGTTGGTGGAAAGATGTCATGAAAATTGTTTAGCAGTTAATTATACTAAGGATCACGACTATGAACAGATAAAAGTTATCCTTAATAATGAAAACAAAGTGCTCGAAATAGGAAAAGAAATTTCTATTGCTGAATCTGCAGGTGAATCTATCGGGATAGAAAAGTTTTCTCCGTATTATATGAAAGAGCTATTCAGTATATTGGACAGGAAAATCACAAAAGAGAATATTATTAACGAGTTTTATGAAGCTTCATTTCAGGAAATAATTGATAATGGAGATTCAGGGAACAGTATTTATGCAGAGGACGTTTCGATGTTCGGCTGTATGGAGAGTTATACAGTCAGTGATTATGAAAAAGCACAAAATATTTTAATTTAATTAATGAGCAACTATTACAAAAGACCGGGACTATTCGGAGGATTTTCACTCTTCCCTCCGGTCATAAAGATCTTACTGGTATCGAACATTGCGATATATGTTATCTTCAATCTGCTGCTTTCAGGTTTTCAGGTTGGCGGCATTTCAGTGGATCTGCTTATTACAAAATATTTTGCTCTGAATCCACTCACCCCAGTACTTTTTAAGAACAGTATTGGTCAGATCATTGAACTTGGTTTTTATCCGTGGCAGATATTTACATATATGTTTCTGCACGGCGGATTCTTTCATCTTCTTCTTAATATGTTTGCATTATGGATGTTCGGAGTAGAGCTGGAGAATATGTGGGGACAGAAAAGATTTTTGTATTATTATTTTCTTTGCGGAGTCGGAGCGGGATTGAGTAATTTACTCATTGCCCCGCTGTTCACTTCGGTCGGACCGACTGTCGGAGCATCCGGAGCTGTATACGGTATTCTGGTTGCTTTCGGATATCTCTTTCCTGACAGAAGCATTTACATCTACGGCATCTTACCCGTCAAGGCAAAATATCTTGTTATATTCTATATGCTGCTTGAAATTTTCGCAGTAGCCGGCGGTCAGGAAAGCAACATAGCGCATATTGCACATCTCGGCGGAGGTCTTGTCGGGCTTATTTATATGCTTGTAGTATTTAAAAGATCTAACAGTTTCTTTAATACATCTTCTTTTAAGGATAAATTTAAAACCGCTAATCCCGAAAAGAAAACTTATTCTCCTTCAGTGTTCAGCAACGGCATTAAAGGAAAAAAGGAAAGTGTTTCGGAAGCAAAATATGAAGAGCTTGAGCAAACGGATTTTAAAAAAGAAATGGAAGATCAGCATAAGCAGGCGCAGGTGAGAATAGATGAGATACTTGACAAGCTCAGTGAAGGCGGATATCAAAGTCTTACAGAAGAAGAGAAAAAAGTCCTTTTCCACGAAAGTAAAAAATTAAGATAAGAAGTAATAAATTATTTTCTAAAATTAACTTCATTAACAACTTCATAAATAATATCCAAAATAACATAAAGGATTCACTTTATTTTGCTTACTGAAACCGATTCAATAAAATACTGCAACAGTCTAACTTCCTATTCAAGATATATAACACGAGAAGTAAATATCGGAGATATTCCGCTCGGCGGAAATAATCCGATCCGTATTCAGTCAATGACAACTACGGATACTATGGATACTATAGCTACCGTAGAACAGTCGATCAGAATTATCGAAGCGGGCGGCGAATATGTACGCATTACAGCTCCGAGCATTAATGAAGCGAAAAATCTTGAGAACATAAAAAATGAACTCCGGAAAAGAGGATATAAAACGCCGCTTATTGCTGATATTCATTTCACACCAAATGCTGCAGAAACAGCGGCGCGTATTGTAGAGAAGGTCAGAGTCAATCCCGGAAATTATGCCGACAGAAAAAAATTTGAGACTTTAGATTTTTCAGATGATTCATATGAAGCGGAGCTGGACAGGATCAGGAAAAAGTTTACGCCCCTTATAAAGATCTGCAAAGAATACGGAACAGCTATGAGGATCGGTACCAATCACGGTTCGCTGTCCGACAGAATTATGAGCCGCTTCGGAGATACTCCGCTCGGTATGGTTGAATCTGCGCTTGAGTTTGTAAGAATCTGCGAAGAGAATAATTATTATGAAATAGTCCTTTCCATGAAGGCAAGCAATCCGAAAGTAATGGTCGAAGCCTACAGACTTCTCATAAATAAAATGGAATCCGAATCTATGAATTATCCCGTTCATCTCGGAGTTACTGAAGCAGGCGACGGTGAAGACGGAAGGATCAAGTCAGCAGTCGGGATCGGCGCGCTGCTCGAAGACGGAATAGGGGACACAGTAAGAGTTTCGCTGACTGAAGAACCGGAGTTTGAAATTCCTGTTGCATATGATCTGATAAAAAGATATTCGAAAAGAACTGAACTGCAGAAAGAAATTTTCCCAGTCATTCACAATCCGCTCAATCCGTTTGCTTTTGAAAGAAGAGATACTGTCGAAGTTTTTAAGACAGGCGGGAAGAATGTTCCGGCTGTGATTCTCAGCGCAAATGAAGCTATTCTGAAAAGCCATTCCGCATTAAAAGAGCTGGGTTATTACTACAGCGAATCTCTTGATAAATGGAACATCGGTGATACTGCATTTGATTTTTTATACCTGGGAAAAAGTGATATCGGATACAAGCTTCCGGGCACACTGAAAAAAATATTCGATCATGACTTCTGGAAAAACTCTGATTCAAAAAGTGAATCTTACCCGCTTATTGATATTACTCAGTATGAATCCGGATGTGAAGTTTCGGATAAGATAAATTTTATTGAACTTTCATTGAATGATCTTTCGGAATCATTAATTAAAAGGCTTACAGATGAAAAGAATTTTATCGCTGTATTGAAAACCGGTAATGCTCATGCAATGGCGGAAATGAGAAGAGCGTTTATGGAGCTGATGAACAACGGTTTGAAAATTCCTGTAGTGATAAAAAGAAAATATGAAAATGTTTCAGAAGATGAGCTTACAGTTGACAGTTCGGCTGATATGGGGTCGCTTCTTCTTGACGGACTTGGTGACGGGATATGGATCGAGTCACCCGGAACTGATCTTAAAAAAATTAACAGCATAAGTTTCGGAATATTACAGGCGACGAGAACGAGAATTTCCAGGACAGATTATATTTCATGTCCGTCCTGCGGCAGAACTTTATTTGATCTGCAGGAAACTACCGCAATGATAAGAAGCAGAACCAATCATCTCAAAGGTCTTAAGATCGCTATCATGGGATGTATTGTAAACGGTCCCGGAGAAATGGCTGACGCAGATTACGGATATGTCGGCAGCGGACCGGGAAAGATAACTCTATATAAAGGAAAAGAAGTTATCAAGAAAAGCATTGATACAGATACTGCAGTGGATGAACTGATAAATCTTATTAAAGAAAATAATGACTGGACAGAAGCTTCTGTTTAGTTTTTTAAAATAATAAACAATTTATATTAATTAATACTTATCACCCCAAACCTTTTACGAAGATGAAAAAAAATACATTCTTAAAATATATATATATAATTGCTTTTATAATAATCGCAGGACCGCTTCCGGCTGAAGAACCATATTCAATACAGCTTGAACAGGTAAGCATTCCCGGTTCGCCGAAGATACATTCTTTTGCCTTTGCAGATGATAACGGCAAATGGCTTTTCATCGGAGGCAGGATAAACGGCATGCATGGCTTTGACGCTGCTACTGCTTTTCCGAAACAGTTTTCAAATACGAATATTTTTGTAGTGGATCCTGCAAGCAATATGACTTATTCCAGAAGTTTATTTGCTGATCTTGATTTCCGTGTAGCTGATCCGCTCAGATCTACCAATATGCAGTATTATTATGACGGATCAAAATTATACATAAACGGCGGATACGGTTATGACAGTCTGTCAAATGATTTTATAACATTTCCAACTCTGACAGTAGTGGATGTAAGTCAGACAATACAGGCAGTCATCAGCGGAAATTCAGTTGCGCCTTATATTAATCAAATCACAGATCAAAGAATGCGCGTCTGCGGTGGTGAAATGCTTAAACTCGGAGATCACTTTTATCTTACCGGCGGACATATTTTTACCGGCGCATATTCGCCTATAAGCAATGATCAGGTCTATCTGAATGAGATCAGAAAATTTAAAGTATCCGCTTCAGGTTCGAATATAAATATTTCTGATTATTCTGCATCTAGAGATACAATTGAATTTCACAGAAGAGATATGAATTTAGTCCCGGCAATGAAACCGGACGGAATAAATCAGTACATAATTCTTTACGGAGGAGTGTTCAGAAGTTTTGCTGATCTCCCTTTCCAGAATCCGATATACATAGACGGTAACGGCGCAGTAACAGATAACAGCTTCGAACAAAAAATGAGTCAGTACACTTGTTCATATCTCTCCGCATTTAATTCTGCAAGCGGAAAAATGCATACTACATTTCTAGGAGGCACGAGTCTTTATTATTACAATGAAGTTTTAAATCAGCAGATACGTGATTCGCTTGTACCTTTTATAAATGACATTACTACATTGACAAGAAATTCAGACGGTACTTCAGCAGAAATTATTTCTCCGACGAAAATGCCTGCGCTTCTTGGCACCAATGCAAAATTTATTATAAGCCCTTCAGTGCCGCAGTATCCAAACAGAGTAATTAAGCTGAATGAAATATCAGGAAATACTTTTGCAGGATACATCTTCGGCGGAATCAGAGCATACCTGCCGAATAATACTCCAAGCTTTGCAAGTGAGTACATACTTAAAGTATATATTAATCCAAAGCCGATCGGAATACAGCCAATCTCTGGTTCGGTTCCTGACGGATACAGTCTCGGACAAAATTATCCGAATCCTTTTAACCCGGTCACTAAAATTAAGTTTGAAATTTCGAATAATGAATTTGTAAGACTTGCGGTTTATAATACAGTTGGAAATGAGATCGCTGTGATTGTTAATGAAAAACTTTCTCCCGGTGTATATGAGACAGAATTTTCTGCAGAGGGACTGTCAAGCGGGATTTATTATTATAAGCTGTCATCGGAAAAATATTCCGAGACAAAAAAAATGCTGCTGATTAAATAAAATTGCAAAACATAATAAGGATGGAATCAAAATCAGAAAAACTTATAAAGTAATCTGGTAACGGATTTTCAATATGAATTACTCCCTTAGTTTATATTAAAGCAATTCTCATAATAGCAAAAAGTTTTAAAAGCAGATCTATATCTTTGTATTATCTATCAAAATTTAAAATCAATTAATTAAAATATTTATGAAATTAAAATTACATTATCTTTTAATTGTATTATTCTTATTTCAAATCCCGGCTCTGATAACAGCTGCAAACGATCCATACACTATCGAGCTTGAAGAGATAGTTATTCCGAATTCTCCGTCGATACATTCCTTTGCATTCGCGCAGTCAGGCGGTAAATGGCTTTTTATAGGCGGAAGGACAAATGGTCTTCACGGTTTTAACGCACTTAATTCTTTCCCTAAACAATTTTCAAATATCTATATATATGTAGTAGATCCGATAACGAATCTTACTTATTCGAGAAGCATTTTTACAGATCTTCCGTTTGCATTTGCGGATCAGCTTCGCTCAGCAAATATGCAGCATTATCAGGATGGCAATAAACTTTACTTCATTGGAGGATACGGTTATGACAGTACGTCGAACGGACTTATAACTTTTCCTGAATTGAAAGTAATTGATGTAAGCGAAACCATAGACGCCGTGATGAACGGAACTTCCGTAGCGCCGTTTATCAGAGGACATTTCAACACAAGTCTTCAGGTTTGCGGCGGTGAACTGATGAAGCTCGGGGATTATTATTATCTTGCAGGCGGTCATAAGTTTACCGGCACTTACAGGATTAATGTAAACAATCAGATTTATACAAATCAGATAAAGAAATTTAAAATTAATGATGACGGTGTGAATGTCAGTATCTTTGATTATACTGAGTTTACAGATACAGCTCAGTATCACAGACGGGATATGAATCTTGTTCCCGCATTAAAGCCGGACGGCATAACGGAATTCTTAACTCTTTACGGCGGGGTATTCAAAACTTCCGCTAACCTTCCTTTTCTTAATCCTATTTACATAGAGGAAAATTCCATTACGGTTGATTACAGTTTTGAACAAAAGATGACACAGTATACAACGGCAAATCTGACTGCATTCAATGCAGCAACAGGAAGTATGCACACAACTTTCTTCGGAGGAACAAGTCTTTATTCGGTTAATGATACAACCGGTGTTCTGGAATATGATGAGCTCGTACCTTTTATAAATGACATAACTACGCTGACAAAAAAATCAGACGGAACTTCGGAGGAAATTATTTCATCAGAAAAAATGCCTGCGCTGCTCGGGACAAATGCTAAATTTATTTTGAACCAAAATATTCCGCATTATGATAATGAAGTAATAAAATTAAATCAGCTGTCGCAGAGAACTTTCGTTGGATACATCTTCGGAGGAATTAAAGCGGAGCTCCCGAACAACGGACCAAGCACTCCGAGTGATTATATTCTAAAAGTTTATCTCAATCCTGATTTTCCTCTGCCGGTTGAATTGTCATCGTTTACATATGAAGTGACGGCAAGAGATCTGAAGCTCTTATGGAGCACCGTTTCGGAAATTAATAACTCCGGATTTTATGTAGAAAGGAAAAATGCCAACTCTTCAAATGATGAATGGATCAATATGGGTTTTGTAAAAGGCCAGGGAAATTCAAATTCGGTTAACAATTATGTTTATAACGAAACATCTCTGAATTCCGGTATTTACAGTTACAGACTCAGACAGGTAGACTTTAACGGTAATATGGAATATTTCAATTTATCCGGTGTTGTTAATATCTCTACTCCGGCCGGATATTCTTTGAACCAGAATTATCCGAATCCGTTTAATCCGACTACTAAAATATCATTTGATATTCCCGAAGCAGCAAAAGTTATTTTAAAAATTTATGACGCAGCGGGAAATGAGGTTAAGACTCTTTTAAAAGAAAATAAACCGGCAGGATATTATACGATTGAATTTAACGGAAATGATCTTTCAAGCGGAGTATATTACTATAAGCTCGAAGCTAATTCATATTCTGAGAGCAAAAGAATGCTGCTTGTAAAATAAATTCAGCATTAGGTTTTTTCTGCACATATTTTTCATATACAAAAAACTTAATTCCCCTTTTATATAAAAGAGGGGAATTTGTAATTTTAACACGATTATAAATTTAAAAACTATGACACTTATCAGGTGTAAATTAAAAAAAATTTTATAAATTGAAAATAAATTCATTTATGAAATTCAGGATAATCTTATTCCTTAATATTAATCAATTTTAAATCACGCTAAAATGAAAAGAAGAGAAATGATCTTCAGAGCTCTGCAGACAGGCGCTTTAATGACTCTTGCAAATCCTGTCCAGCTATTTGCAGATAAATATTCAAAAGGTATATTTCCGAAAGGTACAGGTAATCCGCTCAGATTTCCACCGGTATTTAATAACGGAGGAACTATGGCTCTCGGTACAACTAATATAAATGTATGGCCCGGTCAGAATACCGAAGCGCTTGCAATAAACGGTTCATATCCCGGACCTTCTGTCGTTATTGAAAAAGGTTCAACCTTCACGGCAAATTTTGTAAACAATTATACTGAACCTGCTACGATCCACTGGCATGGATTAAATGTTCCTGAATTAATGGACGGACACCCAAAAGATTCAATTCCTCCGGGAGGAAATTATACATATACATTCCCTGTACTTAACAGAGCCGGAACTTACTTTTATCATTCACATGCAGATATGCTTACAGCTGAACATGTTTACAAAGGGTTTGCGGGATTTTTTATAGTCGATGATCCTGCTGAGATCGGACTAGGACTGCCGAGAGGAAATTTTGATATTCCGCTTTGTATTCAGGACAGAAGGTCTGTGAATATTCCACAGTTTACTTATAATCCTTTTATGCTTGATATCATGCACGGCTTTCTCGGAGATGCTCCGCTCATAAACGGAACCCCGGATGCATACTTTGATGTATCGCGGACATTATACAGATTCAGACTGTTAAACGGATCCAATGCAAGAATCTATAAAATTGCATTCTCCGATAACAGACCTTTTCATATAATAGCAACTGACGGAGGTTTAAAAGATGAAGCTGTTCAGGTAACATCATTCTTTTTATCGCCGGGTGAGAGAACTGATATACTTGTGGATTTTTCTACTAACGCGATCGGTGAAAATGTAATATTGAAATCCCTTCCATTTACTGCCCCGGGAGCAGGGACATATGTCCAGGGTACAGAAATGAATCTATTGAGATTTGACATAACCGGAAATACCGGATCCGGCGGAATAATCCCTGCTGCGCTTCCGCCAATAAGTTATTACAGCATTTCAGACGTGAAGACTACCAGAACTTTTACTCTGACAACGAACATGGGCGGAATGAATATGCACAGGATAAATGGTCTGACATTTGATATGAACAGAATTGACTGGGAGACACCGCAAAGTTCACTTGAAGAATGGCGGATCATTAATGCTGCAAATATGCTTCATCCGATCCACAGTCATTCCGAGCAGTTTCAGGTTTATTCAAGAAACGGCAGTACAGTCCTTCCTCCTGAAGATAAAGGCTGGAAAGATACAGTACTCATAAGACCGTTTGAGACAGTCAGACTTCTTGTAAGATTCAGTGACTACAGAGGAATATTTCTTTTTCACTGTCATAATCTCGAACATGAAGACGACGGCATGATGCTGAATTTTAAAATAGTAGCTCCGGTCGGAGTAAACAGCCAAGGCGAAAATGCGCCTGAAGAATTTAGACTGCATCAGAATTATCCGAATCCATTTAATCCTTCGACAAAAATTACATACGATATCCCGAGATCCGGAAAGGTAACTCTAAAAATTTACAACGCATCGGGAAAGGAAATATCAACACTTGTAAATGATTATAAACCGGCCGGATATTATGTATCGGAATTTAACGGAAACGATTTTCCAAGCGGTGTTTATTACGCTAAACTGAAATCGGAAACATTTACAAAAAGTATAAAAATGCTTTTGATAAAATAATTTTTGTTTCTTACAGATAAAGAAACTTTATACAGAGATAATTTAAAATATTAATTTTTGAAAATTTACAATTAAAATTAAACTGAATCTTCATTTTATAAGGTATTAAAAATATCTATATTTGAAAAATTTTTAATCTCTTAAACCGATATATAAATGAAAACAAAAAAAGATTACCTTCAGGAAACAATAAAACATATCGATATAAAAAAACATAATGTCATTCCTCTTGTGGAAGATATGCAGAACATGGCTTTCTCTTCCCGTGAACTTGCAACTGCAGCAAAATATTATGACATGATGCTTGCTGATAAAAACTGTTCCGTCATGCTTTGTCTGGCCGGCTCACTCTTTTCCGCCGGACTGAAAAATGTCGTAGTGGATATGGTGAGAAATAATATGGTGGATGCAATAGTCTCTACAGGCGCTATCATAACAGATCAGGATTTTTTCGAAGGTCTCGGATTCAAACATTATAAGGGTTCGCAGTTTGTAGATGACAATGAAATGCGCGATCTGATGATAGACAGGATCTATGATACTTATATCGATGAGGAAGATCTCAGAGTCTGTGATTATACAATTTCAAAGATCTGTGATTCGCTTGAAAGAAGACCTTATTCTTCAAGGGAATTTATCTGGCACATGGGAAAGTATCTTTCTGAGCATGGTAAGAATGATGAATCAGTTGTGCTTGCATGCTATGAAAATAACGTGCCGATCTTTGTACCGGCGTTTTCGGACTGTTCGGCGGGTTTCGGATTCGTTCATCATCAGCACAGATTTCCTGATTCACATGTATCGCTGGATTCAGCTAAAGATTTTCTCGAACTGACAAAGATAAAGCTCGAAGCTTTTGAATCCGGACTCTTTATGGTCGGCGGCGGAGTGCCGAAAAATTTTGCGCAGGATACGGTTGTAGCAGCGGAGATACTGGATAAAGAAGTGCCGATGCATAAGTATGCAATACAAATCACGGTTGCCGATGACAGGGACGGGGCTTTGTCCGGATCGACTCTTAAAGAAGCGAGCTCATGGGGTAAAGTAGATATGACATATGAGCAGATGGTTTACTGCGAAGCAACTATTGCAATGCCTCTCATTGCAGGTTACGCATACCACAAAGGCAACTGGAAGAATCGAGAGAAGAGAGAATTTCAAAAAATGTTTTTGAAAGAAAATGTTGAAGCATAATTCAGATTAAATTTTATTTTAATGATGCGGTCTTTATGACCGCATTTTTTTGGGAAAATATTTGAAATAATATCTGGGTGAATTCTCTAGGGAAATTCTTTTGTAGCAGTTTTAATTTAATTAATAACATAAATATATATTACTTTAAAAAATCTTTAACTTCTTTCTCAAGTTCCGGTAAATTATTTACAATAATAGACCATAGTATCTCTTCAGAAACAGTATCATAACCGTGAATTATTCTGTTTCTCGTATCAACAATTTTTCTTGTGTTACTAATTTTAATATTAGGTTTGACTTTAAGAATTCTGCTTACGGCTTCTCCAATAATTTCAATATTTTTTTCGACAGCTCTTCTTGTTTTTAAATCATTTTGAAAATTTTCAAAACTAATTTCTTTAGAAATAAATGATTTAATTTCTGATATCGCTTGTTCGATGTCATTCAGCCAGGTCTTTACTTCATTTTCCATAAATCAGAACTTTTGAACTGTCAATATTTTCTTTAAGATACTTGTTCTTTAAGGTTTTATTTTCAAGAAGATCAATTGATCTGTTAAACATTTTCTCAAGATCAAATTTTAACTCGAAATAATTATCTGAATAATCTAAGGGATCATCTGAATCAATTTCAACTAACAGATCAATATCGCTCAATTCATTAAATGCAGATGTATTTATTGAACCAAATGAATATAAGCTTTTTACTTTGTAACTTTTACAAAGCAGCTTGATCTTATCTTTGTTTAAATTTATTAATGAGTTTTTCATTTCCATATTTAAAATTACCGGATTTTAATTTTTAATTAAACATAAATTCATCTATTCCAAAAAAGTAACTTTACCCGTCTCGACGTCATAAATCCCGCCTACGATCCTGATCTTTTTTTCCGATTCAAGTTCTGACAGTATTAAGCTTCTTTTTTTAATCGCTTCTACTGTAAGTCTTACATTATTTACTGCAACATTTTCGGTAAAGTTTGTATTTCTTCCGTTCCTGTCTGACTTTGTTTCTGTTTCAATTTCAATGGCGGGTTTGATTTTTTCTATAAGTGAAGTAAGGTGTCCAAGTTTAATATCATCACATGCGCCGATTATCGCTCCGCAGTTTGTATGTCCTAAAACAACAATTAATTTTGAGCCGACTTTCTTGCATGCAAATTCCATGCTTCCTAGTATATCATTATTCAGAATATTACCGGCTATCCTTATGCTGAAAATATCTCCCAGACCCTGATCGAATATTAGTTCGGCTGATGTCCTCGAATCAATGCAGCTTAATACCGCGGCAAATGGAAACTGATTTGATGAAGTTTCATTTACCTGTTTGAGTAGATTCCGGTTAACGTTAATATTATTAATAAATCTCTTATTGCCTTCTTTAAGAAATTCAAGCGCGAGATCCGGTGATAGACTTTCCTGAGTTTCTTTAGTATGTGCCTTCATTCAGCTGACAATTCAATTTAATTTATTTACGGAGCTGAAGTATTCATTCATTACTTCATCGATTGTTTTTGCATCTTCAAAGTAAGATAGTATTTTCTGAAGCACATCATCAACTATAGAATCCGGACAAGATGCGCCGCTGGTAAGAATAATTTTCAAAGGGCTTTTCCGGGGGAGATAGTTATTAGTTGATAATTCGGTTTGATTGAAAAAATCAAAATGCGAAATTACTTCCCGTGATAAAATTTTATCAGCAGATGAAATAAAATAAGTTGGCAGTTTCTCTTCGCACAGTTCATAAATATGCGAAGTATTGGAACTGTTATATCCGCCAACGACCAAAGCCAGATCAGCTTTTTTCTCAAGCAAACCGTAAGTAGCCTTTTGATTATCATGAGTAGCGTAGCAAAGCGTATCCCGTGTGTCGGAAAAATGTTCACGGATATTTTCAAGTCCGAATTTCTCCGTCATAACATTATAAAGATAATCAGCGATTGACTGAGTTTCTGTTGCCAGCATAGTAGTCTGATTTACAACTCCGATGGAATTAAGATCCCGTGAAGGATCAAATCCGGCGGAGAATCTGTCTGAAAAAATTTTATAAAATTCTGAAGAGTTTTTTTTACCAAGTATGATATCACCAAGCGTAACAGCCTCCGAAATATCTCTTATGATAAGAGTAGGTGAAGATTCCTTGCTGTGAGAAAATGTAGCGCGTGTCTCTTCATGTTTGTATTTACCGTGTACTATAACCGTGAATCCGTTCTTCCCGAGTGATTCAGCTCTGTTCCATACTTTCTCAACAAAAGGACAGGTAGTGTTATATTTTAATGGATCGATTCCTTTTTGATTAATTTGTTTCTCTATCTCCAGCGTTGTGCCGAATGCAGGAACAATGACAATATCATCTGAAGTAAGTATATTCCAGTCGATCAGCTGCTTTCCGGATGTGTCCATTAAAAATTTTACACCTCTTTCTACCAGATCATTATTCACATCCGGGTTATGGATCATTTCGCTGAGCAGAAAAATTCTTTTGCCGGGATTTTCTTCAAGCGCTTTATAAGAAATTTCTATTGCATTTTCCACACCGTAGCAAAAACCAAAATGTCTGGCTATATAAAAGATCACGGGACCGAAATCAAGCTTGGTGGGGGAGTAATCCGTTTTTCTCGGATCATTTAGTTTCCTGGAATTTTTTATGCGTGAAATTACCGGACTTTTATAAAATAACGGAATGTCGAATGTTTTCATTTTTTACTGTTTCTTTTATGTGGGATTGCTAACATCATCAAGATCCTTATTCCGTCCAACTCTTTTTTTATTTTCAATTAAGTCTTCTTTGGAAATGAAATTTATTAAAAGATCATCCTTTTTGTAAGTATACTTTTTTTTAAAGCATTTATCAAAATCCATACCTTTGATAGAGGTTAAGAAATCCACTCTGTAAGGAGGTCTTCCAAGCTGAATAACATTATCAGACTTTTCAAAATCTTTTTCGCTCAGATTTTCAAAGCTGAATCCAAAATCCTTAATTGTCTTAATTACTTTCTCAGAGTTATTTTTCACAGGGTTTATCCATATATCAATATTAATTGTTAATCTCGGATAACCGTAAATTATAACAGCATATCCGCATACAATTAAATATTCAACTCTGTTCCCGTTTAACAATATTTATAACTCTTTGAAATCCCGGGTCAGTTCCATAAGTCAGCGCAATGTAATTTTGCAAAATGATATTGAAAGCTTTAAACCTTTCTTCAACGGAAGCATTCTGCCAGTATTCCTTGTCAGCTTTTTCCTGTTCACTTTTTTTTATTATCGTAATTACCTTATCCATAAATAAAATTTATTTCAATTTGAAAAACATTCTATTTGTAAGCGGCGATTCCGGTTACATCTTCACCGAGAATAAGCGTATGCATTTCATGCGTACCTTCATAAGTCTTTACTGATTCAATATTATTCTGATGACGCATTATCGGATACTCATCCAGTATTCCGTTTGCTCCGAGCATTTCTCTTGCCATCGAAGCAATAGTCTTTGCAATTTCGCAGTTGTTTCTTTTAGCAAGTGAAACCTGCTGCGGTCTCATTTTTCCCGAGTCCTTAAGTTTCGCAAGCTGATAGCACAGAAGCTGAGCTTTGGTGATCTCTGTCAGCATGTAAGCAAGTTTTTCCTGAGTGATCTGAAATGAAGCGATTGGTTTTCCGAACTGAATTCTGGAAAGAGAATAGTTAAGCGCCGTACTGTAACACTCATTTGCAAGTCCTATCACGCCCCATGCAATTCCGTATCTTGCCTGTGTCAGACACATCAGGGGAGATTTAAGCCCGTCGCTTCCCGGCAGCAGATTTTCATCCGGAATGAAACAGTCTTCAAATACAAGCTCAGAAGTAATAGAAGCTCTCAAAGAGAGTTTGCCCTTTGTCTCAGGTGCTGAATAACCTTTAGTGCCTTTTTCTACAAGAAATCCTTTTACTCTTCCGTCAAGCTTTGCCCATACAACAGCAATGTCTGCAACTGTTCCGTTAGTGATCCACATCTTCGCTCCGTTGAGAATATATCCTCCGTCAGTCTTTTCAGCTTTAGTTATCATACCTCCGGGATTACTTCCGAAGTCAGGTTCTGTCAGACCGAAACATCCGATCATTTCCGCTTTTGCAAGCTTCGGCAGATATTTCTTCTTTTGTTCTTCGCTGCCAAATTCAAATATAGGATACATTACAAGACCGGACTGTACAGATGCAAAACTTCTTATGCCGCTGTCGCCTCTTTCAAGCTCCTGCATGATCAGTCCGTATGCAACATTGTTAATTCCCATACCGCCGTATTCGGGCGGGAGCGTCGGTCCGAAAATTCCCAGTTCAGCCATTTTAGGAATGAGCTGCTTTGGAAATTCCATTTTCTGATTATACTCTTCTATGACAGGTATTACTTCCGCATTTACAAAATCTCTAACTGTATCTCTTATTGATTTCTCTTCATCTGTCAGCATTTCATCAATGCCGTAATAGTCGAGACTTTTATATGAATCTGATGACTGCATTTTATTATCCTCTGTTTATAGTTTAATTGAAATTATTAAAAGTTTATTGAATTAATTTTTCAAGATATGAGTAATTTTTATCATTGGTAGTAAATGTAACTTTGATCCCGCTTTTTAAATATTTGATCTTGCTGACTTCCGCCATCTGATAAATCATGCTGACTTTTTTATGATCGTCCGCTTTCAGTTTCAACGTCCTTTCAGAGTTTTCTTTGTTAAGCTCGGCCTTAATTGCGGTAATAAGTTTAACCAGGTTCAGTCCCTTTTCAGCAGAAATGAAAACGGAATCTTTGTATAACTTTTTCATTAATTTAATTTCATCTGTATCTTTAAGAACGTCTGTCTTATTGAAAACATGTATTACCTGTTTGCCTCCTGCGCCTATTTCATTAAGAGTGTCGTTGACGACTTCCATTTGCTCGGGAAAATTTTCACCGGAAATATCAACAACGTGAAGCAGCAGATCAGATTCGATGACTTCCGATAAGGTAGACTTAAATGATTCTATTAAATTATGCGGAAGATTTTTAATGAATCCGACTGTGTCTGAGATCAATACTTTTTTTGGGAATTTCGTTTTACCTTTTTCATCTTCTGAAATTACAAGCTCAAGTACTTTTGTTGAAGTATCAAGTGTTGCAAACAATTTATTCTCGACATATACGTCAGAATCAGTGAGAGCATTGAGTAATGTGGATTTTCCGACATTAGTATAACCTACCAGTGATATTCTGAAAAAATTTTTCCTTGAATACGACTGCGTCTTTCTTTGCTCAGTGACTTTATCAAGCCTCTCTTTTAATACTTTGATCCTGGTTTTGATAAGTCTTCTGTCTGTTTCAATCTGTGTCTCACCCGGACCTTTTGTACCTATTCCTCCGAACTGTTTTGAAAGGTGGGTCCATTGCCTGGTTAATCTCGGCAGAGAATACTCGAGCTGTGCAAGTTCTACCTGCAGTTTTGCCTGAGCTGATCTTGCATTCGATGCGAATATGTCAAGTATAAGATTTGACTTGTCAATTATTTTGCATTTGATCTTTTGTTCTAAATTTCTGAGCTGAGTATATGCGAGTTCATTTTCAAATATCACAAGTGAAATATTGTTTTCAGCTACATAATCAGCAATCTCCTGCACTTTCCCTTTTCCAATCATAAATCTCGGATCGAAGTTTTCATTCTCCTGAAAGAATGTCCCGACTACTTCTGCGCCGGCTGTTTCTGCTAGGAACTTGAGCTCTGTAAGAGATTCTTCTGTGTGTAAAGTATTTTTCGCGCTTCTGTTAGAATAACAGACTAAAACTGTTTTTTCTGATTCTTTTTTTGTGTTATGCAATAATTAATTAATTTAAATCAAAATTACTCAATTAGATTTCATTTTAAAAGTCAAAGATATTTTCAATCATCTGAACTTGTTTCGCCGGAACTTAAGTATTGATATGACAAATTTAATTACATAATTTTGAACAGAAAATTTAAAATATATGCTTACAAAAGAAAAAATTCAAAAGACGATACAGAGCTTACCTGAAAATCCGGACATAGAACTCGTTATAGAAAATTTAATTTTACTTGATAAAATTGAACAGGGCATTAAAGATGCTGACGAGGGAAAGGTTTATAATTATGATCAGGTCAGAGATGAAATCAAAAAATGGTTAAAGTAGTATGGACTGATCGCGCTCTCCGGGATTTGAAAGAAATAAGTGATTTCATTTCGAATGATTCATTTCATTATGCCGGTCTTACTATAACAAAAATAGTTAATCTCGATATTGTTATAGCAAAAAATCCAAAAATAGGAAGGATTGTTCCTGAGATGTATGATAAAAATATCAGAGAAATAATAAAAGGAAATTACAGAATTATTTATCAAATCCGGAAGAATAGTTTCGTTTATATATTAACAGTTTTTCATAGTTACAGATTATTAACTAAAGAAGACTTTAAGTAAACTTTTTTATTACATCTGCAACCGCATGCGCAATACTTTTCTAAAGAATTAAGATTTAATTCATTTTTTATTGAACTTAAAAATATTAGTTTCAATTAAACCGACCCTCTTTAATCCAGTGCAACGATATGATGGATTGGAGGGTTCAATTATTTAAAGACCATGTCAAAATCTAATAAAAAAATTATATCAGCGAAAATAATAAAAAAAGTTTGTTAAGTTTTTAATGAAAGTTAAAAAAGACAAAGTTAAGCTGATCACGTTAGGCTGTTCAAAGAATCTTGTTGATTCCGAATTCATATTGTCGCAGTTAAAATCCAATGATATTGAAATAGTGGAAGATGAAAATGATGCGGATAATGTTATCATTAATACATGCGGATTTATTGAAAGCGCTAAGAAAGAATCTATTGATACAATTATCAGAGCGGTTGACCGGAAATTAAAAGGTAAGCTGAAAAATGTATATGTAGCCGGATGTTTATCTGACAGGTATAAGACCGAACTTGAAAAAGATATTCCGGAAGTGGATATGTATTTCGGCGCGACGGACAAGCCGAATACAATCATAGGTATTCTGAAAGAGCTCGGCGGAAATTATAAAGACGATCTGATCGGTGAAAGAAGCTTAACAACTCCGGCTCACTTTGCGTACCTGAAGATCAGCGAAGGCTGCGATAATCCGTGCTCATTCTGCGCAATACCCATAATGCGGGGGAAACACAGATCGAAACCTGCGGAGCAGATTATAATGGAAACACAGATCCTTGCTTCCAAAGGAGTTAAAGAATTAATTGTAATTGGTCAGGATACTACCTACTGGGGTTTTGATATTAACAGGCAAAGAGAGTTATCAAAATTATTAAAGGAACTATCATTCGTAAAAGGAATTGAATGGATTAGACTAATGTATGCATATCCATCAAGATTCCCGGAAGATCTTATCAGTGTTATAAATGATACAGAGAATATTTGTAAGTATATCGATATGCCGGTTCAGCATGTTACCGATAATGTCCTTAAATCTATGAGAAGAGGTATCACAAAGAAAAGTCTGACAGGACTTCTGGAAAAGATGAGAAATGAAATTCCCGGGATCGCGCTCAGGACGACATTTATTGTGGGGTACCCGGATGAAACCGAAAAAGATTTTCTGGAATTATCTGATTTTGTAAAGGAATTTGAATTTGACAGGCTCGGAGTGTTTACGTATTCAAATGAAGACGGAACTGCAGCCGCTGAAATACCGGACAGAATACCGGTAAAGGAAAAGCTCTCAAGACAGAAACATATATTGGATATACAAAAGGAAATTTCAATGAAAAAGAACAGTGAGACAAAGGGGATGGAGTTAAAAGTTCTTGTTGACAGAAAAGAGAACGGATATTTTATAGGGAGAAGTTACAGGGATGCTCCGGAGATCGATCAGGAAATTTATATAAGTGATAAAGATCTGACCACAGGAAATTTTTACGATGTGAGAATATTTGATTATGAGGAGTTCGATCTATTTGGAGAAAAAATTTAACAAAATAAAAAATATTATAATTTATAAAATTGCAGGAGGTTTTACATGAATAAATCTAAACAGATCAAAGTTGATTTGATCAGCAAATTTAAAAAAGGGTTCTTTACACTTTTCATAATAAGCATAGTTATGTTTTCATTTGCTGATTCATATTCGCAGCTTGAGAACAAGAATATTGAAATTGATACAAGGGACTTTTTTTATTTTGATCCGCTGGTATTTTACAGTAAGGAACAGGAAAAAGCCAGACTTGATATATATCTCGAGATCCCGCTTGAAAATCTTCAGTTCAAAAAGAATTACTCCACAAAAAATTACGACGCAAGTATTTCATACAATATAAAAATTACAAATTCATTTAATGAGATTGTAAGTAATGAAACCATTTCAGACTATGTAACCACTACAAAAGCCGAACAGAAAAATCTTGAATCATCTTCAAAATATATTGTGAAAGAATTTTATCTGAATCCCGGTAATTACAATGTGGATATTTCAATTTCAGATATAAATACCAAGAAGGAGAAAGTAAAAAAGAGCTCTGTGGAAATTACTGATTTTGTAAAGAAAGATATTTCCGCCAGCAACATTATGCTTGTAAGTAATATAAAGGAGGAAAACGGTAAGAAAGTCATTACTCCGCTGATAGAAGGAAATATCGGAAATCTCAAAACTATTTATTTATTTTTTGAAGTATATAATTCCGGTGCAAGCGAAGTTGTAAATGATTTTACATATACTATCACCGACAGCAAAAATCAGGTCATGGAAAAAGACAATCTTGTCTACACACTTAATCCGGGAATAAATAAATATTTTGAAAAAATTTCCACAAGTAATCTGATCTTTGGTGATTACAAAGTCGAAATTAAAAATAACAACAGCGGAGAGATACTTTCTATTAAAGAATTTGAAAATAAACTAAGCGGTATTCCTACAAATGCTAAAGATCTGAATATTCTAATTGATCAGATGATATATATTGCAAGCAGTGAAGAGATTGATAAAATTAAAAAAGCATCTTCTACAGAACTTAAGGAAAAATATTTCGTGGAATTCTGGAGAAGTAAAGATCCGTCCCCATATACTAGCAAAAATGAACTGATGACCGAGTATTACAAAAGGATCAGTACAGCTAACGAAAGATATTCTCATTATATAGACGGATGGAAAACTGATATGGGTATGGTCTTTATTATTTACGGCGAGCCGAATAATATCGAAAGACATCCCTTTAATGAAGGCGTAAAGCCCTATGAGATCTGGGAGTTTTATAACGAAAACAAGCAGTTTATTTTTGTTGATGAGACAGGATTCGGCGATTATAAACTGACAACTCCAATATGGGATACTGATAAAAACAGAATAAGGTATTGATCTTCAGATCAGTTTTTTTCTTTTATTCAGATATCCTAACAGAGCTGTATCAAATGAAGCGGCTGTAGAGAGTGTTATAAATTCGATGTTGTTTTTTATACATTCAGTCCTGTAATTCTGAATAAACTCCTGAATGGATTCTCTGTAGATCTTCTGCATAGCTGCTGGCTGAGAATACATTTCTTCGTTTGTTTCCATATCCTTTAATGTTACCGGACTTCCATCCAGAAAATTAATCTCCATCGGGTCAAGTATCTGAAAAATTATCACTTCGTTTTTATTATACCTGAAATGTTTCAATGCATTAATAACTTCTTTCTGCTCATCAAACAAATCACTGAATAAAATTACCAGTCCTCTTTTCCTGACCTTATCTGCAATTTCATTCAAACATCCCGCCATTCCTGTTTTGTTGACGGGTTCTATTTTTGATAATTCCTTTAATATCAGCCGCAGATTTGCTTTAGTGGAATGCGGTGGAATATACGACCTGATCTCAGTGTCGTAAGTGGTGAGTGAGATCGCGTCTCTCTGTAATAACATAAGATAAGCAAGTGATGCGGCAAGATAAGATGAATATTCAAGCTTTGTCAGATCCGAACTTTTAGGTATGGTTTCTTTGCTTTCCCCGGAAAAATATTTTTTGAAAAAACCTTTCCGCATATTATTTAAAGATTCATTACCGCCGGATTTAAAATCCATTGATCTGCTGATATCCAGAAGAAGATAAGTCTTCAGATTGGTTTCTTCCTCAAATCTTTTTACATAATACCTCTCCGTCTTTCCGAGAATTTTCCAGTCAATGAATTTTAGATCGTCTCCCGGCATGTACTGTCTGTGCTCGGCAAACTCTACGCTGAATCCGTGATAAGGCGACTTATGGAGACCAGCAATAAACCCTTCCACTACCATCCTGGCTTTCAGTTCCATATTCGAAAGCCGGGCAATAACGGAAGGGTCTAAATATTTTTTATAATCGGTTGTATCGGTCAATTACTTTTTAACCTTCAGGTTATTAAAATACTAATTCTGAGCAGGGTCAACTTTTTTATCGGTTTCTTTTTTCATGTCTTTATCTTTGCTTTCATTTTCAAGTCTCTTAATTTTATTACCGGCATCTTCAGTTCCTTTTGTCTCAGTGGTACCTGTAGTCCCTGTGGTATCAACATTACCGCCTGACTTTTTAATATTTTCTTCTATTATTTCTTCAATGGATTTTCCGGATTTCAATACTTCAAGCATTGTCCTTGCGGATTCACTCATTTTATCATTCTGATCATTGTCCTTTGGATATTTATCGAGAAATTTCTGATATGAAGCCATTGCATTTTGCTTGTCTTTAAGAGTTTCGTCATAAATAAATGCAACCATAAACAATGACTGTTTTGCTTCCTTTGTATCGGGATGTTTTTCAGCAAGTTCGATATAGGTCTTTATTCCTTCCTGAGGATTATTTAAATTGCTGATCTGGATCCCGGCGATTTCGTTATAAGCGAAGATCGCTTTGTCGGATTTAGGATAGTTTTTCAGAAATTCCCTGTAACCGGTAATAGCTTCATCATATTTTTTTTCCTCAAGCTTTAGTTTGGCATCCGCAAGATACTGTTCCTCGCTCTTTTTATTTTCAGTACATCCGCTGATAATAATAGCAGTCAATAATACAAGTATAATTTTAAAATTTAAATTTCGCATGTTTGTTATTTAGTAATAATTAATTTTTTAAAAATATTTTATTAATGTAGTTAAAACCAATTTAAAAATTAATGAAAAAACTAAACCTTAATGAAAATTTCATTTGCAGGATCTGGGAAGATGAAAATAATTACTCGGATCTTAAGACAAATGACGGAAGAAATGTAGAAATCCTGAATTACGGAAAAAGAAACGATGATGCCGGACCGGATTATTCAGATGCAAGAATAAGACTGGACGGAAATGTATTAAGCGGTTCAATTGAAATTCACAGATCCTCAGCTGACTGGAATCTTCACGGGCATAATACAGACGGGAAGTATAATGATGTTATACTTCATGTTGTATTGTATGATGACCTTTTTTCAGAAAAGAAATCAACTGTATCAGGCAGCGCGCGGGAAATTCCTACTGTTGTACTTTCAGAATTTTTAAGCAGATCCATTCACTGTATCTGGAAAGATATAATAAATAAACCTTCAGATTCGTTTAAACTTCCGTGTTATCCTAAAAACAGCGAGATCCATTATGAAGAAAAGACCGGGTTTTTAAAAGAGCTCGGTCATCTGAGACTGAAAATCAAATCTGAAAAATTCAAAGAAAGGCTTAAAGAGCTGAGTCAATATATAGATGCGGAAGCTGCAGCAAGCGGACAGGTATTGTTTGAATATTTTTGCGAAGCGCTTGGGTATTCAAAGAATAAATCGCAGTTCATTTCCCTTTCAAGAAAAATCGATACAGCGAAATTTAGTTCTCTGAATTTAAACAGAATGCAGACTGATTCACTTGTTTTCGGAATGTCAGGTTTTCTTACGGATTTAATTATAGAAGATGAATATTCGGAAGAGCTTTTCAGCAGCTGGATAGGTATCAGATCTAAGACAGGGAAAGAGGAAATGATAAGATCTGAATGGAATTTTTTCAGACTGAGACCTCCGAACTTTCCGACACTGCGTTTAGCATATGCATCAGGACTGCTGTTTGAAATTTTAAACAACAAATTTCAGGAAAGACTTTGTCTTGAATTTGCAGAAAGCGTTGACATTCTAAAAAGCATGCATGAACTTCTTTCATCTGTTGAAATTTCTCCGTACTGGAAAGAGCATTATAATTTCGGAAAGAAATCCAAAAATGAAAACAAAGGTATCGGAGCCGACAGAATTAAGGATATAATTTCAAATGTAATATTTCCGTTTATGTATGACAAAGCTTTGCAAAGTGAAAATAGTAATCTGAAAAATAAGGTGGAATATTTTTACGGAAACAATAAACAGAAAGCGCCGGTAAATGAAATTTCAAAAGTCATGCAGGAGCAGATCGGCGTGAAGGCAATTAATCCGGCAACTGAGCAGGGTCTTATTCACCTGCATAAGTTTTACTGCATTAAAGGGAAGTGCTCAGACTGCAGGATCGGAAGGTCGGTATTTGAGGAAAGCGGCGTACATGAGCCGCTGAAAATAATTATTTACTGATCAGATATTATACGGACAGATTAAAAATCATTTATAAGTCCGAAATTTATTAAGCCGTCCAGAAAGCTGCTTTCTTTGTTTAGTGCGTAGCTTACGCCGATCAGGCCGAGTCCGGTCTCAAGGCGTATTCCGACACCGTATCCATACAGAAAGCCGCTTTGCTCCGGATAATTATTTATCTGATCAAAAGGTCTGAAATAATATCCCGCATCAAAAAAACCAAAGAGAAAACCTTTTCGGGAAACGGCATATCGAAGTTCGAAATTTTGTGAGGCGATTCTGGATGCGAGGAACTGTTCATTCCTGTATCCGCGGATAAACCTGGTTCCGCCAATTCTGAAATAATCGGAATCCTCAAGTCTGTCAGTTCTTACTTCTCCACCGAATAACTTCAGAAGTGTTGTTTGTCTCTGAAAAAAAGTATAATAAAATTCAAGGTCGACAAAATATCTCTGTATTGAATAGTTATCATTAAATCCTAAATTTTGAAGTTCGGCAGCGTTAAATATTCTTTTGTTTCCGAAAGAATAAAATGATTTATAAAGAAAACCTTTTGAAGGAATAAAAATATTGTCGCGGCTGTCATAAACTAATTCGACTCCGGATGAAAGTATTCTTGAATCTGCGACTATAATATTGCTGGTCTCAATATCAGAAGGGATAACCCTTTCATAACCACCAACCAATGAGACTGTAAATTTTCTGGAGAAAAGCAGATCACCTTTTAGGTCTAAATTCCTTTTAGTGTAAGTACTGTCCTGAAGTCTCTGCAGAAATCCGAGATTTAAATTCAAAGGCAGATCAAAAAAATACGGTTCGAAATATCTGAATGCAAGCTCTTGTGTTTCCCTGACTTCCTGAAGATACTTCGCTTCGACTTTTCTTGCAGTGCCGAAAAGATTTCTGAAAGAAACATTCACAAGACCGGTAAGCTAACCGTCAGATACACCTTCTACAGGCGGTACATCTCCGAGTATTCCGTCAAAAGTATTTGTATTGCCTTCACGCACTTCGATCAGCAGACCTGATTCATCTTTCCCTTTTATAGAATAAACTTTCGGATCGGCTACATATTCAAAAATATTCAGTCTGTCAAGTTTCTCTTTTATCTGAAGAAGTGATTCGGTATCGACAATTTTATTTTCATCAAGGTCCAGTTCCCTGGCAATCACATAATCCTTTGTAGTTTCATTTCCCTTTATCCTGACCTGATCAATCGTGATCCTTGTATTTTCATCAATTGAAATATCAATATTCAGATTGTCAGTTTCTCCGGACTTATTTACGGAAATATCTTTTACGATAATTTTTGCGAAAGGAAGACCGGCTTTTTCATAGGACTTCAGCAGCGAAACAATATCGCGGTTAAGCTCTGCATCATTTAATACATCACCTTCCTTTGTTTCAAATCCGGATAGAATTTTTTCACGGCTGAAGGATTTATTCCCGGAAATGTTTATTTCACCGACTTTAATACGCTCACCTTCGGAAATTACAAGTTCAATGTCCGCCGAAGATGAATCCTCTGAAATATTTAAAGGATCTTTTTCAAATTTCATGAATAAAAAGCCGAGAGATTTATATCTGTCCCTGATGGTTTTCAGATCGAGAAGATACTGATCCATACTGAGCGGGGAATTCCGGGCAGTGATCATCATATTAAAGATCTCTGTCCGTGTGAGATATTCATTTCCCGTTACAGTCACACTCTCCACATTTATCTGAGAAAATAAATCTCCCGAATAAATTAAGAGGAATATAATTATAATTAAATGTCTGGTCATTGAAATAAAACTAAGTCAACTGATTTTAAGATAAAATGTATTTTAACTGATAAAAATTACAATTCGTTATAATTCTATTCAATCACGTGTATCATGAAAGATTTTTCTTTGGAGCTTTCAGACCATCTCTGAGCGTTTCTGCCGGGAAAATCCCGACAGAAAGTAATCATTAATTCACATACTTATTTGTTTATGACGGATGTTGTCAATTAATATCAAAGGTTTTGAAATTTACATTGAAAATTTGTTAATAATTAGCGAATTTATCGGTCTGTCAGTTTGATATCTTTTACATACTGATAAATGAAATAACTGAATGCAAATTCCGAACAAACCCCGGCTTCAGCCCTCAAAGTTTATTCGTGATTTTTCAAAATTAATCCATATTTCATTTATAAATAAGAAAGTTTAATAAATTGCTCAGCTGACTTTTTTAAAATTAATTAACATTAATTAAAACAGGTAACGAATATTGATTGTAAATGGATAAAGATGTAGTGGCAATAGACGGTCCGTCAGGTACCGGAAAGAGCACGACGGCAAGAATACTCGCGGAAAAGCTAAATTTTATATACATAGACAGCGGCGCAATGTACAGGGCTATAACATTCGAATTACTGAAAAATAGTATTAAGCCGACCGATGTAAAGAAAATAGTAGATATTACTACCAAAGCCGACATTAAATTTGACGGAGAAGAAGTTTTTTTAAATGGTAAGAATATTACTAAAGAAATAAGATCGCTGGATGTCACAAGTAAGGTCAGCAGCGTAAGCGCTATTAAAGATGTAAGGAAGATCCTTGTTAACAAACAAAGGGAATATTCCAAAACAAATGATGTAGTAATGGACGGAAGGGATATTGGAACTGTTGTTTTTCCAAATGCGAAGTTTAAATTTTTTCTTGTATGCGATCTGAAAACAAGAGCTGCAAGAAGGAGACAGGACTTTATAGAGCACGGAATGAAACTGCCGATAGAAAAGATAATGGCGGAGCTTAAGAAGAGGGATACTATTGACAGCACAAGAAAGGAAAGTCCTTTGAAAAAAGCAAAGGATGCGGTGGAAGTAAATACGACAAACATGATCATTGAAGAGCAGGTGAATTATCTATTAAGAATTGTAAACGGTCTGGATTAATTTCAGATCATATAAAAAATATTTTAAACAAAGCCCGGAA
>Ga0138256_10001428_pt1 | contig 25761 bp, 25 predicted proteins | sample KNB2016incub_MG_FD_105486 | JGI IMG/M metagenome (GOLD analysis project Ga0138256, IMG submission 105486) | Active sludge microbial communities from wastewater in Klosterneuburg, Austria - KNB2014incub_MG | ecosystem: Engineered > WWTP > Activated sludge > Unclassified | place: Austria...
ATACTGATCTATCTTGAGGTATTGGTGCTGTCACAACAATACTTTTCTGGTTTTCCACAAGTAACACTGATAACACTCATAGGCTTAATTGTATTTTATGCATTTCATAATAAAAATAACTTACAAAGAGCCTCGATCTATATTGCCCCATTAGTATTGATTATTTTAGTTGCCAGTACCATTGCAATACAATTTTTACCATCAAAAGAACTGCTTGAGATCTCCACTAGAAAAGATGGATTCTTACAATCTCAAGCAGCTAAATATAGTTTTCCTTGGAAACATTTTGCAGGGTTTATTAACCCAGACATTTTTGGTACTCCAACCAATGGTACATATCCAATGTTCAATAGATTTGGAGATAGTGTATTTTGGGAAAATACTGGGTATATTGGCATCATTCCAATTATGCTGGCGCTAATTGCTCTTTTACATAAAAAGACGCGCCAGCGGCATAAAGACTATCTTCTATTATTATTTATCTCTGCATTATTAATGACGGGAAAATATTCACCAATTTATTTCATTTTTTCATTTTTCCCTCTCAATTATTTTAGAGCGCCGTCAAGATTTATTATATTATTTGTCTGGTCACTCGTTCTTATATCAGGATTTGGGTTTGAACTGTTGCAAAAGGTTTTGAAGAAATATGTATCTATAAAATATTCAGACATACTCTTGTTAATTATTATATGTGTTTCTATTTCACAACTTCTTTTATATGGATATTCATACAACCCTTCTGGTGAAGCATCTCTTTGGCTGCAAGAACAGAATATTACAAAAAGTATTCCTAATGATTCTCGCTACTATACTGTCGGTTCTGGCCTATTGTGGAATTCGTATTTTTCTACTTCTGGATGGAGTAATAAAGAGCCATATATATTTATGCAAAATTTCACAAAGCCCAATAGTAATGTAATGTATAAAAAATCGTCTTTTGAAGTATATCCAATATTAGAAAGTAAGAGATTTAGCTACATGTCACAACTTATCGATGCTAATATATCAATATCTCCTGATACTAATATCTTTACAATTTCAGACGTAGGAAAAAGATTACTTATCATGAATAATATCAGTACTCTTATTTCTTCTTTAAAAAATCAAGAGTTAGGAACACGAGCCAAACTTGATAGCGGACAACAAACTATTACCAGCTATCAGTCAGACAATCCCCTTCCACACGCATATATAGTGTCTGATTATCAATACATTGATACGGTGGATGATTTTAGTAATAAGCTTTCAGAAAGTCAATTTGATCCTTTAGCTACTGTTTTGCTAGAAAAAAATATCAAGGATTTTTCTAAACCTTCGGAGAATAGAAAAAATATTTGGAGTGCGAAGATAGTAGATGCACAACACACCAATCTATCACTTCGCACGACATCAACAGAAAATGGTTTTTTGGTAGTCTCTGACCTTTTCTATCCAGGTTGGTATGCAGCAATTGATGGCGAGGAGACCGAAATATTTGCTGCAAATCTAGCACAGAGAGCGGTGTATCTTCCCAAAGGAAATCACTCAGTTACTTTTAGTTACAGGCCCGCATCATTCAAGATTGGGTTGATCATTTCGGCTGCGGGGCACCTTCTTATAGGGTGTTTAATTTTTCTTGAGTTTTTTGTATTGAAGAATCGTAATACTGTTTCCAATATTTAATTTTTTCATCATCTTTTCTACATTCTGTATAAAACTTAACATAGTACAAAGATGTTTCGGATGATTTTGGAAACTTTTTGTATGTCTCATCTAATATACCCAATGCTTCATCGCACTTCTTTTGACCCATAAGTGCTATTGATAGCTTTTGATATGTAAGAGCATTAGAATTTTCGTAGCGTAAGGCTGCTCTATAGTGGACTTCTGCTTCTGAATATCTCTTAGCAACATAAAAATAATCTCCTGTTTCTTCCCTATATAGTCTGTAAAGAAGTAGATTTGTTGAAAGCATAAGGTGTTTAAAAGATCCTAAGCTTCCAGCTAGAGGGTCATAATATGAATCCCATAATTCATTATTCTTTTTAAGAATGGATTCTTCTGATGGTAGGTTCTTTTTATTAAAAAGTCTATATAAAAGACCTTCTCTTATCCATACATAATTATCACTAACAAGAAATTTTGAAGTGGAATATATAGGGTGTGTTGATTCGTTTAATGTTACAAACTTTTCAATATAAAGCTTGTCTTTAATATCAGGAAATGTAACCGTTGGGTTTTTTTGGATAAGATTTTTTATTTTTCTTGAGTTAAATAGCTGGTTACTATTAATTACGACATCGTCTTTTCTATATCCGTTCGCAAAGTGTATGTATGACGTGTTAAATATGCCGTTATCATCTGAAAGCAACACAATTGAGTTTTTTTCAGTTGTGTTAAGAATGTTCTCTGAAAGTTTTTCAGCAGTGTTGTCATGCGTTAAAACATGCATTTTTTCATAATTTATAAACAAGAGATTAAGTGGAATAATTAAAAATGCCGCAAATAACATAGGCAAATACTGTAGCCGTGATGTTTCTTCGGTTCTACTACGGATCAATGACACCAATGCACTTAGGGCCCCGTAGAATGCCTTGAAGCCGTATGCTATCCAAATAGTTATAAAGAAGTAGGAAGGCATTATAAAACGCTCAAATGTTGCTATTGTAAAGTTATTTGTAAGTATATATGCACCGTAAAAAAAGAATATAGGACCCGTAAATGCAAATGCTAAAAAAGTGAAATTAAAATGTTTTCTATTTGTTTTGAATTGATATCCCGCGCCGATAACAGATAGAATCAGCGCGGGAAGCGTAAGATCCTCTACTGCTATCGCAAGATACGCATAAATATCTGTAAGACGAGCAAATGGTGTTTGTAAAATCTCTGTTGCAGAAGTAAAAGATCCATAGGTTGTTCTTAGTAAAATCTTTATTACATTTGAAATAGTCAAAGTATCTTCCCAGGTGTACAGTGCAAGTTTTGGTATGGAATAGACGAAATATAATAAAGGTAATAATGAAAGAATTGCTGCGCCAGTTATTTGTTTTTTGTTATCGCTTACAAATTTTATTACTCTCTTTTTATTACTAATAATATAGTAGACATATGCTGGTACCATAAACAAAATTATTTGATGATGAAATAAAGAGAGTACAAAAAAAGTAACAAATAGTATTCCGGGAAATCTTTTATTTGATATATGCCAATATTGCAATATCAAAAGTTGTGTTGCCATAAAAAATAAATGTAGCGAAAATACTTCTGGAACGATGCCATAAAGCCAATAGAGATATGAGGTACCAAGGGTCAATGTCGAAAAAATTGCTGCAAGTGAGCTTCCCGATATCAATCCTATGTATATAGTTAATATTCCAAGAGCTAATGAAAGTGGTACCGAAGACAAGAAGCTAGCTCTCCACGCAATGCTTCCGACAGGTATAAAACGAATCAACAAAGAGGTGAGCATTGTGTAGAGTGGATAGCCTGGGGGGTGTGCTACACCACCTGTGGCAGCAGCCGTTACCAAGTCTCCGGCATCTCCACCAAAAATTGATTGAGACTGAGAAGATGTATATACAATAATAAAGAATATGAATATGAATAATCCTGCAAACAGATTCTTCTTAGGCATGCGGAATTATAACAAAAAACCCAGGGGTTAACCTGGGTTTTTTGTTAGATAAAGATTCTAATTAACTTCCGCAAACTGCTACTCCAGTGTATGAGTACACTTCGAAGTAGTCGTTAGGAGCTCCGTCTGTTGTAAGCTTTGAGACGTTAGCTTTTGACTCCATTCTCGAGCATATTCTGTACTGACCCTCAGCATTGAGGATAAGTTGATATATTGCTCCAGCAGATGTACTACCAGCCACAGCTGTTGTAGCTACAATTGTTTGTCTGTTAACTGGGTCTCTTGGTAATGTGTTGGCGTATGCACATAGGTTTATACCTATCCATCCAGTCGCACAGTCATTTGTTCCACCATTCGCACTCGAAGTCACGTTTGTGCTTGAGGCTGTTGTTGGATTATCAGAAAGATACTGTTCCATTATCGACTGCATTGACGATACGTCCTTTAGTCTTTGTGTATCGCGAGCTCTTCTTTGAGCTTCTGCAGGATTGATAGTAATAAGCGCTACAACTGCAAGAATTGCAATGAGCGATACGACGATAAGGATTTCAACGAGTGTAAAACCTTTTTGTCTTTTTATAAGTGGTTTAATCATGATGATTATATGTAAATTTTTAACCTCTTGGTATCATCTTAGACTATTCGTTTTATACTTGTCAAGTAGAATCTTAGAACGATGATGAGAGGCTGAAAATTGGAGTGATTACAGCAATAACAACAAACATTACCCCGATTCCAAGAACGATTAGTATCGCAGGTTCAATTAGGGTTGTCATAGCTTTTATTGCCACTTCTGATTCACTCTCAAAATACTTTGCCAAATGGCCAAGGGTATCATCTAAATGCCCTGTTTGTTCACCTACTGATGTCATCTGAACCAGAATTGGTGGAAATATTTTAGCATCCTCTAATGCTCCCCCTAGTGTTCCTCCTTGTTCAATCACCTGCTTAATATGTCGCAAAGCATTTTGATACACAACGTTATTGGTTGTCTCAGTAATAATATCTAGCGCCTCTAAAATTGATACACCCGCAGCTATCAAAATAGCAAGTGTACGAGTTGTATCAACAAGAGCAGCAACTTTTATAACTTTGTTGATTACGGGGACTTTTAGAACAACTCTATCTACTAGTAACTTTCCTGCTTTCGAGTTGTATGATTTTTTTAGGAGAAATATTGAGGTGATAATTCCTATTAAAATAAATAGTCCATAATTAGCAAAAATGTCTGAAATAAAGATAAGAAATACCGTTGGCGCAGGCAATTTCACGTTGAATTCTTTATATACTGTAAGAAGTTTTGGTATAACAAAGGTTAACATAACAAACATTACGCCACCCATTGCAGTCATAACTATCATTGGGTAGACCATAGCCCCCTTGATTTTGCTGTTAAATGAGCGCTGTTGTTCAAGGGTGTCGGCTAATTTAACTAAAATTTCATCAAGTTTCCCTGATGCTTCCCCTGCTTTTACAAGGGCAATATAAAGATTGTTAAATTCATGGGGGTACTTTTTTAGAGCATTTGAAAAGCTAGATCCTGCCTTTACATCAGCATCAATACCTAAGATAAGTTTTAAATATGCCGGCTTACTTGCTTGTCTCTTAAGAATATCTAGTGAGTCAATAATTGTAAGACCAGAATTTAACATTATCGATAATTGTCTTGTCATATCAACTATATCGGTAAATGCAACCTTACTAAACATTTCGCTAATAGAGCTTGATAGGGGTTTTGAATGTTGATGAATATCAAGAATAATAAGGCCGCTAGAGCGAAGATAGTTTAATGCCTTTTCCTGCGATTCGGCTTCAAAGACTCCATGAGTCTGTACATTATTTTTTATCGCTTTGTAACTAAATTCCATAGTTTATTTAATGAGTTTTTGCATCTGGATTGGGCGAATCGCATGAAACAATGCGGTTTCTTTTGAGATTTTCCCTTCAAAATAGAGGTTTGCCAAATATTTTTCGAGAATAATCATACCCTGGTCAGAAGACGTTTCAATAATATTATCGAGTAGATGTGTTTTGTTTTCACGAATGACTGAAGAAACTGCGGCATTACCTATAAGAATTTCAATTGCGGGAATACGGGTACGCTTATCTATGGTTGGAACAAGGCGTTGTGAAACAATTGCTTTTAATGATGAAGCCAATTGTAATCTAACCTGATTTTGTTGACGAGGTGGAAATACATCTACAATACGATCAATTGTTTGTGGTACTGAGTTTGTATGAAGGGTAGAAAAAACAAGGTGGCCCGTTTCAGCAATGGTTAGCGCTGCCTGAATTGTATCGTAGTCGCGCATTTCTCCAATAACAACAATGTCTGGGTCTTCTCTTAATGCAGACTTTAAAGCTACAGACCAAGAATGTGTGTCTTGACCGATTTCTCTCTGTGAGATTATCGATTTTGCTTGTGGGTACAGATATTCTATTGGATCTTCTATTGTTAAAATATGTTTCGCATATCGCATGTTTATTTCATTAATTATTGCAGCGATTGTAGTTGATTTTCCTTCTCCTGTTGGACCCGTAACAAGTACAAATCCCTGCTTCATTTCAGTGAAGTTATAGAGAATTGGAGGAAGTCCCAGGGCCTCTAGTGGACTAATTTTTGTTGGAATAAGTCTAAATGAGCCGGCAAGCATTCCTCTGATGAAATAGAGATTAATTCTAAAGCGATGGTTTTCAAAATTGTATCCCAGGTCAACTTCTTTATTAGTGGTGAGTTGTTCCTTCTTTTCTTCATTAAGAAGTTTTATGAGCATATCTTGAGTCATTGTGCCATCTAAAACTGGATATGCTTTTAATGCATAGAGCTCTCCATTTACTCGCAATGATGGATTGTAGCCGGGAATGATATGGAGATCAGAAGCTCCCTTTTCTATAGTTAATTTAAAAAGCTCTTCAATTGTCATATATTATGTTTGCGCAACTCTTAATACCTCTTCTAAGGTTGTCATTCCGTCGAGTGCCTTTAGATAACCATCTTGTTTCATTGTAATCATTCCTTCTTTAATAGCTTGGTCTTGAATTGCATTTGAGGTTGAGTGGTTAATAATAAGCTTTTCAACTTCTCTTGAAATCTTAATGACTTCAAAAATACCTATTCTGCCGTAATAACCTTCATTTGGATTGGTCAGATCTGCTTTTTTGAAAAGTTGAATAGAAGAAGGATCGTCCTTGTACTTTTGTGGAAGCAGGTCTCCCAGCACTTCTTTGATATTGTCGATTACTGCCTGTTCTGGGGTATATGGAATTTTAAATTCGTCTTTAATGCGTCGCACAATACGCTGTGCGACGACAGCATTAAGCACTGAAGATATAAGGAATGGCTCGCCGCCCAAATCTATCAGTCGTGGAATAGCCGTGGCGGCGTCATTAGTATGAAGTGTAGAAAAGACAAGATGTCCTGTCAGTGCAGCTTGCAACGCAAGCTGCGTAGTATCAGTATCTCTAATTTCTCCGACAAGGATAATATTAGGATCTTGTCGAAGAAATGCTCGTAATCCAGTTGCAAAAGTTAGACCAGCTTGAGGATTTATTTGTACTTGATTAACCCCTGAGAGCTGGTATTCAACAGGGTCTTCTAGAGTCACAATGTTCACTGTTGGTTTATTTAATCGGTTAAGCATGGAGTATAAACTTGTAGATTTTCCTGAGCCAGTAGGGCCAGTAACTAATACGATACCATATGGCTTGGCCATAGCTTCTTCAAGCACTTTAAGTTGAGGTCCTCTTAAACCGAGATCGCCTACTGTTGGAATACCTCCAGTTTTCTTAAGTAGTCTCATTACCACTTTTTCACCATGAACTGTTGGTAAAGTAGAAACACGCAAATCTACTTCATCTTCTCCCATTTTAAAATTAAATCTTCCATCTTGAGGCGCTCTTTTTTCATCTATCTTTAACCCAGAAATAATTTTTATACGAGAAATTAACGAATCATTAATTGTCTTTGGCAGCGATAATTTCTCTTGTAGCATTCCATCAATTCGATATCTCACTCGAGTTCGCTCTTCTTGAGGTTCAATATGTATGTCAGAAGCCCTTCCCTTAACTGCATACTCTAAAATTGTCTTGACGATTTTTGCTATTGGGGCTTCTTTAATAAAATCACCTATTTGCTCGGATTTTACGGTATTTACTGATGTAGGAGAAAATTCCTTAAGTGCTTCTGTAATATTTGGCGATAAACTCTGTGTATATACAACATCTATGGTCTTTTCAATATCGTCTTTGAGAGCCATTGTTGGAATGATTCTCACATTCGTTTTCTTTTGCAAAAACTCAATGGTTTGCACATCAAAGGGATCGGCCATAGCCACCTTTAGAGTTCCCTCTTTTTCATTGAGTTCAAACGGGATAAGGAAGTATTTTCTTGCCAGTGATTCAGGTATAAGTGCTAGCGCTTGGGGTGCTACTGGCATAGACTCTCCAGTTACCCAAGGGATATTTAATACCGTAGCCTTGGCTTTAATGATTTCTGTTTGAGATACTCCTGAAAATTGAACCAAATATTCATCGATGGGTACGTTTTTTTGCAGTGAATCTACTTCGCTTTTTTGAGCCTGTTCAGGGCTGATAATTTTATTAGCTACCAGCACATCAAGGAATTGTTTCGTTGGAACTGTCATACTACTTCACTATAAGTAATCATAGTGTAAAATTCAATCATCATGCTACCAGTCTTGTTGATTTCGACATCTCACGATGACTCTCAAGCCTATATCGATACACATCTCGCTTCTCTCAAGATTGTAGATATTGCGGTGTATGGTGAAGAGTCGATATTATCGATTGACGAAATCAGAGAGGTAAATACCCAGGCATTAGAATCAGCGTTCAGACCCAGAGCATTTATTCTGTACAACTTTGACAAAATAAAAAAAGAAGCTCAAAACGCATTCTTAAAAACTCTCGAAGAAAGAAATGATGAAAATATATTTATATTAGTCGCTCGTGATGAATATAAAGTATTACCCACTATCAGCTCAAGATGTCATGTCTACAAAATTGCAAGTATAGAAGAAAGCTCAACATCACTATTGTCTTTGCTTGGACTATTTGATGCAAATACCACAAAAGCGGCTGTACTATCTGCTTCTGCAACTATCGGAAGAGAATCTTATCCAGAAGCAATAAAAGAGATGCGTGAGTATTTGCATAGTTATGCCTTAAGTCTTATGGAAAAACCAAAGGAACAGCGTAAAGTTTACAAAGCGTTAGAAAAAGTAATTGAGATAGAATATCAGTTGAAGAATAATATATATCCCGAATTTACACTTGATTATCTGATTCTTCATTTGTTTGCTGAGCATCTTGTTCCTTTTAGTGAACTAGGTTGACGTTCGATATGTATTAGTGCTATGCTTTTTATATGAAAAAGGGATTTACACTCATAGAGATTTTAATTGTAGTAGCGATTCTCTCGATAGTGAGTGCAATATTAGCAGTGTCCTTTGGAAATATTCGCAGTAAATCAGAAGACAGTCGTAGAAAAACTGATTTAGAAGAAGTCCGCTCAGCTCTTGAACAATATAAGAGCAACAATAATTCCTACCCTACTCCTGAAATAACGATAACAATGGGTTTGCCATTTGGCTCGTCTGGTCTTACCGATACAAGAAACACGTATATGAATAAAATTCCGCAAGACCCTGACTTTCCTGTAAAAAGCTATTATTATGAAAGTACAGATGGATCAGACTATATTTTACGAAGTGAATTAAATAATCCTGAACCAACTCCGTGTAATCTTACTCCAACTCCCGATTTATGCGGATCTACACACGCTTGCAATTATTGCTATAGCTCATATGGGCAACGTTAAACAAAAAGGTTTTACATTGATCGAGTTGATGGTTGTACTATTTATTATTGCATCTATGACATATGGGGCATTGGCTTCATATAGAGGATTTGATCAAACAAAAAGATTAGAAGCAGATTCAGAGGCATTTATCGAGGGTGTAGAACTTGCTAAAAAATCAGTTTCTTCGGGTCAAAAGCCCTGTGAATCATACACAGGAACATATCAACTATCATGGGGCGCATCTTCATTTTCAGTAACTCCAGTCGGATGCGCCGTTCTCCAAACATATGAGCTAAAAGGTAATGAGTTCTATACCTCTACTGCTTCAGCGATGTTTAATCCATTGGGCAGGGGTACATCGCTGATATCTGATACATGCATTCTTATAAGAAATAAATATCACAACCAGTGCCGACAAGTAACCATAGAAACATCTGGCACAGCGCAATCAGAATTAAATGCAGATTGTCTGTGCAATTAATATGAAAATATCAAGTCGACTACGTGCGCGCTTACACCTGCAGAAAGGACTATCTTTGCTTGAGGTTTTGGCTTTTGTAACGATTTTATCAATTGTTTTTTTGGGCATTGCTTCTTCGACAATTCAATCAATTAAACGTACAAAATTTACTGAACAGAAACTTATCGCGACACGATATGCTGAAGAGCTAGAAGAATGGCTCAGAGGACAAAAAGAAGAAGATTGGACCACCTTTTATGCGACTCATGCTGGGTCAAGTGGAAAAACATATTGTTTTGACGATGCAATCTATGATGAAAATAATGATATGTCGTGGCCAAGTGAGGGAGATTGCGGTTCTTTGTATGGGTTGAGGGGGCAGTTTAAAAGAGAGGTCGTACTTACACAAAGCTTATCGTCTCAGGTACAAGTGGTTATTTCTGTAGACTGGAAAGATGGGGCAAATATATTTTCTGTCCCGTTAAATACATTATTTGCAAAATGGGAATAGCAAGAAAAAACAATAAAAAGGGATTCACGTTGCTAGAAGTTGTTGTTGTTCTAAGTTTATTTGCAATTATTGTGCCCGCAATGTTTACAATGTATTTTGCCTCTCTGAGAGCGCAGAAAAAAGTGTTTGTATTGCGAGATACAAAGCGAAATGGAGATAATGCGCTCACCGTCATTGAGAGCCTTATTAAACAAAATGCGGTGAGTGTACATAACGCAACGCCACCAACAACTGCAAATCAAGTGTGTACAAGTTTGGTAACTTCATCAAGTGCCGTGCCTCTATATTTTAAAGATAAAGACGGCACATGGTTTTCATTTACCCAAGTTTCTAATAAAATTGCTTCTCATTCTGGCTCGTTAAGTGGAACTTCAACAGTGCAACTAACTAATTCGAAATCTATAGTAAGTGGTTTTGATGTGCGGTGTATATATGTTTCAGAACTTAGTCCTCCATTGGTTTCAATTTCATTTGATCTCAATCAAAATGGCCCTACTGGTAGGCCAGAAGATGTATCATCACTTTCTTATCAAACTAAGGTTAAGCTTCGTTCTTATTGACTTATCTAGTTGTTTTTAACATACTTAATATATGTCGTCTACTACGTTCACCCTTGATATTGGAGAAAAATACATTAAAGTAGTCGACGCTGACATGTCTGGCTCATTACTCGAGGCCCATTCAGCCGCTTTTACAGATCTTCAATTTAACCCATATATCACTTCTGCAGAGGAATATATAAAGAAATCTGCAACCGAAATTCAAAAATTGGTTAATGATGCACAGATAAAAAAAAGAGATGTGCATATAGTTATTCCTGACAGTCAAAGCTACACAAGAATTTTTGAGATGCCATTGCTTACAGAGAAAGAGCTTCTATCTGCGATACGATATCAGGCTGATCAGTTTATACCCATTCCAATTGAAAAAGTTAGCATAGACATCTTTCCCTTGAAGAAAAATAAGCAAAAAGGCACGTCTTTAATACTTTTAGTTGCAGCAGCAAACACTGTCATTGAACATATTACGCAAATTGTAACAAGTGCATCTTTGAACCCAGTTTCTATAGAAAATGAAACAAGTGCAACATTAAGACTACTCAGTAAAATTTTTGAAAAAAAACAAGTTGAAGACGAAATGCAGATGTATATTAATTTTGGAGAGTCATCTACTTCTTTGTATCTATACAATTTAAAAGAAAAATTACCAGTACAAGTACATAACTTTGCTATAGGGAGAGGAATCTTTTACAAAGATATTCAAGCAAACTTAACGATAACCCCAGAACAAATAAATAATGCTATAGAAAAAGTTGGATTTCTGCCTGTTCAGGCGCCATATAATCTACCTGCAATTATAAGTGCGCCATTTAATGAATTTGTTAATGAGGTAAAGAGATTTGTCATTTCATCTAAAGAGCTAACGTCAAGAAACATTTCCAAAATTTATGTTTTTGGCGAAGGCTCAGCATTCGCTGGCCTTGACGCCAAATTATCAGAGTCACTAGGTTTACCAGTCGAGGTAAGTAACTTAGCTTCTAATTTTAAAAGAAATGCTGTGGTTGACTATTTTGCACATGATTGGAATATATTGTTACCCGCAGTAGGATCGTGTCTCCAATAATTTTTACATACACACATGAGTTTAGAAATAAATTTACTCCATAAGCATAAAACATCAAAATTTACCCAAAGGGTAATCCTATCAATTAGAATTGCCACAGTCGTTATTGGAGCCACTGTCTTACTGTCGCTATCGGTTCTTTTTTACTTAAAAAAGAATGCACAAGTGCAGCTGATTGCTAGTCAGCAATATCACGATAAAATTATGTCCTCTATTCAAAAAAAACAAGATATAGAAACGGGAGCGATTCTTCTGAATGAAAAATATAAAGGCATACATACTGTTATTACTTCTGAATTGCCGTATTCTGTATATTTTCAAACACTATTCAAGGAACTGCCCAACTCATCTGAGTCGGGCAGAATTACCAATCTTTCAATGAACAAAAAAGGTGAAGCAACGACCCAGCTTTTATTTCCAAATATTCTAGCTTTGACCAAATTTTTATCCAGAATAGAATCAGAATCTTTTCAAAAACAATTTTCAGCCGTTAAAACTAGCGGATTATCATTTTCCCAAGAAGGTTCTAAAGAAATCCTTTTTTCACTAGATGTTTCATTTAAGTAAAACCCAGCTATTCACTTCACCACAATTTATCCTATTAAAGGGTAATATTGTGTATCTTATTGCAATTATTCTTTTCATTTTTCTGGGTGTTTCCTTTTTACCCCAGCAAATTGTGGAATACTCAACGATACGTCAACAAAATAAAGAACTTGTTGAGATTAATACGAAGCTAACCCATCGCTTGCGACTTATCGATTCTCTCAATATTAAAGACTTAAATCAGCTTCTGATCATTCTTAATACGCTTGAACCACAACAAGAAGATAAATTTTCAATAAATCCCGTAGTAGATAATCTGCAGGTTGTTACGGGTATGTTATTTGTCAAGAAAGGCTCACCTTTTGACACTCATATCGGCTCGCAAGTAGTTATTCCTATTAGTGCAATTGCTACTCTGGATCAAATAAAAGTATTACTTCAAGAATATCCATATAAAGCTGCTCGACTTATAACTCTTGAATCACTTGCCATTCGACCAGACAAAACAAGTCCATTGCTTTGGGATGTAGATTTTAGTATTGCATTTCACTCAAATGAAGTATCTGCTGGTAAGAAAACACTTGATACAATAGACCCTAAAGCAATTGATTTTGCTCGTCAAGTACAGCAGTATTTCGTATCAAGGGGCGCAACGTATTCAAATGTAAGTATAAAAGAAGATGATATTCCACTCAATTATCCTATTAAGCAGAATCCTTTTGGAAATAACTAGCTGAGGTGTTTAGGCTTGGGTATTAATAAACACACGGGAATGTGTGTCTGGATCGTTTTTTGCTTCGTATAGTTTAAGAATGTCTGTCAATGCTTTTATTGTCAGACCTCTTTTTCCTATTGCACGAGAATAGTCTTCAGGATTAAGCGTCACGTTAAATCGCTGAATATCAGTATCAACCTCGTGTTCAATAACTATTTCTTCTGGATGTGCAACGAGATTATTAAGCAGAAACTGTAGCAGATTTTGCATATTTTTTGAGTAATTTAGTTGTACCATCGGTTAGTTGAGCTCCTTTACTAAGCCAGTATGAAAGTCGCTCATTATTGACCTGGAGAACGTATGGATTTGGAATTGGATCATAAAATCCAATTTTATCAACATATTTTGTATTTCTTTTACTTTTGGCTTCAGCAACAATAATCCTATATTTAGGATCGTTTGTTCGGCCAATTCGTGAGAGTTTTATTTTTAGTGCCATAACTAGATCAAAATTATATCATATTCCTAACTTTTGTAAAGCGCTTCGTGCCGCTTCTTCTTCACCTTGTTTCTTTGACTTTCCTCCACCTTGTCCTAACTGTGTGTCATTATCAAAAACTCCAACAGAATACACCTTGCTGTGTTCAGGACCAGTCTCACTTAAGACTTTATATGTAGGCAATTTTTTATACTTCTCCTGATAATGTTCTTGCAGGATGTTTTTTGCTGGTAGATAGAGTCTTTGTGTAACTATATTATCAAGTACATCTTTAAATAGAAAAGTATTAATAAATGTATATGCAGTTTCGAAGTCGTGTTCTAGGTAAATAGCACCAATAAGTGCTTCGAAACAGTCTGCTAATATTGAAATGTTTTCACGACCATTATTATCTTGCTCACCCTTAGATAGATATAAATATTCACCAAGCCCTAAGCCTTTTGCAGCTTCATATAGGCTCGTTGTGTTTACAATAGCTGCTTTTATATCTGTGTAGTCGCCTTCTTTATAGTCTGTATACGTCTTATATAGGTGTATAGAAGTGACGAGTGATAGAACGCTATCTCCTAAGAATTCGAGTTTTTCATTTGAAGGCAAAGTAAAATCTCGATTTTCATTGTGATATGATCGGTGAACAAACGCAGTTTCTAATAACTCCATATCGTTAAAAGATATGCCTATTTTCAGTAATAAATCTTCAAGCTTCTTTGTTATTCTCATATTCAGTTTCGTAAATTTTACCTAAAATTGCATTAATAAAAGATGGCGATTTTTCACCACCCATTTCTTTTGCCAAATCAACCGCTTCGTTAATAATGACTTTTGGTGGGGTTGTTTTCTCTACAAGTAGCTCATATAGGGCAAGGTGTAAAATCGCAATATCTACACGTGCAATTTTATCGATAGCATATTTCTGGGCATATAATTTAATCTTTTCATCAAATTCTGTTGAATGACTTTGTATTTCTGAGAGTTTATCTTTAAGATCTCTATGTTGAATTTTGCTGTTAAAAGAAGCTGCGTAAAGTTCTTGGATAATAACCTGTCTGCGAGTATGTCGTTTGTCCATAAATTAGCCTTTTCGATGAGATAGACGAGGCTTTCCTGTTACTTTATCATATACAACCTCAGGAAGAGTTTCTGATCTTGCAGCTCTTCGCTTGCCTGTTCTACGAGTTGAGTGTTTCCTTTTAGGTGTTGGTGCCATGGGTATATTGTAACATGAACATAATTGTTTTTGTAGTGATTATGTTAATTTTGTGCAATACTCTCAAAATTGAAGGCTTCTAGTCTTTTCACTAGAAAAGGATACTCAAGATAAGAAAATTCCGACGATATAAATAGTCGGCACGCTTCTTGAACATTTTGTATCATCTGTGGATTCATAAGTGTTTCTAATGCAATTGGAGAATAGCCATGTTGCTGCGTGCCAAATATATTACCTCCACCTCTATGTGCAAGGTCATATTGCGCTAAAGCAAAGCCGTCGTGAGTTGTGCTAAACATTCGCAAGCGCTGTGCAATAGCCTCACTTGAATTTGATGTAAATAATAGGCAATATGATTGTAGATCTGACCTTCCTACTCTTCCTCTTAATTGATGTAATTGTGCCAAACCAAAGCGTTCAGCACCCTCAATTATTATAATTGTTGCGTTTGGCACATCAATACCAACCTCAACTACTGGTGTAGCGACAAGAATGTCTAATTTCCCTGAAGCAAAATCACCCATAATTCGTTCTTTTTCATCACTCTTAAGTTTTCCATGAAGTAGCTCAACAGAATGTGCGCTGAATTCTTTTTTTATGGTATCAATTTCTTGAGTTGCGGCTTTGACAGATTGAAGTGTTTCTTTTTCTGATTGTTCTATGAATGGACACACTACAAATACTTGATGGTGAAGTTTTAGCTCTTCTTTAATCCAAATATATGCATCAGATCTCTTTTGTTCTGGTGTTACGTATGTTTTAATTTCTTTTCTTCCTTTTGGAAATTCGTCGATAGTTGAAACGTCTAGCTCGCCATAAAGGCTAAGTAATACAGTTCTAGGTATAGGAGTAGCTGTTAAGCTTAGCATATGTGGATTCATCCCTTTCTTTTTCAAAGCAGCTCGTTGCATTACTCCGAATTTATGTTGTTCGTCAATAATAACAAGGCCAACATCAGAAAAAGTTCTTTTTGATGATATAAGGGCATGTGTGCCAATAAGTATGTGTGCATTTTTAAACTCATCATCAGAAACTTTCGAATGTGTTGTCACAAGCTTAATGCTGGGTCTTTTGGCTTCATCTAGCAATAAAAATAGATTCATAAGACCCTCATATTGTTGTTGAGCTAAAATTTCTGTTGGAGCCATATATAGGACTTTTTTGTCATTAAAAAACGCATATAACGATGCTGCAACAGCTACAATTGTTTTGCCACTTCCTACGTCTCCTTGCAGCAACCTGTTCATTGGACGTGTTGTAGACATATCTTTTAATATTTCATCAATAGCCTTGGATTGAGCATTCGTTAGCGTGTATGGCAGTGACTTTACAAATGAATCTACACTGACGCGTTTTGAAGATTTCATCGAATGATCGATTTTTTGGTCTTCCCAAGCCTTTCTAACAAGTGTTGTTTTAAGCTGAATACTAAAAAGTTCATTAAAACTTATTCGCTCTCTCATTTTCTTAAGGTCCTTTATCTCGTTGGGAAAATGGACGTCACTAATTACCTCTCGCATAGAAGGAAGTCCGGTCTGCTGTAGTATTTCGATTGGAATATATTCTGAAACCATGTCGGCATAAAGCTTTACAGCGAGAAATACTTTTTCCCTGAGTGTTCTAATGCTTACACCAGGAATGGATGAATATATGGGTACAATCCGTCCTGTATGCATTAACTCAAGGCCATCATGCATAACTTCATAATTTTCAGGCTGCAGAAGAATATTTCCATTGTTATTTTTTACACTTCCAGATATAGCCATGTGAATACCTTCTTGAAGAGCTGATAATAGGTAGGGTTGATTGAACCACGTCACAGTTGTTTCACCAGAATCATCAGAAATTGTAACTTTCTGCATTGAAAAGCCTCTTCTCGCAAATATGTTAGTTTTCTTTACAAGAGTGCCTTGAATGGTGACCTTGCCAACGCTAACAATATTTTGTGTCACCTCTTCTTCTAACTCTCTTGAATAATGCGCGGCTATATCTTTTATAGGAATAATCAAACTGTAATCTTCATACCTAAATGGAATGATATCTAGAAGATCGCCAATTGACGTTATTCCCGAGGCTGTTAGCCGCGAAATAGTACGAGGAGATGTTTTAGGAAGAGTCTTGAGATCAGTATCATAAAGCATAGAGCAGTAGTGGTGCGATCGAGGTTACAATTAGTATTGCTGTGGCTATAACAACACCAATAATTCTGATAGCCCTTTTGTGTTTACGGTAAAATGTTCGTATCATTACAACAGTGTAGTATACTATACCAATGCGTAGATTCTCAAGACTACAAAAGAAAAAACTTACCCCATTCTTACTTAAGGGGGCCCTGATTGCTATTATTGGCATTTTCATTCTAGGATTTATTACCTTCATTTTTCTTTCTAGAAACTTGCCTGAGCCAGGTAGTATTAAAAGAAATACAGGCTATTCTACAGTCATTACTGATAGAGATGACAAAACGCTCTACGAAATATACGAAGATAAGAATAGGATTCCCGTAACCATAAATAATGTACCTGAGTATTTAAAACAAGCAACTATAGCAATTGAAGACAAATCATTTTATACACATCAGGGTTTCTCTACCTGGGGAATCGTAAGATCAGTATTTCGTATCTTGACCACGGGTCATCTTGTCAGTGGTTCTACCCTCACACAGCAATTAGTAAAGAATGTGCTTCTATCTCAAGAGCAAACATTGTCGCGTAAAGTAAAAGAAGTTGTGTTAGCAGTAGAGATTGAGCGACGTTTTACCAAGAATGAAATATTAGAAATGTATTTAAATGAATCCCCTTATGGAGGAGCATTTTGGGGAGCACAATCAGCTTCAAAAGGATATTTTGGTAAAGATGTAAAAGAATTAAATTTAGTCGAGTCCGCTATTCTTGCGGGATTACCTCAAAGACCTTCATACTACAATCCGCTTTCTGGAAAAGAAGGCGCATTTAAAGGAAGAACAACAGATGTGTTGCGCCGAATGAGGGAAGATAAATACATTACGAAAGATCAAGAAAAAAAAGCGCTTGTTGATCTAGAGAAAATCAGCTTTAAAGATGCCCCAGGAATCGCAATTGAAGCGCCCCACTTTATATTTTATGTACGACGTTTAATTGCTGAGAAATTTGGAGAAAAAATTTTAGATGACGGCATCACAATTAAAACAACTCTTTCACTCGATGCACAAAAAGAAGCTGAAAAAATTGTCAATGAAGAAGTAAAAAAAGCCAATGCTCTTGATGTAACAAATGGATCCACTGTTGTATTAGATTCTAAAACTGCCGAAATATTGGCTATGGTCGGATCGTACGATTACAATGATGAAAAATTTGGAAGATATAACACTGCAATAGCACTTCGTCAGCCTGGTTCAGCAGTTAAGCCAATAACATATGCCACTGCATTTGAACAAGGATATACGCCCTCTTCTCTGGTCATGGATGTTGCAACAGAATTTCCAGATCAAGGTGGAAAAATGTATGCTCCAGTGAACTATGATGGAAAATTTAGAGGCCCTGTCCAATATAGATTTGCTTTGGCAAATTCATTGAATGTACCAGCAGTAAAAGTATTGGCAAATGTGGGAGTTCGAAATTTTCTACAAAAAGCATTTGATATGGGATTAACAAGTTTTGAACCAACGCAAAGCAACTTGAAACGATTTGGTTTAGCTATTACTTTGGGTGGAGGTGAAACTACGTTGCTAGACTTAACATCGTCTTTTTCTGTGTTTGCTAGAAGTGGTAATAGAATAGATCCTGTGGCAGTTCTCGAAGTTAAAGACCACAAAGGTAAAGTAATATACAAAGCTTCTGAACCAAAGATGAAAAAGGTATTATCTCCTGAAGTATCGTTCTTGATCTCACATATCTTGTCTGATAACAATGCGAGATCAGAGACATTTGGCACTAATTCTTATTTAAAGGTTTCCGGAAAAACAGTTGCTGTAAAAACGGGTACAACTAACGATAAGAGAGATAACTGGACTGTTGGTTTTACAAAAGATGTAACAGTTGGTGTGTGGGTTGGAAATAACGACAATTCTCCGATGAACCCAAAAATAGCATCTGGTGTTACTGGGGCAGCACCAATATGGAATCGAATAATGAGAAATATGCTTAAATCATATAAAGATGGGTTTAATGATAAACCCGATTCTGTAGATGCCCTTCAAATTGATTCATTTCTTGGTGGTTTGCCAAAAGACGGATACCCTATCCGTTCAGAATATTTTGTAAAGGGAACTGAGCCAAAATCAATTTCACCGTTTTATAAGAAACTTAAATTTTCTAAGAGCACGGGTAAGCTTGCAAATGATATTGAAATAAAAAATGGTGATTATGAAGAACGAGATTTTATAGTTATTTCCGAATCAGATCCAATATCAACAGATGGAAAAAATAGATGGCAAGAAGCAATAGAAAAATGGGCTTATGAGCAGTCTGACGAAAAATTTAAGCCTTCTAGAGACGTGTCAGACTCTAACCAAGACGATCTAGTTGTTTCAATAAGAGAACCAGGCAATCAATCTCGTATAAATGGTGGCTCTGTTAAGTTCATTGGTAAAATAACCTCAATTCAAGACATTAGAAAAGTTGAAATACAAGTCAATGGCTCGACAGTTAAAACTTACAATGAGAACAAAAAAGATATTGAAGAAAATCTCTCATTATCAGATGGTACATATGAAATAAAAATAATAGCTGAGAATATGAAAGGGTCTAGAAAAGATAGTTCGATTCGCATAGGAGTAAACAAAGAATGGAACGAAGGACAGCAGCCGACTGTCACACCTACACCAACGCCTTAATTTTTTCAAATTCTACTAACGCTTCTGACTCTGTTATGTTTTTATCAGCGTAACCAAATTCCATTCTCACACTAACCTTATCTTGATATATCGAAATAACATCAAAAGAAAGAAGTAATTTCGAGGTACTAAATGCCTTTAGTTTTAAATCTCCATACATATGATCTTTATCACTTTGGTAGGTAATGTCGCGTTTTATTCGTGCAAACGTATGGGGTGTTGAATAAGGTTGTATAGGTAATATTACGTCTATAAGATCTTTTAGATACAATTCTGCAACTGACACTTGAAAAGGAATATCATGTGCCAAAGCAATTGAGGTTCTAAGTGTTCCTATATATCCTATTTCTGTTGTTCCCACCATTATTTTTGCCTGTATTCCTTCTGCCAAATATGTAATCTCTTGACATGGTAAGAATGAGTAGTTACCCACATGAAGAAGTTCCAAAGTATTTTCTACAATTCCCTTAAGATAGAAATAATCATTAGTAGATATAAATCCTACATGTTCCCGCTCAAGTGGAAGAGCGTTTTCTTGTTTTGAATATATGCGAGCACACTCAAAAAAGTTAAATGAAGATGCTCGCCCAATATTATCAGCAACGTTTTTTACTAAACTTGGGACAAGTGAGGTTCTAAGATATTCTATTTCTTCTGAGATACTATTTTCTAGTTTTAGATAGTCACCAACGTTTCCATCGCATTTTTCAATAAGATCTTTAGAAATCATTGAATAATTATATTGTTCGTTAAAACCAATTGAAGAACAGTACGCTCTTATCTGTTTTTGTGTCTGAAACAAATCTTTAATATCTTGAGGTTGCGAAATGACAAGGCCGGTATGCATATTATTTTCAATATTATGGTAGCCGTATATTCGAGCAACCTCTTCTGCAATATCGGATTGGTTCGTTACGTCTAAAGCTCGATATGAAGGAATAGAGAAAGTAATATCTGAAGATGAAGATGATATAGCTTTAAAACCTAATGGCTCTATAAGTTCTGACATTTCGTCATTCGTAAGGTGCATAGAACATAGGGTGTTGACATACTCAACGGACACTTCTACATTGTGTGATGATTTTTGATGAGGAAATATATCAACAATGTCAGAAGCCACTAATCCGCCAAGTTTTTCAATTAGTGTTGATCCATATGTAAAAACCGCACCCGCTCTGTGTGGATCAACATTCTTTTCAAAGTATGCAACAGCATTAGTTCTTTGGCCAGTTTTCATTGAAGTCTTACGAATGTGTGTCCCGTTGAAAGTCGGTACAAAGAATACAATTGTATGAGTATCTTGAGTAATTTCACTATTTTTTCCACCCATAATGCCGGCAAGATCAATAAGATTTCCATCCTCATCTTCAACTACTATGTCATTACCCGGCAATTTGATTTCTTTTCCATCAAGTGTGGTAATGACTTCGTCTTCTTTGCTAGAACGTATGATCATTTTTTGACCACTAATTTTGTCAAAATCAAACATATGAACTGGGTGGCCCAAGAGTATGCGTAGGTAGTTAGAAAGGTCGACAATAGTATTGATTGAACGCTCGCCGCATAATTCTAGTTGGCGACCCATATCTGTCTGTTCTGATGAGATTGTGATGTTAGAAAATACAACTGCCATGATTCGTTGTGCAAGAGAATCATCAGCAAGCTTAATATCTAGAGAAAAAACATCCTTAGCCTGATGACTGGCATTTACTGCTGAATTATCTAATGGATTATTGACCAGATGCGCTTTTTTATTGTATCGGGGTAGTATTGCCGCGCATTCCATGGCAAATCCTAGCGCAGATGCGGCATCAATTCTATTTGAGGTAACTTCTACATCATAGACATAGTCATTACTAACTTTTTCTATTGTTTCCACGTTTGGACCTCCCAAAGAGACGTATTCTTGAATTTCTTCTGGTGATGCATCTGTATCAAGAAAAGTAAGAAGCATCGAGTGTGTAAATTTTATATTCATAAGTCTTATTAAAACTGAGTCAGAAAGCGTACATCTCCACTATACATGATGCGCATATCTGGAATCGTAATTCCACCGCGCATCATTGCAATTCTTTCAATACCAAAGCCAAATGCCCAACCAGTATAGATTGATGAATCAATATTACCTTCTTTTAACACATTTGGGTGAACCATTCCTGCTCCGCCCAATTCGAGCCATCCTGCTCTACCGATATTTTTACTTCCAGTATAAATATCAACCTCAAATGATGGCTCAGTGAATAAAAAATCATATGGTCTCAATCTGATTTTGCATTCCTTTCCAAAAAACTCTTGAACAAAGTACTCAATTGCACCCTTCAAGTGAGAAATGTTAATTCCTTTATCAATACAAAGCCCTTCAAACTGGTGAAACATAGGTACGTGTGTAGCATCCCAGTTTGGCCTGTATGTGCGAGATATGTTAGTCATTCTAATAGGTGGGGTTTTTACTCTTAACATTTCTCTTACTTGCCCTGATGATGTGTGTGGTGTTAAAAGCATCTTTCCATATGTAGGATGTTCAGGTGTTTCAACAAAAAATGTTTCAAAATCATCGCGAGCAGGATGACTTTTTGGCATGTTCAGAGCATCAAAAGCATAATATTCCCATTCGACTTCTGGGTATGACATATGAATAAATCCTAATCGTGAAAATATATCTCGTATATCTTCAATAGTTTGGGTGACAATATGTAGTGAACCGGGTTTAGGGGCGTTTCCAGGAAGTGTGGTATCAACCCACGAAGACTTTTCAGAAGATTCTAGCAATTGATGTTTCTTAAGTGAGATCTCTTGCAATATATGATTTTTGAGGCTATTTATTTTCTCACCGTATTCTCTTACCTGCTCAGGCTGCTCATCTTTTAGTTTCGAAAATAAAAGATTAACGCTCCCCTTTCGTCCTAGTATATCGATTTCGAGGGCATCAAGGTCTTTAAGTGAAGAAATAGCGGAGAGTTGAGTTTTTAACGATTGTTGTATGCGCGTCAACTCATCGTCCATAGACGCTTTATTTATTTACCGTTTCTACAATTTTTTTAAATATCTCAGGTTTCTCTGATGCAAAATATGCAAGAATCTTTCTATCTAAGAGAATGTTTTGAGTTTTTAAAGTATTAATAAATGTACTGTAATTTGCTCCCATTTCATGCAGACCTGCATTAATACGAGTAATCCATAGTTGTCTGAAGTTTCTCTTACGAAGTTTTCTACCCATGAAGGCATATTCACCAGCATGAAGTACTGCTTGTGTTGCTACACCAATCTGCTTTCGTCGGGTCATTCTATAACCCTTTGCAAGATCTAATATCTTTTTATGACTGTGTTTTGTACGAACTCCGCCTTTAATTCTCATACTCCTAGCATTCTTTTAATTTTAACCTTAAATTTACCCTCAACTTCTTTCATTAGTTTTTGTGCGCGCAATCGTCTGTTTGATTTATTACTTTTCAAATGACGCACACCATGACCTCTGTGTAACACTTTACCTGTTCCGGTCACTTTAAAGCGCTTTGCTGCTGCTTTTCTTGTTTTTAATTTTGCTTTCATATTAAGATTTTGTCTTTCTTACAACTACTGCCATTATTACTCTACCTTGCATTTTTGGTTCTACCGCTACAACTGCCTCACTGAGCGAAGTAATAAAACTTCGCACCAAGTCATGAGCCATGCTTGTTTTTCCTAGTTCTCTTCCTCTTAATGGAAGCTTAACTCTAACCTGGAAACCATCAGCTAAAAACTCTTCAGTTTTTTTATGTAGGCGTCTCAAATCTTCGTCTCCTATAAAAAGTGAAAGCTGAACATCTTTTGTTCCGCCTTTTTTCTGTCCCTTTTTACTTTCTTTAGTTTTCTTTTCTTCTTGATAGAGAAACTTATGAAAATCAATTGCTTTTATCACTTGCGGATTCGCATGTGGAGCAACTAATATCAAATCAACCTCATTAGTTTGTGCATACTCCAGAGCTTCAGCTCTTGTTAGTACGCCGACTTGTTCATTTTTCTCATTAATGAGTCGAAATGTTTCTCCCTGAATTCGCTCATTGGTTATGTATCTTTTTTGTAGCGAATTCGTGTTAGCTTGGCTTCTCAAAATGTGTGTTGTTATCCTTTATGAACTCATAAAGACTCATATTTCCTAAGTCTTTCCCATCACGGGAACGAAAGGAAAGCGTCTTACTTTGACTTTCCTTCTGCCCTATTATACACAGGTACGGAACCTTTTGCAATGTCCAGCGTCTAATTTTTGCAGATAAGGTTTTGTTGTCATAGTCGGCTAGAACACGTAATCCCTGTTTCTTCATTTCATCATAAACCTCTGATGCATACGCGTGTTCCGTTTCACTTATTGGAATGACAACCATCTGAGTAGGCGCAAGCCATGCAGGGAAGATTCCAGCTGTATGTTCGATATATACTGATAGGAATCGCTCCAATGAACCCATGAGGGCATAATGAATCATTACTGGCGTTTGCTGATTGCCCTCAGAATCTGTATATTCTAGGCCAAATCGCTTTGGCTGGACAAAATCAAGTTGAGGCGTCGCAAGTTGCCATTCGCGCCCTAAAGCATCTGTTACCATAAAGTCAATTTTAGGGCCATAGAATGCAGCTTCGCCTTCGGCGACATAATAATCCAAATCATTAGATTGAGCTATGCTAAGAATGGTATCCTGCGCTAATGTCCATAATGATTCTTCTCCAAGATACTTTTCAGGCTGCGCAGGGTCTCTAAATGACAATCGCGCCCTGTACTTCATACCTAACGTATCATAAAATCTTTTTGTAATATCAATAAGTTCTTGGTATATCATTGGAATTTGCTCGGGCGTGCAGAATGTATGGCTATCGTCTTGAGTTACTGATCGAACTCGTGAGAGCCCTAATAACTCGCCCGCTTTTTCATCTCTATATATTGTTGTTGTTTCAAGATATTTGATCGGCAAATCGCGGTAGCTTCGTGGTCTTGAAGCATAAATTTGTTGGTGGTGTGGGCAGTTCATTGGTTTCATAACCATTTCATCATTCGTTTCCTGGCTTTTCACGAGGAACAATTCATCTCCAAATTTATCCCAGTGGCCCGATGCCTGATATAGCTCTTTTTTTGTAATATGAGGGACCCACACTCGTTCGAATCCCTTATCAATTCTGAGTTTCTGTGAGAAATCATTAAGCAAATCTCTTAATAACGTGCCTCGAGGGGTAAATAGTGGAAGTCCTTTGCCTATCAAATCAGAAAATACAAAAAGATCAAGCTCGACTCCTAGCTTTCTATGATCTCGCTTTTTTGCCTCTTCAAGCATTAGCAAATATGCATCAAGTTCCTCTTTGGTTGGAAAACATGTGCCATAAATGCGTGTAAGCATGGTATTTTTCTCATTACCTCTCCAATAGGCACCCGCTACAGATAGGAGTTTGAAATTCTTTAGTTCCTGTTTTGGATTATCAACATGCCCTCCTTTACAAAGATCCCAATATGAACCGGATTTATAAAAACTGATCTTTTTTGTACCATTTTCAGAAAATTCATTAATCAGTTCTTCTTTATATTGATTATCTGGATACTCTTTTTTAGCTTCGTCAGAAGACAGCTCGTGTAGCTCAAAACTATCCCACGACTTTACAATTTCACGCATTTTCTGTTCAATGCGTTTAAAGTCATCGTTTGAAATTGGATTTTCAAACTCAAAGTCAAAATAAAATCCATTATCAATCGCTGGCCCAATAGTTCGCTTTGTGCTTGGCCAAAGTTCCATCACCGCAGCTGCGAGAAGATGTGCACACGAATGTCGAAGATTGTCTAGATGAGGCTTATCCATAATATTGTATTATAGTCTTTTTGAGATTAAATTTGTGGTCGCTAAGGGACTCGAACCCCTGGCCTTTGCAATGTCAATGCAACGCTCTAACCAGCTGAGCTAAGCGACCAATAGTGGTATTGTAGTATATAACA
>Ga0138256_10001429_pt1 | contig 25756 bp, 25 predicted proteins | sample KNB2016incub_MG_FD_105486 | JGI IMG/M metagenome (GOLD analysis project Ga0138256, IMG submission 105486) | Active sludge microbial communities from wastewater in Klosterneuburg, Austria - KNB2014incub_MG | ecosystem: Engineered > WWTP > Activated sludge > Unclassified | place: Austria...
TTAAAGAGGATGATTTTTTTAAACAGGATCTTCCAAAGAGTACCGGTCCTGAATTATTTAACCTGCTTTACCTGCAAAACGCAAAACAAAAATGCTGCCCGGAAGCCTTATCCGTTGCAGATACCATGGCCACACTGAATAAATTTTCAGCGGATATGATCACTGCGGCTATTTTGGATTGTATAAAAGATAAAACCGGTGTTACCATCTTCGTAAGCGGTGGTGGAATTCATAATCCTTTACTCATGCAATATTTGCAGGAACAGTTACCTGCCTGCAGTTTTCATACCACTTTTGAAAACGGAATTGATCCTGATGCCAAGGAAGCGGTGCTGTTTGCATTGCTGGCCAATGAATGTGTGAGTGGGAATGCATTGGATCTTTTGAAAGGAACAATGGACATTCCTGCAGTCACCATGGGAAAGATCAGTTTCCCCGGTTAATTATTTTCGGTGTAGGTTTTTAAACTGTTCAGTGCAGCTTCATATCCTTCCCCGGTTATATTTTCTATAAAAATACCATAGAATTTTTCCCATGGATACCATTTTAATTTTATCAGTACACTCCATTCCACCTGTACCCGGCTGCTGTCGGCCAGGGGCAATATACTGATCGTATTCTGAACATCGTTTTCGCCTTCCCGTATTAAAGATGCTTTGATCGCATTGTCCGATCTGCCGGTGATCAGCATTTTATTTTTTTTGCCCCGCGATTCCCATTCACAGGAATTGCTGATGCCATTTGCACCTGGATCAAACCGGATACCGCCTGAATCCTGCATAAATACCGGCTGCCAGTGCTTCCAGTTTTCCAGGTCACTTACCTGGCTGAAAACGGTATCAGCCGGGGCATTGATAACCACGGCCCTGGTCACCATCAGCCTGGATGGAATGAATAATGACAGGATCGTTATGAAAATAAATAATCCCGAGAGCACAATAAAAAAACCTTTGAATAACCGCATACTTATTTTTTATTCCCATTTAAAAACCCTGATGGCCACAATATACACGGCAATTCCCCACAACAGCAAAATGCCGATTTCTGATCTTACATCCCATAAACTCTGTCCTTCAAATGCTACACTCCGCATGGCTGTATTTAAGTGGGTAAGCGGCAGGGCATTTGAAATGGGCTGCAGCCATTTTGGAAATATTTCTACCGAAAAAAAGGTACCTCCCAGTAAAAACTGTGGTAACGTGATCAGGTTTGCAAAAGGCGGGATGGTACTTTCATTTTTTGCCAGTCCGCTCACAATAAAACCGAAGCCCATAAATATCAGCAACCCTATAAAACTGAGCAGCAGCATTTCCAGCAGCGTTTGAAATCCATTGACCAGCGTAAAACCAAACATGAACCGGCCAACTAAAATAATTACGATGGCTGTCAGCATTTGAAATATTACCCTGCTGATCGCTTCCCCCAAAACAATATAGGCACGGCTGATGGGTGTTGCAAAAAACCGTTTTAGTACCAGGGTATTCCTTAAATTAAAGAACATAAAAGCTACACCAAATACACCGGAGCTGAGTAAAGAAAATCCCAGTTGTCCGGGTAATATAAAATCGATGGTCTTAAATTTTCTGACCGTTACTATATCCCGGTTATAATCAAAATCTGCAACAGCATATGTTGGCCTGCCGGCAAACTTGGTGTTACTTATTGTATTGGCTATGGATTCCAGTACCGGTAACAGTTGTGGCCATTTATCATTGCTGGCATTTGAACTTTTTATAGTATACCGGTATTCGGGACTTACCTCCCCGGTCCTGCTTATTTTCAAAACCCCGGCAATCCTTCCTTTTGAAATATTTTGCTGCAATTCGTTCTCATCGGCAAACGTTACAATGCGGATCCTGCTGCTCTTCCTGATAGAATCAAAAAATACATTGGCCGTATCACAATCCTTATCAATCACAATCCGGTAAACAGGTGCAGTACCACTGTTTCCGATAAAACCAAAAACCAAAATAAAAACAAAGGGAAAAACAAAACTGAAAACCACAGCAGACGGGCTTCTGAAAATGGCTTTCAAACTGGCTTTTGTAATGGCCAGCATCGCCCTTACCTGGCTGTATTTTTGCATAAATTCGGGTAATTGAGGCGTAAAGCTATTGGTAAAAAAGTATACTAAAAAATTTGAAAATAAGCGACATTTGTCATATATTTGTACGACAAATGTCAGCTTCATGAAAAAGAAGGCAATAACAGCAAACAATAAAACAGGTAAGCCGGCCTCTGTGGCAAATGAACCCATACCTGTTTACCGCCCTGTAAAAGTATTACCACAGGTAAAAGATTTTACCTACAGCGAATTTAAAAAAATAGCTGATAAGGCTCCTTTTACACAGGCTGAATGGGCTTCTATACTTCATATAAGCGAACGTACCCTGCAACGCTATGCAAAAAATAACGGCAGCTTTGCCCCTATCAATGCTGAGCGTGCTTTACAAATTGAACAGGTTATAAAAGAAGGTAAATTCACTTTTGGTAAAGTTGAAAATTTTTATAACTGGTTAAAGCGTGAGCCGTATATGCTGGAAGGCCCTTTATCCTTTAATTCTCTCACAAGTTTCGAAGGTATTCAAAGGGTACTGACTCAATTGGGAAGAATACAACATGGCCTGTTTGCATGATCGTATACCGGATAAGCAATACCGAATTCAGTAATGATATAAGTGGTACCGGCGCCAAATTGATGGGTTCACGCTGGAATACCAGGGGTGTTCCATTATTGTACACTTCACAACATATCTCACTTGCGGTACTGGAAATGCTTGTAAATACCAATTTCAAAGATTATTCAATTGAGCTTGACCTGATGTATATTCATATCCCGGATCAGCTACCCTTTACAGAAATTAAATCCGGCAGTTTAAAAAAAAACTGGAAAGACGACTTCGATTTTACCCGGTATATTGGTGATGAATTTGTAAGCCAAAAAGACGTTCTGATTTTAAAGGTACCATCAGCTGTAATTCAGGAAGAGTTTAATTATCTTGCAAATCCGCTACATGCAGATTTTAAAAAAATAAAAATTGTTAACACAAAATCATTCTGGCCTGATGAAAGGCTTTTTAAAATCTGATGAACAAAACGTACCTCCTCCTCGGCAGCAATATGGGCAACAGCAAAATGCAGTTAACCAAAGCCGTTAAATATATTGATAAAAAGATCGGCAGCATTACCCGCCAATCGGGCCTGTATGCAACAGCAGCCTGGGGCAATACCATGCAACCGGATTTTCTGAACCAGGTAATTGTTGTTGAAACACGGTTAACAGCTTTCCAGACCATGGAAGCAATTTTAAACATTGAGAAAAAGATGGGAAGGATCAGAACTGTTAAAAATGCACCCCGGATCATTGATATCGATATTTTATTTTTCAACAGGGAAATCATTGAGCAGGAGCACCTCGCTGTACCGCATCCCCAAATTCAAAACAGGCGCTTTGTGCTGGTACCACTTAACGAGCTTTCACCCAACCTGGGGCACCCTGTTCTTAAAAGATCGGTACACCAGCTCCTGGTACACTGCCCCGATAAACTAAATGTGAAAAAGTTTTAACGCCCAAAATGTTGTTTCCGCTTATTTTGCAGTCAGCTAGAACAACTGCATGAAATATAATTTTGTTACCATAGAAGGAAATATCGGTGCCGGTAAAACCACGCTGGCACATTTACTGAGCAAACATTTTAATGCCCGCCTGATCCTGGAAGAATTTGCAGACAACCCGTTCCTGCCTAAATTTTACGAAAATCCCGGCCAGTATGCCTTCCCGTTGGAATTGTTTTTTATGGCTGAGCGCTACAAACAGCTTAAAGACCTGTTACAGACCAAGGATATGTTTCAAAACATCACCATATCTGATTACCTGTTCACCAAATGCCTGCTTTTTGCCAAAGTAAATTTACCCAATGAAGAGTTCAGGCTGTACCAGAAGCTTTTCGAGATCATCAACCCGCAGATCGTTCAGCCCGACATTGTTATTTACCTGCACACCTCTGTAAAAAAATTACAGGAAAATATAAAAAAACGAAACCGGGAATACGAGCAGTCGATCCCCAATGATTATCTGTTTACTTTACAGGAAACCTATACCCAGTATATCAAGCAGCACAATATCAAAACCCTGTATGTGGATGCCGGCAATGCCGATTTCCTGGGTAATGATGAGCACCTGAAAATTATCATTGATGCACTGGACAAAGAATATGAAGACGGGCAACATTATATAACTTTGCCCTAATCCTTAAAAATGAGCAGCGACAAACTTCCCAAAGAATTCCGTCATTTTATTTTTGCGAGGTTATTTTTTGTACTGGGTTTACGCATGATAACCACCATCGTTATTTACCAGGTTTTTCACCTGGCCAACACCTATATGGTGGGCTTTGCCGGCCTGGCCGAATTTGTTCCTGCTGTAATTGCTGCTTTATATGCCGGGCATTATATTGACAAACACAATAAAAAAAATATCCTCGTCTGGTCATACGCATTTTACATGTTTTGCGGTATAACCCTTGCATTGATCAGCCTGCCGGGGTTCGGTTTCAGCAATACCACGCAGCTCACCGTAATTTTTTCGGTTGTTTTTTGTACCGGCATCATCCGTTCATTTGCCGGGCCCTCTGCCAACAGTATGATTGCGGCTATTGTATCCCGTGAACAGTTGCAAAAAGCCATTTCCTACAATTCATCTACCTGGCTGATATCATCCATTGGCGGGCATGCTGTTGGCGGTTTGCTGATCGCATTCATTGGGATCTCCAATGCCTATTTTATAACTGCTGCTTTGATTTTAACGGCAGGTATTTTTGCATTACAGTTATACCCCAAACCCCCGGTAAGCAGTTTGGAAAATGAGCCTATGTTCACTTCCATTAAAAAGGGTTTTTCATTTGTATATCATAATAAAAATTTACTGGGCGTACTTTCCCTCGACCTCTTTGCCGTTCTTTTTGGCGGCGCCGTTGCCTTTATTCCCGAAGTGGCATCAACCATTTTACATACCGGCCCTATTGGTTATGGTTTTTTAAATGCAGCTATGGACCTTGGCAGCCTCATCAGCATTGGCATACTGGTTAAATACCCCATGCGGCAAAAGCAGGGATTAAAAATGTTGCTGGCGGTTGCCGGCTTTGGGCTTTGCATTATCATTTTTGGTTTATCAAAAGTGTACTGGTTAAGCTTTATGGCTTTGCTGGTTGCAGGGCTGTTTGATGCTGTAAGTGTGGTGGTTCGCGGCACCATCATGCAGTTATACACGCCCGATGAATTAAGGGGACGTGTTGCTTCCATTAATTTAATTTTCATCAACAGCAGCAATGAACTGGGCCAGTTCGAAAGTGGGGTTACCTCCCGTATGTTTGGCACTTTACCGGCCATTATTTTCGGCGGCGCCATGTCGGTACTGGTAGTGGCAGCTACCTGGCTAAAGTTCCCAAAACTCAGGAAGTTGGAATACTAGTGAGCGAAGTCGAGAAACGGGTTTTCACAAAATCTGATTTAAATTCAAATTAAAATTCATGAAACATATCAAAACCAATAAGCTGCTTATCAGCTTTTTCACTTTTATAATCATTGCCTTTTTCACAGGTTGCAAAAATCCACCTCAATTAAATGCCGGGGAAGGTTATGTTAATGTACAAGGAGGAAAAATATGGTATCGCATTTTAGGAGAAGGTAAACAAACACCAATCCTCATGCTGCATGGCGGGCCGGGTGGTACCAGCAGGTCATTTTATCAATTTGCGTCTTTGGGCAAAGACAGGCCTGTGATCCTGTTTGACCAGCTTGGAAGTGGAAGATCTGATCATCATACAGACACTGCATTACTTACCATTGAAAATTTTGTTGAACAGGTAGCAGCATTGACAAGTTCGCTTAAATTAAAAGAATTTTACCTACATGGCCATTCGTGGGGAACAGCTTTGGCTTTGGAATATTACCTGAAATACCCAACAGGCATTAAGGCCATTATATTTAACAGCCCCTATTTCAGTACTTCTTTATGGAAAGCTGATGCCGATACACTGATCAGCACATTACCGGATTCCATTCAACTGGCTATTAAAACCGGTGAACAAAGTCATGACTTTGAATCAGCGGAATACAAAAATGCGAATGAAATTTTCAGCAAAAACTTTGGGATCAGAAAGACCAGGTTAACCAGTGAACTGGATACAGCAACTTATCAAAGTAATAAATTTATTTATAATTATATGTGGGGGCCAACTGAATTTACAGCCATCGGCACACTGATTAATTACGACTGTGTACAAAGTTTAAAAACCATAAAAGTACCAACACTATTCATCACCGGCGAATTTGATGAAGCCCGCCCTGCTACGGTTAAATATTTTCAACAACTGGTTCCCAATGCCAGGTATGTTATGATTGAAGGAGCCGGCCATGGAACCATGCACGATAACAAATCTCAGAATTTAACTGCCATAAAAACATTTTTAGACGATGTTGATCTACAATAAATCCGGGAAAGTAATCGTGAGCGAAGTCGCATAGTGAGCGGAGTCGGGAAACGGGCGGAATCGGGAAACGGGCGAAACCGGGATGTTACTTTTCCTTCAAAAATTGAATACCTGAAACAGTGTTAGTATACAACCTGTGGCCCGGCAAAGGGTATTGCATTAATTGAAAAGGGATTAAAGCATTATCTTTAACCTTTAAAATTAACCCTATGAAATTATATGTTAGGAATATGGCCTGTCTTAGCTGCAAGGTAGTAGTAAAGGAAGCCCTGGAAGAACTTGAAATACAACCGGTTAAGGTTGAACTTGGAGAAGTGGAAACGAAAGAAGACCTGACTGAAAATGAAAAACAAAAGTTGAACAACATAATTAAAAAAGTAGGCCTGGAATTGCTTGAAAACAAGCAGGGTGCGATAATTGAGAAAATAAGAAAAGTTGTTGTTGATTATGTTTATCACACCGAAGAAAAAATAATCACGAATTTTTCAGATTACCTCAGCAAAAAACTCAACTATAACTATACTTACCTGGCAAATCTTTTTTCCGAAGTTGAAGCAACTACTATTGAACAATATGTTATTGCACTGAAAATTGAACGGATCAAAGAACTGATCATGTTTAAGGATATGACCCTTACAGAAATCTCCTATAAATTACATTACAGCAGTGTAGCACATTTATCGGCACAGTTTAAAAAAGTTACAGGCCTTTCACCATCCCATTTTAAACGGTTGAAAAATAACAGGAGAATTGCCATTCAGAATTTGTAATATTTTTATGGGGTAAACTTTTGTGGAAGATCATTGTTATCAAACAATATATCAGTTATCTTTTATTTATACTGTATAATTAAATTTGATCATTATGCAACGTAGATCATTCCTGCGCAACTCGGGCTTAACACTTGCCGCATTAGCCTTATTAAATAAAGAATCGCTGGCGGCATTTTTAAATGATCCTGCCTGGAAAATAAAAATGCTTACCGATGATATCGGGATCTTTACCGAAAAAGGCGGAACGATCGCTTTCTACCTTTCCAGGGAAGGTGCTGTTGTAGTAGACAGCCAGTTTCCCGATTCGGTGCAGCATTTAATTGATGAACTGAAAAAGAAAAGTGAAAAACCATTCAGGCTGCTGATCAATACACATCATCACGGTGATCATACCGGTGGTAATATAGTATTTAAAGACCTGGTTCCGCACGTACTGGCTCATGCAAACAGCAAAATAAACCAGCAGCAATCAGCTATAAAACAAAAAACAGAAGACAAACAATTATATCCTGATCAAACCTATACCGATACCTGGTGCGAAAAGATCGGCAAAGAAAAGATCTGCCTGCACCATTTTGGTGCAGGGCATACCAATGGTGACAGTTTCATTCATTTTACCAGGGCAAATATTGTGCATGTTGGTGACCTGGTCTTTAACCGCCGGCATCCGTATGTAGATAAATCAGCCGGTGCCGATATCGCCAGCTGGATCAAGGTCCTGGATAAAGCAGTAAAAACTTTCAGTAAAAAAACAACATTTATATGCGGGCATGCCGGCCAGGGTTTTGATGTGTTGTTAAAAGCAGATGACCTGAAAGCATTTGGCGAATACCTGGGCAATGTTTTAAAATTTACCGAAGCAGGAATAAAAGCGGGAAAGACCAAAGAAGAAATTCTAAAAGCTACAGAAATACCCGGCTCGCCGGAATGGAAAGGCAGTGGTATAGACAGGCCGCTGGGTGCAGCCTATACTGAACTTACAGTGAAATAGTATATGGTACCTACTCTGCAGTAACCGGGCTGATCACATTGCTTACTTCTTCGATCCGGTTGGCAGGAAAACCTCCCTGGCTGGCATGTTCCATTAATAATTCTTTATTAGGGGCGAGATACACACAGTAGATCTTATCTTCGGTTACAAAACTTTCTACCCATTGAATGGCAGGCCCCAGGTTACTGATCACACCGCAGGATTTTTGAGAAATGGCTTTTAGATCTGCTACAGAAAGTTTTCCGGCTCCTGGTATTTCCCTTTCAATGACATATTTTGGCATGGTTTGATTTTTAGAGATCGAAAATATAAAATGGAAACGGAAAATGAAAGGAATATTTTTATTTTACTGCAATTAATTTTTCAAGCACATAATACACAATAGGACAAAAATGGCTGTTTTTAAGCGTAAGGCTTTGCCTTTTTAACAATACATCTTCATCGGTATAGGGAAACCGGTGGCAGTCGGATGGCCGTTCTTCATAGATACTACAATAATTATCGGCTCCCAAAAAAGGGCATGGTTTGGTTTTTAAAACATAATCGCCTTCACTGTCAACAAATAAATAGGTGTTGATAAAATCACCTTCCTTCATCTTTAAATATTTGGCAATACGTTTTATGTCCGGCTTTTTAAACCGGGGTGAATAACTTTTACAGCAATTGGCACATTGAAGGCAGTCGATCTTTTCAAAGGCTTCTTCGTGGATCTCCGGCAACAATTTCAGCACTTTGCGTTTATCGGCACGATGCAGGTATTGTTTGTACAGCTTTTGGTGGTCTGCCGACTTTTTTTCCCAGTTATGCAATAGATCTTCTTCCATTTGTACAGGTATTTTTCTGATTATATTAAGTACTACCCAGCTCATTTCAGTACATAATTTTGATAAGGTAACTGCTAAAATGAGCGACGTAGTACTGTGTACCACATAGCTCATTCCTGGTACATAATATTGATAATGTAACCGTTAAAATGAGCGACGTAGTATCCCCTAATTTTCCACAGGCCAAAAGTAGTAAACTTATTAGCATTAAATCTTGTTGTGTTATCGTAAATTTGCGCCACCAAACTTTCAACTTAAAAAACGCATTCTGAAATTTCAAATGAAATTGTTCATTCTGGAATCGGAGTTTTGTCATGCTGAGGTACGAAGCATCTCAGTAAAACATAAAACCTAATATTAAGCAGGAGATGCTTCGTACCTCAGCATGACAGTGCAATGAGTCTTATAAATAGCAGTTTGCTTTAAATTAAGTTGATGAAAAAAGGTATGTAGTACAAGTGAGTCCCGATAACTATCGGGACAACAATATTGAAATTTGTACACCTGCCTGTTCAAAAATATAAAAACACCTACAGCGATATGAATCTTTTCGAACAACAACAGTACGAATTTACAGGCCGCCATATTGGCCCAAATGCAGCAGAAACCAATGAGATGCTGAAAATGATCGGCATTGATAACCTGGATGAACTGATCGACAAGACCATTCCTCCAGCCATTCGCCTAAAAAAACCGTTGAACCTCCCGGCCGCACAAACTGAATTTGAATACCTGGAAGAATTGAAAAAAATTGCTGCCCGGAATAAAATTTATAAATCCTATATCGGGCAGGGATACTATAATACCATTACGCCCAGTGTGATCTTACGCAATATTTTTGAAAACCCGGGGTGGTACACACAATACACGCCTTACCAGGCTGAGATCTCGCAGGGGCGGCTGGAGAGTTTACTCAACTACCAAACCATGGTTTGCGATCTGACCGGTCTGGAACTGGCCAATGCCAGCCTGCTGGATGAAGCTACAGCAGCTGCTGAAGCCATGGCCATGCTTTTCCATCACAAGAACAAGGGAGAAGAGATCACTGCTCCCAGGTTTTTTGTCGACAACCATATTTTTGCACAAACCAAAGAAGTACTGTTAACAAGGGCTGTGCCCATTGGCATTGAATTGATCAGCGGCGACTATAAAACAGCATCGCTGGATGAAAGTTATTTTGGCGCCATCATACAATATCCCAACAGCATCGGTTCGGTTGAAGACCACCGTGACTTTATCAATAAAGTACATGAGGTCAATGGTTTCGTAGTAATGGCAACCGACCTGATGGCACTCACTTTATTAACGCCACCGGGCGAGTTGGGTGCTGATGTAGCCATTGGATCTGCGCAGCGTTTCGGCGTTCCATTGGGTTATGGCGGCCCGCATGCCGCTTTCTTTGCAACCAGGGATGAATTTAAACGCGGCATCCCGGGCCGCATCATCGGCGTAAGTATAGACGCACAGAATAACCGTGCCCTGCGTATGGCTTTGCAAACAAGAGAGCAGCATATCAAACGGGAAAAAGCAACTTCCAATATTTGTACAGCACAGGCTTTGCTGGCCAATATGGCGGCCATGTATGCTGTTTACCACGGACCCGATGGACTGAAAAAAATTGCACAACGTATTCATGTGTTAACGGCAGCCATTACCAGGGGGCTGAAAAATACCGGTATAAAAGTGTTGACTGAAGTATTTTTTGATACTATTACTTTTGAAGTAGCTGATATCAATGCCTTTAAAAAAGCAGCTGATAAGAACAATGCTAATTTTCATTACAACAGCAATGGCACAATCAGTTTATCGATCGATGAAGTGTCTAGTAACGATATCGGTGAAACAGAAAAAAACCTGGTCGCTGTTATTAAAACGGCAACTTCAAAAAGTTTTTCTTTAATCTTTGATGAAGCAGATGCTTTGTTCGGAAACAGGACTTCTTCCTATTTAACACACCCTGTTTTTAACACACACCGCAGCGAAAGTCAAATGATGCGTTATATCAAATCGCTGGAGAATAAAGACCTGAGTTTAAATACGTCGATGATCAGTTTGGGAAGCTGCACCATGAAGCTGAATGCCGCTACCGAATTAATTCCTGTAAGCTGGCCTGCTTTCAGTTCTATTCATCCTTTTGCACCTGCATCGCAAACAAAGGGATATCAATACATGATCACAAAACTGGAAAGCTATTTAAGCAAGATAACCGGTTTTACTGCCTGTTCTTTACAGCCCAACAGTGGTGCCCAGGGTGAATATACAGGTTTACTTACCATCCGGGCCTATCATGCTCACCGCAAAGAAAGTCACAGGAATATTGTTTTAATTCCCATTTCGGCACATGGTACAAACCCGGCCAGTGCAATCATGGCAGGCATGAAAGTGGTGGTTGTAAAAAGCGATGACAAAGGTTATATAGATGTTGATGACCTGAAATTAAAAGCTTCAGCACATAAAAATGAGCTGGCTGCATTTATGGTTACATACCCAAGCACCTATGGTGTGTTTGAAGATGGCATTAAAAAGATCTGCAAGATCATTCATGATAACGGTGGCCTGGTTTATATGGATGGCGCCAATATGAATGCACAGGTTGGATTGACCAGCCCGGGTATGATCGGTGCTGATGTATGCCATTTGAATTTACACAAAACATTTGCCATACCGCATGGAGGCGGCGGCCCGGGTGTTGGGCCAATTTGTGTAAACAATAAACTAAAACCTTTTTTACCGGGGCATAATGCCCTGAGCGTAACCGAAGGGATACCAGTTAAAGGTTCAAGCGCAGCCGGGAACCGGATTCCTGCGGTAAGTGCAGCACCATACGGCAGTGCCAGTATACTTTTGATCAGTTATGCCTATATAAAAATGCTGGGAGAAAATGGTGTAAGAAAAGCAACTGAGTTTGCTATTTTGAATGCGAATTACATGAAAGCAAAACTGGAAAAGTTTTATACGATCTTATACACCGGTGCCAATGGATATTGTGCCCATGAATTTATCGTTGACCTGAGGCCATTTAAAATAACCGCCGGTATTGAAGCCGAAGATGTGGCCAAACGCCTGATGGATTATGGATTTCACGCACCAACCATGAGTTTCCCGGTACCCGGAACCATCATGATCGAACCTACTGAAAGTGAAGACAAAGCTGAACTGGACCGGTTCTGCGAAGCATTGATCAGCATTTACCACGAAATAAAAGCCATTGAAGATGGTAAAGCCGACAAGGTTGATAATGCCTTAAAAAATGCACCCCATACACAACAGGTCATATGTGCAGATGAATGGGATCATGTGTATAGCAGGCAGGATGCGGCATTCCCGCTGGCTTATGTAATGAAAAATAAATTCTGGCCTTCCATTGCACGTATCAACAATACCTATGGTGACAGGAACCTGGTTTGTACCTGCGAGCCCATGGAAAGTTATATGGAGGAACCTGTTTCGAACTAACCTTTTATAATACTGCTTAAGTCCATCCACCGGCAGGCGGATGGACTTTTTTATTTATTCTACGGCTAAAAAAATGTACTTTCCAATATGCAAAATCAATTCCTGCTTTACGGTGCCAATGGATATACCGGCAAACTCATTGCAAAACTTTCAGCAGAATACGGCCTGCGACCCATTCTTGCGGGACGTTCGGAAAATTTGATAAAGCCACTGGCCGATGAATTGCAACTGCCCTTCTGTATCATTGACCTGCAGGATACTGTTGCATTACAGGAAGCATTGTCAGCTGTAAAACTTGTACTACATGCTGCAGGACCTTATGTGTACACTGCAAAACAAATGATAGAAGCCTGTTTGAAAACCGGCACCCATTATATTGATATTAACGGCGACATTTCTGTTTTTGAAATGCTGAAAAAACAGGATGCTGCTGCAACAAAAAAAAATATAATGCTGATGCCCGGGGTTGGTTTTGATGTGGTACCAACAGATTGTATTGCCCTACGGTTAAAAAACAGGATGCCCGATGCAACTCATTTAAAACTGGCATTTGTTACCATCGGTGGCGGATTATCGCATGGCACTGCTACCACCATGGCCGGTAAACTGGGGGAAGGCGGTTCAGTAAGGGAAAACGGGAAGATCGTGAGCAAACCTTTGGGACAAAAAGGAACCTGGATTGAATTCGGTTCAAAAAAAATATTTACAATGACCATTCCCTGGGGAGATATTTCAACGGCATACACCACAACCGGGATACCCAATATTGAAGTTTATACCGGTATATCTGTAAAGGTTTACAGGATGCTGAAAATGCAATGGGCCTTTAACTGGTTGTTAAGGACCGGTTATATCCGCAACATCATCAAACAAAAAATAAAAGAAAGGCCTGCTGGTCCTTCTGATGAGCAAAGAAAAAAAAGCAGCAGCCTGGTCTGGGGCGAAGTTAGCAATGCTCCCGGAAAGACAATACAGGCGTGCTTAAGCTGCCTGGACGGATATACACTTACAGCACACAGCAGTCTGCTTATCTCCAAAAAAATACTTGAAGGAAATTTTAAACCGGGTTACCAAACCCCGGCTGGCTGCTACGGGGAAAACCTGGTCATGGAGATACCGGGTACAAAAATGATCAGCGGCACATGATTTTTTTATGGCAATCGGAATTTAAATGTGTAAATTAAAGGCTCAATCATAAAAAATAATTATCATGAAAAAGTTAATACCATTTGTATTGATCTTTTGCCTGTACGGCAGTTGGGTATTTGCACAGAATAATACCGGCGTTACCAAAAGCAGTTTGGTGATAAAACAAACTGATGCCAATACCAATAAGATCAGAAAAGAGGGACTTGAAAATTCCAATGTGATGAATTTTGCTTTTTACCTGACTGATGTAAGTGGCCCCAGGCTTACCAATTCTCCCGGTTATTTCAGGGCTGCCAATTGGGCAAAAAATGAATTGACCAAAATGGGATTGGTTAATGCAGCAATTGAACCCTGGGGTGATTTTGGAACCGGCTGGGAACAAACCCGCTGTTATGTAGCCATGACCGCACCCTATTATGCACCGATGATAGCTATTCCAAGAGCATGGACGGGCAGTACACCCGGTAATAATATCATCAGCAGTAATGTGATACTTATCAAAGCAAAGGATTCTGCTGAATTATACCAGCAATATTCCGGCAGGATCAAAGACATGATCGTGATGTTTTATTCCAATGATACCTTACACCCGTCATTTACAGCTGACGGAGAACGCTTTACCGATGCAGACCTGGAAAAGATGGCGAATTCAAAACCGGACACGGCACGCCGGCCCGCAGGAAGAAATATCAGTCCTGAACAAATGGCTGCAAGACGGCAGCAGCAGGCGCTTACCAGGCAGCTGAATGGTTTTTATAACAAAGAAAAACCTGCCCTGGTTTTAAGTATGAATGGCAGGGGAAATGACGGAACGGTGTTTGTACAAAACGGCGGTTCAGTTAATAAAGGCGCTGAAAATAATTACGCCTGGGTGATGTTATCCAGTGATGATTATTTAAGGGTACAGCGGCTTGTGAATGCCGGGGAAAAAGTGAAGCTGGAAGCAGATGTAAAAACGAAATTTTATGAAAAAGACATCAGGGGATATAATGTGGTTGCAGAGATCCCCGGCAGCGACCCGGTATTAAAAGATGAGATCGTGATGCTGGGTGGCCACCTCGACAGCTGGCAGGGCGCAACCGGTGCAACAGACAATGCAGCCGGATGTGCGGTAATGATGGAAGTGGTACGCATTATAAAAGCTACCGGTCTTACACCCAAAAGAACGATCCGCATTGCATTGTGGGGAGGAGAAGAACAGGGATTGCATGGTTCACGCAATTACGTTAAAAACCATTTTGCCGATCCGGCAGATATGATCCTGAAACCGGATCATGCAAAGGTTTCGGCTTATTATAATATGGATAACGGTACCGGGCGGGTGCGGGGAATTTACTTACAGGGAAATGAAAAAGCGGGGCCCATCTTTTCAAAATGGCTGGAACCTTTTTATGACCTGGATGCCAAAACAGTAACGATCGATAATACTGGGGGTACTGATCACCTCGCATATGATGCAGTTGGTATACCGGGTTTCCAGTTCATACAGGATGTGATTGAATATGATACCCGTACACACCATACCAATATGGATACCTATGACCACCTGGTACCTGAAGACCTGAAACAGGCAGCCACCATCATCGCATCATTTGTATATAATACGGCACAGCTTGAAGAAAAAATACCGAGAAAGGTATTACCCAAACCAAGGCCTGCAAATGCCCGGTAAATTATACTGTTCAAAAAAAAGAACTATAAAAAAAGACACAGTTGCCTGTGTCTTTTTTTATAGTGTATGATTTCAGTTATACAATGATCTATTTAAACAACAGCTTCCTTTTTTTCCTTGGCTACGGTAATTCTTGTAAATTCAGAACCACTGAAGATCTTGGCCAGCTTATTGTCATTTGTTTTTTTCCATTCCGGGATATGCGTTTCAGAAACGATCCGCCAGAAATTCTTCGCCTTCAGGTCCTCATAATCCGGGGAGTTCACAAATATTCCAACTATAGTATTTCGTTTTTTAAATTCAATTTTCACAGGGGTCTTTGCAAGGTGCGCCGGCTCTAAGAACTTTGTAATCATTTCGTTTACCATATGCTTATTTTATGCAAATGTAGGCTAATTAAGGCTCTTATCCGAATTTATTTATTTACAGCTGTGTTTGCTGATGAAAAAAAATAATTTTGCAGCAGTGTATCTTATTTATTTATACCCGGTAAGAAACGGCATTGATATTCATTCCGGCTCCTACCGATGCAAATAAGATCACATCGCCTGCCTGTAACTGGTGTTCGGGCATGATACCCTTTTGAACCATATCAAAAAGCGTTGGTATGGTAGCTACAGAGCTGTTCCCGAGGTTATGGATACTCATGGGCATAATATTTTCCGGCACTGTATCAATACCATAAAGCTTATACAATTCCTTAATGATACCTTCATCCATTTTCTCATTGGCCTGGTGAATGAATATTTTTTTCAGTTCATTGATCGCTATACCGCTTTTATCCAAACACAATTTCATCGCTTCCGGTACATGCTTCATAGCATATTCATATACTTTCCTGCCTTTCATTTTGATGTACCTGATCCGGGGATCCGAATCCGGGTAATAGGATTTTCCCATATTTAAATAACCCACTTCATCCTGGCAATGTGATTGAACACAGTGCCCCAATATTCCCGAACGGGTTGCTGCAACATCTTTTGCCTCCAGGATACAGGCTCCGGCACCATCAGAAAAGATCATACTGTCACGGTCATATATATCCAGTACACGTGATAAGGTTTCTGTACCGATCACCAGGCATTTTTTGGCGATCCCTGATTTAAAAAAGGCATCAGCCTGTATAACACCCTGGACCCAACCGGGGCACCCGAATAAAATATCGTAAGGAATGCAGGAGGGGTTCTTGATTTTCAATGCATGTTTGATCCTGGATGCCAGCGCAGGCATAGCATCCGTTTGAATGGTATGCTTGGTAACATTTCCAAAATTATGTGCACAAATGATCTGGTCAATTGTTTCGGGATCACAGCCGGCATCATCAATGGCTCTTTGTGCTGCAATGGCAGCCATATCAGAAGATTCCATATTGTTGGGTGCATAGCGCCTTTCTTCAATCCCCGTAATTTTTTTGAATTTTTCAACAATGATATGAGGCTCAATTTCCAGGGCAGTATTATCTTCTGCATAAAAATTATGGCCGGTGAAATCGCGGTTCGTTTTTACAAAATCCGGTATATAACTTCCGGAACCAGTTATTACGGTAGTACTTAAATACTGCATAAAAAAAATTAAGGCTTTTAAAATGGGCAGGCAACCATCAAATATAAAGTTACCTAATATTCAAAACGTAAACAATAATTTTATTTAAAGCAAGTGAATTTTTATCATCAAATTCAATGATCACTTAGCGATTAAAAACCCGGTAATGCTTTTTAATTCACAGACCTTATTTCCAATATTGAATCTTATAAAAAACCACAGGTTACAGGTTTATTGCATTTTTAAAATGAATACAATTTTACCCGCGCTGTTAATCTGCTTTGCTTTTGGATCTAATTTAATGCATCATCTATTGTTCCTGTTATTTTAAACAAAGAATCAAAACATATTCTGTTAACCCCGTGAAATTACCTGTTCCAGGTACTTAAACAAGTCAAACATATTCCATGCAATCAGCAGCTATTTCCGTATATCTACTTTAATATATACTTGTTATTTAATATAGAAGTGCCTGTAAATAAATAGCCCATTCGAAGAATAATTAAAAAATCGCCTCAATTAACATTAAACCACTATATTTGCACATTATTAATACAATACAAATTTAAAAATGGACACTAAACAACAAGGCACCGTTAAGTTTTTCAATTCTGAAAAAGGATTCGGTTTTATCAAGCACAATGACTCTAACAAAGAAACTTTCGTTCACGTAAGTGGATTAATCAGCGATATTAAAGAAGGCGACAGCGTTGAGTTCGATTTGCAGGAAGGCAAAAAAGGAATGAACGCGGTTAATGTACAGGTTGTTGGATAAAATCTGAACATCAAAAGTTTACAGGGCTATTCATTTATGGATAGCCCTTATTTTTTGCAGGTACTGCTGAAAAACATAAAGTTTTTACAAAAAACTGAACAAAACATTATTACAACCTGTTTATTGATAATTTTACAGCAAATTAAAATACATCAATGAAACCTGTTTATTTCATCATTACCTGCCTGCTCCTGACAGGCATTTCTTTTGCACAACCGATGTCAAACATTGGTTCGGCAGGCGGCAAAATAAAACTTGCCAATGACCAGGCCATTGTTATTGAAAGCTCAACTGATATTGAAGCCAGTTTTTCCATGGGGATGGAAATGGTCAGTAAATCAATTGTACAGAATTCGCTGTTGGTAAAAAACAGTACGGATAAGCAGTATACGATCAGCAATACTTTTACAAAGATCAAGGCAAATCTTACGATGATGGGACAGCCATACAGTTATGATTCAGAAAATAAAGAATCGAATAACGGGGATATGGCGAAAATATTTGACAATTCGCTGAATAATCCTGTTGATATCATCGTTGACAATATGACCGGCAAAGCCATCTCAGAAAAAAAACCGGTTAAGAAAAAAGATACAGATGCATCTAACCCTGCCACAGACCTGATGAAAATGTTTTCAGACAATTCAGATGAAGGAATTGTTTCAGGCGCTTTTGAAGTAATACCTCCCGGCAGGAACATTGGCGACAGCTGGTCTGATACAACAGGCGCGAAAGACATGAAAATGATCCGTAAATATACATTGAGCTCCATATCAGGAAATGAATCAACAATACTCCTTGATGCAGTTTCCAATGCTGTTAACAAACTTGATTTCCAGGGCATGGAATTTGAGATCAAGAGTGTAACAAAAACAAAAGGAGAGATCGTTACTGATATAAATACAGGGCTCGTTAAAAAAAGATCTTCTATTTCGGATATTACCGGTACTGTGCAAATGATGGGGCAGGATATGCCGATCAGTGCCAAAGTAACATCTGCGGGCACCTACAAATGATCAGGCCTGTTTTTTTGTCAACAGTTTATTGTATCCGAATGCCGTCACCAGGCATATACCCCCAATGATCCACCACAAATTATTAAACCCGGCTGCATAGGCGATCTGTGTTCCGCTTGCACTACCAATTACCTGGGCAGCACTCCATGCCATGGTATAATAACCGGCATATTGGCCGCGGTTGCCTTCTGTACTGCGGGAAATATAATACGAATTCATAAACGGCATGGAAACCATTTCTGCAATGGTGATCAATAACATGGAAACGGTGGCTATTATAAAACCATTGATAAATGAAATATTCAGGATAAAAAATGAGATCGCCATTATAACGGTCCCATAGGCCATTAACCGCAGGTAAGGCCAAGTACCTTCCAGTTTAAAAACGATCACCATTTCAAATAGTGCAATGATGATCCCGCTCATGGCCATTAAAATGCCTATCCAAAATTCGTTGATGTGCAGGCTTTCCTTAAAATATAAAGGCACGGTGGTAAACAATTGAAAAAAACAAATGGAAAATAAGATCTGCAGGCCAATAAAATACATAAATGTTTTATCTGCCCATGCCGGTTTTGCTTTTAGGGTTGCTTTTGCAGTAATGTTCTTTTGCTGTGCCAGGCTTACTTTTGGCAAAAGCCACAACAATAAAAATGAAGCTGTTATGTTTGTAAATCCATCAACCCAAAATAATAAATGGTAATTGACAGAAGCCAGTAAACCACCCAATGCACCGCCTACACCCCAGCCCAGGTTAATGGCAAGCCGTACAATGGAAAAAGCCTGGGTGCGGTTTTCTGCGGTACTGTAATGTGCGATGGCAGTTGCATTGGCAGGCCGGAAAGATTCATTGACCATACTCAGAAAAAATGTACAGATACAAATGGAAAGGTAGGTATTCATGAGTCCAAGGGTAATGAACAATATACCCCCGCAGAATAATGCAAAAAACTGGGTGTAATAAAAACCAAAACGGTCAGTGATCTTTCCGCCCAAAAAAGCCCCCACCAGTGATCCGATCCCATATACAGCCACAACGATACCCGCCTGCCCTGTTGTGTAGCCAATATGCTTACAATACAGTGTCATAAAAGGCAGCACCATGGTACCGCTTCGGTTTATAAGCATTACAACCGCAAGCAGCCACATGCGCCGGTTAATACCGGCATAGGCATTCCTGTATAAATTAATGGTTGAACTTAACATAAAAAAGTGATGCAAAGATATTTATATACATCACATCACTTCATGTACGCTAAATAAAGTTGAAGATTTATTTATTAAAATTCACTGTTTTGGGAATGAGATCAAACCCGGTTTTAAACAGTTCAGGAGGTTTGGTTAATTTTCTCAGTTTTGTATCCATCCATGCACCGTCGATGTTGATGATTGCGGCAAGCGTATTTCCATTGATCAGTATTTCATGTGCCATGCTCCAGCGGCTGGCATCTGCATTGCACCTGCTCAATTTTAAAGAAACTTCCGGTTCATCCCCGAATTTTATTTCTTTTTTGAAAATACATTCTTCCCTGAAGATGATGGGGCCGATATTATTTTCCATCATAACAGCTGTTGTCATGCCATGTGTAGTTAAAAACTGCATACGGCAATAAGCGCCAAAATCGTAATACTTTGAATGCAGTACATGAAAATTGGGATCAAGATCTGCCCACCTGATCTCCAGTTTAACTGAATATGATTCCATCATCCCGCATTTTAATTTACCTGTAAAATAAAACATCCCCGGTGAACCAGGGATGTAATTTATTTATTTGTACATGATATCGTAATATTCTTTTGCCATCCGGTTACTGTCGAACTGCCATCGTACATCCCGCATGCCGTTTTTGGTTATTTCACGCCATACTTCCGGGTTATCATAATACAAAGGCAATACCTGGTTTTCCAGGATATCATAGAGTTTATCGAGGTCATACTCATCCTGTTCATGTACGCTGATGTTTTCATAATCAATTGGCGGAACAACAAAACCATTGTTACCGTGATTTATGAATTCGCAGATCCATCCGTCATGCGTACTGCAGTTTACGGCGCCATTCATGGCTGCCGTCATACCACTGGTGCCACTGGCTTCCCGGGGAACCCTTGGATTATTCAACCACAGGTCTGATGCCTGTTTTAACCGTTTGCTCAGGTTCAGTTCGTATCCGATACAAACGGCAATGTTATCATATTTTTTACTCAGGTGAACCAGCATATTAAAATCGGAGATCGCCGGGTAATCAACCGGGTAAGGCTTTCCGGCCCAGATGATCTGCACCGGGTATTTGGGGTTATTCATTAAAGCTTCAAACCTTTCTTCATCCCTGGTGATCAGTTCTGCCCTTTTATAACCTGCAAAACGGCGTGCCCATACAATGGTAAATACATCCGGGTTAAACAATTTACCGGTTTGATCAGCCACTACATCAAACGCACGTTTCTTTAAATACCTTTTGCGGTCAATGAATCCATCTTCATTATGCGCATCCATAAAACGGTATAACTGTTTATCGGCCCAGTAATGCCAGTTCTGTGCATTGGTGATGGCTTTAATTTCGCAAATGCCTTCATATTTTTTCCAAAGTTTGCGGCTTACTTCGCCATGCAGCTGGCTTACGCCGTTCGCCAGTTTAGCAAAGCGCAATGCAGCCAGTGAGTGATTAAACAGGTCACCTTCCATGCCTGTGATCTCTCTTACATCCTCCAGTTCCATGCCGCAGAAATAACTCATTTTTTCACATAGAAAAATATCATGCTTTTCGTTTCCGGCTTCTTCGGGGGTATGTGTTGTAAAAACCAGGCGTTTTCTTACATCTTCAATATTGCCGAATTTTTTATACAGGTAAAAAGCGGCGCTTACTGCATGTGCTTCATTTAAATGATAAAATTCAGGATCAAAGTTTAAAACATCCATCAGTTTAGCTCCGCCAACGCCCAATAAAATAAATTGGGCAACTTTGGTAGCCACATTGGCATCATATAAGCGGTGGGTTATGGTTTGTGAAACATAATCATTTTCGGGCAGGTCGGTACTCAGTAAAAACATCGGGGCCGATTTAAACGTCTCGGGATTGAGGTACCATACTTTCACCCAAACCGGGTGTTCATGGATATCGATCTTAAAAGTGATGCCGGTGTCTTCCAGGAAATTATAGATCTTTTCGTTCCATTGTACCTGCAGGGTCTGGTCCTGGTTCCTGGCCTGGTCGTAATAACCGTATTTCCATAAAATGCCGATCCCTACAAGGTTTTGCCGGAGTTCATAGGCGCTACGCATATGCGAACCACTTAAAAAACCAAGGCCGCCACTATAGATCTTCAATGGCTGGCTTACAGCAAATTCCATGGAGAAATAAGCTACCCGGCTGCTGTATTGTTCATCTATCTCATAGGGAACTTTAAAAGAAGTAAAATTCATAATGGGTTAAGTTGATTTAAGTCGCAATATTACTGGAAATTTCAGAGAAATGGATATGTAAATAATACACATTATTCAGGATCCACGATAGCGGATACTTCAATCTCTATTAACAGATCATTATTTATCAGTTTGGAAACTTCAACCATAGTAGCCACAGGCCTGATGTTTTTAAAAAATTCAGCATGTGCTTTCCCGGCTTCTTCCCATTTTGAGATATCAGTGATGAACATCCTGGTACGAACCACATCCTTCATGCCGGCCCCTGCCTCTTGCAGGGTTTTTTCAATTTTTTGAAAGATAAAAACGGTTTGCGCATACACATCCCCCAGTCCAACCGGTACATCACCATCCATGGCAGTGGTACCGGCCACTTCGATAATATTGCCAACCCGCACTCCACGGGAATAACCCACCTGTTCTTCCCAGGGCGAACCAGAACTGATTTTCTTACGCATATCAATATATTGACACTCAATTTACTGATTGTTGAATGATTTAAAGCCCAACAAATATTTTGGAAAAAGGAATAATATTTTTAGTTTTGTCTAAATTTTATTTTCAACAGGTATGCCTTTTACAACCAGCGAAGAAAATTATATCAAAAGCATTTATCACCTGCAGCAGGCCTCCGGCATGGTGAACACAAATACACTGGCTGCTGAAATGCAGACCAGGGCTGCATCTGTAACAGACATGCTGAAAAAATTAAAAGCAAAGAAATTGCTGCAGTACGAGCGTTACAGGGGATTCCGGTTAAGTGAAGCCGGGAAAAAAGCTGCGCTGGATGTTGTGCGTAAACACCGGCTTTGGGAATATTTTTTAGCAGAACATTTAAAATTCGACTGGGACAAGGTACACCCCATTGCAGAAGAACTGGAACATATCAGCAGTGATGAACTGGTTCAAAGGCTTGATAATTTTTTGGGCAACCCGTCATTTGACCCGCATGGCGACCCAATCCCCGACAGGAATGGAAAGATCCCGGTCATTAACCAGTTAAGCCTTACTGACATTCCATTAAAAAAACCGGTACGGGTAAGTTCTGTCAGCAACCAGTCAGCACAAATGCTGGAGATGCTGAAACATTATCATATAGCACTGGGAACCCAAATAATGGTTCTCAATCATTTTGCATTTGACGGTTCGCTGGAAATAAAAGTTTTAAAACACAGCCCCTGTATCATCAGTGAACCCGTTGCTAAAAATATATTTGTACATTATGTTCAGTAAAAAAAACGATGACGCTTCATTAAGCGAGGTACACGAATCGGTAGATACCACGGGTGCAAAAAAAGGATGGAGAAGGATCTTTTCTTTTTTAGGACCGGCCTACCTGGTGAGTGTTGGGTATATGGACCCGGGCAACTGGGCCACTGACCTTGCAGGAGGAAGTAAGTTTGGCTATACGCTTATCTGGGTTTTATTGATGAGCAACCTGATGGCTATGTTGCTGCAGGGACTTTCGGCAAGATTGGGAATTGTAAGGGGAAGAGACCTTGCACAGGCTAACCGGGAGACCTATCCCAAACCTGTGAATTTTATTTTGTACATCCTGGCAGAAATTGCCATTGCCGCTACCGACCTGGCAGAAGTACTGGGCATGGCGATCGGGATCCAATTGCTAACCGGTTTGCCGTTGGTTTGGGGTGTATCCATCACCGTGCTGGATACTTTTTTATTGCTGTACCTGCAACGCCTGGGTATCCGGAAAATGGAGGCCTTTATTATTTCTCTTGTTGGCATTATAGGTATTTCATTTTTAATTGAAATTATTTTAGCCAAACCGGATATGGCCGAATTAGCAACCGGCTTTATTCCTACGGCTATGAGCGACGAGGCATTGTATATTGCCATTGGCATAATCGGGGCTACCGTAATGCCGCATAATTTATACCTGCATTCGGCACTGGTACAAACCCGCAAAATTGACCGTACCGATGCCGGTATCAGGCAGGCCATTAAATTTAACCGGATAGACACAACCATTGCCCTGAACCTTGCTTTTTTAGTAAATGCTGCTATCCTTGTTGTGGCTGCATCTGTTTTTTTTAAAACCGGTAATTCAGATGTAGCTGAGATCAAAGAAGCTCACCGGCTGTTGCCTTCATTCCTTGGTAACCTGGCTCCCATCCTGTTTGCAGTTGCATTGATCGCAGCCGGGCAAAGCAGTACCATTACCGGTACCCTGGCTGGCCAGATCATCATGGAAGGATACCTGAGCCTGCGCATCAACCCATTATTAAGAAGGCTGATCACCAGGCTGGTAGCCATTATTCCTGCACTGATCGTAATTATTATTTACGGCGAAGAAAATGTAGATGCATTACTTATTTTAAGCCAGGTTATTTTAAGTTTACAGCTTGGCTTTGCCATTATTCCGCTCATTCATTTTGTTAGCGATAAAAAAACAATGGGTAAATTTGCCATCAACACGCTACAGAAGATCGCAGCATGGCTTATTGCTTCCGTGCTGGTATTTTTAAATTTAAAAATGCTTGTTAATGAAATGGGAGATGTATTTACCAACGGTGTTTTGTGGCAACAGGTATTATTAAGCGCTGCAGGATTGGTATGCCTTGCCCTGCTGGTCTATATTATTTTTAACCCGGTAAAACCTAAAATAAAGAAAACGGCCTCAATTCAGATACATCCCGAAATACATACATTAAAAAAACTGGACATCCCGAGTTTTAATAAAATTGCCATTGCACTTGACTTTAGCGAACATGATGAGAAATTACTGGCTTATGCCATCGGGCAGGGAAAAGCCAATACCCATTACCTCCTGATACATATTGTAGAAAGTGCATCGGCAAAATTATTCGGGCATGAGAGTGATGATTATGAATCGAGGATCGATAAAGAACGGATGGATTCGTATGTAGCCACTTTACAGGAACGCGGTTTTACTGCAGAAGGTTTCCTGGGCTATAGGAACAGGTCAAAGGAAATTGTACGGATCGCCAAAAACGTACAAGCCGACATGCTGGTGATGGGTGCTCACGGCCATACCGGGCTAAAAGATTTTATTTATGGAGAAACGGTTAACACCGTAAGGCATGAATTAAAGATACCGGTACTGATCGTTAATCTGTGACCAGTTCAGCCAGTTGACGGTCTATTTTCCTGTTCCAGGTATACTGCATGTGGTTAATTCGTCCGTTGGATGTCTCGCCGTCATAATCATCCTGCATTTTACTGAGTGCATTAAAACATTCATCATGAATTTTTTCAACCAGGTAATTATAATTGCCGGCGTTCCATGGAGCCTCTTTTAATTTCTGCATGAACATCCATGCATTGATATAGGTAATGTCAAAATGATGCTGCTCATGCTTCAATGCATAATCGGAGTCCATACCCTTTTTTACCCATGAATTATTTTTAGTGAAATAACAGAAAACAGTGATGATCACGTTTGTCTTTTTGTTCCTGGAATTCATGGTCATCCTGTACCCGAATCCTGACTCGGTAATGGCCGCTGCAGGACTGGCAGCCACCGGCCTGCCTTTAAAATCTCTCCAGGCAAGCTTTTTACCCGGCACATAATAAATGGTATCGCCATTATTGCCGGGTTTTATATTATGCCATTGAATGGTAACGGTGAACTGTGCAGAGGCAACACTGCTTACAAACAAACCAA
>Ga0138256_10001431_pt1 | contig 25734 bp, 23 predicted proteins | sample KNB2016incub_MG_FD_105486 | JGI IMG/M metagenome (GOLD analysis project Ga0138256, IMG submission 105486) | Active sludge microbial communities from wastewater in Klosterneuburg, Austria - KNB2014incub_MG | ecosystem: Engineered > WWTP > Activated sludge > Unclassified | place: Austria...
GGCTTTCCGATCCGCCATGGATACGGTCTGTCTGAAACGACCTGCTATTCCTGTTTCCTCCCGAACGACCTCACACGGGCAGAACATCGTCACTGGCTCACAGATTTTGATTTCCCCTCGATCGGAACGGCCCTGCGTCACAACGAGATGGCCATTCTCGACGAGTCCGGGAAGGCAGTTGCTGAGCAGGCACGCGGGGAGATCTGCATCCGCGGGCGCACAGTCTGCGCCGGCTATTTCAAACGGGACGACGCGAACGAAGCCGCCTTCCAATGGGGTTGGTTCCGTTCAGGCGACGAAGGCTTTTACATCGCCGACGACCGGGGACGCCCCTTCTTGTTCATTTCAGGCCGGTTGAAAGAACTCATCGTTCGCGGCGGCGTCAATATTTCCCCGTTGGAAATCGACGACGTGTTGAAGGGACACCCGGCCGTGCAGTTCGCCATGGCCCTCCCCTTTGAAAATCGCTACTACGGCGAAGAGATCGCCGCCTATATCGTGCCGAAAGACCCGGAGTCACCGCCGACGGAGGCCGACATCCTCTCCCATTGCCGCGGACGGTTGCCGTTTGCCAAACAGCCGAAAGTGCTGATGATGGGTACGGAGGTGCCTTACACCTCCACCGGGAAGCCCAAGCGCTTGGAATTGAAATCCCGGTTGGCGGGCACCCTGGCCCAATATCGTGACAGACAATTCAAAGATCCTGGTTGACCGGATCGGGTGAGGTACCAGATGAGCACCCTCTTTACAGGTTTCGAACGGATCGAAGAAGCCCGCGAGCGCTTCACCGGAAAGAGTTTCCTGGCCGGTCTCTATGACGGCCGGCCGGACTTCGACCTCTTACTGACACCTCCCGAACCGCCGGAAGAGAAAGCCGCCGGCGAGGCCTTCTGCAAACAGGTCGAACACTTTCTGATCCACGAGGTGGACCCGCAGGAAATCGAACGCGAGGCAAAAATTCCCGAACGCGTCATCCAGGGGCTGTTCAAGCTCGGGGCCTTCGGTATGAAGATTCCCAAAGAATATGGCGGACTCGGCTTGTCCTATACGAACTACGCGCGGGTCCTGACCCTGATCGCCGGGTGGAGTAACATTCTGGCTCTGACGGTGGCAGTGCCGCAGTCCATCGGTATCGCCATGCCGATCCTCCTCTTCGGGAACGCGGACCAAAAGAGAAAATATCTCCCGCTCGTCGCGAAGGAGGCCATTTCAGCCTTTGCCCTCACCGAACCGATGACCGGCTCGGATGCGGCCAATGTGCGAACCGAGGCGGTGCTGGATTCCTCCGGCACCCATTTCCTGGTGAACGGCGAAAAGCTCTGGTGTACGAATGGGCCGATTGCCCGGTACCTCACGCTCGTCGCTCGCGTGCCGGCTCTTCGGGTGGAGTGTGAGGGAAAGGTCGAATGGATTCCGGCGCCGCAGGGGCAGCGGGCGGACGATCACGTCCACACAGCCTTTATTTTGGACATGGCGACACCAGGCGTGCTGGTGCGCCAACGCTGTCAGTTTGAAGGCTGTCGCGGGATTGAAAACGCCCATATCGCCTTGAAGAATGTGCAGGTGCCGATCGAACAAGTGATCGGCGACATCGGCAAGGGACTGAAGTATGCCTTGACGATTCTAAACGTGGGGCGGGGCATCAGCATTCCCGCCATCTGCCTGGGCATGGCCAAACAGGCCTGGCAGCCGACTCTGGATCGGGCCAATAGCAGGGTCACGTTTCAGAAGCCGTTGGCAGAGCGGCAAACGCAGCAGATCCGGATCGGGGACATGGCCGGCCACCTGTTCGCCATGGAGGCGCTGGCACTGCTCGTCTGGCGGCTGGCCGATCAACACCGCTACGACATTCGCATCGAAGCCGCGGTCGCCAAGATCTTCTGCTCGGAACACACGATCCGGTTCATCCGCGACGCGCAGACGATTTTCGGAGGGATGGGGTACGAAACCGCCGACTCCAAGCAGGCCCGTGGGGAAGCCGCCTTCGGCATCGAACAACTCGTGCGCGATGCGGAGATGTATCGAATCGGCGAAGGCGCCACCGATATCTTGCGCCCCTTTGTGGTCCGTGAAGGCTTGAGCCCTCATCTGGATCGCGCCAAACCGCTATACTCCGGAGACCTTTCCATCCTCGACCAGCTCAAGGAGGTCGTGAAGCTGGCGGGATTTTATGTCCCCTGGTACCTGCGACAATGGATGAGATGCACGGTACCGACAGGTCCGGCCTTTGCGCATCCTCAGGTCGGGCCTGTCGTCAGATATGTCGAACGAACCAGCCGGCGACTGGCGCGAGAAATTTTTTATGCGATGGTGCGCTTCCAGGCTTCGTTTCAAGACGAGCAGCGGGTACAGAACCGGATCGAATCCGTCGGCGAAGACCTGTTGGCCCTGGTGGCCGCGGCACTCTATGCCGAGCAGCAGACCAGATTGGAGGGGCGAACGACGGTATGGGAGTTGGCAGATGCCTTTTATGGCATTGCACGGCAGCGGGTGACTCAACGGCTCAGCGAAATTCGCCGCCACCGCGACGGGCTCACGGCGACGACAGGCCTACAGGCGTTGAAGGGCTATTATCCTGGCCTGTCGGAAGGCATCGTGCATCGACGATTGGATGATTACCGGCACAAGCAGGACGTATCGAAAACCATGCCGACGGCTCTCGACCATCTGCCGGTACATATGGCGGGCACGCGTGTACTGAAAAGCATCGAAGCTGATTCAGACGTCTGATCTACGATCGCTCAGTTCATGAGCTCTTCTCAAGCCCTAAGCCGGCGATCACCTCGACCTTCAACGGAGAGTTGGTTTCGCCCATCACCAGGGTGCGCATGGGGAACGGAATTTCGATATGTTGGGCATCGAATGCCTTCTTGAGACGGCGACGGTATTCACGCCCGATTTTCCATTGCTCAGCGGGTTTCGTTTTGATTCGCGCGCGAATCGTCACGGCGCTATCGGCAAAATTTTCGACCCCCACGATTTCAATCGATTCGATGATCAGCGAACCGAGTTCCTGGTCCTGGCGCAACCCTTCGCCCACCGTCCGCATGACCTGCACCACTCGATCCGTATCCTCACGATAGGCCACGCCCATATCCAGGACAAACGCGGACCAGTCTTTGGTCATATTGGACAAGGTGGTGATCCCGCCATTAGGGAAAATGTGCACCACCCCGGCGAAATCGCGTAACGAGATTGTCCTGAACGTAATGGTCTCAACCGCCCCGCTCGTCCCGTTGATCACGGCGACGTCTCCCAGCCGGATTTGATCTTCCAGAATGATGAAGAATCCGCTGATCAGATCGCGCACCAGATTTTGCGCGCCGAAGCCGACGGCCAACCCGATGATTCCCGCCCCAGCCAGGATCGGCGCCACGTCCAGTCCGACGACCTGCAGCGATTCGATGATGACGATCGCCCAAATCGCCGTGAGCGCGATGGTCCTGAGTATGCCGGTCAAGGTTGCGGCGCGCTTGTGAGCCGTACCCGACTGCCGATCCGCCGCATCACTTGCGGCCACCATCACCCGCTCCAGTTGCAAGAGCCCCACACGTGAGAACCGGATAGCCACATAGCCGATCACACAGACCAACCCCACGCGCAACAGAGCCAAACCCACGGTCGTGGCCATGCTGATCAGCCAGGGCCAGGTGGTCTCGAACGAGATTCCTGTCATGATGCCTGCTCTCCTTTCACCTTGTCGGTCACACGCTCCAACAGAAGACGGCTTGCCGGCTGCGATGCCTCCCGTTCGCTGCTCTCCAATCGGCGGATGCGCTCGGCTTGAGCATGCACGGTCTCGGCCAGGCGATTGATCTCACGGGCCCGCCGCAACTGCGCGCCCAGCGAGACAATCGCCACGAGACAGGCTCCGAGCGCCGCAGACCCTAGGATCACCGGGACGAGAGTGGTTTCATGGCTCCAGAGCAGAAGTCGGATACTGACGGCCTCCATATTCTGAAGCGCAAATAACGCCAACACGAACAGGCCCACGACTGCGATGCCTTTAGTCAGCATACCCTTCCTCCCGGCCGCAAGGTTTCGATCACCTCCCCGCGTCCGCCCTGATGCTCCGCAACCAGGCCCTGATGCCGGCCTCCGCCGACTGTAACGCCGGACTCTGGGCGAAGGCCAAGCCGGTGATGAACAGCGACATCGTGAACCCAATCCCTGCCAGACATCCGAAAGACCAGAGGTGGAGCCAGGACACGCGGGAAAGCAATGTGGCGAGTTCTCCTCGGCTGACGGTTAAAGGGTTCGCCCCGCCTTCTTGAAGGTTCGCGCCAGATTCACCCCGCTCGAAATCACCCCGATATGGCTGAATGCTTGAGGATAGTTGCCAAGAAAGGCGCCGGTTGGGGGGTCGATTTCTTCCGGCAGGAGTCCGAGCGGGCCCGCTCTCGCACAGAGAGAAGCATACAACTCCATGGCCTCATCCAGCCGACCCTGCTCTGCCAGGTTATCCACGAGCCAGAAGCTGCATAGAAGAAATGCGCCCTCATGACCGGCGATCCCATCAGGCGATTCTTCCGGCAGGTAGCGATACAACAGCCCCTGCCCTGCTCCCAGTCGCTCAACGATCGCACGGCTCGTGGCCACCATCTTCGGATGACTCGCCGACAAGACTCGTCGAAGCGGCAGCGTCAGAAGACTTGCGTCTAGCCCCCCACCGCCCAGATGTTCCGTCAACGACTGCATCTTCGGATCCCAGGCTTCCTCCAGGATCGCGTTCTGGATCTCCCTTGCGATCCGTCTCCAGGTCTCGGCTGGTCCGGGTAATTTGAACCGCTCGACCATCCTGGCCGCACGGTCCAACGCCACCTGGCACATTGCGGCCGAATAGGTGAAGGGCCGTCCGCTGGTGCGGACTTCCCAGATGCCGTGATCCGGTTTGTGCCATGCCCCTGCCGCGGCGTCGACCAGCTTCAGGAGTCGACTCCATACTCGTTCAGATGTCCTGCCGTGATGCGCCGCCCATTGATAGGCACAGTCCAGGATCTCGCCGTAGACATCGTGCTGATGTTGCTCCGCCGCCGCATTGCCCCAGCGCACAGGTTTCGAACGACGGTAGCCTTCCAAGCCGGTGTCAAGTCGCTCCTCCGGAGGCATCCGTCCGTCGAGGTCATACATGACACGAGGTTCTCCATCACGCTCCACAGCATCCAATACCCAGGCAAGAAAGCCGGCGGCCTCGTGCGAGAGCCCGATGCGATGCAGGGCATAGACGGAAAACGCCGCATCCCGCACCCAAGCATAACGGTAATCCCAGTTGCGCTCCCCACCGATGAGCTCCGGGAGCGACGAGGTCGGCGCCGCGACGATCGCGCCGTTCTCAAAGTGATCCAGTAGTTTGATGGTAATGGCGGAACGACGAACCAACGCTTCCTGGGGGCCGTGGTAGTCCAGACACTGCAGCCACCGCCGCCAGGCGGCCACCGTATCCCTGCGAAGCGCGGCCTCATCGAAGCCTGGAGCATGCGCAGAACCTTGCCTCCAACAGAGGAGCAGGTGGACCGATTGCCCGGCCTTGATCGTCAGCGACGTGCGCAACCCGGTCAACGGGGACGTGGAATAGAGGTGAAGGTTCAGATCAGGCTGTGCACGACAACGAATGCGAAGCCCACCATGACGCAGCTCCGCCTCAGCTCCGCCACGGGGCTCGACCTGAACCGTCAGGTCTATGCTTCCCTCGACGACCGTGGCCGTCCGCAGGAGTTCTCGTCGCGTCGCCGAAACGTCTTCCGAGAGATCGGCTCCCGCTACTAAGGGACACAGATCCGTGACCCGCAACAGACCGGTGGACGTTCGCATTTCTGTCACCAACAGGGCGGTATCGTATTCATAGAATTGGCGGGACTCCAGCACGCCGGCAGGTGCGACGGTGAAATGCCCCCCGTGCGTGCTATCCAGCAGACTGCAGAACAAGGGAGGTGAATCGAAACGAGGCAGACACAACCACGCCAGGCTTCCGTCCCGTCCGATGAGCGCCGCGGTCGCGCCCTCTCCGACGAGACCGTAATCTTCGATCGGCAAATATCCGTCGATCCTCCGAAGTTCCTTCCAAACAGGTTGCGTCATGGCTGTCCTCTCGACGTTCCGATGTGGATATTCAGATCGTCTGCGATCGCCGTCTCATACTCGTCGCCCCGCTCGAGCATCTCCCGATGCTCAAACACCCAGGCTGCTTCCGCGCCCAACACAAAGACCACCGACGCGTAGAAGAGCCACAGAAAAAAGAAGAGAAAGGCCCCCAGCGCACCGTACAGGGCAATGTTGCCCTGAGCAAACAGCACGTACCAGACAAACCCTTGTTTGGCCAGCCCGAACAGCACGACGACCACGCCGGCGCCCACCGCGAGGGAGCTGAGCTTCAGCGTCCTGACGGGCGAGAATCGATAGATCCCCAGGATCAGGCTGCCGCCCAGTGCAATCCCCAGGATGCGATGGATCATGCCGATGCCGTGCCCCCACGCGAAGGCCAGCCATGGCAGATGGTTGTCTGCACTGCCGAGCAGCGCGAACAGTGACGCCAGGCTGATCGCCGCGAGCAACAGCAGTATGCAGAATCCCATCATGAGCAGATCGTGAGCCGTGCCGCGCAACAGGCTCCGGGCCGGTCCGGCTTTGAACACGAGGTTCAACACATGTCGAATGAAGCCGAACACCGTGGTACTCAATGCCACGAACAACATGAACCCGACGACCCCCAACAGGCCTCGATCGGCCACGACCGCGGCCACGTTTTCCGCGAAGACCTGTTCAGACTGGGGGAGAAATTGCCGGATGACCGATTGCACCTCCTCTATGGCCTGGTTCGACTCAAGCACCGTATACCCCAGCACGGAGATCGTCACGAGCGCCAGGGGCAGCGAGTACAGAAGCAGACTGAAGGCCAGCGCGCTCGCAAGAAACAATCCCTGATCCCGAACAAATTTCAGAATCATCTCGCGGAGTAGCCTCCAGGCCAGAGTCCCGGCCCGTTTCACGTTCATGAGCACAGACACCTGACTCCTATCTTTCTGCACTGAGGCTTCGCCCGAATCTCCGCGCACTAGGCCTGCGAAGCGGGAGGCGTCTTGGGCAGTGCTTCCGCCCGATAACTTTCAGCCAACGTGATCCCCATGGTCACGACCAGCGGCCCCGCCACGATCCCGATCAATCCAAAAAACTGAAGTCCTCCCAGCACCGAAAAAAACACCAGCAGCGTATGCAGATGAGAGCGGTCACCAACTAGGATCGTACGGACCAGATAATCCAATATAGCGATGACGAGACCAACCGTAGTAAGGATGAAGACCTTCACGTAGGCCCCTTGCCAAAACAAGTAAACCGCTGCGGGAATCCAAATGATCCCGGCACCGACCAGCGGCAGGTAGGCGAGAATTGCCATGGCCGCGCCCCACAGAACCGCCGAAGACAATCCGATCAGCCAGAAAGCTACTCCGCCAATGATGCCTTCCATCAACGCGATCACCGTGTTCCCATACACGGCCCCCTTGACCACCTCATCAAATCGTTTGCTCAGCAGGGCTTGACGCTCGGAGGCAATCGGCAAATGAGAGCGGAGCCAGTCGATCATGTCCTCCCCATCCCGAAAAAAATAAAACGCACAGAGCAGGATCATTCCCAATTGAACGGCGGCGTATAACACATTGGTCACGATGCGCGTCAGCTGTCCCACCAACAGCTTGCCGAACTCAGCGAGATTCTCGGCGATGCTCGTGCGCAGATCCGTCCCCGTGAGGCGCTCCATATTCTGGAGCGCCTCCGCAAGCGTCGCGAGGAACGGGTACTGTCGCCAGCTTTCAAGCAACGGTTGATCCCCTTCCCGCAGCGACGCGATCAGTGTCCGATAGGCCTCCGTCAGGTCCTCCGCAATGAGCAGCGACAGGGATACCAGGGGTGCGATGACCCCGATCGTTAGAAGGAGGCACATCACCAGCGCGCTCAAGTCGCGTCGCCCCCCGGTTGCAGACACCAAGCGGCAATAGAGCGGGAAGAGGGCATAACAGAGGACGCCCGCCCACAAGAGAGGGGAGAGGAACGGGCTGAAGACAACCACGATCACGCCGGCGAGGCCGCCTGCCAAGACAAGACGGACAATCCGTGCCCCCCACGCCTCCCTCCGTTCAGGTGCATGATCCGTCATCAAGAGACTCTTTTCATGACAGGCACAGAAAAATTAAACGCTCATGCGCCGACCCGTGTCCCCTGTTCACGCCTATCGACCTACTTACCATTCCAGTGCCGGTCCGCGGGCAGTGCCGATCGTGACCAAGGAGATTCCGCTCCACGCGATCACGCTGTTTGCGTTCGACGGCCAGGACTGTTGACTCCCCGCCTCAATGCCCCGAATGGTCACCAGCTTCAGGGATTGCCAGATCCTCCCGCACCGCTTCCTCTCGCCGTCATCTGTGCATTGCCCACCATTTCGGCGTTGCTTCCCAGACCGTTCACCACGGTCACCCAATCGGGACATCCAACAGATACACCTCACCTTCCAGATCAGGGTGCAAATCACAGCGGAAGGTGATTTTGCCCTGTTGATCAGGTGTCAGGCGGATCGCCAACGTCTTGCCGGGATCGAGGTGGAATCCTTCGATTCCCGTTCCGAAGGCTTCAATACCCTCGCCTTCCCCCTGAACCAGGCGGCCCGAGAAGAGAGGTGAAATGAATCCGTGCCGGACTGAGTCCTCGTTGTGGATGACGAATACCATCGGTACGCCCGCGAGAATCGGCTGCATCTTGGTACGCACGTACTTGAAGTCCCGGATGGCGATCTCGATGCGTGGTTCTTCCACGGCGACCGCATGGCGCACCAGATCTGGCGTACCGAAGGCCAGCGCCAGGAACGCTAGAATTGGAACCGAGATAACGATCCAGGGTCTGACCCGCGATGTGTCGGCGCTGTGTCTGTTCATGTTTCGATCTCCCGGGATGAGTCATTGTTCAATTGCATGCAGCAGGCTCTGTAAAACGTCCATCTGAAGGCGGCAGCGGTGGTCCCTCCGTGCCGGCAGCATACTCCACCAGCGGCACAGCTCCCTCCGTCCATCGCGCGAGAATCGGTTCCACGATCCGCCAGGACTCTTCCGCTTCATCGTCACGAATCGACAACATCGGGTCGCCATTCAGGACATCAAGCAACAACCGCGCATAGGCCGGAAGCCTTTCCGGACCGAATGATCGGTCCAACGCGACTTGCTCCAGCTCGAATAGGTCGCCCGGCTTGTTGACATTCACCGACAGCGCGATCCGGTCTGGCGCCAGCTCGATCGTCAACACATTGGAGGGGGGTTGCGTACCCTGTCCGAACGCCACGTGAGGGACAGGTTTGAAATACACGACCACTTCACGGCGATTACGACCCAGAGCTTTCCCCGTCCGCAGAACAAACGGCACGCCCGCCCAGCGCCAGTTATCGATCGACAACACCACCTGAGCAAAGGTTTCCGTCTTCCGCCCTGGATCCACGCCTGCTTCGTCGACATACGGCGATACTTCACGGCCGTCCGCAGTCCCGTGCCCGTACCGGCCACGCACCGTGTGCCGATCAATCTCATCAGGCGCGAGCCGACGGACCGCGCGAAATACATCCACCTTTCGATCGCGAAGCGTGCGTTCATCCAGGCTGTGTAGCGGTTCCATCGCGACCAATGCCAGCAACTGGAGCAAATGATTCTGAATCATGTCTCGAAGCGCGCCGGTCCCGTCGTAAAATGAAGCCCGACCGGCCGCCGTCAGGATTTCGTCCCATACAATCTCGACTCGTTCGATATGCTGGGCGTTCCACAGGGGTTCGAAAACCCGGTTGGCGAACCGCAACCCGAGAATGTTTTGCACCGTCTGCTTCCCCAGAAAATGGTCCAGCCGGAAAACGTCCTGTTCGGGAAACGATTCGTGAAGCAGACGGTTGAGATCACGTGCGGATGCGAGATCGGTTCCGAATGGTTTTTCCACCACCAGCTTGCTGCCCCTGGGCAACCTGAACGTCGCCAGTGCCCCAATGGTCGGCTTAAAAAGAGACGGAGGCAGAGCCAGATACGCCACGACAGGTTGTATCTCTTTCCCCAACACCTCCGCGAGTTGATCGGGATCTGTCACGTCCACAGGGCGATATTCCGTACTCGCAAGGACCGCCTGTCGCGCGGATACGGAGGGGATGGGGGATCGCGCGGATGACCTAAGCTTCTCCTCAAGATGGCGTCGAAACGTCGCGGTATCCCAGTCGTCCCGCGCGAGCCCGACGACCCGGAATCCAGCAGGCAGTTGCCCTGCCTCGTGGAGCCGCATGAGGGCCGGCATCAGGAAGCGCGACGTCAGATCTCCGGAGGCACCCAAAATAACGAGAGTCGCAATCATCCCACGGGTCCTTTCTCATCATCTTTCCGTCAGGGCCGCACTGGCTGATCTGCCGGATAGGCAGTCCGTCGCCGTGGACCTTCCTGATCAAATGACTGCACGTCCACAGGCCGGTACAATTCCCCGTTACTGCCTGGGTGGCTGGAACTCCATCTCAGGACTTACAGAAGCTCCGCAGATACGCGATGGTCTTCCATGCTTCCTCTTCGGTCACCATCATCGGGGTTAACGCCATCATTCCGGTTCCTTGAATCCCGTTCTTCATGACCCAGAAGAGCTCACCGTCGGTCCTCTTGGCCTGGAAATCGCAATTGGCGAAATTGCGCGGACCCGGATCCAGCATGGCGCCGGCCGCCCCGTCTCCCTTACCCGCCTTGCCGTGACAGTTAAAGCAGGTGCCCTTCCCCTCGTAGAGGGCCTTGCCCTCCTCGACCATCTTCGCCGGGGCCTGCGTTGAATCTTTGAACAACGGGGTCGACAGCTTCTTCGCGCTCTCCATTTGATCCGCCGGCACGCGAGGCTTGAGCGGATCTTTTTCCGGCGCGGCAAGGGCCAATCTTCCAATAAGCAGTTCGAGGATGACCAGCATTGCGGCAAATTGTGTCACCCTCATAAGCACGCCTTTCAATTCGCTGCCATGGACGTCATGGCAGCTATCTCACATGCACTTTGGTCAACATCCGATATTTCACTTGCCCTCCCGACCGTGGGTCGCTCGATCGGCTTGCAGCATGTTAGTCGTTTGATCAGGCCGATGAAGTCTCGCTTTTCCACGAAGGAAGATTACAATAGCGCAGGTTCTTTACGATCCTCCGTGGGCAAACCCCTAGTTGATGCCTTGCAATATATGTATTATGGCGTATTTCAGAGATTCGCTTCTTTCGGCCGTACTTGTCGGCTCTTTAACTGAGAACCGCGAATCGAGTGATCATGGGACGATTTTCAGCATAATCACTCTCCACGAGGGTGATCCTCTACGACCGCCCACGAGCCTGCAACGACCCCGACCAATCCAACCAGCTATACCTATTCATACTCCCGGCCCCTGTTCCGATAATGTCAGTCATCATGAGGCGACCTTGCTCTGTGGTGCCAGGTCCCCCGATCCCTGAATCAGGCCTGGTCCTGCGGGAAGTTCGAGTTCCACCTTCGCGGCGAGTACGCGCAACACATGATCGCGCGTGAGCATGCCCACCAACCGATCACCCGCGACGACCGGAACCTGATTGATGTCCTCCCCTTCCATCACCTGCAAGACCTCCAGGATCGGTGTGCCGGGCGCGACCGTGCGCACCTGCGACGACGGCGTCATGGCCTCACTCACCGATATCCTGCTCCATTGGTCCTGAGGCACCGCCTTGACCTGATGGAGGGTGACCAGCCCTTCCAACCGGCTGCCATCGGTCACGACGAAACACCGCTGCCCTGTCTTGAGAATATGTTCCTGCACCAGCTCGACGAGACTCATCCGTCCGGACACGGCGGGACAGTCCCGGGCCATCACGTCTTCGGCCGTCAACCCGGTCAACGCGGACCGCACGCTGACCTGCACAACGCTTTCCTGCGCCGCATTGAGAAGGAACCAACCGATAAACGCGAGCCACAATCCGCTGAACCACGTGACGGTAAAGCTGGTCCAGATGCCGAAGATGATGAACGTATAGCCCACCGTTTGCCCTGCTCTCGCGGCGATGCGCGTTGCTCTGGTCAAATTGCCGGTCACGTGCCAGAGGAGAGCCCTGAAGATACGCCCCCCATCGAGCGGGAACCCCGGCACGAGATTGAAGAGTGCCAGGACAAGGTTGATGGAGGAGAGCCAGCCGGCGAGCGCCGACAGGTGTTCGAACTGATCGCCGGCCAGATAGGCCACCGATCCGAATCCCAGCGCCAACAACGCGCTCGCGATCGGCCCGGCGATTGCGATCTGAAATTCCGTAATCGGCCTGTCCGGTTCTCGTCCGATCTGGGCAACGCCGCCGAACACAAACAGCGTAATCGCGCGGACCGGAATCCCCTTGGCCAGGGCGACAAAACTATGCGCCAATTCGTGTAGAAGGATCGAGGCGAAGAACAGCAGGCTCGTGGCGATCCCGACGGCGTAATGCTCCGCCATCGTCCAGTGAGCATGTTCCGATGCGAATCGAGCGGTCAATGAAAACGTGAGAAGAAAAAAGATTATGAACCAGGAGTAATGAATCCCGACCTCGATGCCTCGGATCGTCGTCAATTTCAGCGATTGTCCGATCATGCGTGACCTCCCGACAGGGTGTTCGATGCTCGCGCCGGCCGGCTGTTGCCGGCAAGACAGGGTCGGCACGGTCATCCGGACGGCATGTCGAGCAGGCGCGTGCGACACACCACCGGACCACCGATCCGAGTCGCCCGTTCAGCGGCCTTTCTTCTTCCTGCCTTTCAGAAGCACGATGACGCCGACAATGCCGATGATGATGGCCAGAATACCGAGCAACGTCATTGGTTCCATGCCCCCCTCCTTTCCCTATCTTCTCTCACCACCCGGAATCCCACTCATCGCGCTTCACGGGATGAGTGCCGTTGCAGAGCGCCCGACGCCTGAAACTCATCCCTACGGACCTGTGTCCATCGGACAGCGTTGCCGAATGATGACCGGATACCTCATCCTAATCCGTGATCGGCGGAATAATGACTCCGTGCGGGCTCCGCTTCCCGTCGAGTGCCTGGCACTCATCCGGGCTCAGTACCTGCGCATCGGGCAACTGCAGCAATCGGGCCGCTTCCCGCAGACAGTGGGCCCAGCTGCATCGATTCACGAACGCCATGCCTTGGGTGCTGAGCGTCCCGCCATGATTGGTGTAGCCAAGTCCGGCGGTGGCGGCTCCCGTGTGCAGCGGACCCAGCAGTCCGAGTATGGTTTCCGGCCTTGTGTGTGTCACGAACAAGCGCGACGGAACCTTGCCGGGGAAGAGCCGCGCCGTCACCTCCGGCGACGCTCGATGCGCCTCTTCCCCCACGGAGCGCGGCGCGCGGAAGCGGCCCGGCTCCAGGAGGTAGACCACACTATGCGCGATCTTTCTCTCCGCCAGGCGACGCGACGCCTTCAGCACATCCATCAATTGATATGACCCCACGGCCGTCAGAATGATGCGGGACCGATCGGGAGTGTATCCGGCCCAGTCCAAGCGCAGACCGCCGTCCCGCACCGCGGCGCGGGCCTCGGTTCCGGTAAAGAGATCCGGAATCACATCGGCCTTGGCCGCCACGACGGTCCAGAATTGCCCGTGGGTCCGATAGACCTCTTCCATCACTGCCGCCGCTTGGTTGAAGTCCCCCGGAAACAACACCCGCGAGACATGCGAGGGCTCGCCGAGCATCGCTTCTGCCATGCTGGGATCTTGATGCGACTGTTCGTTCTTGCCGTTTTCCCAGGTGTGCGACGTGAGAAACAGCGGCACCGACAACCAGCGCTGCGGACGCCCCGCTTCCTGACAGTGGTTCGAGAAAATGACCTCCTGCCGGATCGCCCCGTGCATCTTACTGCCGAACGCTTCATAGGTGTGGATCAGATTGATCCCGCCCTTGTTGGCCAGCGCGGCCGAAGCAACGGCTTCCTCGTTCAACGCCGTGATGACGGCCCCGTCCACGGACTCCGGCACCGCCGGCTCAGGATCGGTGACCCGGAACTTCAACCGGCCCAACGTCTCGACCAAGCGGTTCGACAACATCTCGTCCGGATTCCCCACTCTGGGCCGCAGGTGCGGGTTAGCCTCGACGATCGCCGTGAACATCCGGTCCACCGCGGTCATGGGCGAGGCGGTCGTCCAAGCGGAGGGCTTGCGCCGAACCTCGTCCGACACAGGCCTGAACGGAGGCTCAGGCCTGGTGCGCAGCTGCACGTCGCGATGCGCCAGCACGTGCTCGCGCTCGAGCGGCCGGCCGGACACCTTGTGCTGTTGAAACCATGTGATGGAGGCGGTGAGGTCCGGCGCCGAGACCCAGAGTCGCTTGGCACCCTGGTTGAACAGATCGGCCGCACGCGCATCGGTGTGCGGGTTGGCCATCAACGGAAGATTGTGAGCGAGGTTCGTACCCTCACCTGGAAATCCTGCCCCTTTCGGCGCGACGGCAATGCCGTACGGAAACGGGATAGGGTAACGAATGTGCCCGGTCTTGACTCCCTCCGCCGCTGCCTCCAGGCGGCGCTCCATCTCGACGATCGCCCAGAGGAAGGCCGCGGGATCGCGTCCGTCGAAGACGATCGGATCGAAGTTGTTTAGCTTCAAGTGCTCACTGAACCAGGCCGCGCCGCCTTGCTGCGACATGGTCGTGCGTTGATCGATCCGGCGCCCGTTCTTGATCATGATCGGCGTGACCAGCCCGGAATCCTCAGCTCGCCACCAGCGCGGCGCCCAATCGCTGCCGCGTTGTTCCTCGAAGGCCCCGTCGGACAGAAAGGCGACAAGCCGTTCGCCGGGCAACGGCATATGAACGTATTGCAGTTCGGCAAAGCCGAGATAGCCGCCTTCCGCCAATCCGCCCGCCGTATGCACATTCACATGGCTGCCCAGCGGAGAATCCTGACGTCCATCCTCACCAAGGCGATAGGAGTAAAAGTCCCTTACGTAGCGGGTCAATCCTTCATCGGTCACCGCATACCGCGCGGCATGCGCTTCCGTCATGTTGCCCACCAGTAGATTCAGAGAATCGATGGCGGCCACGCAATGGCCCTGCCCCATCAGCCACCCGCGCGTCTGGCCGGTCAACACGTTGGCCCCGAGGTAACCTGCATAGGCTGGTACCATGTTCAGCGCTCCGCCGGTGTGGCCTTCAGGGCGAACTTTGAAATCTCGGTCGTCAACGGCCGTCCGTCCCCATACACGTTACGCGCATAGGTCTGGTGCACGACCAGCCAGAGTCCGGCACTGGTCAGGCGATCCAGCGCCATGAGCAAATCGTAAAACGGGACGGCATCACCTGCGGTCTCACGGCTGCGGAGATGCCGGGCCAGCTCGTACACACGGATTTGCGTCTGATCGTCATGTTGAATGAGGCCGTAGCCCGCTGCCCAGCGCGCGAATGCCGGATCGTCTTGTCGATACCCTGCCGCCCGCTCAGCCTGACCTGGTTCGTCCGGAATCACAGCCATCGTGATAATCCTCCTTCCATCGTTGCCCGTTCTGAACGTCTACGCCTGCCGCGGTCTTCACGCGCGGTGAAACGGATCGACCATCCTCGCCGGTCGTGGCACATGGGAGACGCGGGCCAGCGCCTGGATAGGCTTGCCCAGGTCCACCTTCGTGCACTCAGCCGCCTCAGCATAGGCCGTCAGCGGCGCCAGCCCCATCCCGACCCCATGGCTGTGACAACTCGCGCAGAATGCATCAAAATGGGTTTCATATCGGCGAACTCCGTCTCACTCGCTCCCTCTCGAATCCAGCCGACGATCTTCTACCGCTCGCCCGGCAGCGCCGGCAATCAGGACCGGACATCCGGCCCGCCCCAACACCGCCTCCGCCACGCTCCCGAGCACCAGCCGCGAGAGACCCGTCCGGCCCTGCGTGCCGACGGCGATCACATCCGCTTGCCAGAGGGCTGCCTGTTCCAGGATCACCCGCACGGGGTCTCCGGCGACACAGACACTCTCGGCCTGGATGCCGTTCCGCTCCAGCTCGCGGATCATCCTGTCCAACTTTCTCTGCGCGAGGGACTTCGCTTCCCCCTCATCTGACGCATGGACGACACACACCTGTGCTCCCAATTTCCCTGCCAGTTTCGTCACATATCGTATCACCCCATCGGCGCAGGCAGAAAAGTCGGTCGCCACCAGCAATCGCTCCAGCATGACCTTGGCATGGTGCCGGAAAGAGTCTCGCGCCACGACCTCCTGCAGAGTCAACACCGGACAGAGGGCTTCGCGAACCACCGCTTGCGCAGTACTACCGAGCCGCATGCGATCCCAACCGGTGCGGCCGTGAGTCCCCATGACGATGAGCCCTGCACGCAAACGAATCGCGCTCTCCAAAATACAGTCCTCAGGCGAACCGAACAGGAGAGAGGGTTGCGCATGGATGCCCGCCTCCTTCGCCGCTCTCGCTATGCGTCCCAGTTCGAGCAACGCGGAGGTCTTGAGGGGATTCAGAGAGCGGTTGTCCGGGGATACCTGCGCAGACTCCGAGACTGTCTTGATCACATGGACAATTTCCAGACGGAACTTCAGCACCGTTGCGAGTTTCAAGGCATAGGTAAAGGCCCGTCGCGCCGGCTGCTGGAAGTCCGTCGGCAACAGAATGCAGGGAGTCGGCTTTTTGGCTATTGCTCGCATATGACACCTGTGCCTTCTTTTCTCATGGATGCGCATCTCACTGTGGATGCATGACCGCCTCCTGTCACATAATAAGGCAGCGGATGACCCAACCTGGCAGCACCTCCGAGCGCACGAGCAGAGCGCTGGCTTTCGAAGAATCCATGCTCCCCTGCGCACAAACCTCTTGCCGGCTGCCGTCCGCAGCCGCTCGACCGCAGCTTGAGCCAGTCTAGCGAGTTCCAACTACTTATGTCATCCTCCTGCGGGAATCATTGTCGGAATCAGCGCGTTCAACGTCAAAGGTCGCTTCAGCTCCGATGGTCCGACGCAAAGAACAGATCCTATATGCGATTCGAGCGGCGAAGCCGACGGCTCGGCGTCGGTGACGCCACTTTCTAAGCCTGTAATGACCTTCGCGCCATGCGGGTACGAGAGCGAGGGGTGGCTGCTCGCTTATCAAGCATAACAAGTGTCACGGCTGTCAGCGTCCGGGGCCGGGCAACTCATCCGGCAACGGAGCGCGTGACATAATCCGGCGGCGCAGACCGGCCTGCCCTAGCAGATAGGCGCTGACCGGCGCGGTCACGAATAGAAACAGTGCGATGAGGAGTTCCCGGAGGCTGAAATCCCGGCCGGCGGCATGGACGATGGCGGCCAACAGTATGCCGCCGACACCCAAGGTCGTAGACTTCGTCGGGCCATGCAACCGCATGAAAAAATCCGGCAGGCGGACCAGGCCGATGGCGCCGACGAGAATAAAGAAGCTGCCGACCAGCAGCAGCACCGAGACCATAACATCCTGCATGTGATCACTCTCCAATATTGCCGCGGGCCAGGTAACGGGCCAACGCCACGGTGGCCACGAATCCGATCATCGCGATCAGGAGCGCTGCTTCGAAGAACAAAGAGGTGGACTGATGAATGTCCATCACGATCAACAGCGCAATGGTGTTGATATAGAGCGTGTCGAACGCCAGGACGCGATCCGCCGGGTCAGGACCGCGCAGCAGCCGCAGGGTACAGAATATGATCGCGAGCGCGATGGCACCGAAGGCGACAGAGAGCGCGACGGTCAACATTCCAGCATATCCATGATGGGGCGCTCGTAGCGCTCTTTAATCGTGGCGACGAACTGTTTTTCATCTTCGAGGTGAAGCACGTGCAAAAGTAATCTGCGGCAATCCGGCGTGACCGCGATAGACAGGGAGCCGGGTACGATGGACACGATGCTGGCCAAAAGCGCAATCGCATGCGGATGAGTCACCGCAAGCGGCACATGAACGAAGCCCGGCCGCAGTCCGGCGACCGGCCCGAGCACCAGGCGCGCGACCGCGATGTTTGCCAGCACGATATCCCACGCGACCACGGCGGCAAGACGGAAGGCGGTTCCAATCGAATGAATTCCCGGCAGCTCGTCGAGGAACGGCGCCGTCAGGTGCGGAATGGCGACCGCGAGGACGAGCGCCAGAGCGAGATGAGCCGATGAGATTTCCGTCAAAGTCAGCCAGCAGGCCGCCAGCGACAGCGACAGCATCGGGAATGGAAGCACCGTCTTCACCGCAGGCCTCCCGTCTGGAGGGGCCGCACGAGCCCCTCTCGTTGAGGGCCGAGGACCGCGTCGATATAAGAGTCCGGGGAGAGCAGTTGTGCCGCTGTCTCATCGGTGTAGTGCTTGACGGGGCCGGCGAACAGAACCAGGAGCAAGCTGCAGGCCGCAAGCGCAGCCAGCGCCGTCCATTCGCCCGCGCGCGGGGCATGCGCGGAATCGGATGGGAGTGGATCCGTCACATTCCAGAGCACGATGCTGCCGGCTCGCGCGCAGCCGACCAGCATGAGCAGGCTCGTCGCAAGAATGACCGTCCAGACCGGCACGACGGCCATTGCCCCGTTCACGCTTTGCAGCAGCATGAACTTCCCGAGAAATCCCGACAATGGCGGAACACCGGCTACCGTGGCTCCGGCGAAGAGAAACGCGAGACCGAGCCCCGCCGCGCGCCCTATCTGCGGCCCCGGATGGATTTGGTCGCTCATATCGCCGCGGCTGCGCCCGATCAAATCGCCGATGAGGAAGAGCAACGCGATGACAAGGGTAGAATGCGCCAGGTAATAGAGCCCGGCGGAAAAGGCGGCGGCTCCGCCGATGGAAACGGCGGTAAGAATCGTGCCGACCGATGCGATCGTCAGATACGCCGTCATCGTGGCGAGACGCCCGGCGCCGAATGCGCTCAACGCACCCAACACCAGAGTGATAAGGGCAATGGGCAGCAGCCAAGGCGAGGTCAACTCCATCAGGACGCCGGCCTCGGCGCCATAGATGAGCGTGGTGATTCGAATGATCGCATACACTCCCACCTTCGTCATCATCGAAAAAAGCGCCGCGACCGGAGCGGGCGCATTCGAATAGAGCGCAGGCAGCCAGAAGTAGAGGGGAAAGAGCGCGGCCTTGATGGAAAACACGCCGAGCAGCAGCAGGCCGGCAACCCGCACCAGCGCCACATCCTCCGTCCGCACCAGCGCCACGCGTTCGGCGAGATGAGCCATGTTGAGCGTCCCGGTGATCCCATAGAGCAGACTGACCGCCATGAGGAAGACACTGGAAGCGGCGATGTTGATCGCCGCATAGTGCAGCGTTGCACGTAGCCGCTCCACGACCAGCCCCTGCAATGCGAGACAATAGGACGCGATCAACAGGATTTCGAAGAACACGAACAGATTGAACAGGTCTCCGGCGAGGAACGCTCCGTTCAATCCCATCAACTGAAACAGAAAGAGCGGATGAAAGTACCGCGCGCGGGCATCCCAGCCTTGTGCAGCATAGAGCAGCACCGGAGGGGCGAGCAACGCCGTCAACAGGAGCAGGAATGCGGACAGGCGGTCGGCCACCAGAACGATTCCAAACGGCGGCGGCCAGTTGCCGACCTGGTAGACGAGCGGAGTTCCGGACTCGACCTGGGTCAGAATGGCGACCGATGCGGCAAACAGACTCAACGTCGCCGCCGCATTCACCGAGCGCGCCATAACCACCGGCGCTCGATGCAACACGAGAAGCAACGCGGCTGTGAACATGGGCAACAGGATCGGCGCCACGAGCAGGTGATTCATGAGGTACCCGCCGGCCTGCCGACTGTCTTCGGCTCAGCGCCGTCCACATGATCACTCCCCGTCTGATGCCAGGTGCGCACCGCGAGCGCCATGAGAAAACCGGTCATGCCGAAACTGATGACGATGGCCGTTAATACCAACGCCTGAGGGATGGGATCGCTATATCCCGCCTCCTCCGTGATGATGGGTGGCGCTTCCGGGACGAGCCTCCCCATGGCCAGGATGAAAAGATTGACCGCATAGGAAATCAGCGAGAGGCCGAGCACGACCGGGAATGTGCGTCCCCTTAAAATCAGATACAGACCGCAAGCTGTCACGATACCAAGTCCGATGGCCACCATCAGCTCCATCATGTTGCCCCGCCGGTTGGTGAAGGCTTACGCCGGGCCTGCCCGATGGCGGTCAATGTCAGGAGCGTCGTCCCGAGCACCGCCATGAATACGCCGAGGTCGAACGCCGTGGCGCTGGCAAGCGGAATCTCTCCCAACAGCGGGACATGCGGATGGCCGACGGCGCTGGTGAGAAACGGCGCGCCCGCAATGATGCCCGCCAGCCCCGTCAACCCGGCGAGCAACAGGCCGGAACCGAGCAGGATTCTGAAATCGATACGTAGGCGGGTCAGCGTTTGCTGCAGGCCCTCGCCCATATACTGCATGATGAGCGCGATCGCGACGACGAGCCCCGCGAGAAATCCGCCGCCCGGCTGATTGTGGCCGCGCAGGAACAGATAGACCGCCACGAGAACGGTGAACGGGAGTAGCAAGCGCGCCGCAACCATGAACATGATGCCGTCCGGTTCGGATGGTCTGATGACGATGGACCGCTCGGCGCGCAAATCGGCCATCAATATCCAGGCGCCCATCGCCGCCATGCTCAGCACGGTAATCTCCCCGAACGTATCGAAGCCTCGGAAATCCACGAGCAGCAGATTGACGACGTTGCCACCACCACCCAATGGGAGACTATTCTGAAAAAAATACCAGGCGATGGATTCATGGCTGCGCGTCAGAACAGCCCATGACAGACCCGCAACGCCGGCGCCCGCGATCACTGCCAGTAAGGCATCGCGGAGTTTTCGCCGCGGCGACGACTCCACGACTGTCGACTGCGGCAGAAACGACAGCGCCACGAGCATCAACAGGGTCGTGACGACCTCGACAGCGAGCTGCGTGAGCGCGAGGTCCGGAGCAGAGAAATAGGCAAAGGCGATCGATACGGCCAGTCCCACAACCCCGGCCAAGATGACGGCTACCACCCGTTCGTGATGAAACAGGACGACGCCAAGCGCGGCCACGATCGCCGCCACCCACACGACGAGCGCGAGCGGCATTGTCGGCGTCGCCGTGGCTCCGCCCCCCGCAAATCCATACTGAAGGAACGGCCATGCACCGAATCCGATCATGGTCGCGACAGTGATCGCCAGATAACGCTGGAGCGAGCCGTTCTCCAGCCGGCTGCTGAGGCGTCCGGCCATGGCGACGCCACCATCGTAGGCCTGTTGAAACAACAGGCGTCCCGTGTAGCGCACCGGGACGTGCAGGTGCAAATCATACCGATGTCGTAACAGCCAATAGATCATTGCGCCGCCGGCGAGGGCAATCATGCTCATGAACAACGGCATCGTGAACCCATGCCAGAGCGCGATTTCATAGGCCGGCAGCGCCTCACCGACCACATCCTTGGATGCCGCATTCACCAGCGGTGCGACGGTGTAGCCGGGCAACACTCCGACCGCGATGCATACAAGGGCCAGAATTTCAGCCGGCACCTTCATGTAGCGTGGCGGCTTGCCGGGAGTATGCGGGAGGTCATGGGGTTCATCGAAGAACACGTCGTGGATAAAACGTACGGAATAGGCCACGCTGAACATCGAACCCAATGTGACAATGGCCGGGCCCATCCCTCCGATCAGAGGAAGATGCTCCAGATCGAGCGCTTCGGCAAAAAACATCTCCTTGGAAAGAAATCCGTTAAAGAGAGGCACGCCCGCCATGGCCAAGGCGGCAACAATAGCCAGGACCGCGGTCTGTGGCATATAGCGCCAGAGGCCGCCCAGCCGCCGCATGTCGCGAGTTCCGCACTCGTGATCGATGATGCCGGCCGCCATGAAAAGCGATGCCTTGAACGTCGCATGGTTGCCGATGTGAAAGATGGCGGCCACCGAGGACATCGGTGTATCCAGGCCCATCAGAAACGTGATGAGGCCGAGGTGGCTGATGGTCGAATAGGCCAGCAGTCCCTTCAGGTCGTGCCGGAACACGGCCACATAGGCGCCGAACACGAAGGTCGTCAGGCCGACGGCGGTCGTTATGTATTCAAACACGACATTCCCGCCCAGCAGTGGGTAGAGCCTGGCGAGGAGGAACACCCCGACCTTCACCATCGTGGCGGAGTGCAGATAAGCCGACACGGGCGTCGGCGCAGCCATGGCGGCGGGCAGCCAAAAATGAAAGGGAAACTGTGCCGATTTGGTGAAGGCCCCTAAAAGAATCAGCACCAGCGCGACATTGAAAGAAGCGTGACCCCGAATTGCGTCACGTGCTGAAAACCAGGCTGAGAGTTCAAAACTTCCGGCGATATTGCCGATCAGCAGCACGCCGGCGAGCAACGCGAGGCCGCCGGCGCTCGTCACGGCAAAGGCCATACGCGCTCCCTGGCGAGCGAGAGGTCTGGACGACCAGAATGCGATGAGGAGAAAAGAGGCCAGGCTGGTTAGCTCCCAGAACATGACCAGCAGCAAAACGTTCTCCGACAGCACGATGCCCAGCATCGCGGTCATGAACAACATGAGCAGCGCATACAACCGTCCGATACGGTCCTCCGGGGCGAGGTAGTAGCGCGCATAGAGAATGACGAGAAGCCCGATGCCGAGAATCAGGAGCGCGAAAAGGAGGCCGAGCCCGTCGAGCCTGAACGACAGGTTGAAGCCGAGGTCCGGCAACCATGGCCAGCTGATGAGGAGCTTCTCACCAGTGAGTACCTCAGGGGCTTCGCCGACCAGCAGGGCCAGGCTTGCCGCAACCGGCACCGCAGCAGCCCAGGCGGCAGCGGCGAACCCGCGACGTTGGGCTATCAGCGTCGCCCCAGCGGCAAGCAAGGGAAGCAGGATCAGGATCGGTAATATCATAGGGACATTTACCCGACCTCCGCTCTCTCATGGGCGACAAGCACGTCACATGTCGAACCGGCAAGGACATGGCGCGTGACGCCCCCGAGGAGCCATTCTTCCACCATGGACCGGCCGTGCTTGCCGATCACAATCAAGTCGGCCGAAGATTTCTGTTCTTGGGCGAGAATCACGCGAGAGATATCGCCGAGCTCGACCACATAGGACATCCGGAACGCGTCATCACCGGAACTGCGGATCAGGTCCTTGATTTTCTTCACGGCTTCTTCTCGTTCTTCTTCACTGTATGCCAGGATAGATTCCTCCGCTGCGCCTGCCATCCGTAGTCTCCCCTCGAACGGGACACGGAATGCATGAACCATCGTAATGCGGGCAGTGGGAGCGATCAGCCTAGATAACCTGAGCGCGGGAGCCGAATAGGCGGAAAAGTCGACCGGTACGATCACCTGCTCGTACATTGCCCGTGGCGGGCGTTTGGCGACGAGCACCGGTCGTTTGGACTTTCCCAGCAAACGTTCTGCTGTCGTGCCCAGGATGAGATCGCGCAGAGGATTGCGGCCATGCGACCCAAGGACCAACAAATCCGCCGATTCCGACTCCGACAAAATCTGATTCAGTACATGACCGGTCTTCACGACTGCGCGCGCCGCAATCTCTCTCTTGCCGGCAATGTCCTCGATCATATCGTTGAGGGAACGCTCCGTATCGTCACGCAATAACTTCTCCACATTGGCCGGCGCGCCGATCCAGTTGTGGAGCCTCTCCAGCGAAGAACCGTTTATCACGTGCACCAGGTCCAATTGCGCCCCTTGTTCCGCCGCCAGCATAGCCGCACGATCGGCGGCATGCCTGGCATGGTCTGAAAAATCGACGGCAACGACGATGGATGCGATCTTCATCAGGCCTGCTCCTCTATGATTGAGGGCCTCGATTGTGTACCCGATCCGGTGGTCGAACGGTATGCAGCGAGAGCATATTGCTGATAGCGTCGAGGGCTGTTTCGGCCTTGCCCTCCTGAATAAATCCGATGACGGTATTGACGATAACGGCGGCGAACAACACAGCTGCATCTATCCAGTGGCTGAACAGAGCAGCCTCGGCTACGACCGGCAGCATGTAGATCAGGATGTTGGGAACTGTAAGAGAACGCGCAGCCAAACCGGATGTTTGGCTGGTGGCGGAAGCCGATTGGGACTGTAATGCGCCAAACGCCGCGCAGCTTCCTCAGAGCCAATCCACGGTGCCGGACCACCCCCAGCCGTGCACGCACATCTTCCACCTCCATGTTAGCCCACGGAATCGCCGGCTCCTTCCGTCCGATTTCATCAAACGCCATCGATCGCCCCTCTCCTGCGTCAGGATGGTATTTGGTCTCGTTCCCCGTTGAAGGTGTCGGCAGACAGGCGACAGGTGCGTCCTTTCAACAAGCCGGCCCTGAACTCCGAACGACTGTCCCTCAATGGGCTCAGGCTGGATCGACGCTCACGCCTCAGGTGGACCTTATTCGAAACCCGCGACGCATGTAAAGGGAAGGATCCGGAAGCAGCGAGGAGAGGAGGAACGGGTACAGAGACAACTGCGATTCGCTTACGATGCGACCATTCGCCACAAAGGTTGCCCCTCAGAAATCGCGTCTGGCACCTCTTTCCTCATCGATCAACTCCAAGCGGCATGATGCCCGAGCGAACAGGCCATGCCCGCGAAGCATGCTTCATATCACCGATGGACAATGAGAAAATCCCCGCGCCCTTAGGAACGGCAGGCACGATCAAGGACGGCAACTCAATCTGGTCTATGTTAATAGTGGAACGGCCCTAACGTAATGCGAGGAATAAGACGGCGTGACCAACCGCGGAAGCACCGCTTGGAAAACCCATTCATTGTGCCCGCCGCGATGCCACTTGTACCATGGATTAATAAAATAAGCGGTTTGCACGATGCTGGCCATTTAAAGACTCTCTCATACCGTCGTCCGCTCCCTTCTATCTCGGGCATGCCCAAAGGAACAATGAATTTGTATTGTGCCTCGCTCACAAATCCGCGATGGAGGTTTTCATCAGGCAATCGGTAGACACTTTGGGTGCATTTCAGTTATTATCCGCGTTCTCTTCTTCACACGACCGATCATGCCGTGGCGGTGTAGCTCAGTTGGTAGAGCAGCGGACTCATAAGCCGCGGGTCACCCGTTCAATCCGGGTCACCGCCACCAAATTTCTTTCCCCAACGTATCAGCCGGCTGCTCAGCGTTGATGTGCTCCTGACACGGTTCCAATCACGGTTGGAACTGAAATAGTGTGCTGCTCCCACCACCGACTTTGTCCGCCCCCATTCGCTCTTCGGCCTTTCAATATTCTGACTCGCCCGTCCCTGCTTATGCCCCTTCCGAATGCCCAGACTTAGCCATACGAAACGGCTCAGAATACCTCGACAGGAGTCGCCACCGACAAATGATTTTTGAGCGAGAAAAGGGTATTCTTTCGCCCGCCCTCTTCTACCAATAGACCTATACGCAAATTATGGCCATAAAGAAATCCGACCTGTACTCATCCCTCTGGGCCTCCTGTGATGAACTGCGTGGCGGCATGGACGCCAGTCAGTACAAGGACTACGTCCTCTTCATGCTGTTCATCAAATACATTTCCGACAAATACGGGGACTACGACGGGTTTGAGCCACCAGTCGTCATCCCCAAGGGCGCGAGCTTTAAGGACATGGTCGCCCTCAAGGGCAGGTCTAACATCGGCGAACTGGTCAACACCCAGGTGATTCAGCCGCTGGTGGAAGCCAATGTCCGCCTCGCCCGTAGCGATTTCCCCGATTTCGACGACCCCAATAAACTCGGCGACGGCCCGACCAAGGTAGA
>Ga0138256_10001434_pt1 | contig 25680 bp, 28 predicted proteins | sample KNB2016incub_MG_FD_105486 | JGI IMG/M metagenome (GOLD analysis project Ga0138256, IMG submission 105486) | Active sludge microbial communities from wastewater in Klosterneuburg, Austria - KNB2014incub_MG | ecosystem: Engineered > WWTP > Activated sludge > Unclassified | place: Austria...
ACCTGGGGCAATGGGAGCGTCCTCACTTGGGCAGGGACAGACGCTCAAAGCTTCGACCGACTCCGAGGACCGAGGGCAAACCTCATTATGCTAGATGAGAGCGGATTTTATCAGGACCTAGAAAGGGTCGAGGCGGCATTACTGCCACAGCTAACGACTACTCAAGGCAAGGCACTCTATTTGAGTACGCCACCTGAGAGCCTCGCACACCCTTTTGCTGCGCGGTACAGAGCAGCCCAAGCCAACGGTAGAGCAGAGCATGAGACACTCGAGGATAACCCCAGACTGACGGCACTCCAAAGGCACGCCATTCTGAGGCAGTATGCGGAGTCCAGGGGGATAAGCCCGGAGGATGCTGCGAGGTCCACCTTCTGGCGCAGAGAGTACCTGGCAGAGTTTGTCACCGAGGAGAGCAAGGCAGCAGTCCCAGGCTACACGGTCGAACACTCCGCAAAGGTCCTTAAGGAATGGGAGCGACCGCAGTACCGCGACCACTACACCTCGCTGGACATCGGATACAGAGACGGCCACGGCGTTCTATTCGCTTATTGGGACTTCAGGGCAGCCAAGCTCATTGTGGAGGATGAGCTGGTTCTGAGAGGGAAGACCACAGACGAACTCTGCACGGCGGTAAAACAGAAGGAAGTAGCCCTCTACGGCGTTGAGAAGTTCGACGGAACGCTGGTAGGTGCGAAGGATTGGGAAGGTGTACCGGACTATGTGGAGGCTTACCTTAAGAGCATTTCGCAGCAACAGCCTTACCTGCGCGTGGCAGACGATAACGCTCTAATCCTGGCTGACATCATTCAGCGCCACGGCATTGCTTTCTTGCCGACACGCAAAGACGACAAGGCCGCCGCAGTAGATGACCTGGATATTGCTATCAGGCGGGAGCAGGTCGTTATCCACCCGCGCTGCAAAAACCTGCACATGCAGCTACTCGCCACCACCTGGGACAACAACCGAAGGGAATGGGAGCGGACCAGCGATGGCCACGGCGAACTGGTGGACTGCCTGGTTTACATGTGGCGCAACGTAAGAAAGCACAAGAATCCCGAGCCAGTGAGGCCGCAGACTACGTTCGACAAGTATCTGGCAGACCTTCACAAAACCAGCTCAAACAAACAGTGGGGCAAACTCGCACGAGTGAGGAAACAATGAACGATATTTACTGGGCGGCGCAGCAGAACGTGGACGACGTGGCGGCAGAGGTCTGGAAGAAAATCGACAGCTATTTCGCTGCAATGAAGGCCTCGGGTCGCATGGCTAAGGCTATTCGCTCAATCAACACCTACTATGGGCGAGGGCCGAGCGGTGGGCAGGACACGGCCTACTTGAGCCCAGGTGGTGACGGTGAGCTGGTAACGATGAATACCAACCACTTCGCCGGGCTGCTGACTCAGGCTGAGGTGCTCACCACCTCAGAGCGTCCGGCCTTTAAGGCAATCGCTGTCTCGACTGGCTATGGGGACAAGGCCCAGGCTCAGATTGCAGAGGGAGTGCTCGAGCATTACGACCGCTCTTTGTCGTTGCACCAAATCGACCGGAAAGTAGCCAAATGGTCGCTGATGTGCGGCGAGGCCTACGGCTCTTGGACCTGGGATGCGAGTCTCGGTGACTCCATCGGAGATGAGGAAACAGGTGAAATCGCATCGGATGGCGACGCGGTGGCTTGCGCGCATACCATGTTCGACGTTGCCTTCGACCAAACGGTAGGGGACTTCGATAAGGTGCCATGGGTCTGCATTCGCACTCGGGCGTCTAAGTGGGACCTGGCCGAGATATTCCCCGACAAGAGAGCGGAAATCCACGCCGTTACCTCGGACAAATCAGCGACCGAGCATAGCTTTGACAGCTTGGACCCCAGCGGCCAGGACCGGAGCAAAGAGGACTTTGTTGATGTTTGGGAGTTTCGACACCGTTCCACGCCAGCCCTTCAAGGCGGTCGGCTGCTGCGCCTCATAAGCCCCAAGTGTGTGCTGTATGACTCGCACACCGGCCCGGAGGGAGAGGCCAAGCCAGGAGCGTATCCCTACGGCAAAAGCCTAATGGTCCGAAGAATGACACCAGAGCAGGTCATCGGCCAGAGTGCAGGCCATACCAGTTTCTTTGACCTGCTGAGCCAGCAAGAGGGCATCGACCTTGTGGCCACCATCATGGCCTCGACCGTCAACAGCTCGGGAGCAAGCAACCTGTATGTGCAACGGGGCGCAAATATCCAAATCGACGCGCTGTCGGGAGGCTTCAACCTAATCCAGGGCGACGTGGTGGACGCTCCTAAGCCCGTCCTTTCCGCGACTGTCTCTAAAGAGGCCCTCGAGTTTGCCCAGATGTGTGTGCAATGGATGCGGCAGCGGACTGCAATCAACGACGTGGTGATGGGCGAGCCTACAAAGGGAATGCCTGCCCAGGCCATGGCTCTGCTGCATGCCCAGGCTCTCCAATTCCACTCAGGAACAGCGGAGAGCTACCAGCATTTCACTGAGGGAATGCGGACCGACTTGATTGAGCTGCTGAAAATGTTCGCAAATACCGAGCGCATGGCGTTGGTCGCTGGTGCAGCAGGCAAATGGCAGCTTGCGGAATACACCAAAAAGGACCTGGCCGGAGTGTCTCGCGTCTATGTGGAGCAAATCCCAGCGGCAGCAAAGTCATACGCGGGCAAAGTCTCCATGGCGAAGGACTTGCTCGACATGGGCATGATTAGAGAGCCACAGACCTACATCGACCTGATTTCTACGGGCCAAATTAAGCCCATGTATGAGGCCGAAGAAGCTAACCTAATGAGAATACAGGCAGAAATGGACCTTCTCAGAAAGGGAATCGGTCTTTGTCCGGTCGATGCGATGGGCAATTTCGTCGATGACGGCCAGGAACACGTTAGGCCGCTCATCACCGACACCCATTGGTTGGACATTCCCCAGTATACCGGGGTCATTAACACGCCCGATGCTCGCTCAGACCCCAAGGTAGTGAAAGCAGTCTCCGAGGTCATCCAGTACAAGCTCAAGCTGTGGCGGGCAATGGACCCTGCGCTCATTGTCATTATGAAGGGCGTAGCACCTCCTCCGCTGATGGACCCGTCTATGCTCGGGCCAACGGGAGACATGACCCAGCCCCCTGCCGGTGGCTCAGAGTCGAGCACGGCCAAGCCAGAGGCCAACCTGGGCGGCCTGAATGAGAGAAACGGCGGGCGAGGTCCATCGATGCCAGCCCCTCCGAAGAACCCGTTGACTAACGAGAAGCAGAACCCTCCCAGCGACTTGGGCTAACCGACTCCCCGGGAAGTTCCCGGGAACCAACAACCAAAGGAGAATCATGGAAACCGCAACGACCGAAGCGCCAGCTACACCGGAAGCAACTACCGATAGTGGTGAGACAAACACCGACACGCAACCGGCAGTAGATGCCAAGCCCGATGAATGGGCAGAGTATGAGAGCAAGCTAGACTCGGTTCCCCCTGAGCGTGCCGAGGCGTTCATGAGGAAATTGCTCAAAAAGAACCCTATTAAGGCGAAGTCCGGCAAAGACGAGTTCTTGGTGGATGACTTTGACAAGGTGCGTCGTAGTGTCTCCCTCGACAAGCACTTCAACAAGATTGGGGAGCAGCTCAAGGCCGAAAAAGAGGAGATGGCTCGAAACAAAGAGGCTCTCCAGCGGTTTGTCGATGGCGACCCCGATATGACTCGGCACATTCTCAAGAGCCAGCCGAAGGTGGCCGCCCAAGTGGCTGCCGCCCTCCGTGAGCAATACGAGGCCGAGGAGAAGTATAAGGGCATGGACCCCGCTGCGCGTGCAATGGCGGAGGAGCTGGAGGGCTACAAAACGAAATTTGCCGAGATACAACAGCAACAGCAACAGAGACAGGCAGAGGCCCAGCGCCTAGAGGAGGAGAGGCTGTACGAAGCCACCCGCTCAGAGATGGAGCAGTACATGGTCTCTGTCCTGACCTCTGGGGGAATCCCTCAGTCTCTCGCTCCGTTCGCCGTTAGGCGACTGGCCCCCATGGTTGAGCAGAACCAGGCCCTGGGCTCTCCACTGGCACCTTCCCAACTTGCGGCCATGCTTAGGGAGAATATCCACGAGGAACAAAAGGCCATTTTCAACCTAGACGGCGAGGAATTGCTCGGCATGGTCGGGGAAGACGTGGCGAAGAAAATAGGCCGGGCCATGCTCGCTCGAATGAAGGGAACGGCGGTCAAGGCAGCCCCACAGCAAGAGCCCAAAGAGGCAGCCCGCAAAGAGCCCGACGGAAGCAAAGAGATGCGGAATCTGTTTAGGGACCTGCGGGACAAGTACGGGGTAAATAGCTGGTAACTTGACAGGCCAAGAGCGTTGTGAAAGTATTTTCACCAGACCAAGGCCAAGTGTCTCTATTCGGCAAGCGCAAGCCCCGAAAACGGTGACACGAAACTAACGGTCGGCTGTAGCGTACCGCAAGCCAGGACGGCGAGAGCCAAACCCAGGGGAACGGAAAGCGAAAGCAAGAGCTGTCTTCTTTCTTTTCTTTCACTCTATCCACTGAGGTTTCTCACATGGCTGCTTTAGACGGTATCAATAAGAATGCTTCCGCCTCGCTCGCTGGTAACTTTAAAGAAGTTTACCGGACTGGCGACATTACTACCCTCGTTCCCGGCATTGCTAAGCTGGCTTCTATCATTCCGTTCTCGCAACGGGACTTGATTGGTAACAAGTTCCACATTCCCCTCCGTACCCAAGATGAGCACTCCATTGTGGGTTCTGTCGCTGGAACCACGCCGAGCTGGACCACTGCCTTTGAATATATCAACGGCGTTGTGGCCGATGCTCAAATTGACGGCTCGCAACTGTTGGCCCGCGCTGCTGTCGACTATGAGGCCATCTACAAGTCCAAATCGGACAAGGCCGCGTTTGCTAAGGCCACTGCCGAAGTGGTCAAGGCTCTGTCCGCCTCTGCCGCGAAACGACGCGAGGCAATGTTGCTCCACGGTCGCAAGGGCTGGGGAACGATTGAAAGTGTCTCTGGTTCGGACATCGTTATCACTGCCGCGTCCTGGGCGCCGGGCCTCTGGGCTGGCTCCAAGGGCATGCAGCTCGACTGTTACGCGAACGACGGAACCACCGCTCGCACGCTGACCGCCGCCGATGCGATTTCTAGCATCACCATGAGCACCCGCACTATCACCCTGGGCAACTCGGTCGATGCCTCTTGGGTTGCTGGCGACTTCCTCTTTCCCCAAAGCTTCTCGGGGACCGTGGATTTCATCGGGCTCTCTGCCATTGCTCAAAACACTGGCGCTCTGTACGGCGTTACCAGCGAACTGATGCAGGGGAACGTGGTCGACACCTCGACCGGCCTCCCTTCTATGGCTAAAATCCTTAACGCTGCCTCTGCCATCGCTGACTTTGCCGGTGAGGGTCGAATCATATGTTGCCTTTCACCGAAAGCTTTCGAAGTCATGAACTCGGACCAGGCGGCGATGCGCCGGTACCCACAAGCGTCTAGCCAAGGCAAAAACGGCTTCAAGGGCCTGTCGTTTGAAACCCAGGTCGGTGAGCTGGCTCTCTTGCCTCACCCATACGCGAAGCAAGGTGAAATCATCTTGTTCACCGAAGCCGAAGCCTATCGCATTGGTGCCACCGACTTGAACTTCATCCGACGCGGACGCGACGGCGAGGAGATGCTCTCCCTCGAAGTTACCAACGCTGGCGCCGGTGAAATGCGCGTCTATTCCAGCCAGGCCTTGGTGGTCGAGCAAGCTCGCCACACTGCCTATCTGGGCGGCTGCACCTACTAAACAGAAGTCCAACTAGAGGGGTAGGGCTCAGCGATGGGCCTTGCCCCTCATTCCTAAAGGAACCAAATGACTTCTATACTTGCACACCTGAAATTTGACGGAGACGCCGACTACGGGCTGAACTCCACTAATCCTCCGCAAGGGACCGCTGCCCTTGCTTGGCTCGAAGAGCTTGTCGGTAAAATGAAGTCGGGAACGGCGAAGGGCGCGACGTTCGAGATTATGCGCTCCACAACCAATGCGACTCATGCCACCGAGTTCATCGGATTCAGCACCACGTCGGGAACCTGCACCATCACCGCGAACGGGGCCACGATTGCTTCCATCACGGCAAGCGGGACCGACACGGCAGACGCCACGGCAATGGTTGCCGCGCTCCACGCGGATGCTGATGCGGCTGGGCTTGTCCTGGGGACCAACTATGTCGCTACGGTAACGCTTGCCAGCGCGACCACGGCGGACAAAATCATTCTCCTGGGCGAAACTTTCGTCGGCGGGACTGATTTCACCACCACGGGGAGCGACACCCAGGACGCTGCGAGCTTCATTGCTGCGGTTCGGGCTCACCCTTGGCTCCAAGACGCCGTGGGTCTGACTCAGGTGGCTGGCGTTGTTTATATCGGCTTGCGCCCTGGCTTCACTCCGAAGACGCAGACGCTCCGAAGTAACAACGGGACTCGGCTTGCTGTTGCTAATCCGACGTTTGCGGCCACCACATTCCTGATGCTCTGGGCTGTTATGCCTGGAACGCTGGCGCACAAGGTGGACATCGGAGTGACTGGAACCGGGATGTCTGTTCTCGACTCTGGTACCGACTTGGTGAACGGGGCGGGCTTCACTGGCCAGGTCCCTGGCTCCATCATCTTCGGCGTTCGGTGAGCACATGAAGGAAAGCATGCTCAAGCGAGCGTTGGAAGACGCCGTAAAACAGAGCGGTATGGCGATTAGGCTCAAGCTTCACAAGAAACACCAAGAGCTGAACCCAAAGCCAGCGCCTGTTGAGATGGCCGAAGAACGCAGCGAGGAAAAAGAAGCCGACGAGCTTAGCGACTCTGACTTAGAGCAGCTCAAAGAACTGTTAGCGTAAAGCGGGGGCAGCATGGCGTATCTAGTGAGCGACTTTCTAAACCTCGTTCGCCAATACGGCATGCTGCCTTCTACGTCCTCGACGGGGACCGCTGATGCTGACATTCTTGCGGTTGCCGACGAAGAACTTCGGACCCGCATTGCTCCGCTTATCGTCGCCTCGAGGCAGGAGTGGTGGGTCGCCAGTTCTCGCGTCTCTTTGATTGCAAACTGCGGGACCTACAAAGTCCCACGGCGAGCAGTCGGCGGACGGATTAGGGAATTGCAGCTTAAGCGCGCCGACGGCTCAGTCCGCAACATGAAGCGAATTGAGCTGGAAGAAAGCTACGCTCTTAGTCAATCGTTGACCGGGGAGCCTGAGCTGTTTTGGCTCAAAGGTGACTTTGTTTGCGTGTGGCCAGAGCCCGCTACGGCCTCGGGATATTTGCAGTTTGACTTCTTGGCCAGGCCTGGGCGCCTGACCTCGACGTCTCCGACTGGTTACGCCATTACGGCAACGGCAGCCAGTATCGGAACGACTGCAACCATTACAGCGGCAAGCGCGGACGCCGTTACCGCCTCGGCCAGTGGATATGCCGATATTGTTCGAGCTGCCTCTGGCTTTTCGTACACCGCCGTTGACGTCTACGGTTCGATGCACGCAACGACTCACGTTTTCACCGTTACCGACGAAAACCTCGCGCTACCCGACGATTATCCCAACCTTTTGGTGGGCGACTACATATTCCCATCGGACCAATGTTTCATTATTCCGCTGCCAGTGGAGATGCACGGCGTCTTTGTCCACTATGTGGTGGCGAGCCTTAAGCGCCAGCTCGGGGACATGCAGAGCGCGGACGTATTTGAAAAGACTGCCCAGCGCATGAGTGCCGATGCTCTCCAGACCCTAGAGCCCCGTGTTGACGGCGAGCCCCGAAGGCTTCGCGGTGGCCTGCTGTGGCGCATGCGCAAATCCTGGTGGACGGGTTACTGATGCCCAAGTCAATCCACATAGACCTTAAGGGTGTACTGACCTCGACCAGCGGGCTCACTCGCTCCACGTCTTCGCTCAAACTCGCCCAGAACGCAGTCATTGAAGGGCCTGGGGTAGTTCGCAAGGCACCTGCGCTGCGCTCCACTGCCGAGAATGGCGAGGCCGAAACCTACGTCTACAACGCGGACGGATACGTCCATACGGTTCGCCAAGGCTCGCCCAGCATCTCCGCTGTCTCCCTGACCGGAGGCACCACCACCACGGATATGGTCAAGGCCGAAACGGTAGCCATTTACGAAAAGGTCAAGGGCTCAGAGTTCGGGACTTCAAGCCTTGGCGACCCAGCATTGACTACGATTGACCCTGACTCGCTTCAAGACACGATTGAACTCTACCGAAAAATGGACGTGGAGTTTCCAACCGGACGGCAGCAGTCGGTTATGGTCGATGACTCGATTTTCGTCACCACTGGAAACCAAGGGCTCCATAGGTTCGACCTCGAGGGGACTCAGTGGGTGCGAAGACCTGCTGGCGTTCCCAAGGCTCTGCCTCCGTTCTTTGAGCGGTGGAATGGCGACGATACACAAGTCAACGTCTCTTCCGCTGGTTCTGAAAACTGGCTGGCAGACGACTACGCCGTTGCATACCGTCTTGTGTGGTTCTTTGAGTTCCCCGACGGGCGCAGAATCTACGGTCCGCCGTCCTCGCGTATGGTCTTCTGGAACACGTCCGGCAGCATTGCTGGCGTTGCGATGTGGATTCCAGTCCCTTTTGCGACCAATACCACGGGAACAATTCTAACCGATGACTCCGCGGCCTATGGCGTTGAGATTTACCGCTCTATCTCTGCCGACCTCGGCTCGGGGACCTGGCCTAACGACGTGCTCTACCAGGTGGGCGAGCAGTATATTGACGGGGCTACGCTTGTTGCCGATGCGATGGGGACCAACGTAATAACCTACTTCGATAAGACTCCGGAAGACTCCCAATTTCTGGGCAAAGAACTCTACACCAATAACACCGAGGGCCAGAACGCAAAGCACCCGCCTGAGAATTTCCTAGCCTTGGCTGAATGGCGTAACCGGCTCTGGGGCGCCGTGTATAAAGAGCGGCACTACATGGAGCTCTCCATGATAGGCCTGCCAATAAACGACGACCTTCTGGCAATCAACGACGAATATTACTTTTTTAAAACCAGTAACTCCGGCGTTGACCCCAATTGGGCAAAAATAGAGAGCAGCTACGGCATTGAGGCGAATCTCTTTTTTACGGCACAGTCACTTTGCTCGGCAATCAACGAACATAGCTCGGTTGTTTATGCCTACTTAGTGGCTGCACCAGGGGCCACCACGCTGGCAAACGGGGCTGGCGTTACGATTATCCTCGAACACAGAGAGGTTCCAAGCTACTCCGCGTCAAAGAGTTTCGACGTGTACTTCCAGAGCGCCACGGCGGACCTACTTGCGCCAAAGTTTCGACCGTATGACCCCAATTCGACCTTCAACATTATCTACAGCAAGTCAGAAATCAAAAAGAACGTGGTCTGGTGCTCTGAGAATGGCGAGCCCAACGCATGGCCAGCCGACGAAAGATTTTCCTTTGTCATGGGCGGGTCAAACGTAGAAATCCTGGCCATGAAGCCTCTCGAGGAGGGGCTGTACGTTTTCACCACTCGCGGGCTGTTCAGAATTTCTGGCCGTAGCATCTCCAGTTTCTTTGCCGAGCTGGTGGATGAAACCTTTGTGCTTATTGGTGATGAATGCATCACTTCAGCCGATGGCGCGCTGTGGGCCTGGGGAACGCAAGGCTTTGCGAGAATCCGAAACGGTCGCGTTGAATACGTCTCTGGGCCAATTCAGGACCAGCTCGACAAGTATACCGAAGCAATCCACCACAAGACGGCAGCAATCGGGGACTGGACCGTCAAGCGTTCTTCGTACTGCTTTTGTAGCTCCGATACGATGCACGGGCGTATTTACCTGTGGCTGCCTGACGCTGACCAGTTCGACGTACCAGACCCCCCGCCTGAGGAGCCCTAAATGACAGAGTTTGTCTATGGCGGGGCAACCTTGCTCGACGGCAAATCGGACAACGCGCCGCTTTCTGTCGCGTCCGACAAGGGCTTGGTCGCGGCTGAATGGAATGAAACGCAGCAATTCCTAGATGACCTGCGAAATGCGATTAAGTCGGGGACCTACCATGGCCTGTCTCAGTCTTCGGAGACCGTCTCTGCTGCGAACAAAGCAAAAATCAGACTGAGCACCGGGAACGTCCTGCAATCCTCTGTTAACGGCGGCGCCTGGACTTCTCTGGGCGCCATTACGCTCGGGGCCTTCAGTGCAACCGGAAGTTCCGGTGGCCTGACCCTTACCGGTTCAATTTTAAATCTTGACCCAGCCACGGCCACGCAACCGGGCGGTGTTTCAATCCTGGCCCAGGCTTTTGCGGGGGACAAGCGGTTCGCCGGAAACGTGTCAATCGGGACAATTACCCCGACGTTCCCTTTTGACCTTTTCAAAAGCAACGCAGGCCTTGCGGTTGGTCGCGTTATCAACTCGGCAGCCGATGGGCTTAGCGCGTTTCGGTTCTTGGATTCTGGTGGGGCTGACGGCCTAATCGTCGGCGTCGGGAACGGTGGAGCGCCAGCGCCCTATACCTCCCTCAATTTCATTGCGGCGACCCAGGGAACGATTTCATTCCTCAGTAACGGCGCGGTAAACGCCACACTGACCCAGGCGGGAATATTTGCCCCTGTAGGTGGCCTCAATTTGCCGACTGGTGCGCCGCTGTACAGTAACGGCTCGGCAGGCACGGCGGGCTACTTGCTCACCAGTGGCGGAGCTGGGGCAGTCCCTACCTGGGCAGCAAATCCAAACTCGGGGACAAACACGGGCGACGTTACGCTGGCGGCCTTTGGTTCTACGCCCAACGCCAACGCGGCCAGCTTGACCGGCCAGGCGCTTACGCTCCAACCGGCCTCGACCTCTTACGGCGGCGGCGTTTCGACGATTGCTCAGACGTTCGCTGGCGCCAAGTCCTTTGTTGACGCTGCGATATTCAATAGCACCCGGCTAGAGGGGATTGCTGCTTCGATTCTTGGCGTTGGTTCTGGCCGGGTCCACTACTCCACCCGCACCTCCGATGGAAACTATGGGCGCCTTGTGGTGCGCGGTCGCTCTACGGCAGGCGTTGCCATTGGGGCCACGGGCGCGAGTGCATCTTCCATTCAATACGTCGGGACGCTTACTTTCTACTCGCAGACCATAGGCGAGCTTGACACCGCCACGCCGACTGGCTCGGGGACGCAAGTCCTGTCTATTACATCCGGAGGGAATGTTACCCTTGTCGGGAATGTTACGGTTGACACCGACACGCTGTTTGTGGATGCGACAAACAACCGTGTCGGGATGGGGAACACGGCCCCGGTTACACTACTGGACCTGACCGATTCGGTAGCGGCGGCTACGCTCCTCAACATAAAGAATCTGTCATCCACTGGGTTTTCAGGCATAACGTTTAAGGACTCAACAGGCGCCATTTATGCGTCAATGGGATACGGGAACGCTGGAACGGCGGCGCCATACACGTCGGTTGCCTACATAGATTATCCTGGGACGTTCCATTGGATTGCGGCCGGGACTACTAGCAGGATGACACTCACCACGGCTGGGCTACTGACTCCGGCGGCTGGTATTGACCTAAACGCCTCTGGCGCACTGCTTAAAACCGGCGGGAGCGCCGGTACAACAAACCAGGCACTTTTAAGTACCGGAGCCAGCACTCGCCCAGCGTGGACCACTATTCCGCTTGAATCAAACAGCTCTGCGGCGGTGTTTCAGTATGGGGCACAGGCGCTACTCTCAACTGACACAACGGAAATTATCCACCCTGGGTACAACGCAGCGGCGGGCTCAAACACAGACCCCAATGTGGTTGGCTGGATTGTCCCATACGCTGGCGTTGCGTCAAAACTCTACGTCAAGGCGAACACCGGGCCGGTGGGCGATTCGACCGTTTTCACTGTGTACAAAAACAACGTTGCAACAACGCTCACCTGCACAATGGCGGCGGCTGCCACCTCTGCCAGTGACACGTCAAATAGCTTTTCGGTTGCGGCGGGCGATGAATTGACGCTCAAAAGCAATCCAGGCGCGAGCATTTCTTCTGGCGCGTTGAATGTGCGCGCAAACTTGCGGGTGACCCTTGCATGACAGTCAACAACGCCTTCGGCTTTACGGCCTTCGGTTTTCCCTTCGGTGTACCGGAGCCCGATGACATTATGAACGAGTTCATGCCAGATAGGGCTTTCTGCTACAACATCCGCACCAATGCCTGGACCTCAGTTTTGTTGCCAGTCATCGACGACCCTACGCGGGCTCAAGTCTCTAGCGCGTGCGAGTTTCCTGTTTCAAGCCAGCCGATTTTGTCCCAGTGGTCTTCTGCCAAAACCGGGCTGTTGGCGATGACCGACGGGCGCACTGAAACAGACGGAACCTACACTTTCCACGACGATGCCTCAGGCTGGTATTCGGACACGTCGATAACGACCAATTTCACCACCGCCAGTCTTGGCGAGCGGGTGACATGGCAAGAGCTACATGTCTTCTGGGAAATCAGCGAAACCTTTACGGCAATGCGAGCACCTGACTCCATCACCGTGACTTACGAATATGACTGGGGCACATCTACGCCAGAGACCGTTACCGTCTCCCCAAGTTCTACGGCAAAGTTCACCAGATTGATTGTGCCCAGGGAAGCGCGGAACTCCACCCGCCTGCGCGTCACCATTACGACCTCAGACGGCTACATTTTCGGGATTGAAGGGCTCACTATGATTTATGAGAGCGAAGGCGCGACGGAGACTCGCAAATGAGCGAGCTGACCGGCAAAGAGCCGACGCTGGATGACCTCAAGGCGAGGTTGGACGCGCTGGATATCGACGCTAGGGAGAGCCCCTATTCTGTTGCTGTCATTTCTGACCTGGTTCTGACTCTCGGAAAGCCTACCTATGCCGACAACTTTGCCTACACCATTCGACGGCCTGAGAGCATGAAGCAGGTTCTGGGAGCGACAGGGTGCTTTATTAGGCCACTAGATGGCTCCTTTCTCACTAATCCGTGGTATGTTTCTTTTGACTTAACCCAAGAAGGCAACATCCGTGTCCTTTACATGACCGGCCTTGCGGTGGGTTCAACCTATAAATACTCGCTGGCCGTTGTGGGTGTCTGATGCCTTCTAATTTCGTCTCATATTCTGACTTTATCGGAGCCAACGCCGGGCAAATTAAGACCATGGAAGAACGGCTCCGTGCAGAGGAGCAAGCCAAGCTCGAAAGGGCTAAGACCGGGCTGGACACCGCGGGCGATGCGATGAAAAAGGCCGCATTCTGGGGAGAGGTCGAAGGCGGCGAGCCCCTCACCTCTTACGGCGATTGGACCAAGGCCGAGGGAGATGTGGCGGCGGCCAAGCAATATCAGGCGGACATTCAAAACGACGCTGGGCAGCTAAACCAGCTCAACAAAATCGGCGGGGGATACGGAAACATGGACGCGGCTTTGGTGTTTGGCTCGAACAAGGCAGACAGCAAGAGCCCCAAAGTTAGCCTGGGCGAGTTCATGGGCTACGACGCGAAAGAACTCGAGGACCTGGCGGCGTCTACGGAAAGCGAGGCGCAAAGTTACGCTGCCCGCCGGGCCGAGGAGATGGCCAAGAAAACAAGCCAGAACCAAGCAGCAGAGCAATCTTCTAGGGCTCTGGCCGACTGGCAGACCAAGGCAGATGCGGCCTATGGCGAGCAAAAGAAGAAAACCTACGCCTCCCAAATGGCAAAAAGAAAAGAGCTTGGGAACGAGTTTTACTCCTCGCCGGATTGGAGCGAATGGATGGACTACTTGAGCGGCGGCAACAGTTGGGACCGTTCAAAAGAGGAGGAGTACAGGCGCAGGACCGTAGGCGCTGACAGCCAGGGGAGTTACGGCGGCTGGCTTGAAAATATGGTCGGCCAAAAGCCACAGCAGTCTCAGGGCTACAGCGGCACCGCTGATATGACAAGAGGGGATTGGGAGCGAAAGAATCCAAACAAAAACCCATGGGAAACAGATTTCTATGGCTCTGAGGGGGGCTGGTAATGCCACTTCCACTTTTACTGATGGCGGGGGCCGGACTATTGACGGCTGCCTCTGTGGCAGGCAAGGCTATTGGCGAGGCAATACAGGGCGGGCGAGATGGAGAGGCAAATGACCTGCTTCAGAAGGCGCTGGAACAATACGGCCCAGACATTCTCCCCAAAATCAGCACCGAGCTGAAAAACTACAATATCCCAGAGAGCAAGATGGCCCAGCTTGTGGGCGACGCTGAATCCATCGGAATGCAGCGGAAGGTTATGGGCGAGCTGGAACGGTACGCGCTCAACCCAGCGAAAGACCAACAGGCAACCCTTGAGCTGATGCAGGCCCAGGACGCAGCGCGGGGTCAATTCGGGCGGGCCCAGGAATCCATCCTCGAGCAGATGCGAAACTCTGGGCAATACGGTCGCCTGGGCATCGGAGCGCAACAGGTCGCGGCCTCTCAGGCTGCAAATCTTGCGAACACACAGGGAATGCAGGCCGCATCGATGGCAGAACAGCGCAAAATGCGCGCCTTAAATGAACTCGGTGGCCTCTCTACCACAATGCGCAACCAGTCCTTTGGGGAACGCTCGGCAGCCGCTCAGGCCCAGGACCAACTCAATCAGCTCAACGCCCAACTCAGCTACAACGCCGAGCAGCAGCGTTACAACGCGGTTGACCAAGATTTTCGCCGTAAAATGGGCCTGGCTAACGCTAGGAGCGGAGTTTATGGAGAGATGGCTGGAGCTAAGCGCGCCCAGGGGCAACGCGAGGCAGGGGTTGCCAGGGGCATTGCTGGGGACATCGGGGATGCTGCCTTTAACTTCGCCGGGGCCTTCGGCGCAGGCGGCGGCGGGAGTTCTGGTGGTGGTTGGGACCCCGTTACGGGCGCAAACTCGCGTGCCGCAACAGATTACAACCTCTGGTCCTCTGACTTCGATGAACAACTCAAAAAACTGGGGCTCGGCAAGTGAAAAACACAAACGGGGGGCCACATGCCTAACTTTGGCGACATGACACCAGAAGAAAAGCGCAGCTACCTCCAGTTCCTCAAGGACATGGCCACGCAACAGGCTAACGAGGGGCTCCAGGGAATGGTCGACGACGCCCAGGCCATGGAGCAGGAATACGCCAGAAACAGGCCCGACCCCGCGGCTATGGATGCGGCCAAGACTTCAGACACGGCCAGGGGCTATATGCACGCCCTTGCAGCATCTATCCGAGGCAGAGAGGGCAACCAAGGCGCTGCCCAGGTCTACGGCAGAGCGGCGGCGGAGAGCCCAGAGCAGGACGCGCTCAAAAACAAGCAAGGCGCGTTCATGGACTACCTGAAGGGCCTCTCCGGTCTGAAAGCTCAGAAGAACGCTGTGGCCTTGCCATTCCTGCAAAAGAGAGAGGCAGATGCCCGCGACGCCGTGAGCGACTTCGACAAGACCCAGGCCACAGCAGAAGCCTCCAAAACGGCAGCAGAGCAGAAGGCTAAACACGACGAGCTGTGGGCCGCGGTCGAATCTGGGAAGATGGACGAGCGCCAAGCCCAGAACCAATTTAACCGGTGGATGGCCGGCCAGACGCTGGACTTGAAGCGCGAAGCGCTGGCCCAACAGAAAGAGCTGGCGAGTAGCAAGCTGGGCGCGAAACAGGACGCAGAAGAACGGGAGCTGATGCACCCAGACCCAGACTACAGCCCGACAAAAATTAAACTCACGCCACCAGAAGCAAGAAAGGCCAGAGAGGCTTACGCCAGCGTTGATATGCTGCGTCAAGCCATTCCAGAACTCTCTGCGCTTGTGGATAAGGCGGGGCGTGGAATCAAACTAAGCCCCGATGAACTTGCTAGGGCTTCGACGTTGGCCACTGACATTCAGCTCAGGATGAAAAACGAGGAAGTGTACGGCTTGGGCGTGCTTACCGGGCCAGACCTCAGCTTGTTGAAAAAGGCAGTCCCTGAGCCTGGAGAAATCAACTGGGGCTTCATGTTTCAGACCGGGCCTACAAAACTCGCCCAGACACTCAAGAACATAAATACAAATTATGCCTCCAAAATGAAGGGCGCTGGGTTTCCGCTCAAATCCGCTGGCGGTGACAGGACGGCAAAGCAGAAAGAGCTGGATGAAATAAACCGACAGCTTGGTGAGCAGCCATGACCGAGCGTGAAAAACTACTGCTTCGAAAGAGAAAGCTGGAGCTGGAGCTTGAACTAGAGGCCGAGGCAAAGCCCGATACGGCGCCAACCCCAGAAAGTCAGTTCGGCTCTGAGGGATTTTCGCAGACAGAAGACACGCTCAGGCAAATGGACCCGACCCGCAAGGTTAGGGCTGCACTCGGAACGGCCACCTTCGGCTGGGCTCCAGAGCTGATGGGCTGGCTTGACGCTCCGAAAAACGCGACACCGGAGCAGGCCTACGAGAGTTCCCAAAAATGGCGCAAAGAATACGGGGACGCGGCAGAAGAAAACCCCGTGTCTTCGGCTGCTGGCCTGTTGGCTCAGCCAGACCCCTTCGGGAAAGTGAAGGCAGCGAAGGGCGCACTAGGTCCGGCACTACAGGCGGGCATGGCGACCATGGCCAGGCCTGGGGACGTTGGCGCCGGGGAGGTAGGCTTAGGGGCGTTGGCCGGTGGGCTTATGGGCAGAGCAGGCGACGCCGTTGGGAGCACGTTCGCGGGCTGGCTCGGAAAGAAATCGGCAGCAAATGCGGCAAAGGCCTTGGCTGAAACCGAGGCAGCAAACGCTAAGGTTATTGCGTCGGCAAAAGGCGAGCTGGGGGCAGCAGCGCAAGCTGGTAGCCGTGGAATCGAAAACCTCACCCGATACGCCGGTGCAGGGGATTTGCTCGGGGATGAAGCCGCCATGGCGGCGCAAAGAAGGCTTGCCGAACCAGCAACGCAAGAGGCCGCTGCAAGATTTGCCACGAGCGCGGCAGATGACTTTCCAGGCAAATTGCCAGCGATGGAGTCGAAGCAAAAGGCCCTTGCCGACCTAATGGCCTCGAGAGAGAGCGACATCGCAAAGGCCCAGGCCGCAAAGATGAAAAACCCGATTTTCCGAGAAGCTAAGCCGCGCCTATATCGGGACTTCTCTCGCTTCGGCCCAATGGCGGTTGGGTCTTACCTGGGCTCCAAAGTGGCAGAGGGTCTGGACCAGGACAGGCTGGCCGGGGCTGGAATCGGTGGTTTTCTCGGTGGCGCGCTAGGTGGGCGACCCGGCACGGCATATGCCAATTTAGTAAGAAAGCCAGAGGTGCGCTGGGAGGCGCTGGGCCATGCTAGTAAGGCAGCCGAAAGCGTCGGGAATGCCATTTCAAGTGCAGCAGGCAAGCTGGGCGCTCCCATTGGTGGCGCTCTCTCTCAATACTTCGGCATGAATGACCAACCCGTACAGTCTTCCAGCCCAGAGCAAGCGAGGGAAGACCTTCTCATGCGAACGGGCAAGCGGAGGGGTCAACCATGACGCGCCCCAATGCCTATTTTCAACTCCAGCCTAGTGAGCCTGTCTTGAATTTCGGAAATCTTCGCAGAGCTATCGTTGCCCGTGTCTTTGGTCCTCGCTTGAATCGACCAACGCAGAGCGAGCAGAGTAGAGCTACAAACGGCAACGACCGACAGAAAGAGCCAAATCAAAGGACCACTCCCTCGAGTGATTCTAAATTGGTTTCGTTCGCCACGCGGGCAGAGTCCCTGGCGATGACAAGCGACTTGCCTCCCTCGATTATCCTCACGAGTGCAGCAGAACTTGTGTCAAACTCCAGTTCCACAACGTCGCAGTCTTTGCCGGTCCGCATCGGAAACGCTAACCTGAACTTTTGACCAGAAGGAGTAGTTACCATGTCTCGAATGATTAAACCCTTGCTCTTTGTCACCATTGTTGGAGTCTCCGTTTATGCCTGGGCTGCTGAAAAGTACCTCGGGAAAGTCATTTCTGCCTGGGAATCTGACGCAGGAATCATGGCCAGGAACAACTACCTGACTGACTCGGGTTATAGCTCCTTCCAGGTGCCATGCAACAGCCTGATATCGGTCCAATGCAACGCGGACACCTACGTCGGCGTGTTTGACAGCCCACTGACTGGCGTAACGTCCACCACTGGCGTTTTGGTCGGCGCAAACATGCTGCTTCCTACTTCCACGGGCGCATGCCCTGGACCTAATGGGCTGACCATTCCAGCGACGCTGGCAGACGGTGGGCCCACTACCATCACCGGAATTTATGGCTCTTTCGTCTCTATCGGCTCAAACCTGACCGATGGCGGATTCTCGACCTGTAAAGTCTTTGGCCGTCGGGGCAACGAGTAATGGTCCGCGCCTTCGCTTTGCTTGCGGTCGCGCTTGCTCTGATGGGCATCTATTCACGCGACCAAGACAGGACCGACCGGAGAGATAGGCGAACGTCTCGCATGGCCGTGCCTGCTGCGGTGGCCACATCCTCAGCCCCAACGCCTCCGGCCTTTCTCTTTGCCTCTGAGCTGGATTCATTTGCCTCTGAGTGCGCCTGTGAATCCTCGCCACTGACTGCCGACACTGGCCAAAGCCTGACCTTTACGCGCTCCGGCGGCGCCTGGTGCATTAAGGCCGATGAAACCGTTGTTTATTGTTCGGCCTCGAACAAGGCGCGGGTGACCAAGCTCTTGGACCCTGATGGCTATTTCGGGGTTATGGTGGAGCGAGGGAGCACAAACTCGGTTCTGTACTCCAACGACCTGACCCAGGCCGCCGTTTGGGCGGTGGTAACGACGACATTTGCGAAAGACGCTACCGGACCAGATGGCGTTGCAAACTCTGCAAGCTCGGCCACCGCAACTGCAAACGGGGCTGTTTTCTGGCAAACCGTGACCGCCTCGGGCAACCGTTCCACCTCTTTCTACATTCGACGGAAAACAGGAACGGGGACCATCCAGGCGACTCGAACCGGTGGCGCTGGATGGCACGATATCACCTCGAGCATTTCCTCGACATGGAAAAGGTTCCAACCACAGGCCTGTGGGGACTTGGTGAATTGCGTCGAGGCGTCTTGGCTCAATTCGACGTTCACCGACCCGGTCATTGGCTTTGAAATACAGAGCGACGCGGACGCAATCGAGCTGGCCTATGTACAAGACGAGGCTATCCCCTGGGCAAGCTCTCCCGTTGAAACGGGCGCGTCTGCTGTTGTGAGGAACGGCGAAGACCTAAGCCTTGCGAACCCATCCGGCACATACACCACTGTTTCCATGTATGCGCGGTCTGCCCCGTTTGTCCTGGGCTCTCAGAACGTCCACCCGTTCTCCTTGCGCACGGCGGGCGCTTTCTTTGAGGCGCGCACGGTAGACGGCGACGGCTCCATAGGCGTTGACACCTCCTTCCCTGGGTCAACCATGGTTGGGACCTCTCCGGTGGTCTGGACCAGCAACGTGCCTAACACTTACGGCGGCTTCGCGTTTTCCTGGGGCGGCTCGAGCGGCTACGTCTGCAACGACGGGACGTGCAACGCCACAACCGGAAGCGTGACCATGCCAGCGACAATGACCGGCTTTGCAATTGGACGGAACCAATTCTTGTCAAACAACTACATCCAAGGGGTGGTGAATAAGGTTTGCTTAGACGTTGACCCCCTCAAATGCCTGACCTGGGCAGGAATCACACCATGAAAAACAAAACTAAATTGATTGCGGCGGGTCTGGTGCTTCTCGGAGGCGCCACGTTCACGCTCTTTCGACCAGTTGACAAAACGAGCTGGTATCCTCCGGCGGACTGTAAGCCAGTTTGGGCGGAGTGCGACACCTACCGCGAGGCCGGGGGTTATATTCGCCTTGGATTCCGCGCCTACCAATGCCCTGATGGGTTTGTGGCTCCTGCTGTCACCGGCAAGAACGGCGAGGCTCTTTTCAATATCATCGGCGCCTGCGCTTCGACCGAGGACAAAGAGGGAGACAGCGACACGCCGTCCAATGTCGAATTTGTATGTGTTGCGCCTCACAAAGAAGACCCTGCGGGGTGCCTTCGGCGAATCCCTGAACGCATTGGGGCTGACGGAAAGACAAGACCCGAACACCTGCGGTTTGCCATGGCTGGCGAGCATTTCCCGGCTTCTGAGTCGGCTGGCCACTGCAAGCCAGCGCCTTGCGTGCTTCTAGCGGGAATTCCCTACAAATGAGCGAGACACAAACCATTTTCATCGGCGGGAGTTTTTCGGCAGCCGCCGTAGCCGCCGTGGCGTGGTTTGTGCGGACTCTTATCGAGCGACAGCTAAAGCAGATGGATGATGCTTTCGCTCGGGTTCAATTCCAAATTGTGGGCGTAGAGGAGGACGTTACCGAGCGCCTCGGGGCGCTGGAGAAACAGCTCCGAGAGTATGACTCCAAAATCCCAGAAATCCACGCCGAGCTTGAAATCCTTAAAGACCGAGTGCGGCGCTTCGAGCAACGCTGCGACATGGAGCACCAGCCCAACCACTGGGCTAACGAAGACACTAAGCCAGACGGGGGCAAACGTGGGCGCTGATATGCGGCGGGACTTTGTGCAGATTCTCCTCTCCCAAATTGGGAAGCCTTACGTCTGGGGCTCCAATGGAAGCGACGGATTCGACTGTTCTGGGCTTATGGTCTACGCGCTCCGTGTTCTAGGGCTTATCACCAAACACCAAGACTACAGCGCCGATGACTTTCGACGGCTTTGCGTTAAGCTCGCCGACAAAGAGCGGCCACGCATCGGAGACTTTGCGGTCTACGGCAAAAACAAGGCGACCCACATTGTGGCTATTGTCGACGATAACCGCGTCATCTCGGCGAGCGGTGGGGACTCCACCTGTACCAGCGTCGAAATTGCCAGAAGGAAAGGTGCGGCTGTTCGCCTCCATTCCGGCATAAACTACCGCCCAGATTTCCTGGGGGTCTACCGCAACAAATGGCTTGAAAGGCAAGGGAACCAATGAGTGAAACCGCACCCAATAGACTTACCGACCCGAAAATTTCCATCGCAGACGGAACGCCTCCACCAGCGACACAGAACGGCTCCTCGCTTGGTTCGAGCGTCCTCCCTCAGTGGCTTTGGGTTGCTCTCACTGTTTGTGTTGGTTTGGCTGGTATCGTTCTGGGCCTTCCAGTCTTTGGAATTGCTCTCCCGCCTGTGGTCCTGGGAATCGCTGGCGGCATTGTTTCATTAGGCGGCATGTTCGGCATTGCCTCGCCCGGTATCCGTAAAAAGGAGTAGCCCATGGCCACAACCCTCCGCTCTAGTAGCACTGCTGCAACGATATACCTGGCCGTTTCTACGACCGGGAGCGACAGCGCGGCCTCTGGCAGGCCTAGTGCTATTTTTGGAGGGGACTACACGTCAAAGCCATTTTTGACGCTGGCGGCGGCCCTGGCCTCTCTGCCGAGGGTATTGCTTCACCAGGTCTTTGTGACGGTCGGCGCCGGTACGTTCGACGGCGCCACCGTCTCGGGATTCTCTGGCGGGGGCTTTGACGGGACAAATGACATCGGGCTCCGCATTGTCGGCACCTTCGCCAATGTTACGCCTACGACTGGCGTCGCCACTGGAACGGCTGGCGCTGGAACCTCTGCCACGTCCATGGTCAAGCCAACTCTGGCAGCCAATTGGACTGCCTCGGACTTGGTTGGGAAATTCCTCTATGTCACCGGAGGCGGTGGCGCCGGTTCGACTTACTTCCCGACCGTTCGACCTATTCTGGCGAACACCACTACGACGCTGACCGTTGACTCCATTTCGGGGCTCGATAGCACCTCCGTTTTTTCCATTGTCACGCCGTCCACGCTCTTGCGAGAAATTGCCGACGAGGCAACGTGCTTGCGTATCTGCTTTAATTCGTGCCCGGTGTTTGTTGTTGGTTTCGACTTCGCACCAGTGGCCCAGGCGGAATACCTGGCCAGGTCCTACTCTAACGGACCCGTGACACTCGAGGGCTGCTACTTCGACCAGCCGACAGACATTGCTTCTGTTTCTTCAACCAACGACTCGGAGTTCTACGTCAAAAACTACAAAATGGCGGCAGCGGCTGACATGAAGGTGGAGCGATGTGCCAAGTACGCCAGCGTGACTAACTCCTATATGACCGGGCAAGGGGAGGTCTATTTCGAGGACTGCGCCACGGTTAACGCCTACCTACGAAGCACGGCCAGTGCCTCCACTGTTTTGCGCATGGAGAAAATCCTCACCGGCACGGCCGAGGTTGTGGCCAGCACCGGAGGCGGTGGAGCGACCACTCCAACTGTCTACCTCGAGGGCATTTCTAACTTTGAGGCCACGGGGACAAACAAGCTCACCGGCACCGGAAACGCGGGCTATGGGCTCCAAATCGAGGGCCATGGGAGATACAACCTCACGGGCTCCACCATTACAGGCACCGGCGGGGACGTTCTCTTTTTCGATAACCTGGTGACCTGGACAAATCTGGGAGGCCTCACCTACGGAATTGCCACCGAGCACAGCGGCTCCGCGTTCGCCAATTCCACCTACGGCAAGGCTTTGCACTACGGCAACCACCTGCACTACGGCGCCCAGGACTATTCCGCCAGGTGCCTGCATTACGGCCACATAAACGAATCTGCCAACCTAGCTGTGGTGAGCCTCACCGACGCCACGCCTTACGATATGGGCGACCATGACCTATGCGGGACTATCCACATCTACAGCACCCACGCTGGGGCTATAGTCGTTTTAAATGATGCCTGCGCCATTGCTGGCGTGAAGCTCACCATCGCAAACACTGGCACCCACCAGGCGACGGCTCAAGCTCCGGCGGGGGGAAGCATTGTAGGTTCCGCCGTGGTTGCGGCTGGCTCTGCGGCTACTTTCGTCTCGCTCTCCACCAATGACGGCAAAGACTTCCTGCGGATTTCCTAATGGAATACGGGGCGGCGCATACCAACGGGCTCTACACCTACCCCAGCGGCTCGGGGACTCAATTTACCGATGGGTGCAATGCCATATGGGACCTGGGGTTGCGCTGCCTTAAGGTCTACTGCACCGTGGACTACGCCACAAACTACCCACTCCAGACGTCTTGGAGCAGCACGCCTACGACGCTGACCGAGCTTTGTCAGACCACGCAGTTTAGCACCCAGCTCTCACGCGACTGGACCTCTGTTGTCCTGACGGTGTTCCCATTCTCGACAAATCCAGGCGGCGTTTCCAACTGGTGGCGGACTGGTGCGGACAATGCCCGGTTGCTGGCCGAATATACCGAGCTGTACAATTTAACGGTCCACCTGCTGACTACCTACAACGACTCGGGGACAAAATTCGTCCTGCAAAATTGGGAAGGGGACTGGGCATTCGCAGATGAATTTGTAGCCGACTCCTTCATCGAGCGGAAAATGGTCGACTATTATGCTGCTTTTGCTGCAAATCGACAGAAGGCAATTTCAGACGCTCGCCGAGCCACTGCGCACAAGAATGTTTCCGTTCAGCATGCCTTTGAGTGCAACCGCGTCTTGGACTGGAAAACGTACCCTCACAGACGGCGGATTCTGAAGGACATTTTCAACCGCGTGCAGCCCGACATTGTTTCGTGGTCGGCCTACGATGGCACCATTGATGGGTGGCAGGCAAACCAAGCGGCCTGGGTCGCCTGGGTGCGCGAGGCGATGCCGAAAGCTCTGCGGCTTATCGGCGACGCTGCGCCTGGAGTGCCGATACAAATAGGGGAGTTCGGCTTCCCTGAGAATGAAGCCCCGGTGACTCATGATGTGTCGGCAATGATAGAGGAAGTCCGAGACCTAGCGGTAGAGCATGGCGTCGAGCGACTCATCTACTGGGAAGTGTTCGACAATGAAGTCTCTATCCCCTACACCTACCGGGGTTATTGGTTGATAAAGCCCGACGGCACTCAGTCCCTTGCGGGCGTCAAATTCGCAGAGTATGCGGCTGGTGGATGAAACCTCTATTCTTCGCCTTTGCTCTGCTTTCCTGCGGCTCGCCTTATGACCCAGGCGGACCGCTTGAAACCATCCATTGCCCCGACAATTGCCTTCAGTGGCTCGAGAAAGGCGCCCCCCCGGCCTGGACGTGCGAATCAGTGCGGCGCGTCGAATTGGCAGCGATTGAGTTTTACACCGAGCACGCGACCGGACGGGGCCGGCAAATGCTGCCTTACTTCTGTGAAAACATGAAGCGATTTCATTTGTTCGTGGCCGACGGGCCTACGTTCGAGCTGTACGACTTGGCGGGGCGTCATCGGACCGTTTACGGCGCCACAGGTTGCGACGGCGGGGTCATTCAAATCGGCAATGTACCGCCCGAGCAGAGTTCACTTCTTCACGAGCTTGGCCACGTCTTGGACTGGTGCGCTACTTCGGATTAACGACGAATCCTGTACGTCCGCCAAACGACGAAAAACCCGCCCAGAAACGCCGCCAGCGATAACAAGTCGCGCTCAAGCGTGGTCACTTAAGCCCACCCAGTTGCTCGCTTAGCTCCTCGACCGTGCGCTCGTAGTAGTCGCGGTCTTCGCGGAGACGTCTAACCTCGGCAATCAGCGCGGGTACGTCTTGGCGGGCGCAGGCGATGAACCTTATGTCGTCTTGCGTGCGGGGTATTGGCCAGACATCTCTGGTGACATGGTTTGTCTGAATTATTCCGCATAGGTTGCCCGTGCTGTCACGCTGTATTTTCCACCGCCCCGGCGTCGCCGCGTTGGCCCGCGCTTCGATTTCTTTCAGCTCTTGTTCGGTCATTTCAGCGCCTCTTGCGACCTTCTTATGTGCATAAAATGCAGACCAAGCGAGTTCTCCGATTTGAACTCTCTTCCGCAGGTGCATCTAACGATGCGCCGCCCGCCTTCCTCCGCTATCTTATCATCCCTCCGCTGGTCGTTGATTCGCTCCCAGGCCACTTCCTTTTCTTCGCGGGTCATAGAAATTTGCTCTTAACTTTGCCGTCTGGCTCAAAGGCATCGCATGTAGGCCTATGGACTCGCGCCCTCTCGCTGCACTTGCAGGCAGGACAAAACAAGCACGCCGCATCGCAAAAATTACACCCCGCGCCATATTCCGCGCTGGCAAGTAGGCCCCTCAACCACTCCACTTCTTTCTCCAGCGCCTCGGCTTTGCTCTCGGGGGCTTTCATCCAGTCCTGCCATTCTTTCGCGCGTCGCGATGTGGCACGCCACGGAATCCACATTCCGGGCAGGTCAGTTTTGCCGTTTCATAGGGCTTCTTTGATTTCCCCTTGTGCGAGTAGCGCCAGAGCCCAACGCCCCTTGGCTCTCCGATGATTTTGTGCCCTTCTTTGCGGAGAATCAGGATAGACGCCCCAAATCTATTTTGAATGTCGGCCAGGGCGGGCGAATAGACCCATTCATATTTCTGCAACAAATCCAGGATTTGCTCTTTCTTGGTACTCATGGCGCACCTCCGTCGCCGTCTCCGGAGCCGTCGCCGTAGCCGGAGCCGGAGCCGGAGCCAATCATTGGCGCCACACTGGGACCGCCGCAATTGCCAAGCGCGCCTTTTCGGTAATGCCTAAAATCTCTATCACCTGCAAAAGCTCCACCCTGTCGACCTCACACGGAAACATGCATTCGCCAGGCTTGCTTGGCCCATCCACCGCCAGCTGACTGAGCGTTGCAGCTCCGGCCCATTTATAAATCCTCCGAGCATTGCGCAGAACAACCTCCTGGCCTTTTCTTGACTCGAGATAACCAGCAAAGACCCCGGCAGAATAGGTGCGCACCATTTTGTAGCTCAGCTTCTTTTTAGTTTTAGTTTTCATTGTCGTTTCCCCATTTCCTCAGAAATTG
>Ga0138256_10001435_pt1 | contig 25679 bp, 20 predicted proteins | sample KNB2016incub_MG_FD_105486 | JGI IMG/M metagenome (GOLD analysis project Ga0138256, IMG submission 105486) | Active sludge microbial communities from wastewater in Klosterneuburg, Austria - KNB2014incub_MG | ecosystem: Engineered > WWTP > Activated sludge > Unclassified | place: Austria...
TCATATTTTAACAATAGCCAATTGCTCATGTATTTGAATATTTCCGGATTGGCCAATGATTTGGAAAGCAAAGCATCTGCATATTGTACTATAGAATCCTGATGCTGAGGCATTACATCTCCAAAAAACTGCTGCATTTTATTAGATAGGACCGGAGAGTACATCAATCTTTCTTCAGAAAAATCAACCTTGTCCCAATATTCTTTTCTAAAAAAATAAGCTTGCGTATTGAGATCTTTCTCCCCGGTAGCAAGCCTGATATCTTTGACCTCAGGATTTTGACCTGCATTTTTAAATTTAACGAAAAAAGAATTAGGGTGCGCTTTGGTCATTTCAGCCAGCTGAACTCTCCTGGCTGCGCGAAAATCTTCTACCATTTTTTTGAAAGAAATCACAGCAGGATCATTTTCAGGCTTTCCGTTGACCTGGACTTGCATAGTCCTCTGTTGATTATCTTGATGCTGCTGCAACTTAAAAGATTGGTACAGGAGGTCATTGTCTATCGAACCTGTCACTTGCATCGGCTGTATCAGATCACTCATGGTTGTCTTCAGGTCAAACTGCTGGTCATCACTCAATAATATTTGTATGTTTTGATTGTCAGGAAACAAAACATAATATAGCCCCTGGTGCAGGCTGCTGTCCTGTTTTATCCGCAACTTTCCATTTTCGATTTTGAATGAATCTACAAAAAAGGTCTTATCCGTATAAGATCCTATGAGTTTTGCCCATCCAGGGGCAGCACCTTCTACTGTAATAGATATATCACAGGTTTGTTTGACATTCGATTTCTCTACATTATTGGCGCAAGCCCACAAAGAGAGCAAAAAAAATAGTGTCATGCCGGTTAAAGTCGATTTTTTTATTGTGGTCATATCATTAGGATAACTTGTTGGGTAGAATGGAAACACAAAAATAATGGAATTACAACGATATCATTTGACTACACTGCCATTTTCAGCGTGCTCGTTGGGTGCTATAAATTTTAGACCTCCATCGCCATTTTCTGATAATAAGATCATCCCATTAGATTCAATCCCCTTCATCTTTCTAGGTGCCAGGTTGGCTACTATGATGACTCTTTGACCAGGCAAATGAGCAGGATCAAAATGAAGCGCTATACCACTGACGATGGTCCTTTTTTCAAAACCAAGCTCTACCTCCAATTGCAGAAGTTTATCAGCCTTGGGCACTTTCTGAGCTGATAATATAGTACCGGCTCTTAAATCTATCTTATTAAAATCATCTATCGATATCGTTTCTTTTATAGGAATACTTTCGATTGGCGCTGGGGCAGCAAGCGCTTTTCCTCTATTGAGTTTAGATACTTGTGCTTCAATCAGGGCATCATCTATCCTTGTAAAAATATGGACAGGCTCCCCAATTTGATGACCTTCAGCGATGGGAAGTAGACCTTCTGCCAGGGTATCCAATAATTCGTTGAGTTCATTCTGGTCTTTCAAGAGAGGCAGATTCAATTGTGCACGCATTTTGTCCGAAGTAAATGGCATGAAGGGGCGTATAGCGACGCTGAGAGCAGTACATAACTGGGCACAATAGTTGAGCACCACTTTTGCGATCTCGGGTTCGGTTTTCTCCTTTTTCCAGGGTTCATTGGCCTGTAGTATAGAGTTGCCTGTACTAGATAGATCCATGAGACTTTTCAATGCATCTCGAAATTTAAATTCTCTGATGCTTTGATTTAGGTCCTGTATTCTGTCAAAAATGTTCAACAATTCCACTTCGTGAAAAGAATCAAAATCAGGGTCTTCCGTACCCACAAATCCTTTGTCTGGATCGAAACTGGGTATTTTACCCCCATAGTACTTATTGATCAAAACCATCACCCTATTAAAAAAATTTGCCAGGTTATTGACCAATTCGTTATTGCATGCATCCTGAAAGCCTTTCCATGTAAATTCGCTATCTCTTTGTTCGGGCATATTCTTGATGAGATAGTACCTCATCAAATCTTCTTTGCCGGGCCATTCGTCCAGGTATTCATGGATCCACACCGCCCAATTGCGTGAAGTAGAGACTTTATCCCCTTCCAGGTTCATAAATTGATTGGCAGGTACATTGATAGGAAGGTTGTAACCGCCGTAGGCTTTAAGAATAACCGGAAAAATCAAACAATGAAAAACAATATTGTCTTTGCCAATAAAATGGATCAACGCCGTCTCGGGATCTTTCCAATACTGCTCCCAGTCCTTACCATGTTCATTGGCCCAGGCCTTGGTGGCACTAATGTATCCGATCGGTGCATCCAACCAGACATATAACTTCTTTCCTTGTGACCCCGGAATTTCATGAGGCACATCAATCCCCCATTCCAGGTCTCTGGTCATGGAACGGGGCTCAAGCCCACCATCTAACCAAGACTTACACTGTCCAAGGACATGTGGCTTCCATTCATTTGGATCGTGGTGTTCTACACCGTCGAGCTTGCCGGTCTCTATCCATTCTTTCAGCCATTCCTGGTGGTGATTTAATTGTAGGTACCAGTGTTTGGTTAGTTTTTTGATGGGTGTCGAGCCCGTCAGAGTCGAAACCGGATGGAGGAGATCTATTGGGCTCAAAGTAGATCCGCATCGCTCGCATTGATCGCCATACGCGTGCGGGTTACCGCATTTTGGGCAGGTTCCGGATATATATCGATCTGCAAGAAACTGTCCGGCTTGTTCGTCAAAATATTGTTCACTTTCTATTTCCTGGAATTCACCTTTTTGGTAAAGGGTTCTGAAAAAATCCTGGCTGGTCTCATGGTGAATTGGCGCAGAAGTACGGTGATACATATCGAAGGAAATCCCAATGCGATGGAGCGTGGTTTTGAGCAACTCATGATATTGATCGATGATAGCCTGGGGAGTAGTATTTTCTTTTCTTGCTTTTACTGTGATCGCTGCTCCATGCTCGTCAGATCCACATACCCAAACGACTTCTTTGCCAGTGAGTCTAAGGAATCTAACAAAAATATCAGCGGGAAGATATGCTCCGGTAAGATGTCCTATATGCAGAGGTCCGTTGGCATAGGGCAATGCAGATGTGATGAGGTACCTTTTGATCTCCATGTTTCAAAGTGGGCAAAGGTAGGAAAATATGTAGCATGAAGGACTTCACCATGTATCATTCACTGGATATCTCTATTACAAAATCATTTTTTTTGATTATTTTTGGTTCAACGAATGAAGAAGGAAAGCATTTTTTGTATCCATTTTTGTATGCCGCAAGGCATGCATTGATACCATATTACCCTGTCTCCTGCCAAATACTACCATTATTTTCTGACGGTTGAATCCAAATTTAGTCCTCCATAAAATTATTTATAAACCTTAATACAATTTTAAAAATTATGTCGAATTACAAATTTGAAACGCTACAATTGCATGCCGGCCAACAAGTAGACCCTACGACCAAAGCCCGGGCTGTGCCCATCTATCAAACCACCTCCTTTGGTTTTGACAATTCTGAGCATGCTGCCAATCTGTTCGGCTTGAGACAATTTGGCAATATTTATACTCGTATCATGAACCCCACCTCCGATGTATTTGAGCAGAGGATGGCTGCACTCGAAGGAGGCGTTGCTGCCCTGGCGGTAGGCTCTGGACAAGCAGCCCAATTTATCGCTTTGAATAATATTTTACAGGCTGGGGACAATTTTATTTCTACCAGTTATCTATATGGTGGCACTTACAATCAGTTTAAGGTAGCCTTTAAACGCTTGGGTATTGACGCAAGATTTGGAGATGGTGACAATGTCGACAGTTTCGAAAAACTAATAGATGCCAATACCAAAGCAATCTACCTGGAGACCATCGGCAATCCGAGATTAAACATTCCTGACTTTGAAAAATTTGCAGCCCTTTGTAAAAAATATGATATCCCCTTAGTCGTAGACAATACTTTTGGAGCAGGTGGCTTCCTGTGTCAACCTATTAAACATGGCGCCAATGTAGTCGTCCACTCAGCGACCAAATGGATTGGAGGTCATGGGACCAGTATCGGCGGGGTAATCATAGATGCTGGCAATTTTAATTGGGGCAATGGCAAATTCCCGCAATTTACTGAGCCAAGTGAAGGATATCATGGCATGAAATTCTGGGAGATCTTTGGCGAAGGCAATCCACTTGGTATGCCCAACATCGCTTTTATCATTCGAGCCCGAGTCGAGGGACTTCGAGATTTTGGTCCAGCCCTCGCCCCATTCAATTCCTTTTTGTTTTTACAAGGGTTGGAGACATTGAGTTTAAGGGTAGAAAGACACGTACAAAATGCAATGAACCTGGCTACCTGGCTCCAGGGCAATGATAAAGTTGAATTTGTTTGGTATCCTGGATTGGCTGATAGTCCTCATCACCAGTTGGCGAAAAAATATTTACAAAATGGATTTGGTGGCATCTTACAGTTTGGTATCAAAGGTGGTGTCGAAAATGGGAAAAAATTCATTGATTCATTGAAGTTAATCAGCCATTTGGCCAATGTCGGGGATGCCAAATCCTTAGCCATTCACCCTGCCTCTACAACGCACGAACAACTCTCGGACAGCGAGCGGGCTTCTGCAGGTGTATTGGACAATCTGATACGTATCAGCGTCGGCTTAGAACATATTGATGATATAAAAGCTGACTTTGTTCAGGCTTTTGAACAGGTGTTCGCTGCTGGATAAAGTTATTTTATTGCCTTGCAAAGGTCACCTGCCATTTGGTTAGGTGACCTTTTTTTCTTATAATTATGAGTCTTATATTGTCAAAGAGCACTCACCTTGAAACCAGTAATCCGATATCCAAGCCCTTATAAAAAAATTCGCACTCCGATTTTATTTTTTGGTACGATTCTGACCATTGGAATCGTAGGTTATATGATCATCGAAAAATACAATTTCTCAGAAGGTCTTTATATGACCATCATCACCCTATCTACGGTTGGATTTGGTGAGGTAAAACCCCTCAGTGACCTTGGTCGTATGTTTACAGTCGTTTTGATTATACTCAATATCGGCGCGATCACTTATTTCCTTACTTTGATGTCTCAGTACATTTTTGAAGGCCATTTTTTTAGAGATTATAAACTGCATAATATGGAAAAACAATTGCAAAAAATATCAAACCATGTCATTGTGTGCGGTTATGGTAGAAATGGTCAGTCAGCTATAGAGGTCCTGCAATCCAACCATATACCATTTATCGTCATTGATAAAGAATCTAAAACAGCAGAAAGTAATACCTTGATTCCATATATGGTTCAGGGCGATGCTACCACTGAAAAGGCTTTGTTGGAGGCGGGGATTATGCGAGCTAAAGCCCTGATTTCTACCCTGCCTGAAGATGCAGACAATGTATTTTGTATCCTTACTGCCAAAGAATTAAATCCAAATATCCTCATCATTAGCAGGGCCTCCCATGACACCTCTATCAGCAAATTAAAACATGCCGGGGCTCATAATGTGATCATGCCTGACAAAATAGGTGGCGTGCATATGGCTCAACTTGTGAGCCACCCCGATTTAAAAGAGTTCCTTGACATCCTGGCTTTTCAAAACAAACAAGAGTCCAGCCTGGTAGAACTTATTGTGACAAAACAATATTTCTGCGACAAAGCAGAAATATTAAAATCTTATAAAGTGCTGGTGCTTGGAATAAAAAATATTGAACAGCAATACGATTTATCAACCGAAAATTTAGAATTGCTGCCGGGATATAGAATAATTGTTTTGGGCAAACAACCTGATATAGAAAAGTTAGAATTTCAAATCACCTAGATTCTGTAAAGTTATGAACAGAATGAATCAACCTAAGACCTCACAAACATTATTGTTTTTATGTGGATTGATCTTGTTATTGATGTCCGTCACCAGCCAGGGATATTTCCATTGGGACGAACATTTTCAATTACTTGAATTTGCCAATTACAAGTCAGGGCTTGCCAAACCTGAAGGCCTTGCATGGGAGTTTCACGAGCAAATCAGGCCTGGATTGCAGCCATTCATAGCTTATACCATCATGAGCTTGAACAGGGCGCTTGGGATACAGGATCCATTCTTTATCGCATTTATATTACGCCTTTTATCAGGTATAATGAGCTTGATGGTTATCATACTTTATACTAGATTAATAATAAAAGAGCTCCCATCTTCTAAGTCGGTTAAAACCATCTTTATCAGCCTTGCTGGTTTTTTATGGTTTTGTCCCTTTTTGCTCGTAAGATTTTCTTCTGAAAACTGGAGCTCATTGTTCTTTTTCGGAGGTATATATTTTTTAATGAATTCCTTAGCCAACTCTAATACCAATAGGTTCTTTCCAATTTTTATGGCTGGTCTATTATTGAGTCTTGCTTTCCAATTCAGATTTCAAATAGCTTTTGCAGGTCTGGGTATAGTTGCATGGTTGATTAATAATAAATCGCTGAAATTAAAAGGGTGGAGTTATTTGAGTGTCGGAGCATTGTTGGGGTTGATCATTGGCTTTCTATGCGATTATTGGCTGTATGGTAGCTGGCAACTCACCTCCTTAAAGTATTTTGACTCAAATGTTATTAAAGGCATGGCTGCAAGTTTTGGGATTTCGCCTTGGTTCGCCTATTTTCCTCTTGTTTTCAATGCATTAGGCCCTGTCTTAAATATTGTTCTGATTGCTTTTTTCATGATTGGCCTTTTTTCCAATCGAAAGCACTTCATGGTATGGATCATAATTCCTTTTGTGGTTGCTCATCTTGTGACCAGCCACAAAGAACTCAGATTCATGTTTCCAATGCTGATTCCTTTCCTTTATTTAATCACCCTTGGAGCTGAAAAAACATTTTCCCTAATTAAACTCAATTTGCCTGTAAAGTTGGTAATGGGCAGTATCTGTATATTTAATTTATTTTTATTGGTGGTAAGAATAATGGGACCGGCTGACCCTCATATACTTTATTACCGATATATCTTTAATCAAACCAAGTCGGCCAAGCCAGTCGTGATATTTTATACAGAGTCTAATATGTATGGACCTTCGGGCTTAAGGATGACTTTTTACAGACCACCCAATCTCTTACAACTAGAAGTTCAAAATCCCTTTCAACTTGATACTTACGATACAAGTCTAAAAAATGCATTTATTTTCTCTGATGGAGTATCTACCCTTATCAAGCCTGATCGCAAAACGCTAAGAGCAGGTTTTACTGCCGATTATTGGAGCCTCCCATCTATTCTTGAAACAAAAAAATTGGAGAAAGCCTCCTCAAATTGGAGTTTATACAAATTAGATTAATTCGAATGAAGTATTAGGAAGTCGGCTAATCAACCACCAAAATCATCAAAGGCAACATTTTCTTTTGGCACCCCAAGATCATCCAATAATTTAATGACTGCTGCATTCATCATAGGAGGTCCACAGAAATAATATTCTATTTCTTCAGGCTCTGGGTGATTCTTTAGATAATTGTCATAGAGTACTTTGTGAATAAATCCGGTAAAACCATCTCCTTCACGGTCATTAACATCCACGCTCAGCTTCCAGTTATCCTCTGCTTGAGGCTCTGATAAAGCTATGTGATATCTGAAATTGGGAAACTCTCTTTCAATGGCTCTAAATTCTTCAGTATAAAATAGTTCTCTTTTGGATCTACCCCCATACCAAAAAGATACTTTTCTATCAGTAGTCTTTAAAGTATGAAATAAATGAAACAGATGTGACCTTAGAGGCGCCATACCTGCTCCTCCACCGATGTAGACCATTTCCTTTTTGGTCGGTTTGATAAAAAACTCTCCATATGGACCACTTATAGTTACTTTATCACCCGGTTTTCGGCTAAATACATAGCTGGAGCATATGCCTGGATTTACACCTAGCCAACCATTAGATTTTTTATCCCAGGGGGGTGTTGCAATTCGAATATTGAGTTTGATAATATTACCCTCCGCAGGATGATTGGCCATGGAATAAGCTCTGAAGATCTCTTCACTGTTTTTCATTTTCAATGGCCAGAGATTAAACTTATCCCAATCTGGTTTAAACTTATCATCGCCTGCCGGGTCATCCGGAAAAGGCCTGATATCGAATGCCTTATAATCAACCTCTACTTTGGGAACATCAATTTGAATGTATCCACCTGACTCAAAATCAAGGTGTTCGCCTTCAGGCAACCTTACTACAAATTCTTTAATGAAAGTAGCTACATTATAATTGCTGATCACCTCACATTCCCACTTTTTGATACCAAAGACCTCTGCGGGTACTCTGATATGCATATCCTGACGCACTTTTACCTGGCAAGCCAGTCTTTTATGCTCTGCAGCTTCTTTCCGGGACAGGTGATTGAGCTCTGTTGGCAATACATCACCACCTCCAGAGTCCACATGACACTCACACATAGCGCAAGTACCTCCTCCACCGCAAGCTGAAGGCAAAAATATTTTTTCACCTGAGAGTGTGCTTAACAAACTACTTCCGGGCTTTACTTTTAACGGGTGTTCTTCATCTCCATTGATGATGATGTTAACATCGCCTTGAGCAACTAGCTTTTTTTGAGCATAGATGAGCCCAAAAGCCATGATCAATAACAGTACCGAAAAGGCTACTATCGCCCAAATCACAAACATTAAATTGATCAGAAATATCATAATTATTTTCTTTCTCTATTTAGTAAAATAATTGGAAGGATTGATCCCCATTAAACTCATAAACGCGACTCCAAGAAAAGCAGTAATAATAAACGCTATACCCAAACCTCTCAAAGGAGCCGGCACATGACTATATCTTAATTTTTCACGAATAGCAGCCATCAGCACAATAGCAATGAACCAACCGATGCCCGATCCGACGCCATAGACTACAGACTCCTGAAAATTATACTCCCTGGCTACCATAAAAAGGGCTGCTCCAAGGATAGCGCAGTTGACTGTGATCAATGGTAGAAATATACCCAAAGCATTATATAATGAAGGGGAATACTTCTCAACTGCCATTTCTACCAACTGCACTGTAGCCGCTATGCTTGCAATGAATAGAATAAATCTAAGAAAGGTTAGATCCATTTTGAATAGACCATTAGGTCCCAAAATCTTTTCACTGATTACCCAGTTGATTGGCACAGTAATCGCCAATACGAAAATCACCGCAGCTCCAAGACCAATCGCTGTCTTAACACTTTTTGATACCGCCAAAAATGAACACATCCCAATAAAATAGGACAAGACCATATTCTCGATAAAGGCCGATTTGATAAAAATATTTAGAAGATCCATAATATAAATTTCAATTAAATATATCTAAATAAAAAAATTATGAAATATCAATAAGCTTACTCTCCTTACTTCGCTGTATCCAAATAATAGTAGCTATTAAAAACATAGCTGAAGCAGGTAATACCATCAAACCGTTTGGCTGATACCATGATAACAATTTACTTGATTGTGTATTGATTAAAAAATCAGGAGAAGGTCCTAAAATCTTAAACCCTAATAAGGCACCTCTGCCAAAAAATTCTCTGATCGCAGCTATTGCGACCAATATCCATGCATAACCCAGGCCATTCCCTATCCCATCAAGAAATGCAGGCCAGGGTTTGTTTGCCATAGCATATGCTTCTAGTCGACCCATGACAATACAATTGGTGATGATAAGTCCTATAAAAACAGCCAATTGTTTCCACACATCATATGAAAATGCTTTGAGAAATTGTTCCACTATGGTCACCAAAGCGGCAATAACCACTAACTGGACAATCATACGTATCTGTTTAGGAATAGTATTGCGCAGCGCTGAAATGACCAGATTGGAAAATCCTGTCACAAGCATCACCGATATACCCATTATTAGTGCGGGTTTGACCATGGTCGTGACTGCGAGCGCAGAACAGACTCCCAGTACTTGGACGGTAATGGGATTGTCCATGTGAAGTGGATCAGTGATAAGAGCCCGTTCCTTTTTGCCAAAAATAGGCTCATTTGGTTCTACTACTTGAAGGGATTTGACAGCTGAATCTGACATGCTATTTTGATTTATAATATTATTCTATTTTTTCTTTAAAGATTCAAAATATGGTAAATAAGGTAATATTCCTTTGGAGAGCATATTGGATACCCCGGTCGAAGTGATGGTAGCTCCCGAGATGGCATCCACCTGATGTTCAGGATCTTTGACTCCTCCTTTTACAACTGATACGGATGAATACTGTCCGTCATTGTAAATCTTTTTTCCGTGAAAAGATGCCGGAAAATTAGGGTTGTCCTTGATTTCAGCACCTAAACCAGGGGTTTCTCCTGTATGTCCAAACGAGGCACCTACAATAGTATTAAAGTCATCTTTGAGCGCAATAAATCCCCAGATTTTATCCCAAAGGCCATTGCCCCTTAAGGACATAAGATAAATTTTGCCCTGGTCACCATTGTAAACATAAAGAGGGTATTTTCGATCTGTCTGCGGTTTCTTTTCTTCGGCGGCCATATCTACAGTTTCAGCATCCACCCCACTAACCTCCTTTCCATTGGCATCCAAAACTATTTTTTCAACCTTTGTATCAAAAAAACTGATGATATCCGCGTCTTTCATCTTGCTGGGATCCACACCAATTTGATCTTTAATAGATCCAAGGATATCCTTTTTCTTATAAACTGCTTCATTGGAATCGTGTAGCGGTTTCAACCCATTTACCACAAAGGCCAGGGCGATCGAGGTTATAAGGGCAAGGACCAGAGTATATATCAATATGTAACGATTATTAAACACGGCTTAATCTTTTTTTCATGTTTGATTGTGTAATAAAATAATCTATCAATGGTGCACAAGAGTTCATAAACAAAATAGCCAACATCCAACCTTCCGGATAAGCAGGATTCATGACTCGTACGATCATACCTATTACTCCTATAAAGAATCCATAATACCATTTGCCTCTATTGGTTCCAGCTGCTGTCACTGGATCAGTAGCCATAAAAGTCATTGCGAATAAAAAACTTCCCAGGTAAAAATGATAGATCCATGGCACATTCATGAAGGCATTAAACCCCCAGGCATTAAATATTATTCCAGTCACGGCACAACCTATCACCATTGACACCATGATCCTCCAACTCGCCAACCTCATAATTAATAATATAATGGCACCAACGATGATAAGTGGTTTTGAAGTTTCACCTATAGATCCGGGAATAGCTCCCCACCATAGTTCAGTAGGCGAATATTTGGCAGTCACCGCCTCCCATCCTCCACTTGCTGCCAGAGCAAGAGGGGTAGCTCCGGTAAATCCATCTACCACAGAAGTACCACCGGATCCTATAGTACTCCAACCAAAAAAGCCCCATAATTTATCAAAAAGGTGCAGCACCCAGCCTGATATTCCGCTATAACTTGAGGTGATATGCCCTCCATCATAATTTAACCCTGCTACCCATGCATCTGATCCAGATATAGTGCCCGGATAAGCAAAAAATATAAAGACCCGAGCTACCAGAGCAACGTTCCAAATATTCATTCCAGTCCCACCAAAAGCTTCTTTTGCAAACAATACTGCAAATGCAACAGCTATGGCCAGGATCCAAAGCGGAATATCAGGAGGCATAATCAAAGGTATAAGCGCACCGCTTACCAAAAAACCCTCTTCAATTGCGTGACCCTTTTTATATGCAAAATAAAATTCTACGCCTAATCCAACCAAATGGGTCACCACCCAAATAGGCAGAAGTTTGACTAAGCCAAATAACAATTTTAAATGTAGTGCATCAAAATAACCGGTGTGTTGGCCTATAGCCATAAAGTGCTGCTGGCCTATATTATAAGTGCCAAATATATAACATAACTGCATAGCCAATACGACCATCGCCATCGTCCGTTTAAGGTCGACTCCATCCCTGATATGGACGCCACCTTTTGTGACCGTGGCCGGCTGATAAAGAAAAGTAAATAAGCCATCATAAACCGTATGCAGAAAAGGACTTTTTTTCTTGTCGGGTTCCAGTGATTTGATTTTATCTATAAATGCCATAGCTGAATGTCGTCAGATTTCAAAAATTGATTTTAGGTTAGCTCTCCTCTTTTAACATATTAAGACCGTCTCTCAGAATAGATTGCAATGGTTGCTTTGAAGTACAGGCAAATTCGCACAAAGCAATATCTTCTTCTGCCAATTCTTGTATTCCCAAACCTTCCATTCTATCTATATCTTTGGTCAAAATAGCTTTCATTAACTGTTGAGGAAAAATATTCATGGGCAGCATTTCTTCATATTGACCAGTCATGACAAAAGCCCTTGGTTCGCCATTAGTATTGGTATTGGGTTCATATTGGATGTCCCCCAGAATTTTATTAGGCAACATGCCGGATACACTTGGCAAGATGCGGGGTACCGCCCAGCCAAATAAAGTCACCTGATTGCCTTCTTCGATGGAGGTCACCTGATCATCAAAATAATGCAGATATCCGTCCTTGCTATCCTGTCGACCACTCAATACATCTCCACTGATGATCCTACTATTTGGCTTGGTACTGTCAGCTATAAGTTCTCCTAAAGATGCCCCCACATAGGTCGATAAATAACCGTTTTTATCAAAGCTCGAACCACAAATCGCTACCATACGATCTGCTTCATGCCTGCCTCTAAGGAATAAAGCACCTAGTGTAATTAACTCCTGAACCCCTAATGTCCAAACCCTACCCCCTTTCTTAATAGGATCTATATGATGTATTTGAACTCCCACATTCCCTGCAGGATGTTTCCCGTCAAACCAATGTTTTTCAGCTCCGGTGAGTTGAGTAAATTCCGCTGCCGGGCTTTCAGTTTGACTCGCATTAAGTCCAATATGAACCTTTCCCCCAGTCAGTCGATTTAGTACATCTATGCCCTTTTGCAATTCTGCTCCTTTACCTGAACAAATGATATTGGCATCAGGTGCCAACGGAGCACTGTCAAAAGTCGATATAAAGATATTATCAGGAGCGCGGTGCAGGTCAGCCAGGGTACCAAAAGGGCGTTCGATAATCATAGGCCAAACCCCACCTTCACAGATATATTTCACGATTTGATTGCGATCAGCTGAAGCCAACTCAAAAGGAAGAAATTGATTGTATCTTATCGTTTTATCAGCCAGAATCACGACCGTTGTAATAGCTCTTTTATCACCACGATTGACCTCAATAACCTCGCCACTCACAGGTGCCGCAAAAATGACTTCAGGCAAATTTTTATCAAAGAACAAAGCATCTCCTGCTGCCACTTCCTGACCTACAGTGACTACCACTTTAGGGATCGGTGCAATGCCTCTGAAATCTGTTGCATTTACCGCGTACCTGGAGGCAGTTCTTTGTAAGGTTTCCTTTTCCGGCGCACCAGCTAAATGTAGGTTATACCCTTTTGAAAGTTTGATCACAGGCGCGTCTCCAACATATGGCTTTGGTTTTGATTCAAACCATTTGCTTATTTGAGGGAAAATGGAATATCGGCTAAGGTCATTTGCGCCGGATCTCATGGCCTGGATTTGCAATAATTTTTCAGCTATAAGCAAAACAAAACCTAATAGTAAAAACACTACTATCAATAGTATGCCTCTGCTTAGGATCAAGGAGTCACCCGATGCAGGGGACTGAGCAAAACCAAAAATAAAGGTACCTAGGGTAAAAACTGCAGTCAATACTGCGCGATGAGTTAGACTATTCACAGATATCGGTTTAATCGTGCGCCGCAAAGTTACAATATCATATTATCACCAATCAGTATAGATTGATTTACTTTACCAAAAATTCATAAATGCCCCATTATTTAGAATTGGTCTAAACAAAGTGCAGGCAGTTTCATTGTATAAAAATAAATCATATGAAGAATATATATAATATGAATTAAACGTGGTACTTTTCCTTCAATTTATAAACTGCCATGGGAGAAAACAAAGTCAATAAGCCTACTAACCCGCGAGAATTGCAAAAATTTACCAGATCATTATTGCAGGATATAAAGTCATTGGACTATATGCTCCAAAATAATTGGTTCGAAAAAGGCATTCATCGCATAGGGGCAGAACAGGAAATGGTACTGATCGATGTACAAAATTACAGGCCTGATCCTATCAATATTGAAGTTATTTCAAAATTGGAACAATATGACTGGTTAGACACAGAGCTGGCTATGTTCAACCTCGAAACCAATTTTGTACCCAGAGAATTTACAGGAGACTGCTTTTCTCAGATGATGGAGGAATCTACCTACCAATTAAAGATCATCAGAGAAGCATTGGTACCATTCAATGCTGATTTGATATTAACGGGTATTTTACCAACTATCCGCAAGTCTGATCTTGAGGACAAATTTCTTACTCCTAAGAAGCGATATCTCGCTTTGATGGAAGCAGTTCGACAACAGATGACTGGTGATTCTTTTGAGTTTAGGTTGAGTGGTATAGATGAATTGATGATTAAACACGATTCACCGCTTCTCGAGGCTTGTAATACCAGTTTTCAGGTGCATCTGCAGGTTTCACCCGAACAGTTTGCCAAGTTTTATAATGTCAGTCAAGCTTTGGCCGGTCCTATTATGGCTATCGCAGCTAACTCACCCCTCGTATTTGGCAGAAGGCTCTGGCACGAGTCCAGAATTGCAATGTTCCAACAGGCTTTGGATACCAGGGGCTCTAGGGCTAATATGAGAGAAAGGAGTGCTAGAGTTCATTTCGGAAGGGATTGGGTCAATGAGTCCATATTGGAGATTCATAAAGAAGACATTTCCAGGTATAGAGTGCTGCTGGCTGCAGATGTCACAGAAGATTCGCAGCATATGATCTCCGAAGGAAAAGTGCCAAAGCTCAGTGCTTTACAGGTGCACAACTCTACAGTCTATCGCTGGAACAGACCTTGTTATGGTATCAGTGCCAATGGCAAGCCTCATTTGAGAATCGAAAACAGGGTATTTCCCAGTGGACCGACCGCTATAGATGAAATAGCCAACTCTGCATTTTGGTTAGGTTGTATGGTTGGCCTCCCTACAGTAGTGGATGATATTCGCCAAAAAGTGTCATTTGCAGACATATCAGATAATTTTGTCAAGAGTGCACAATTTGGCATCGATTCAAAATTTAATTGGTTTGATGATCAAAAAATACCTGCGGTAGAGTTGATCCTTAAAGAGCTGCTTCCGATAGCACGTACAGGACTAAAAATCCAAAAAGTCGATGATTCAGATATAGACAAATATCTGGGCATCATAGAAGACAGAGCTAAAAGTCATATGAATGGTGCCAGATGGCAACTCCGGGCGTATACAAAACTACTGGAACAAACCAACAGAACTGAGGCCCTCACAGTCATGACTTCTGCCATGTTAAAATATCAAAAGAAAAACACCCCTATACACAAATGGAAAATGCCTGAGTTAAAAGATCTCAGAAATTATAAACCACAGAAACTTTTAGTTGGAGACTTTATGACTACAGATCTGTTGACGGTGCAGCAGGATGACATCATTGAGTTCGTGGCAGAGTTGATGGATTGGCGTAAAATCAGATATATGCCTGTAGAAGACAACAGCGGCAAACTCATTGGTCTTGTTTCATCCAGATTATTATTGAAACATTTTACCGAAAAAAATAGAAAGCTAAAACTAGTGAAAGATATTATGATCAAAAAACCCATTACTGCCAACCCTTCAACCACCATCATGGAAGCTATGGCATTAATGCGAAAAAACAAAATCGGCTGTCTGCCTGTAGTTCAAGAACAAGAGTTGATCGGTATTTTTACTGAAATGGATTTTATAGGGATATCATCTCGCTTGATGGAAAGACTAAGTGACCAGGAAAATCAGGCTGAAGATGATACGGATTGAAAAATATGTCCTTTAAAACTTTTACCTGGATCTATTTGTTGTAATCAACGTAATTTTGTAAGATGAAATATTTGATCATATTCTTTGCTACTTTGATGACTAGTTTATCAATTGCACAAAACAGCAGTAGTACCTGGAACATACTAGGAAAGCTCACTTTCAAAAAGGAATTTGATGCTTCTTTAGGATTCAAAATAGACAAGCCGGTATTTGGAGAAGAAGTCAAGGCATTGGCCAATAAAACTGTTGAGATCAAAGGTTATATAATCCCTACGGATGGCTATAAAAGCCACACAGAGTTTATTTTATCTGCCTTCCCATATAATATGTGTTTTTTCTGTGGCGGAGCTGGACCTGAGACCGTCATGGAAGTGTATGCAAAAACTCCGGTGAAATTCACCTCTGAGGCAGTCACTTTGCGTGGTAAACTGGAGCTCAATGCAGATGATGTCAATCGACTAATCTATTCTTTGACAGAGGCAGAACAAATCGATGTAAAATAAGTAGTGTTACACTAATACTGCATACCCCTAAAATTAAAATTTAAACCTTCTATAACAATTAATGCTCTTCTCGCATTAGATCAAAGGATATATTTGCAAAAATTTATTAAAACAAGTTAAAACATGAAAAAATTATTATTATTCGCTTTAATAGGCTTATTTTCTGTGCAAATGATGGGTCAGAACAAACCTGCAAGCCCTAAAATGACTACCGAAAACGCCTTATTAAAAGTCACTTATGGTGCCCCTTCTAAAAAAGGTAGAGACATATTCGGTGGATTAGTACCCTTCGATGCAGTGTGGCGTACCGGAGCTAATGAAGCTACTGAAATCACTTTTAAAAAAGATGTAGATTTTGCAGGAACTGCAGTAAAAGCAGGTACTTATTCTTTGTTTACCATTCCTACTAAAGGTGAGTGGACTATTATCCTCAATTCTGAATTGAAACAATGGGGAGCATATGGCTATGACAAAGTAAAAGATAAAGATGTAGCTCATGTAAAGGTGAGCTCTGCTATGATCGCTTCTGAACAAGAGCTTTTCACTATCAATGCAACTAATAAAGGCTTTGATATCATTTGGGACAAAACCTCGGTCAGCGTGCCAGTGAAGTAAGGATAAGCCTTTAGTTTAAATTATTAAAAAATGGCAGTATTTAATTATGCTGCCATTTTTTTTGTATGTATGGAACTGCCAGAAAATCAATTCTCTACAAAATACATATCTACCAGGCCTTTATTTTTTGCTGGCAATTTACCGCGATACTCACATTTGAAATGATCTTTGACCTTTTCGTAAGTTTCGCCAGATATATTGATTCTACCACGTTCACTAGACTGCTCAAGGCGAGCTGCCATATTGACTGTATCACCCCAAATATCATAAGCAAATTTCTTATTGCCGATCACCCCTGCTGCGACCGGTCCCATATGGATACCTATCCGCACATCCATCCTGGAGAGCCCTGATTCTACTCTATCAATATTCCAGTGATCTAACCATGATTGTATATCCTGGGCAGCATTGATCATCTCCACTATCTGATTTCCTTTGCCTTCCTCTGGCAGCCCACCTGCAAACATATAACAATCACCAATCGTTTTAATTTTTTCAAGTTTGTACTTAGCAATAATATCATCAAAGGCAGTAAAACACATATTTAACTCACTCAGAAGTTTCTGTGGGTCTGTCACCCCGGCTATAGTCGTAAAACCTACAAAATCAGCAAAACAAACAGTGACTTCTTCAAAATGATTAGCCTTGGTAAATCCATTGGCTTTGAGTTCAGTAGCTATGGAAGCTGGCAAAATATTCAGGAGCAATTGCTCCGATCGTTCTTTTTCCTCTTCAATCATTTTATTTTTTTCTTTGAGCAAATTAGCATGCTGCCGACTCTTGATAAAACCAAACAAACTGCTGCCGAATAAACCTAAAAGGGCAATGGAGGTAGCTATATAAAATTTTCGCTTCGATTTACTTTCGCTGAGTAATAGCTCTTGATTTTTAAGCCTTTCCAGGTTCAGGCTGTCTTGAGACTTCATTTCATATATTAGTTGCTCCTGTTGAGATTTGATCAATTCTGCTTTCACCTGATCTATCGTCATCGCATCGATAGCTTCTTTCTTCAACTCCAATTCTTTCTGGATCTGTTGACTTTCACGCCTTAATTTCGCCTGATCCTTTACCAGCGTATTGTGAAGGGACAATTGCTCTGTCAATGCCTTATTAAGACTTGCTTTTTGCGACTCAATGGCTTCTTTTTCCGACAATACTTTATCTTTTTCCTGCTCTACTGTTATAAGTTCAGATTTAAGGGATTCTTCTTTGTTTGCTAATTGTTCAAGGGTCTGACCTCTTTTAATCCTGGAAATTGCAAAATCAATATCCTCCAGTGCTTTTTGATCCTTTTTCAAATTGGCTATGACCCTGAGTTGGTTAAAATTGTCCAGGATCAATTTACTATTGGTGCTGCCGGATTTATTTAGCAATTCGTTGCTTTTTTCAAATTTTTGATCGGCCCTTTTATTCATCGCCATCAGGGCTTTGCCTTGTCGATTTAAAGCCATCGCCTGCAGCTCAATATTTTTGGATTTTTTAGCTGATTTTTCAGCCTCTTCAGCCAATGCGAGAGCACGATCATTTTTACCGAGCTCCCTCAATGTGTCAGTCATCAGGATCACTTTTAAAATCTGATCGTCACTGTAATACTGTCCGTGGCCAGAGGTAGCTTTAAATGAAAAATTGACTAAGGCAATAGAAATTAAGCTACCCACGAAAAGCGAGTTTGATAATCTGTTAAATCTGCTCATAATATTAAACTGGTAAATTGGGTTTGCTAAATTACTAAATATAACGAAAGTAGCGCGAAGGTATTTAATGCTTTACACCATATAAAGTGTAAAATCAAACAACATTATTACTTTTCTAAAAGTTAAATCCTGAAGTTTTAACTGATAAGCTAAAATTATATTATACCAGTGCCTTTGTATTTAATATGCCTTAGCTATGATTACCCTACCAGTCGATGGTGCGCCGGTCACCATACATTTTCCGTTTTCTATAGGTTGGTCTAGCGGGATACACCGAATAGTAGCTTTGGTTTCTTCTTTAATCCTGGCCTCTGTTTCGGCTGTACCATCCCAGTGGCAATAAAAAAAGCCTCCTGGCTCTTCAATCATTTGTTTAAACTCGTCATAGGTATCTACGTAATGAGAATTGTCTGACCTGAATTTTTTAGCTTTTTGGAATAAGTCCTGCTGCATTTGATCCAATAAATGTACTACATAGTCAATGACCCCATCGACTGGTACCATGACTTTTTCTTTGGTATCCCTTCGGGCTATTTCCACCTGGTTTTGGTCCAGATCCCGTTGTCCGATTCCGATGCGAACCGGGATACCCCTCATTTCGTTTTGTGCAAATTTAAACCCAGGCCTGTTTTTTTCATCCAAATCATAATTCACTGTAATTCCTTTTGCTTTAAGTCCGGCTATAATTTTATCGCTGACTTCATTGATCGCCGGGGTAGGTTTAGGAATCGGTACAATTATCACTTGCAGGGGTGCCATCTTTGGAGGTAATACCAGACCTTCATCATCCGAATGAGTCATGATCAAGGCTCCAATCAATCGGGTACTCACCCCCCAGCTGGTCGCCCATACAAACTCACTCTGATTTTTTTCATTCAAATAGGTTACATCGAATGCCTTGGCAAAATTTTGCCCAAGAAAATGCGAAGTACCCGCTTGTAATGCTTTTTTATCTTGCATCAAAGCCTCGATAGTATAGGTATCTACTGCGCCTGCAAATCTTTCTGAAGCTGTCTTTTTGCCTTTAATGATCGGAATCGCCAGGAAATCTTCGACAAACCTGGTATAGATTTCATGGATTAGTTCGGCTTCTTCTATGGCTTCCTTTGATGTTGCGTGGGCGGTATGACCTTCCTGCCACAAAAACTCCGTCGTCCTCAGAAAAGGCCTGGTACGTAATTCCCAGCGTACGACATTGGCCCATTGATTGATGAGCAGCGGCAGATCACGATAACTTTGTATCCAATCTTTGTAGGTGTTCCAAATAATGGTTTCGCTGGTAGGTCTTACAATCAACTCTTCTTCCAATAAGGCATCAGGATCGACGATGACCCCTTTACCATTGGGATCCTTCATCAGCCGGTGGTGGGTGACTACTGCACATTCTTTGGCAAAGCCCTCCACATGCTCAGCTTCTTTGCTAAGGAAGCTTTTGGGGATAAACAAGGGGAAATAAGCATTTACATGACCTGTTTCTTTAAACATTTTGTCGAGCTGACCTTGTATCTTTTCCCAGATGGCATACCCTCTTGGTTTGATGACCATACATCCCCTGACTGCAGAGTTATCTGCGAGGTCTGCTTTCTTTACTATATCCAGGTACCATTGTGCATAGTTTTCTGCCCGTGGTGTTATTTCTTTAGCCATAAATTATTTAGTAACTTTATTTGTACTTATTCGTCTTATTATTAAATCGAGTCGCTATGAATATTGTGTTACAAAAAGATTTAACAATACGTAAATTCAATCTTAATGGTATTTAACACAAGTTCCGGCACAAATTTAATACTTTGCATGTTGAATTAAGTAGGCGTGCTTCAAATTGCTCAATTAAATCTAAAATCACAAGCAAATGAAAAAAAGCTTTAATCTAATCCTCGCACTTAGCTTTGTTCTGGTCTCCTGGTCCATTCAAGCACAGTACGATGATGTGTACTACAATGGATCGTCCTTAGGGAAAAAATCCAGAGTAGTGAGTAATAATAATAGTTACTCAAATGATTATGCATCTACAACAGACGATTCATATTATGGCGAGGAGGGAGATGACTACGATGATGACTCCTACAATTATCTTGACGAGTATGATTATGGTTACACGCATAGAATTCGCCGATTTCACAGACCATTAGCCGGCAGGTCGTTTTATGACCCATATTATATAGATCCGTGGAATTTTGATCCCTACTACTATTCCTCTGGGTTTGGATTTATGACACCTGGTATAGGCATTGGCTTCTATTCTTTTAATGATTATAATCGTTGGAACAGATGGCGCAGATATAACAGTTTCAGATATTGGGATCCCTGGACTTATAGTTATAACCCATTTAATTATGGTTTTGCCAATTATTATTGGGCTAGCTCTTCATGGTGTCCAACTAGCTGGTATGGTAATAGATATTATTCCGGCAATTCATATTGGGGAAATTCTTACAATGGTGCCTATCAACCCCGGTATTATACTGACAATAATATACATTTTGGTCCAAGGACTTATGGATCGACAACCACTGGTGATCGTGGACCTTCAAGAACTACCTCACGAACATTTTCCGATCCGCAGACTTCTAATCCCGGACTCCGCAAAATGTCTCCCAGAGAGGCTTCTACTACTGTGGTAAGAGAAAGAAACAATACTATCAACCGCAACAATGGCGAGCCATCTGCTCCTCAAGGCGCTTCTGATAGAATTAGTCCCCGATCTACTGACAACTCCGTCCGAGAACGTAGCCAACCCAATGTAGAAAGACCTCGTACTTATAGGGATTTTGAACCCAATGGGTCTCAAAACACCTCCCCTCAAAGTACCCGCCCAAGTCCAAGGTCAAATGGGACTATCGGTACTGAAAGGTCTGGTACCAATCAAGTTTCACCAAGGTCTTACGACAATCCTTCAGGTACCGAACGAAGCATTACTCCACGTACTCAATCTCCAAGGAATGATTCCAGGCAATTTGAATCCATTCGAGAGCAATCACCTCGAACTCAATCTCCAAGGTTTGAATCACCGAACTCCAACAACAGCAGTCGTATGGAATCTCCAAGGACACAAAGTAGACAAAGTTATACTCCGAGAGCATCCTCTGCATCACCACGTAGTTTTGACCAGGGAAGCAGCAGGTCTTTTAATAGTCCTTCTCAATCCTCTGGTAGTAGATCCGGATCCGGAAGTAGTGCACCATCCCATTCTAGTCCAAGTCCTAGCAGTAGTTCCAGTAGTCCCAGGTCTTCGCCTCGGAACCAGTGATCTCTATCTTTCGCAAAAAAACATTAAATAAAATATTGGGTGTGCTCCAATGGAAACACCCATTTTTTATACCTAAATTTAATTTTTTTAACATATTATAATTATTACAATATGAAGAAAATCACCATTCTCTTTGCCTTTATGCTTGGTCTTATGGCTATCAATGCCCAAAATGCAAGTGACATTTTGCGATATTCTACCCGGCAGCCATTAGGAAGTGCCCGATATGTGGGTGTCGGAGGGAGTATGGGTGCTATCGGTGCAGACTTTGGTGCCATCTCTGACAATCCAGCTGGCCTTGCTTCTTATTACTTTTCCGAAATAGTAATCAGCCCATCCCTTTATCTTAACCACACTTCCAGCCAATTGGGCGATGCACCATTTAGCAAAGAAAACCTTTATGGTGGCGCCCTGGACAATTTGGGTGTCGTCATCGTCAGAAATGGTCGCACTGGAGGCAATTGGCGAACTTCCAATTTTTCAATCGGGCTCAACAAAGTTGCAGATTTCAATAACCAGTTATTTTTTAATGGAGGCTCGACCGGTTCTATTACTGATCATTGGCGCGAACAAGCTTTGCATGTAGCACCGGATGATTTATCTGATTTTTCAAGTGGATTAGCCTATGAGACTGGCGCTATTTTTGACCTTGACAATGACAATGTATATGAAAGTGATTTCATATCTGCGGCAAATCAATTGGTGACTAAAAGCCAACTCGTAAAAGCCAAAGGTTACATGAGTGAACTTCAGTTTGCGATAGCAGGCAATTATAAAGACAGACTCTTACTAGGAGCCTCTTTGGGGGTCCCGATCGTATATTTTGAGGAGAACAAGACTTATGAAGAGTCTGATCCCAACCAGGTAATACCTGCATTTGAACGACTAAAGTATACTGAATATCTTAAGACAAAAGGTACCGGGATCAATCTCAAGCTTGGTGCTATCCTGAAACTCCATGATATGTTTAGGATTGGACTATCCTTTCAGACACCTTCCCTTATCGAGTTGGATGAGACCTACGAGACCGGACTTAGTTATAGTTATACAGATCAGGGCAAGACTGAAACCTATGAAAATCAATCGCCGCAGACTGGTGTATTTACTTATAATGTCATCTCCCCTCTGAGAGCCAGAGCCAGTTTTGGGTCAGTAATTGGCAAGGCAGGATTTGTAGGAGCTTCTGTCGAATATGTCAATTATAGTCAATCCCAGTTTGATTTTAATAATCAGACCAGCACTACTAGTGATTTGGAATACCAAAATCAGCTTAATGATGACATAGAAAAACAATATGGATCTGCTCTGAATTATAATCTTGGGGCAGAGATCGCAGTGGAAGCACTCCGATTGAGGGGAGGCATTAACCTGATGGGTTCGCCTTATTCAAATGAAAGTGATTATACCAGTACTTATAGTGCTGGTCTAGGGTACCGTGGAGGAAGATTTTTTACAGATGTCGCTATCAGACATTCAAGATACGATGATGGATATCTACCGTACACCACTTATAGCAATGACCCGCAGGTAGTGTATAATAAACACCAGCTAAACAGACTCGTTTTGACTTTAGGTTATAAATTTTAAAGGCCAATACGGATATAAAAAATTAAAAACCCGGTTAATGATCATATTTAATCGGGTTTTTAATTATTCGAAACTGATTTGATTTACTTAATGGGGTAAACGATCCTGGTCAACCATTTGGAAGTATCTTTTTCCATCATAGGATCTGTCATGTATTGCTCGATAGCCGGTGGAGACTGTACTAGTTTTTTTTCCTTCAAATAATCGTCAATTGCAAAATGAGCTTCACCCATTTTTTCAAAAGGGCCAAAATAATCGACGCATACCTCCTTACCTGCGGGTATAAGAAAAGTCTCAAATCCTGTTACAGTCGGGCTGCCTTTGACAGGCATAGCTGCTACCATATCTGTCGTGCCGGTTTTTTCATCATAGGTATAAAATAACCCGGTCGGCATGCCATCCATTTCAAGGCCTGCTTTGCCAATAGCCTGACCTACTTTTGAAATATTGTCTTCAAAAAATTTAGGTACATCCTGAAAAGATACTGTCTTTCTTACTCCAACATAAGCTCGTCCAGGACTAACCATTTGCTTTACTTCATATCCCCGGTATTTTTTGCTTGCATGAGCCTCCGCATATGTTTTTAATTTGGCCAGTCCCTTTTCATAATCTGGTCCTAAAAATTTTTCAACATTAAAAAATAAACTCATTGCATTCCAGGGATATGGCGTTTCACTATCAAAAGACCAGGTCGCTTTAGTGCCCCCATTTTCACTGGCAATCTTAATACCTGATATTGCAGGCCCACCCATAGGACCTTCAAATAAAAGTTGTTGCTCTACATAAGCGGGGTCGTTTTTAGTCAAGGTCATACTGCCCTTGCCGACACTATTATTTCCAGACCATATATATTTAGAGTTAATGGCCCCATCTTCTCCTTCCAACGTTACAGTCATATTGGGATCCAAATCCGCCCAGGGAGACCAGTTTTTGGTTTCGGAAAATTTTGATACAATATCCTGAATCTGTAAAGGATCTGCAGATATAGAAATCGATCTGTCTAAATGCATTTTCTTTGGGGCTATTAGACCTAAAATAAGAAAAACAGCAATCAGGGTGAGTAATAGTATGCCGATATACTTTAGCGCTTTCATAAAAATCAAGGTTTAAGTTTTATAAATAAAATTTGATTGAGTAAGGTTTTTGCAAAAAGGATACCCCTTAAGTTGCTAATCGACGCCACGCGAATCTGATCGCTATTAATAATCCGACTATGATTAAAATAACCTGCGAAAAGGGCATATAACTGAAGACATAGATACGGGTTTTGTCCAAAAACCACATAATCATCAGAATGGCAGTAATCATGATGATCAATCCGGTGATCTTGCCAAATCCCGGTATATCATCCAAGGACACAAATTTTTTGATAATTAATAATGTGACTACCATAACTATAACTGGTAAAATCTGTGTATAAATATTCAAATCCCAGACACTTTGGCGCTCGAATAAGAAAAGATAGATATTGAACATAAAAGCAAAGATCCCTGGTACACAAACAAAATAAATCAAAAAGGAATATAAATACTTCCAGGGAGACAGATGCCCCTCTCCTTTACTAAAAAAACCTGTCAATAAAGCGCTCAGGGGTACTGCAATAGCATAAAATAAGATAAGGCTAGGATTCGATGAAAGAAAATCAAAAAATTGCTTTAAAGTCATGACGCTTCTTTAAAATAAAGGTAATAATTGTAGGGTTACTCCATAAATCTGATCAAAATTTCTGATTTATCTACAGCTTCTCCTGATCGGAAGTGTATTGATTTTATCTTTGCGTCGATTGGTGACTTTATGACATTTTCCATTTTCATCGCTTCCAATACGATCAAAGACTGACCCAATACCACCTCATCTCCCACACTGACATATACCTTTTTGATCATCCCAGGCATGGGAGAGATTATGTGATCTGCTTTTTTTGAAAGATGAGTTTCAAGCCCCATATCGGCCACCATCCTATCTATCTCCCTGACTATGTGCGCATTATGCTTTATTTGACCGATTTTGATCAAAAATGATCTATCTGAGGCATTATGCTCTAATACTTCCACTCTAAGTGGGATATGATCAATAATAACTGAATAATGGCCATGGCCATGGTTCATAATGGGCGCCTCATGAATTTCAACCACAGAAAACTCAGCCTGATCCACTTTAATGGAATGGGCTTGTTGTAGGTGGGTCATGAATGCCATCGAGCAAGAATTGACATAAAATAAACTTCAAATATGGTATAAAAAA
>Ga0138256_10001436_pt1 | contig 25635 bp, 27 predicted proteins | sample KNB2016incub_MG_FD_105486 | JGI IMG/M metagenome (GOLD analysis project Ga0138256, IMG submission 105486) | Active sludge microbial communities from wastewater in Klosterneuburg, Austria - KNB2014incub_MG | ecosystem: Engineered > WWTP > Activated sludge > Unclassified | place: Austria...
CGGCCTTGATGGCGCTGGTGAGTTCGAGCAGCTGCGCCCGGCTTTCCCAGTTGCGGGCAAACAGGATCACCCCACCGGTCAGCGGGTGTGCAAGTCGGCGACGGTCGGCGGCGGTGAGCCGGGTACCGGCTACATCAAGAATGAGAGGTGCGTGTTCCATCATGTACTCAAAAATGCTACCATTTTTATAGCTGCCAGTGCTTATGAATCAAGCGCCAGGTGCCAATTTCTCCACGACACAGAAGCTCGCGGCGTAGTCGGTTTCATCAGTCACGCTCAGGTGCGCCGTGAGTCCGCGTGCATCAAACCATTCCTTGAGCGCTCCATGCAGCACGATGACGGGCTGGCCGCTGGACAGCGTCCCCACCTCGCACGCGCGCCAGGTCATGGGCATGTGCATGCCCAGACCGATGGCCTTGCTGAACGCCTCCTTGGCAGAAAAACGCGTCGCCAGGTAGCGCACGCCGCGCTCGGGCCACCGCGCGCTGCGCGCGTGCCAGGTAAGCAACTCGGCATCGCTCAGCACCTTTTCGGCAAAGCGGTCGCCGTGGCGCTCCAGACTGGCACGGATGCGGCGCACGTCGCAAATATCTGTCCCGATCCCGTAGATCATGCAATGGGCCCTTAGAACTTGTCCGGAAATTATTCGGTGCCGCGTTGGGGCGCAGTCGGGATGGGTTCGCATTGACCACCCACCTGTGTCCACCCATCAGTAGAATCCGGCGTCTTCGCACGGGCTTTCTACTCCATTCCACACACCATTTTCGTGCGCAGTCTGCCTTCATGCCTTCTTCCAACAGTTTGCCGCACCCCCACTATCGACCAGACATTGACGGACTCCGGTGTATTGCCGTGCTGTCCGTGGTGGCATTCCATGCCGCGCCCGAATGGATAGGAGGTGGTTTTGTCGGGGTAGACATATTTTTCGTGATCTCCGGTTATTTGATTTCCACCATCCTTTTTGGCAGTCTGCACAACAACACCTTCAGCCTGAGCGGGTTTTACATGCGGCGCATCCGGCGCATATTCCCGGCACTGATTGTGGTGCTTGCAGCGACGTTTGCCTTGGGCTGGCATGTACTGTTGGCCGATGAGTTTGCTCAGCTGGGAAAACACATGAGAGCGGGCGCCCTGTTTGTTTCCAACATGCTGCTGTGGCGAGAAACAGGGTATTTTGATGCGGCCGCCGAGACCAAGCCCCTCCTTCATTTGTGGAGCCTGGGGATTGAGGAGCAGTTTTACATCGTCTGGCCATTGCTGTTGATGCTGGCACATAAGCGCAGGGTCAGCCTGCTTGCAATCACGTTGTTGCTTGCCGTGACCTCATTTGCCTTGAATTTGCATAGCATCCAACGCAATCCAGTGGCTGCCTTTTATGCGCCCTACACCCGTTTTTGGGAGCTTCTGTGTGGCAGCCTGCTGGCCTGGTTCACGCTCCATCCCCCGCGCTGGTTGTCGAAAGGGCAAACAAAGCGACACGGCTGCACAGAATCGGCGCCTTTGAACGGCCCATCCGTTGGCAAAGGCAACGCATGGGGCAATCTGCTGGCGGTCCTGGGGGCCAGCCTGCTCGCCTATGGCCTGCTGGCCATACGACCAGGGCATGATTTTCCTGGTACATGGGCGCTTGTTCCGGTGCTGGGAACCGTGTTGGTGATTGCCGCAGGCTCAGCGTCGTGGTTGAACCGGACCGTACTGTCCCATCGATGGACCGTGGGTGTGGGGTTGATCAGCTTCCCGCTGTACCTTTGGCACTGGCCGCTTTTGTCACTGGCACGCACCATGGAAAGGGGCCTGCCGCGCGCCGATATTCGCCTCGGTGCCGTGGTTCTGGCATTCGTCCTAGCGTGGCTTACCTACCGCTTCATCGAACGCCCCGTGCGCACAGCAGGACATGATCGACTCAAACTTGCCGCGCTGTGCACGCTGATGGTGCTGGTCGCTTTGTTGGGCCAGGCCACCTACAAGCAAAAAGGGTTTGCGTTTCGCCTTCCAGAACAACCCCCACAGCCATTGCTTGAACAAGTTGCCGAGGCCACCCGGACGTTGCACTCTGATGGATCCTGCTTCGAGCTGCTGAAGTTCCCCATGACCGGAAGCACAGTCTGCCTGGCCAACTCGTCAAGCCCGGAAGTTCTGATCATTGGTGACAGCCATGCGATGGCACTCAACAGCGCGGCCCTTCTTGGCCACACCTCTGTAAAGACAATGCTGCTGGGACGTCATGGCTGCCCTCCACTCATGGGCCATTCGGTACGGGTGGAAAAACAGAATCTCGGCTGCAACGACTTGTCACAGCAGGCACTGCAGGTGCTTGGTCTTTACCCCAGCATACGCACCGTGGTGATGACCTCGCGGGGTCCATTCTATTTCTCGGGACAGGGATATGGCATTGAGGGACGGAGTGGCTACTCACTTTTCGCGCTCGACGGCAGCACGAATTCACAGCCAGAAATGTTTCGCCAAGGAACCACGCTGCTTGTCCAAGCACTGCTGCAATTGCGACAGGACGTTGTGTACGTGATCGACCCACCGGAACTGGGCGAAGATCCCAAGGCCTGCATATTCAAGCGTCCTATCACCCTCGCCGGCAAGGGCTTGTCGGACTGCAGCCAGGACGCTTTCAAGGTGGCGACGAGACAGGCGCAGTACCGCGGTCTGCTGGAGCAAATTCGCTCAGAGTCCCCCCAGCTGAGAATCTATGACCCGCTCGACCTGTTTTGCGATCACGCACTTTGCTACGGTTTGCGCGAAGGGAAGTTGCTGTACCGGGACGATGACCATATCTCTTTCAGCGCCAGCGACATGGTGCTACGCGACATGCGACTGCAAGGGTTCTTGCCATGACTGTGCAGCTGGCAACCCGCTGAGCCCGACCCTCAGCTCTGGCTCAATTCACCAGGGTCAGCAGGTCCGTTCGGCCATGCCTTGGTCAATGCAGCCCTGATACGCCCGGACGGTATCGCTATAACCCAGCTCCAGCGCATCGGCAATCAGGGCATGGCCGATGGACACTTCCAGCACCCCGGGCACCGTGCGTACAAACGCTGCCAGGTTGTCGCGGTTGAGGTCGTGCCCGGCATTCACGCCCAGCCCCGCGTCCAGTGCTGCCTGCGCGGCCGCGCGGTAGCGCTCCAGTTCCACAGCCTGTTGGCCGGTGCCCCAGGCGGCGGCGTAGGGCTCGGTGTAGAGCTCGACACGGTCGGCACCCACGGCGCGGGCCTGCGCCATCTGCGCGGGCACCGGGTCCATGAACAGGCTCACGCGCACACCCAGCTGCTTGCACTCGGCAATCAGCGGGCGCAGGCGCTCGGCATCCTGCGGAAAGCTCCAGCCGTGGTCGCTGGTGAACTGGTCCTCGCTGTCGGGCACGAAGGTGGCCTGGTGGGGCCGTACCTGGCGGATGAAGTCCATCAGGTTCTGCGAAGGGTTGCCTTCGATGTTGTATTCGCGGTCGGGCCAGGCGCGCATCAGCTCGGCCAGTTCGTGCACATCGTGGGCACGGATGTGGCGCTCGTCAGGGCGCGGGTGCACGGTGATGCCCTGGGCACCCGCCTGCAGGCACAGCAGCGCCGCGCGGGTGACGCTGGGAATGCCCAGGTGGCGCGTGTTGCGTACCAGCGCGACCTTGTTGACATTGACCGACAGCGCGGTGCGGTGCCTGGAAAGAAGTGACGTCATAAAAGCTTACGCAAAAGGCTGTGATGTGGGCAGTGCAAACGTGCGACAAGCAGCCGCAACAAAGTGAGAGCGCCTTTGGGGAAGTTCGGTCATAAAGCTTGCATGTCCATCATGAACTGGCGCGTGCGCAACAGCGGGCTGCCGCAATGGTATTGCAACAGGGTCCGCAGTTGCGGCTTGAGCTCGGTGGCCAAGAGCGCCACGGCGTGCAGCAGGTGCGCGAAGTGCGCGCCGTCGTCCAGCGCTGCCTGCAGGGTGCGCCACTGCGTGCCGCTCAGGCTGGCGCGCTCCGAGGTGGTGGCGGCACGCAAGCCGCCTTCCGCCACCAGGGTGTAGCGGGCCTGCGGCTCCAGAGCTGCATAGGTGAGCGTCTGCACATCGAGCGCCGGCAACAGACCGATCTCGCGCAGCAGCAGCAGCTCGAAGCTGCGCAGCACGGGTTCCAGTGCTTCGCCATGCTCGCTCGCCAGCACCCGCACCACGGCGCTGTAGGTGTCGAACAGCCGGGCATGCGGGTCGTCGCGCGCCAGCAGGCGCAACAGCAGTTCGTTGAGGTAGATGCCCGAGAGCAGCGCATCGCCCGTGGGCATGATGTGGCCGCCCACCCATTCGGCGCCCTTGAGGGTGTGGATGTCGCCCGCACCCGCATCGCTTTGCGTCCAGGTCAGGTGCAGGGGCTGTAACGGCAGCAGCACGGGCCGGAAATTGGAGCTCGGCTTCTTGGCCCCCTTGGCCACCAGGGCCGTGCGACCATGGTGGCGCGTGAACACCTCAAGGATGACGCTGGACTCGCTCCAGTCGTAGCGGTGCAGCACAAAGGCGGGTTCGTTGGAAAATCGGCGGGCCGGCATGATGCTATGGATTCAATAGCTGCCTACGCATGACAGATAAGCGCCGGGTGGCAATTTTGTTATCGACCCAATGCTACACGCGGCCGCCCGCACCAGCAGACGCCGTGGAACGGGCTTGGCCCGGCCACTGGCGTCGCCCCCCTTCCCGCAGCGCGCAGCGGTGCGAGAGAAGGGGGAAGCGGCGCAGCCGCTCAGGGGAATGATCCTCACTCATACCCGAACGAGCGCACACGCGCCTCGTCATCGGCCCAGCCCGAGCGCACCTTGACCCACAGCTCCAGGAAGACCTTGGCGTCGAGGAGCTTTTCCAGCTCCTGGCGTGCCTCGGTGCCAATGCGCTTGAGGCGCTCGCCCTTGTCGCCGATGACCATCATCTTGTGGTTGTCCCGCTCGACGACGATGGTGGCGGCGATCTTTACCAGGCGCTTGTGCTGCTTGCTTTTTTCCTCATCGAACTTGTCGATGATGACGGTGGAGGTGTAGGGCAATTCGTCGCCCGTGAAGCGGAAAAGCTTCTCGCGCACGGTTTCGGAGGCCAGGAATTTTTCGCTGCGGTCGGTCAGCTCGTCCTCGCCGTACCACCAGGGCTGCTCGGGCAGGTATTTTTCGCAGATGCCATAGAGCCGCTCGATGTCACCCTTGTTCTTGGCCGACATGGGAACGAACTCGGCAAACGGGTGGCGCTCCTGCATGCTCTTGAGCCAGGGGGCGATTTCGGCGCGGCGGTGGATGTTGTCGAGCTTGTTGGCAATCAACAGGGTGGGGATGCCAGGCTTGAACAGACTCAACACCTTGGCATCGGCCAGCGTGAAACTGCCCGCCTCGACCACGAACAGGATCAGGTCCACATCACCAATGGCGCCCATCACGGTCTTGTTGAGCGACTTGTTCAGCGCCGTGGCATGGCGTGTCTGGAAGCCCGGCGTGTCGACAAACACGAATTGCGTCTGCCCCATGGTCCGGATGCCGGTGATACGGTGGCGCGTGGTCTGCGCCTTGCGCGAGGTGATGCTGATTTTTTGCCCGACCAGCGCGTTGAGCAGCGTGGATTTGCCCACATTGGGCTTACCCACGATGGCGATCACGCCGCAACGCTGACCCTTGGCGTCTGCTGCCGCTCCGGCGGGGCGGGCAGCTGCCAGCATGGTTTCCAGGTCATTTTGGCCTTCAGCGCTTGATTTATCAGCGCCTTCAGCTACATTTTTTGTAGCATTTTCTGTCATGGGTGTCTTGCTTTCAAGGTGGCCAGCATGGCCGTGGCGGCGGACTGCTCGCCCGCGCGGCGCGACCCGCCGATGCCGCGCTCGGTGAGGGATAGCTCGGGGATGGCGCATTCCACATCGAACGTCTGTTTGTGCGCCGCCCCCACGGTGCCTACCACGCGGTACTGGGGCAACTGCATTTTGCGGCCCTGCAGCCACTCCTGCAATGCGGTCTTGGCATCCTTGGCGGCCGCTTCCATCTGGGGGTTGATCTCGACGGACTTGAAAAGACGGTGCACCAGCGCCTCGGCGGGCCCGTATCCTGCGTCAAGGTAGACAGCACCGATCACGGCCTCCAGGGCATCGGCAAGGATGGAGGGGCGCTTATTGCCCCCCGATCGCATTTCTCCATCCCCCAGACGCAACACTTCTGCCAGCCGCAGACCCAGCGCCAACTGGTGCAAAGTGTCCTGCTTGACCATGTTGGCGCGCACGCGCGAGAGATCGCCCTCTGGCTGGGACCCCAGCCGCCGGTACAGCAGGCTGGCCACCGCCAGATTCAGTACCGAATCTCCCAGAAACTCCAGGCGTTCATTGTGGTCGGCACTGAAGCTGCGGTGCGTTACTGCGCGTTGCAACAGCGCGGAATCAGAAAAGACATGCTGCAGCCGGGACTGCAGCGCAGAAAGAGCGGGATGCACCTACTTGGTCGAATCTTCGAAGCGATACACAAGGTAGGCAGGGCCAGCCAGCGCAATCTCGCGGGAATACTTGAAGGAGACCACAACCTTGTCGCCGCGCTTGGTTACCTCAAGGTCCTTTCCCTGAATGGAACTGATGTCATCGATGGCGGCGGCACGATCGAAACTTCCCCGGACCTCCGGAACGGTACTGCCCTCGTTTGCAGCCTTGGCAGCCGCTTTTTTGATGGCCTGGTATTCGATAAAAATTGGAACCGACTGCCCCCCAATGGCAAAAGCCGCCACGGCGAGCAGACCGATGAAAATCACACCGATGAATGAAAGCCCGCGCTGACGGGTCCGGGTGGAAGTACGAAATCCTTGCATATGACTACCCTCTCCTTGTTGTAGACATTGAAGTCATTGGCTCAGTGGAAAGACCCGATGCGCTTGAGGTTGCCGAAGTTCATCCACACAAAAAAGGCTTTGCCCACAATGTTGGTCTCGGGCACAAAGCCCCAGTAGCGCGAGTCCAGCGAATTATCGCGGTTGTCGCCCATCATGAAATAGTGGCCCTCGGGCACCTTGCACACCACACCTTCCACACTGTAGCGGCAGTTGTCGCGGTAGGCAAAGCGGCTGACGCCCTGAACGAAGGCAGGGGCTTCGGGGTTGTTGAGCAACCGGTGGGGCTGGTCTCCCAGCGCTTCTTCGAATTGCTTGAAGTAGCGCATCGCCCCCTCGTCAAAAAAATCAGGCACCACATCGGTCTTCAGCGGCTGTCCATTGATGGTGAGCCGCTTGTTGAGGTAGGCCACCTCGTCGCCCGGGACGCCGACCACACGTTTGATGTAGTCCTGGCTGGGCTGGGGCGGGTAGCGAAAGACCATGACGTCGCCGCGCTGCGGTGGCGTGCCATCGGTGATTTTGGTGTGCAAAACCGGCAGCCTCACTCCATACGTAAACTTGTTCACCAGGATCAGATCGCCCACCAGCAAAGTGGGAATCATGGAACCCGAGGGAATCTTGAACGGCTCAAACAGGAAAGAGCGCAGCAGGAACACGGTTGCGATCACCGGAAACAGGCCCGCTGTCCAGTCCAGCCACCAGGGCTGCATGAGCAGACGTTCTTTGGACTCCCGCACGTCGATATCGACCTGCGCGATACCCATTCGGTCCAGCTCGGCCCGGCGCTGCGCTGCTGCGTCTTCAACGGCCTGTGCCGCGCGTCTGCGCTGGGGCAGGAAGTAGAAGCGCTCCGCCAGCCAGTAGGCCCCGGTCACCACCGTCGCCAGGAACAAAAGGAGCGCAAAGTTGCCTTCGATGGCACCAAAATACCAGGCACCGATGTAGCCGACAAACGCTGCCAGCACCATGGAAGTCAGGATCTGCACGGCCTGCATCAGTCTTCCACCTGCAAAATGGCCAGGAAGGCTTCCTGGGGAACCTCGACCGAACCAATCTGTTTCATGCGTTTCTTGCCTGCCTTCTGTTTTTCAAGGAGCTTGCGCTTGCGGGAGATATCACCGCCGTAGCATTTTGCCAGCACGTTCTTGCGCATGGCCTTGATGGTCTCGCGGGCAATGATATTGGTGCCGATGGCCGCCTGGATGGCCACATCGAACATCTGGCGGCTGATGATCTCGCGCATTTTTGCCACCACGGCGCGGCCGCGGTACTGGCTCTGGCTGCGGTGAACGATGATGGACAGCGCATCAACCTTCTCACCGTTGAGCAGGATGTCGACCTTCACCACGTCTGAGGCCCGGTATTCCTTGAACGCATAGTCCATGCTGGCATAGCCACGGCTCACCGATTTCAGCTTGTCGAAAAAGTCGAGCACGATCTCGCCCAACGGCATCTCGTAGGTCAGCATGACCTGGCGGCCGTGGTACTGCATGTTGATCTGCACACCACGCTTCTGGTTGGCAAGCGTCATCACCGGGCCCACGTAGTCCTGCGGCATGTAAAGATGCACGGTGACGATGGGCTCACGAATTTCCTGCAGCTTGCCCTGGTCAGGCATCTTGGCCGGGTTCTCGACCATGACGACCTCGCCACCGGGCATGACCACCTGGTAGACCACGCTGGGCGCCGTGGTGATGAGATCCTGGTCGAATTCGCGTTCCAGGCGCTCCTGCACGATCTCCATGTGCAGCAGGCCGAGGAAGCCGCAGCGGAAGCCAAAACCCAGCGCCTGACTCACCTCGGGCTCGTAGTGCAGCGAGGCATCGTTGAGCTTGAGCTTTTCCAGCGCATCGCGCAGCTGGTCGTATTCGCTCGCCTCGGTCGGGTACAGGCCGGCAAACACCTGCGGCTGGATTTCCTTGAAACCCGGCAGCGCCTCGGTGGCAGGGCCCGCGTTGTTCGGGAGCTTCTTTTCGAGCGTGATGGTGTCGCCCACCTTGGCGGCCTGCAGCTCCTTGATGCCGCAGATCACATAGCCCACTTCACCGGCCCGCAGCGCATCGCGCGGTGCATTGGCAGGGGTGAACACGCCCAGGCTGCCGGCCTCGTAGGCGGCGCCCGTGGCCATCATCTTGATGCGCTCGCCCTTGAGCAGGCGGCCATCGACCACCCGCACCAGCATCACCACGCCCACATAGGTGTCAAACCAGCTGTCGATGATCATGGCGCGCAGCGGTCCGTCCGGGTTGCCCTTGGGGGCCGGCACCTTGGCAACGATCATTTCCAGAATCTCATCGATGCCCATGCCCGTCTTGGCCGAACAAGGAATGGCGTCTCCCGCGTCGATGCCGATCACATCCTCGATCTCGGCCTTGGCGTTCTCCGGGTCAGACTGCGGCAGATCCATCTTGTTGAGCACCGGCAGCACTTCCACCCCCAGGTCGAGCGCGGTGTAGCAGTTGGCCACCGTCTGGGCTTCCACGCCCTGCGAGGCATCCACGACCAGCAAGGCCCCCTCGCAGGCCGAGAGCGAACGGCTCACTTCGTACGAGAAGTCTACGTGGCCGGGCGTGTCGATCAGGTTGAGGTTGTAGACCTGTCCGTCCTTGGCCTTGTAATGCAGCGCAGCGGTCTGCGCCTTGATGGTGATGCCGCGCTCCTTCTCGATGTCCATCGAGTCGAGCACCTGGGCCTCCATCTCGCGATCTTCAAGACCGCCACAGCGCTGGATCAGGCGATCGGCCAACGTGGACTTGCCATGGTCAATGTGCGCAATGATGGAAAAATTTCTGATGTGATTCATCAACGAACAACGTCAAGTAAGGGAAATGGCCAAGAGGCACACAAGAAAAAAGGGCGCGTCGGCTTGTGACGCGCCCTGAACCAACAATCTTTGGCAACTGCGATGGTTGGAGCTTCATTGTAGGCAAAAAGCCCGAAAGTAAATGACGATCCCGCAGCCTGCCAGAGGCGTTGCAGAGCGGCAACGAAAATTATCAACAGGTTATTCACAATTCCTGTGCCAGACAAGGGGACATCCTGTGGATGGCTTGTGCATCGCTGGTGGAAAAACCGGAACAATCCCGAATCATGAAATCAGGGTGCCTCAATATACGCTTTGGCATCCTAGTACGCCGGTCATTCTACCAAATCAAATAAATGCATCAGCACCCCTTCCGGCCGCCCCGCCCTCTTGCCTGGGCGCCATCAGGGGTTATTTCCGACCATCATCCCTTCCAATAAACGGGGCAAGTTTGCCTGGACCGCGGAAGGGATCACCTCGGCGAGGCTTCACCGACCGGGGCGAATCAGCGCGTATTGAGCCCAATCTCCGCGGCGGAACAGCACATTCACCGGCTTGCTTTTGTCCGCCTTGGCCACCGCCGCCTCGAAGTCCCTGACCCCACCCACCTCTGCGTTGGCGATCGCCAGAATCACGTCCCCTTCGCGCAGGCCTGCCCGAGCTGCCGCTTCGGTGGCTGCATCCACCCGCACGCCACCCTTGAGCTTGAGTTCCTTTTTCTGAGACTCTGACAAATCGGAAACCGCGAGCCCCAACTGCTGCCCTGCGCTCGAGGACTTGGGTTTGCTGTCCTTGTCGCTGGTCTTGACGGCGGGTTTATCGGCTTCGATTTCTGCAATCACGATGGACAGGTCGCGTGCGCTTCCACGACGAAAGACCGTGATCGTGCTCTTGGTGCCGGGCTTGGTGTTACCCACCATGCGTGGCAAATCGGCGATCTTGTCGATGGGCTTGCCTTCGAAACGGGTGATGATGTCGCCTGCTTCGACACCAGCTTTGTCGGCGGGCGACCCGGCCTCCACTCCGGTGACCAGCGCACCCTGCTGCTTGCCCAGGCCCAGAGACTCCGCAATCTCCCGCGTCACTTGCCCGATCTGCACGCCAATGCGACCCCGGGTTACCCGGCCGCTGGCACGCAGTTGCTCGCTCACGCGCATCGCTTCGTCAATGGGAATGGCGAAGGAAATGCCCATGAACCCACCGGAACGAGAATAGATCTGGCTGTTGATGCCGACCACCTCGCCACGCATGTTGATCAGTGGCCCACCGGAGTTGCCGGGGTTGATGGCCACATCCGTCTGGATGAAGGGCAGATAGTCGCCGGTGTCACGCTGCTTGGCACTCACAATGCCTGCGGTCACCGTGTTCTCAAGGCCAAAAGGCGATCCGATGGCCATGACCCACTCGCCCACACGAAGCCGATGGATGTCGCCGATCCGGACGGCGGGCAGCCCCGAGGCCTCGATCTTGACGACCGCCACATCGGTGCGCTTGTCGGTACCCACGATCCGGGCCTTGAACTCGCGCTTGTCGGTCAAGGTGACCAGCACTTCATCGGCCCCCTCGACCACATGGGCATTGGTCATGACATAGCCATCTGCGCTAAGGATGAAGCCCGATCCCACGCCGCGCGGCTGCTCGTCTTCCTGGGGCCGCTGGGGGCGTTGCTGGCGGGGAATGCCCGGGATGGGAACACCGAAACGCTTGAAGAATTCCTGCATCTCTTCGTCCATACCGTTCAACGCACCGCGCGCAGCCACCTTTTCGGTGGTCCGGATATTGACGACAGAGGGCCCCACCTGCTCGACCAGCTCCGTGAAGTCCGGTAGCCCTCGCACCAGCGCTGGCGGCGGCGAAGTTTGCGCCGCGACAGGCCCCACCATCGCAGCTGCCGCCGCCAGTGCCAGCGCGCCTGCAAACCCTCGCAGGCTCCAATATGAATGTCTCTTGTTCATGTCTAGCCTTTCAAGCATGTGATCCCCGTGACAAGCCACCGGTACCTGCCTTCTGAAAACCGGCATCCGATTTGGTTCCGTGGGGCAGCTGTTGAAACCCGATACAGCGCCAGTCACCGCGAAAGTCCGGCGGCTCCCGAACAATATCGCCCTGCCCGCGAGCGGCGGTGCTCGCAGACCACGCCTTTGGGGGGGGCGACGCCGTCTGGTTCAGCGGTTGGTATTCTCGAAGTTGGCGTTGCGCAGGAACTGCGCAGGCATCTGCAGTGCAGTGGTGCCACTGAACTGCCGATGGGCCGCAAGCAGTTCATCAAGCCGGGGATCCCGGATCATGACCTGCGAATCTGCAGCACTGCTTGCCGCCAACTGTGCGACCGGCGCGCTCGGTGCGGCTGGTGCAGCAGCCAACTGCCGCCCTGCTGCTTCACTGCCCGAGCCCTCCAGCACGCTCCAGCCTATGGCCGTCACCGCGGCCAGCGAAGCAAGGCCTGCCACCATCTTCCAGCGAAACACTGCACCGTTGGCAGCATCGGCTGGCAGACGAACGATGGACGATACGGGTTCGATGGAAACAGCCTCGGGCGACAACGCCCGCAGCCCGTGTGCGCCTGCGTCCTGGTCCAGGCATTGGTGCAGACGCGCCACGAAAGCCTCGCTGCCCTGCGCCTTGGCGAGTTCGGCCGATCGCAGCACATCGCCAATCAGGTGGTATTCCTGCCAGGCTTCGCGCCCCGCATCTTCTGCGGCAAACCGCAGGGCTGCAGACAGCGCCTCGCCCTGCAATTGACCATCGGCCAGCGCCGACAGTTGTTCACGCTTCATCAGATCTTCGTTCATGGTGTCACCTGCCAAACCCATACTGGATACGTCCATTGCGCCGCCTCACCAGCGTTTTCCGTTGCGGTTTTCCAGCAGCGGGCGCACCCGGGCTGAAATGGCCTCCCGCGCACGGAAAATGCGCGACCGAACCGTCCCGATCGGGCACGCCATCACTGTGGCAATTTCCTCGTAGCTCAGGCCTTCGATTTCGCGCAGGGTCACTGCCTGACGCAAATCCTCGGGCAGCGCCTCCATGGCCGCGTTGACGGCGGCAGCAATTTCCTGGGCGGCGAGCACTGTTTCGGGCGTTTCGTCGCTGGTTAGTTCGTGTTCGATGCGGGAAGTTTCATTCTCATCGCCTTCATTGCGCATGGCACCCTCGTAGACCACGGGGTCGCGCTTCATGTCCATCAGTGCCTTTTTGGCGGTGTTGACGGCGATTCGATAAAGCCAGGTGTAGAACTGGGCGTCGCCCCGAAACTGGTGCAGCGCCCGATAGGCCCGCAGAAATGTCTCCTGTGCAATGTCTTCGACCAAGTCGCTGTTGCGCACCATGCGGCCAATGAGTCGCTCAATGCGCCGCTGGTATTTGATGACCAGGAGATCGTAGGCACGCAAGTCGCCGGCCACGGTCCGCTCTACCAGCAGCAAGTCGCTGTCGGCGGAGGGCATGGAGGACTCAGGGGGTGGAGGCGGATGGGCAGTCATGGATAGAAAGAATCACCGGTCGTGACCCTGCGAGGTGGCAGGCAGGGCAGCGTCGACAAGCTCCGCTCCGGCGCGCGAATATACCGCACGACGCAAGCTGCTCCATTGCCCAGGGGCGCTGCGCTGCTCAAGCCAGATCCAGCAGCGCGGACCCGTAGCAGGCCGCAGACAAACACAGATGCGGCGCTGCAGGTCCAGTTGCACCGTCAGGGGGCTGCTTTGCAGGCTTTTTCGGCCTTGCTGCAGGCTCCAGCCCGCCCCATCCCAGAGCAGCACGCCCACAGGCAGGCAGGACCAGAAGCGCCAGGCAGCGCCAGAACTACCAAGCCAAAGGAGCAAGGCCACACCCATGATCCACACCGGATGGGCCGAAGCCCCCCAACGCATCCAGGCCAAGAGCGCCAGCAAGCCCACCGCAGACCCCATTGCCAGTACCGTGGCAAGCCAGGGGCTGCGCCCCACCGGGAACTGGACCGCCGGGGCCTGGTTGCGCGAGGCCCGGACGCTCACCAGCGCACGGCCCTGTCAGGCAATCCGCCCGTCAGTGGCCCAGAGGTGCAGGTCGCTGAAGCGGGGGGCACAGCGCACCAAAGCGGGCTTTCAGACGCGGCGGAACACCAGGGTCCCGTTGGTGCCGCCAAAACCAAAGTTGTTTTTGACTGCAACGTCGAATTTCAGGTCCCGGGCAATGTTGGCGCAATAGTCCAGATCGCACTCGGGGTCCTGGTTGTCCAGATTGATGGTCGGCGGGACCTTCTGGTGGTACAGGGCCAGGATGGTGAAAATGCTTTCGAGCCCGCCAGCACCACCCAGCAGATGCCCGGTCATCGACTTGGTCGAACTGACCACCATGTTGTGGGCATGCTCGCCGAAGGCGGCCTTGATGGCGTTGGTCTCATTCACATCGCCCAGCGGCGTCGAGGTGCCGTGCGCATTGAGATAGCCCACCGCGTCCGCATTGATGCCGGCGTTGCGCAGGGCACCCAGCATTGCACGGCGCGGGCCATCCATGCTGGGGGCCGTCATGTGGCCCGCATCGGCACTCATGCCAAAACCGCTGAGCTCGGCGTAAATCCGTGCGCCGCGGGCCTTGGCATGCTCGTATTCCTCGACCACCACCACACCGGCCCCTTCGCCGAGCACGAAACCGTCGCGGTCCTTGTCCCAGGGGCGTGAAGCCGCTTTCGGATCGTCGTTGCGTGTGGAAAGTGCGCGCATGGCAGCAAAACCGCCAATGCCCAAGGGCGATACCGTGGCCTCGGTGCCACCGGCAACGACCACGTCGGCATCGCCATATTCAATCATGCGGCCCGCTTCACCAATGCAGTGCAGCCCCGTGGTGCAGGCAGTGACAACCGCCAGATTCGGGCCCTTGAAACCAAACCGCATGGACACATGCCCCGCCACCATGTTGATGATGGATGCCGGAACAAAAAAGGGTGTGATGCGCCGGGCACCCCGGTTGACAAATTCGGCATGGGTGTTCTCGATCAGCGGCAAGCCGCCGATGCCCGAGCCGATCACACAGCCAATACGGGTTGCCTGCTCCTCGGTCAGCGCCTCGCCCACGGGCAATCCGGCATCTTCGATGGCCTGCGCGGCCGCCGCAATCCCGTAATGGATGAAGGAGTCCATAGAGCGCGCATCCTTGGCGCTGATATAGGACTCCAGGTCAAACCCCTTGACCTCACCAGCAATCCTGCAGGCAAAGCTCGAAGCATCGAACTTGGTGATGTGGTCAATACCGGACTGGCCGGCCAAGAGGTTGGCCCAGGCATCTGCCACCGTGTTACCCACGGGGCTGATGCAACCCAGGCCGGTCACGACAACGCGACGACGGCTCATGCGTTAAACCTTGTGCTGATCGCTGAAGAAGGCGCCAGACAGCGCCGCTCAGGCCTTCTGATGGGAGGTGGCGTAGTCGATGGCGTTTTGCACCGTGGTGATCTTCTCGGCGTCCTCGTCGGGGATCTCGATGCCGAACTCGTCTTCCAGCGCCATCACCAGTTCCACCGTGTCCAGCGAGTCGGCACCCAGATCGGCCACGAAGGCCTTTTCGTTGGTGACTTGGGACTCTTCAACGCCGAGTTGTTCGGCAATGATCTTTTTGACACGTGCTTCGATATCGCTCATGGTTTCCCTCTGGGGGTTGTGAATAGATCCGCGATTCTAGCTGCTCAAGGGAAGCCTCCCCCGAACCGCCCGCCGCACGGATGAACCGGCGTGTTTTTTGGTTACATGTACATGCCGCCGTTGACATGCAGCTCCTGCCCGGTCACATAGCCAGCCTCGCGCGAAGCCAGGTAGGCCACGGCGTGGGCGATGTCGGCAGGCTTGCCCAGATGGCCCAGCGGAATCTGGTCCAGCAAGGCTTTCTGCTGCGCCTCGGGCAGGCCAGCGGTCATGTCGGTGTCGATGAAGCCTGGCGCCACGCAGTTCACGGTCACGTTGCGGCTGCCCAGCTCGCGCGCCAGCGCGCGCGTCATGCCCGCCACACCCGCCTTGGCGGCAGCGTAGTTGGCCTGGCCGGGGTTGCCCGAGGCGCCCACCACGCTGGTGATGCTGATGATACGCCCATAGCGCTGCTTCATCATGGGCTTGATGGCGGCGCGGCTGACGCGGAACACGGCCTTGAGGTTGGTGTCCAGCACGGCGTCCCAGTCGTCGTCCTTCATGCGCATGGCGAGCTGGTCACGCGTGATGCCGGCGTTGTTCACCAGCACATGCAGGCCGCCCTGGCCCTTGACGATGCTGTCGATCAGCGCCTCGACGGCGGCAACATCTGTCACATTCAGGTTGGCGCCCCGGCAGCCTGGGTACGCGGCCAGCGCCTGGGTGATGCGCGCCGCGCCTTCGTCGGTGGTGGCCGTGCCAATGACCTGGTGGCCGCGCGCGGCCAGTTCCAGCGCGATGGCCGCGCCAATGCCGCGCGAGGCACCCGTGACCAGCGCCACGGTGGGAGTTGCAGTGGTTTCGCTCATGCCAGCAGTTCCTTCACTTCATTCAAGGTGGCCGGGTCGTACAGTGCCGCACCGGTCAGTTCGGCGTCGATGCGCTTGGTCAGACCCATGAGCACCTTGCCTGGGCCGCACTCGACAAGGTGGGTGATGCCACGGGCCTTGAGGGCCTGCACGCACTCCACCCAGCGCACGGGGCCAAAGGCCTGGCGGTAGAGGGCGTCGCGGATGGCGTCGGCGTCCTGCTGCACGGCCACGTCAATATTGTTGAGCACCGGGATCTGCGGCGCAGCCAATGGCGTGGCAGCCAGGGCAGCGCGCAGCTTTTCGGCGGCAGGCTTCATCAGGCTGGAATGGAAAGGCGCCGACACCGGCAGCGGCAGCGCGCGCTTGGCACCAGCGGCCTTGAGGGCCTCGCAGGCCTTTTCAACGGCAGCCTTGCTGCCCGCAATCACGGTCTGTGCCGGGTCGTTGAAATTCACGGCCTCGACCACTTCAGTGCCATTTTGGCCCATGGCGCCCGTCACCTCTGCGCAAACAGCTATCACTTTTGCAGCATCCAGCCCCAGAATGGCGGCCATGGCGCCGGTGCCGACGGGCACGGCTTCCTGCATGGCGGCAGCGCGCAAGCGCACCAGGGGCGCCGCCTGGGCCAGCGTGAGCACGCCGGACGCCACCAGCGCCGAGTATTCACCCAGCGAGTGCCCCGCCACCGCCGCAGGCAGCGCGCCGCCCTCGGCACGCCACACGCGCCAGGCTGCCACGCCCGCCACCAGCATCACCGGTTGGGTGTTGGTGGTCAGGGCGAGCGCCTCCTTGGGGCCCTCATGGATCAGGCGGCCCACATCTTCGCCCAGGGCGTCGGACGCTTCCTGCAGCGTCTGCACCACGGCGGGATGATCGCCCCAGCCATCGAGCATGCCCACGGCCTGCGAGCCCTGGCCTGGAAAGACAAATGCAAAGTTTTTCATTGCTGATAATGAAAATATGAAAGAAATCGGGCTCTAGCGCTTATCCATCAAGCGCAAGCAGCTACATTTTCAGGAGCACCGCACCCCAGGTGAAGCCACCGCCCACGCCTTCGAGCAGCACGGTCTGGCCCGGTGTGATCTGGCCTGCGCGTACCGCGTGGTCCAGCGCCAGCGGGATCGAGGCCGCCGAGGTGTTGCCATGCTGATCAACGGTGACGACCATCTTGTCCACCGGCAATTTGAGCTTGCGCGCCGTGCCCTGCATGATGCGGATGTTGGCCTGGTGGGGCACCAGCCAGTCGATATCGGCCTCGATCAGGCCTGCCTTTTGCAGCGCGGCGCGCGCAGCGCTCTCGAGCACCCCCACGGCCAGCTTGAAAACCGCAGGCCCATCCATGGTGAGCAGCGGCAGGCCGCTGACCTGGCCACCCGAGACATGGCCCGGCACACACAGAATGCCCACATGCCGCCCATCGGCGTGCAGGTCGCTGGAAAGAATACCCGGCTCGTCCGAGGCTTCAAGCACCACAGCGCCCGCGCCGTCGCCAAACAGCACACAGGTGGTACGGTCGTTGAAGTCGAGCAGGCGACTGAAGATCTCGGACCCCACCACCAGCGCGCGCCTGGCTGTACCAGCGCGGATCATGGCGTCGGCCACCGTGAGGGCATACACAAAGCCGCTGCACACGGCCTGAACGTCAAAGGCCGGGCAGCCCGAGGCACCCAGTTTGTGTTGCAGGATGCAGGCCGTGGACGGAAACACCATGTCCGGCGTGGACGTGGCGACGATGATCAGATCAAGGTCCTGCGCGTCCAGGCCCGCCGCCTGCAAGGCATGGCGCGAGGCCTCGAGGGCCATGTCGCTGCACGCCACGTCGGGCGCAGCAAAGTGGCGCGCGCGGATGCCCGTGCGCTCCACAATCCAGTCGTTCGAGGTTTCGATGCCCCGGGCGGCCAGATCGGCCACGAGGTCGGCATTCGTCACCCGGCGTGGCGGCAGATGGCTGCCAGTACCGGTAATGCGGGAGTAGCGTTTCATCAAAGTGGCGCTGGCGCCGCGCCGCTTTCGGCAGGTGCATCGGGAGGCAGCAGAAACGGCGCTGCACTGGCAATGCGGAGGCGGACACGGTCCAGCAGGTTGTTGCGGGCTGCATCATACGCCCGGATCAACGCCTGCTCAAAAGCCATCTCGTCGGCCGAACCATGGCTCTTGAACACCAGCCCGCGCAGGCCCAGCAACGCTGCACCGTTGTAGCGACGGTAATCAACACGCTTTTTGAACGCAGATAACACCGGATAAGCAATGATGGCGGCAATTTTTGTGAAAATATTGCGCGAGAACTCCTGCTTCAGGAACCCGCCCACCATGGCTGCCAGACCTTCGCTGGTTTTGAGTGCCACGTTGCCCACAAAACCGTCGCACACGACGATGTCGGTCGTGCCCTTGAAGATGTCGTTGCCTTCGACGTTGCCAAAAAAGTTCAAATTACCGGAGTTGGCTGCAGATCGAAGCAATTCACCGGCTCTTTTGATTACATCGCTGCCTTTGATGGATTCAGCACCAATGTTGAGCAGGCCGACTGTGGGTTGCTCCTTGCCTTTGAGAACCGAGTCCAGGGCCGACCCCATCACGGCAAACTCCAGCAGGTGACGCTCGTTGCAATCGACGTTGGCACCCAAGTCCAGCACCGTGGTGGCGCCCCCCAAGGAATTGGGCAGAGGGTAGGCAATGGCGGGCCGGTCAATGCCGTCCAGCGTTTTAAGCACAAAGCGTGCAATTGCCATCAAAGCGCCGGTATTGCCAGCAGAAACCGCCGCCGCCGCAGTGCCTAGCTTGACCTGCTGGATGGCGACACGCATGGACGAATCCTTCTTGCGGCGCAGCGCCACCTCGATCGTATCGTCCATCGCCACCACCTCGCTGGCAGCGACCAGTGTGGCGCGCTCATGGGCAAAACCTTGTAACGCCTCGGGCAGGCCCACAAGGAGCAGGTGCGCCTCGGGATGTCCGTCAAGAAAATGACGGCATGCCGCCAGCGTGACACGGGGGCCATGGTCGCCGCCCATGCAGTCAACAGCCAGTGTGATCATGGAGTAGGGTTCTGGCCGACCATGCGGCCCGGTGATGTGCACAAGGCACGCATGACAAAGGCCCGTGCTACGGGACGGTAGCAACGGGCCCTGGGAGGTCGTGGCCTCTAACGGAGGTCAGAGGTCAGGCTTCGGATTTGTTCTTCAGCACCTGACGGCCACGGTAAAAACCGTTGGGGCTGATGTGGTGGCGCAGGTGGGTTTCGCCGGTGGTGGGCTCGACAGCAATGCCGGGCACATTCAGGGCGTTGTGCGAACGGTGCATGCCGCGCTTGGACGGGGATTTCTTGTTTTGCTGAACGGCCATGATTGGCTCCTGGTCTTGAAAAGGGGGTTGGTAAAAAACGCGATCAGCCCATTAAAAGACACGAGGGGATTCGCGCGAAGCCCTCGATTATAGCGCAAAGCGTTATTATTTATTTGTCCGATTTGTCCACCCGCATGCTCGCCAAGGCAGCAAACGGGTTGGGCCGCGCCTCGGAGGCTGCCTCAAAGTCTTCGTCACTGGAGGCCATGGGCACCCGGACAGGGCACACCTCGTGCTTCGGCACGACCGGCAGCGCCATGAGGAGCTCGTCCTCGATCAGTTCATGCAGGTCGAATTCGCGGCTGAGGGCGAGCAGGTCTTCTTCGACCTCATCGTCCAGCGCCTCGGCCGTTGATTCGTCTGCCACAAAGCGGAACCAGCGATCCACCTGCAAAGGAACGTCTACCGGCCCAAGGCAGCGCTGGCACAGCATGGGAAAGGTGGCCTGTATCCGCAGATGCATCCACATCTGGCCCCCGTCGGGGCCCGGATCGCCACGGCATTCGCCAGTGGCCTCCCAGTCCACCCGCAGGTCGGGATGCAGGCCTTTGGCCTCCTGGGCCAGCCGCTCGTACTTCAGCAGGGAGTCGTGACCGGCCAGGCGTACGCCTGCCTGCACAAAAGCTTTGGCGTCGAGCCGGTCGGGGTTGAATTCCTTGCCCATGCGTGCAGTGTAAGAGAATCAAGGTATGCATCAAGCCCCCCCTATGACAAGAACCCTGGTTTTGGGCTCAACTTCCCGCTATCGGAGCGAACTGCTGCAGCGCCTGCGCCTGCCCTTTTCCGTCACAGCCCCCGAAGTGGACGAGACCCCCCGGCCCGACGAGCCCCCCAGCGCCCTGGCGCTGCGCCTTGCCCTGGCCAAAGCGCACGCCGTAGCGGCCCTGCACCCCGATGCCGTGGTGATCGGCTCTGACCAGGTGGCCGACCTGGCAGGCCACCCCCTGGGCAAACCTGGCACGCACGAGCGCGCCGCAGCGCAACTGCGCCGCATGAGCGGCCACACCGTGGTGTTCCAGACCGCCGTGGCCGTAGTCTGCGCCGCCACGGGCTTTGAGCAGGCGGACCTGGCTGCGGTGGAAGTGCGCTTTCGGAAGCTGGCTGACGACGAAATCGAACGCTACCTGCACGCTGAGCAACCCTACGACTGCGCAGGCAGCGCCAAGAGCGAAGGCCTGGGCATCAGCTTGCTGGACGCCATCCTGAGCGACGACCCCACGGCCTTGGTCGGCCTGCCCCTGATCCGCACCTGCCGCATGCTGCGCGCCGCAGGCCTCACGCTGCCATGAGCGCGCCCGCCCCTACCCCCGGCCGCCTGTACCTGGTGCCCGCCCCGCTGGGCTTTGGCTGCGAACCGCAAGCGCCCCTGCGCGACGCCCTACCCGAAGCCACGCTGACCGCCGCCGCCCGCATCACCCACTGGGTGTGCGAAAACGCCAAAAGCACGCGCGCCTACCTCAAGCGCATCGACGCGCTGCACCCGCTGGCGCTGCCCCTGCAGGAACAGCACATCACCGAACTGCCGCGTGAAGTGCACAAAAAAGGCGACCACGGCGACAAAGGCTCGGCGCCGTTTGACGCCCGCCCCCTGCTCGCCCCCGCCCTGGCCGGGCACGACATGGGCCTGGTCAGCGAAGCGGGCATGCCCGCCGTGGCCGACCCCGGCAGCTCGGTGGTGCGCGCCGCACACGCCCTGGGGCTGCAGGTGGTGCCGCTGGTAGGGCCGGTGTCGCTGCTGCTGGCACTGGCGGCCAGCGGGCTCAACGGGCAGAACTTTGCCTTTGTCGGCTACCTGCCGCAGGACGCGGACGAGCGCGCACAGCGCATCCGCGCACTGGAGGCTCTGGCACTCAAGACCGGCCAAACCCAGCTTTTCATCGAAACGCCCTACCGCAACGCCGCGCTGCTGCAAGCCTTGCTGCACACCCTGCAGCCCGGCACCCACTTGGCCGTGAGCAGCGGCCTGACCCTGGCCAGCGCCCGCACGCGCAGCCAGACCGTGCGCCAGTGGCGCGCGCAACCCGACGGCCCCGACAAGCACACACCAGCCGTGTTTGCCATAGGGCGTTGAAGACACTGGCGGCACCGACGCACAGGCGCCACGCACCAGCCAAGCCCCTCTGCCGACGGGGGCAGGCTCAGTGGCTGTGCGCCGCGCCGCTGACCAAGGTGACCACCGCCATGCCCAGCAGCAGCCAGAAAATCTGAAACGCCGTCTCGCGCGCAGACACATGCCGCTGCAGTTGTGGTATCAGATCCGCCAGGGCCACATACACAAAACTGCTGGACGCCACGGCCAGAAAGAACGGCAGCCAGTCGTGCAGTTGCCCCACCAGAAAGTAGCCCGCCACCCCGCCCAGCGCCGTGACGGCCCCTGCCAGCGACACCTTGACCAGCGCCACGCGGCGGCTGGCGCTGCTCTGGCGCAGCACCACCAGATCGCCCATGTGGTGCGGCACCTCGTGCGCCAGCACCGACAGCGCCGCCACCAGCCCCAGGCGCATGTCGGCCAGGAAGGCCGAGGCGATCAGCACCCCATCGCCAAAGCAATGCACGCTGTCGCCGGTCAGCACCGTCCAGCCCCCGCCACGCGCGCCATTGGCATGCCCATGATGATGGTGATGATCGGCGCTGCCATGATCGTGCCCGCCATGGTCGCCCTGTACAGGCCCATGGTGGGCCGCGTGGCCGTGTTCATGGCCGTGGTGCCACAGCTCGGCCTTGTCGAGCAAAAAAAAGAACACCAGGCCCACCAGCAAGGTGGCAAACAGGTCGTGTGCGCCGGCCTGACTCTCGAACGCCTCGGGCAACAGGTGCATGAAGGCCGTGGCCAACAGCGCGCCGGCAGCCAGGCTCAGCAAATGGCGCGTGCCCACACCATCGGGCCGAGAGCCCAACCCGGCCCGCATCAGCCACGCGGCAACCCAGACACTGCCGATACCAGCCGCGAGGGTAGCCAAAACAATTGCTATTAAAATCATAGCTTAAAGAGCATAATTTATATGCGGTAGGGGCATATTTCACTATAAAAACGGGGCACAGCCGCGCAAGAAGAGGGTGCGCCGAAGGGCGCCGCAACAGAAACTCCGATTGATCTTAGCAATGCTGTCAAGCGACGCACCGCCCGGCAGCCGGTCACCTTGACAACCCAGGCGCCCAAGACCCCGCCCACCTGCAGACATCTCTGCAGGCAAAAGCGCCCGCTGGGGCGCAGCCGGTGTAATGTGGCACATCCCAACGTCCAGGCGTCCTTCCATGCACATCCTCCTGACAGGCTCCAACGGATTCATCGGCCAGACCGTGCGCCGCGCACTGGAGCACGCCGGCCACCAGGTGCACGCCGGGGTATCCCCCCGCAGCGCCCAGGCCCAGCCCCAGGCAGGCCAAGTGCCCATGGACTTTGCCCGCGACACCACGCCCGAGGCCTGGCTGCCGCGCCTGCAGGGCATCGACGCCGTGGTCAATGCCGTGGGCGTACTGCGCGACAGCACCGCGCGCCCCATTGACGCCGTGCACCAGCACACCCCCTGCGCCCTGTTCCAGGCCTGCGCCCAGGCCGGCGTACGCCGCGTGGTGCAGATCTCGGCCCTGGGCATCGAGGGCAGCGCCACGCGCTACGCCCGCACCAAGCTCGCCGCCGAGGCATGCCTGCGCAGCCTGGCCGATGCCGGCCAGCTCGACCCCGCCATCCTGCGCCCCAGCGTGGTGTTCGGCAAAGGCGGCGACAGCAGCGCACTGTTCATGAACCTGGCCCGCCTGCCCGTGGTGGTGTTCCCCGCCCCCATGCTCACGGCGCGCATCCAGCCCGTGTCGGTGCACGACCTGGCCGCCGCCGTGGTGGCCCTGCTCGGCCCGGCCCTGCAGCACACCGGCACCATCGCCTGCACCGGCCCCGAGCCCCTGTGCATGGCCGACTTCGTGGCCAGCCTGCGCCAGCAGCAAGGCCATGGCCCGGCGTTGGTGCTGCGCCTGCCCCTGCCACTGACCCGCCTGAGCGCCCGCATGGGCGACCTCATGCCCGCCTCGGTGCCCTGGTGCAGCGAATCGCTGGCCCTGCTGGACAGCGACAACGTGGGCGACCCAGCGGAGTTCGAGCAGTTGCTGGGGCGGCCGGGGGTGCATTACAGCCAGTTGGTGGCGGGGGCGTGGGGGTAAGAACGTGCGGTTTTTGGGTTCCAATGGCAGACACATTTCCAACAAAGGTGAAATCTGATGTTCTTTCCTGCCCTCGTGGGCTTGCTGGGTTTGGTTGGAGTGGTGGTTTTTTTCTGGTTGCACAACGGCCCGGGGTCCGGCCGCCCCTTCGGCAACCGGGTCGCTGCCCACATCGGCATACCGAAAAATGTCTTTTACGCGCTGCTGGAAAACGGCGTCGAAGGCTCGTCGCGTGAACTGCTGGCGTCTCTTCAGCGGTCGAAACTGGGCCTGGAGGAGGCGGGCGTCAGGCTGGGCCCTGCACTTGACAAAGGACTTGCGCGACTGGAGCGCCGCTTTGGCACCCAGGAAATTTACGACAGGGCAAAGCCCATCGTCGCCAGACTGGTCGCAGCGGCGCAAGAGAAGTGATGAAGCACCCCAGACGCTCTTCGAAGGCCCACCTGGCAGCACCCATCCGTCAAGCGAGAAGCAGCATCGCTCCGCGCTGCTGCGGGGCAAGCGCAATACCACTCTTTTTTTATAGCTTTTAGCGCTTGCTTCACAACAGTTTCGAACACAAATAGAGTCGAATCCGCCCTTGTCCACAAAACGTTGATCGCTATTGATTGCAGTGCATCGATCAGCCACTGCAGCTCACTCGCCGTACTCGTCCGCCTGTCCCGCTCCGTCGAGCTTGAGCCCCTTGGGCAGCGGAAACTTGAGCGTTTCCTCGATGCCGCTGAGCTTGCGCACCGACACCGCGCCCAGCGCCTTGATGCGTTCGATCACCTGCTGCACCAACAACTCGGGGGCCGAGGCACCGGCGGTGAGGCCCACGCGTGCGATGCCGTCAAACCACTCGGGGCGCAGCTCGTCGGCACTGTCGACCATGTAGCTGATGGCGCCCATGCGCTGCGCCAGTTCGCGCAGGCGGTTGCTGTTGGAGCTGGTGGGGCTGCCCACCACGATGACCAGATCCACCTGCGGGCTCAGCAGCTTGACGGCGTCCTGCCGGTTCTGCGTGGCGTAGCAGATGTCCTGCTGCTTGGGCTCGCGCACCTGGGGAAAGCGCGCACGCACGGCGGCGGTGATCTCGGCGGCGTCGTCCACACTTAGGGTGGTCTGCGTGACCACGGCGAGCTTGTCGGTTTGCGCGGGCTGCACGCGTGCCACGTCCGCCACGTCCTCCACCAGGTGGATGCCACCGTCGAGCTGGCCCAGCGTGCCCTCCACCTCGGGGTGGCCCTTGTGGCCGATCATGATGAACTCGTAGCCCTCTTGCGCGAGCTTGGCCACTTCCACATGCACCTTGGTCACCAATGGGCAGGTGGCGTCGAAGATGTGAAAACCCCTTTGGCGGGCTTCTTCCTGCACGGCCTTGCTCACGCCGTGGGCGCTGAAGATCAGCGTGGCGCCGGGCGGCACGTCGGACAATTCTTCGATGAAGATCGCGCCCTTGGCCTTGAGGTCGTTCACCACGTAGGTGTTGTGCACGATCTCGTGGCGCACGTAGATAGGCGCGCCGAACTTGGCCAGCGCACGCTCGACGATCTCGATCGCCCGGTCCACCCCCGCGCAAAAGCCGCGCGGCTCGGCCAGCAATATTTCCTGGGGAGCATTCATTTCAGTCTTCCATTGCACTTCGCCCCGACCCGGGCCTTCGAAACCGACGCGATCCCCGCCAGCGGCAATGCCGCAAAGGAAGGACGCCTCACAAAACCCCGATCACATGCACTTCGAACGTGACAGGCTGCCCCGCCAGCGGGTGGTTGAAGTCGATCAACAGCGCATCCTGGCTGTCGGCATTGCCCACCTGCAGCACCGCACCCGCGTACGAGCCCATGCCGTCGGGCGTGGCAAATTCCACCACCTCGCCCACATGGTATTGCTCGTCAGGGTCGCCCAGCTCGTTGAGCAGCTTGCGCGCCACCCACTGCTGCATCTCGGGGTTGCGCTCGCCAAAGGCCTCGCCCTGGGCCAGCTCGAACGTGGTGCGCGTGCCCTCGGCCAGGCCCAGCAGCCGCTGCTCCAGCGCGGGCGAGAGCTCGCTGTTGCCCAGCGTCAG
>Ga0138256_10001438_pt1 | contig 25624 bp, 21 predicted proteins | sample KNB2016incub_MG_FD_105486 | JGI IMG/M metagenome (GOLD analysis project Ga0138256, IMG submission 105486) | Active sludge microbial communities from wastewater in Klosterneuburg, Austria - KNB2014incub_MG | ecosystem: Engineered > WWTP > Activated sludge > Unclassified | place: Austria...
ACCATTGAATATAACACCTCTCCATAAGAAGTCTTTAATAACACAATCATGAATAGAAACATTACTGCGGCCTGTTACCCAAATGGCTAACCAGGTTCTGTGATTGGATGCGCTTACATACTGACCATCAAAAGTAACTTTGGAAATACTTTGATTACCCTTGGTTCCATCCGGGGATTGCATTTCAAGAAGTGCTGTGTAATTACTGGTTACTGCAGCTTTAATGATGGTGGTTGCTGCAGCATCACCTTCAATACTTACACCTGCACGTAAATAGCTTGTTTGTGTTTCGGTATAAGTGCCCGCAAGTACATGAATAATATTCCCGGATGCAGTAACTGTAGATGTAGCCTTGTATAGGGTCTTCCAGGGATTGGCAAGGGAACCATTACCCGTTGCATCGTTACCCGTTGGGCTGATATAATAAGTAGCTGCAAATCCTGTAGCTGCAAAACAAAGCAGCAAAGTAAAGGTTAAGAAAATCGTAGATACAGATCTACTTAAAAAAAGTAATTTAGTTTTCATTTGGATATTTTTTGGTTTTAAACAGATATTGAACTTACCCGGCTTTTACAAAACCTGGTAAATAATTAATTTGAACAATTCACAAATGAGAAAATTTTGCAAGTAGTATGTTTAACTGTTTGCCTGTAGAACAGTATTAAGAATTACTGCTGCAGGAATAAGCCGTAATGCCTGTTCACTGTGTAATTCAAAATAGTATCCAAATTTTCAAATCTGTATTTCTATATCTGCCGGAGGAGGGAGTCTTGGGGTAAGTGACTAAAAACAGAGATTTTACAGATGTTAAATATTAATTCAACATTTTTTAATGGTTATCAAATTCTGATAAGGGGTTAAAAGGTTTACAATAGTTCCGGATAAACCTTTCCGTGGAGTGTAGTTATAAATTTTCATAGGATTTTTATTTAATGCCTGAACATTGAACTTGAAAGCAAATAACCAATTACCGTACCATAATCCATTTTTGTTTATAACTTGGTTTATATTTTTTATTGGAATATGAAAACGGTGTTATTCGAAAAAAAAGAACGGAGTATTTTTTTTCTTTTATAATGCAATTTTCCCGGGGAATGTATAAATAGTACGTAGAACTATTACGACTTATTCATTTCTTTTGATATAGCATTTGATAAATCCGGGGTTAAGAATTTAATGTTCAAAGAGTTTGGCAACTCCAAATGCTGCGGCAGCGGCTAATGCACCAATCATGGTAACTTTTAAAGCGCCCCAAAAAGGATCAACACCGGTCATCCTGCTTTTAAAAAAACCAAAAATAAATAAACAGATCAGTGTAGAGGCAATAGAATATTGCAATGCATCAATAGAATTGCTTATAAAAAAATACGGACTGAGCGGAATGACTCCACCAACAATGTAAGAGATACCAATATTTAATGCACTTTTAGTTGCTCTTTTCGGATCGGGTTTATCCAGGCCGAGTTCGTACTTCATCATAAATTCAACCCAGCGGTCCTTGTCTCTGGCAATTTCTTCTGTTGCCTGATCCTGTAATCCTGGGCTTAAACCTATATTGGCAAAAAAATCTTTGGTCTCTTCAATTTCTTTATGCCGCAGGTTTTCTATTTCATCATATTCCCTTTTTACTTCACTTTTATAATGATCCTGTTCAGATTTTTCCGGCAAGATATCCTCCAGGGCCCATAGCAATGCTGCCGGCGGCAATTTCTGCAATACCGGCAATAACAATAATGCTGCTGTTATCAACCACACCACTTAAACCGGCTGCCAGGGCAAAAGGAACAGTCAGTCCGTCACTCATGCCAATTACCACGTCTCTCAGCAAATCGCTGCTTTTTAAATGAGATTCTATCTGTTTGTGGTGCAGGTGAGTATCCATAAATTTCTTTGAAAAACTAAGTTACAATATTGAAGAATAAAAAAAGCCGCTGAATTTTATCAGCGGCCTGCGTACATTATATTTTTAAACAAGTTGTTTTAAACTCTTATCAATAATGCCGACACATTCCATCACCTGTTCTTTTGTTATGGAGAGCGGAGGAGCAAATCTTATCTTATCACCATGGGTTGGCTTGGCAAGCAATCCGTTTTCTTTCAGTATTAAACAAAGATCCCAGGCTGCATTGGGGTTGCTGTGTTTTATTACAATGGCGTTCAATAAGCCCTTACCTCTTACAACTGAAATATAGGGAGACTTAATTTTTTCAAGTTCACTCCGTAACAAATTACCCATTGCTTCGGCATTAGCACACATGTTCTCATCTTTTAAAACCTGCAATGCTGCTATGGCCACGGCACAGGCCAACGGGTTACCACCATAAGTGCTCCCATGTTCACCCGGCTTGATGGTCATCATAATTTCATCATCGCATAAAACAGCACTGACAGGTAATACACCACCGCTTAATGCTTTTCCCAGTATCAGAATATCAGGCCGTACATTTTCATGATCGCAGGCCAGCATTTTTCCGGTACGGGCAAGGCCGCATTGTATTTCATCTGCAACCATCAAAACATTATACTCTGTACATAATTCCCTGATGCCGGTAAAATATCCTTCATCAGGTACTACCACGCCGGCTTCGCCTTGTATGGGTTCAAATAAAAAGGCAGCAACATTTTTATCCTGGAATGCTTTTTCCAATGCCGCCAGATCATTGTGTGGTATCAACCCGTAACCAGGATTAAAGGGGCCGTAATTATTTTTTGCGGCAGGATCGCTGCTGAATGCAATTACATTGATGGTACGGCCATGAAAATTATTATTGCAAACAATGATCTTTGCTTTATCGGCGGGAATGCGTTTTATTTCGTAAGCCCATTTACGACAAAGTTTAATAGCCGTTTCCACGGCTTCCACACCTGAGTTCATAGGCAATACTTTATCGTAACCAAAATATTCAGTTATGTATTTTTCATACTCACCCAGTAAATTGCTGTGAAAAGCCCTGGACGTAAGTGTAAGTTTCTGTGCCTGCTCAACCAGGGCCGCAATAATTTTCGGATGGCAGTGCCCCTGGTTAACTGCAGAATAACCACTTAAAAAATCGTAGTAACGTTTGTTATCTACATCGTATAAAAAAACGCCTTCGCCACGATTCAGAACAACGGGCAGGGGATGGTAATTATGAGCGCCGTATTTTTCTTCGAGATTTAAATAATGTTGTGCATTAGCTGTAACAGCAATAGTTGAATTCATAAAAATAAAATTGAAAAGAGTTGAAAAAGTCAAATGAAAATCAGCCCTGCAAAATGCAGGGTACAAAAATTACATTCCTCGATGATTAAGTAAATCGAGATTGCTGTAAAGAAAAGACGATATGTTGTACAGCTTATTAATGATTGTTAATTTGCTGCAAGATAAACTAATTTATCAGTTTAATAAAATAGTTCTTGCCTGTAAAGGATTCTGTGTTTATTTCAGTGTTGAAAATTCCAAACACCGTACTTCCACTCCCGGTCATAGCTGCATAAACTGCTCCACAGCTGTATAAATCTTCTTTAATATTTTGTATCTGAGGATGAGCTGCAAAAACAGGTATTTCAAAATCATTTATCAATTCTGCTTTCCAGGTTTCAACCGGCTGCTCAATAATTGTTTTGATGGATTTTTTTGATGGGGTGGGACTGATGTTGGAAAATGCCCATCCCGTATTTATATGAATACCCGGATTGATCAATACAATTTTGTAAGCTGATAAATCAACCGGTATTTCTTCCAGTTCTTCTCCACGCCCGGTTGCAAAACATGGTTTGTTGATGATGAAGAAAGGGCAATCACTGCCAAGCTCAAGAGCGTAGTTCAGGAGTTTAGGGGTTGAGAGGTTCAGTTTAAATTTATTATTCAGCAACTTCAGCATAAAAGCTCCATCAGCAGAGCCGCCTCCCAGTCCTGCACCCATGGGAATAGCTTTATGCAGATGCAGTTTTACCAGCGGAAGCCCGGGGAAATCTTTTTTTAATATCTGATAAGCTTTAACACAAAGATTATCTGCTGCATTACCATCAATAGTCAAGCCGGTTCCGGTAAATTCAACTTCTTTATTAGTGTTTGGGATTATCTCTATAACATCCCGGACTGGAACAGGATAAAAAACAGTTTCTAAATTATGAAACCCATCTTCTCTTTTATCAAGAATATGTAAACCAAGATTAATTTTACAATTGGGGAAGACAAGCATGCTGATGAATAATGATATAATTTATTCTGGATATTTTTTTAGAAAGCTAAACTAACCTGAACGGAGTAAACTAAATTATGAGAATCATACAATGAAAAAATTGTCCATTACCGCATTATCAACTATCTGTTATTTCTTTTTACGGCTTTTTATTTCATCCCGAATGGCTATGGCACGGATATAATCTTCGTGGTCCAGCACTTCCGTAAGTAAACCTTCCAGTTCTTCCAGTGTTAAAGATTTCAGGTCGTCGCTGCCACCGGTTTCAGAAGTTACAGAAGAAGAAGTTTGTTTTATTTTTCCATCATCTTCCATTAAAATGCCAGCCTGGTCCAGAATAGTATCATAAGTATAGATGGTACAGCCAAACCTTACTGCCAGCGCCAGGGCATCAGAGGTCCTGGAATCTATCTCAACCGTATCATTTGCCGAGCTGCAAACAAGTTTGCTGTAAAAAATACCCTCCTGCAGATCATTGATCACCACTTCATGCAACTCTACATTAAAAGCCATCATAAAATTTTTCATCAGGTCGTGGGTAAGCGGCCTGCTGGGACTCATCCTTTCCAGCGCCACGGCAATTGCCTGTGCCTCAAATCCGCCAATCACAATGGGCAAGCGGCGCAGCCCGTTTACCTCGCCTAATACCACGGCATAGGAATGGGTCTGTGTAATACTATGCGATAATGCCACTATTTCCAGTTCTATTTTTTTCATATCCCGAATCCCCTTTTTACTTTAAAAGTTCGTTAGTAAATAGCAAATATAAAAGAAAAGCCTTTCAAATTTAAGTGAAAGGCTTTAAATATAAGTCTTAATGTTTTTAAAAATAAATTATGCCCCTTTAAGTTTCTTAACGGCATCAATGATTTTAGGCATTACTTCAAAAGCATCACCCACAATACCGTAATCGGCGGCTTTAAAGAAAGGTGCTTCAGGATCTTTATTGATCACTACAATCACTTTACTTCTGTTTACGCCGGCAAGGTGTTGAATGGCACCGGAGATGCCTATGGCGATATATAAATTTGGCGCAATGGCAAGACCGGTTTGTCCTACATGCTCATGATGCGGACGCCAGTCACTATCTGCCACCGGGCGGCTGCAGGCGGTAGCTGCTCCTAATAATTTTGCCAGGTCAGTTACCATTGCCCAGTTTTCGGGCCCTTTTAAACCGCGGCCGCCGCTTACAACAATTTCAGCTTCGCTCAAAGGTATTTCGCCAACAACTTTATCAGTTGATGTTACCTGAACTTTTGCGGCATCAATTGTAGCCGTAAATTCTACGACTTCAGCTTTTGCATCAGTGGTAGTAATATTGTATGAGTTTGGATTTAACGAAATAATCTTTATATCTGTTGTAATTGATACGTTCGCAAAAGCCTTACCGCTGAAAACGTTTTTCTTAACGGTGAAACCATTACTGGTTTCAGGCAGTGCAACAGCACCTGATACCAGGCCTGCTTTTAACCGAACACTTAAACGCGGGGCAATTGCTTTGCCGTTAAAATTACTGGAGAAGATGATCACTTTAGCATCTAATGCTTTTGCTGCTTCGGAAATAATTTTTGTAAACACCTGGGCATCTACATGATCGAGTGCATTGTTCTTTACAGTATGCACTTTTTTTATTCCATAATTTCCGATGTTTGTTAAATCATCGTTTACATTTCCTAAGACAATGGCTTCGGCAGTTGTCCCCAATTGCTCAGCAACTTTTGCTCCATAACATGCAGCTTCAAAAGATGATTTTTTTATGTGGCCTTCTGATTGGTCAAGAAAAATTAAAACACTCATAAAATTTATTTTGGCCTCACCCCAACCTCCCGATAGTATCGGGAGAACTGGAAGTTGGCAGTTTTTATTTAAATACTTTTTTCATTCTTCGCTAAAGTCTTCGCTTTTATTTTCTACTTATCTCTCTCCCCTCGGGGGAGAGGATAGGAGTGGGGCCGTTCTTATATCGCCTTCGCCTCTTCATGTAATAACCTCACCAGTTCCTCAGGAGTATCCGGTGAAACAAGTTTTACACTTGCTTTTGCAGGCGGCAAATCAAACGATGCAATAGTGGTAAGTGCATCAACTGCAACCGGCTCTGTTGCATTCAACGGTTTGCTCCTGGCTCCCATAATGCCTTTCATATTTGGTATGCGTTGTTCAGCCATTCCTTTCTGGCAACTTACCACAAGCGGTAACGAAACCTTATTGGTTTCTTCTCCACCTTCAATTTCACGGTTAATGATTGCTTCAGTTCCTTCCAAAGTAAATTTTGTAGCCAGAGAAACATAAGGAAGATCCAGCAGTTCAGCTACCATGCCGCCAATAGATGAGCCATTATAGTCGATTGTTTCTTTACCTGTAAATACTAAATCGTAACTGCCTTTTTTAGCTATCTCAGCAATTTGAGAAGCAATATAAAAACTGTCATGACTGTCGGCATTAACCCGGAAAGCTTCATCGCCACCCAACGCCAGTGCTTTGCGGATGATGGGGTCGCAATCAGCTGCACCAACAGTTACTAAATGAATAACTGTTGACGGATCCGCTTCTTTCAATTCAATTGCTCTCACCAGGGCGTACCATTCGTCATATGGATTAATGATCCACTGCACACCGTCGGCAGCGAATTTCGTATTGTTATCGGCGAAGGCTATTTTTGCCGTGGTATCAGGTGTTTTGCTGATACAAACTAATATCTTCATGTATTATTAATTTAAGAAATCCTGAAATAAGTTGTTTATGCAACTATTGCAAAGATAAGTGAAGCGGGGCTAATTTTAGAAAAAATCGAAAAAAAATATTATAATATGAGCAGGATAGAAAAGTTGCTGGATTTTATGAAAACATCTGATAAGGATAGTTTTCTGCAACATGCGCTGGCATTGGAATACATAAAGGTTGAGAAGGATGAGGAAGCCCGCAAGCTGTTCAACGAAATTCTGCTGAGAGAACCAACTTATATCGGATCCTATTATCATTTGGGCAAATTACTGGAACGTGCAGGTGATTTTAATAAAGCGGTTAAAGTGTATAAAAGAGGAATGGAAGAGGCAAAAGCAGCGGGCGATAATCATTCGTTTAGTGAATTGATGATGGCTTTGGAAGATATAGAGGAATAAAGCCTCACCCCAACCCCTCTCCGAAGGAGAGGGAACTGGAAGATGAAAAAGAAGATTATCGTTTTATTTTTTTGTTACCGGCATTTGTTTTTTATGGCATCAGCGTTGTGTCACCTGCCTACCGTCAGGTGGGCTCACTTGTACTTGTAAATCAATATTGAACATTTATTATAGCATGTAATGAATCTTTTAAAAGAATTTCAACAGTTCATAAAAAAGCAAAATCTTTTTCAGCCAAAAGATAAGCTGTTGCTTGCGGTAAGCGGGGGAGTGGATTCTGTTGTTTTGTGTGAACTGTGCAAACAGGCGGGTTATGATTTTATTATAGCACACTGTAATTTTCAATTAAGAGGAGAGGAGAGTGAAAGAGATGAAACATTTGTAAGGTTGCTTGAAAAAAAATATTCAGTTGAAGTTTTGGTTAAAAAATTTGATACTGAAAAATATGCTGCCAAAAATAAACTGAACATTCAGGTTGCAGCACGTGAACTCAGGTACAATTGGTTTCGTGAAATTGCTGGAGCAAATGCTGTTCAGTTTATTGTAACCGCACATCATGCAAATGATAATGCTGAAACTTTACTGATGAATTTTTTTAAAGGAACAGGTATTAATGGATTAAAAGCCATTTTACCAAAACACGATCATATTATCAGGCCATTGCTGTTTGCAAAAAAAGAAGCATTGGTTGCTTTTGCTGCAGCCTGTAAACTGGAATTTGTGGAGGATTCTTCTAATGCGTCTGATAAATACACCCGTAATTATTTCCGCAACGAATTGATTCCGGGCCTGCAAAAAGTATTTCCACAGGTAGCCGAAAACCTGCTGAATAATATTGAACGGTTCAGGGAAATTGAAATACTTTATCAGCAATCCATCAGTTTACATAAGAAGAAATTATTGGAGCCGAAAGGCAATGAAATGCATATACCGGTTTTAAAACTGCTTAAAACACAACCGTTGCATACGATTGTGTATGAGATCATCAAAGATTATGGTTTTACTGCTCATCAGACCGGTGAAGCAATTGACTTGCTGAAAAGTGAATCAGGTAAATACATTCAATCTTCATCGCACCGGATTATTAAAAACCGTAACTGGCTTATCATTTCACCTAATGAAAGTACTGAAGCTTCAAATATTCTGATAGAAAAAGGGGATAAGGAAATTGAATTTGAGCAGGGAAAAATTGCTATTGAATTTCTTTCAGCCACCAATTATAAATTGAAAACCGCTAATTCAATTGCTCAGATTGATGCTGCCACAATCAAATTTCCCATGCTGTTACGAAAGTGGAAGAAAGGAGATTATTTTTATCCCCTGGGTATGCAAAGCCCGTCTGCCGGACAGGCAGGAAAGAAAAAACTCAGCCGTTTTTTCATTGATCAGAAACTGTCAGTTACGCAAAAAGAAAAGACCTGGGTGATAGAAATGAATAAAAAGATCATTTGGGTAGCAGGCTTGCGGCTCGATGACCGGTTTAAGATCACAGATAAAACAACTGCTATTTTACGGATCACTTTATCCGGTACCGAATAAGCTTGGGTGTTTAAGCTGTTCAATAATACCTGTAAATAAGGAGGGTTGTAAATAGGCAATTAATGCAAGGGTAAAAACCAGCCCGAATACAGAGCCCCACAAATGTGCATCATGGTTAATATTGTCTCCACCCCGTTTTCCCATATACACACAGTAGAAAATATATAAAACTGCATAAACAGTTGCAGAGATTTTCAGGGCACCATATATATAAATACTGCTCCAGGGGCTGAATAAAATGGTTGCAAAAACTACTGCAGATACAGCACCTGAAGCCCCAAGTGACCTGTAATTATAATCATCTTTATGTTTTATATAACTCGGAATATCTGAAATGATCAATCCTAAAAAATAAAGGGATAGATAAGAAACATGCCCGCCAAGCCCGTACATGCTGAAATATATTTCCAGATTTCTTCCAAAGAAAAATAAAGTAAACATGTTGAAGAACAGGTGTATATAATCTGCATGCAAAAAGCCAGAGGTTATAAAACGGATATATTGATTTTCTCTTGCCACCCGGTACGGCCACATAATGGTTTTATCAACCAGGGCTCCGTTTGAAAAACCGAGTAAAGAGAAAATAACGTTGGCGACTATTAAACCAATGGTTAAAGGATAATCCTGAAAATTCATATTTTATTTTTTAAAACAGACGGCTATCGATAGCCAAATCTACTTCATTCTGTCAACTATGGTGATACTTTTCGTTGCGGTTGATGCTGCAGGCCCGGTAAACCTGCTCTGCTAAAATAAGCCGTACCAGTTGGTGGGGAAAAACAAGTTTGGATAAACTCCATTGTGTGTTAGCTCTTTTTTTAACAGCATCACTTACTCCAAAAGCGCCACCAATTAAAAAAACAATATTCTTTGTGCTTTCATTTGCTCTTGTTTGTATGAAAGCAGCCAGCTCTTTGCTACTCAGTTGTCTGCCGTTTTCATCCAGTAAAACCAGGTAATCTTCTTTTTGTAAAAGGCCGGTAATTATTTCTCCTTCTTTCTTCTTAAGATCAATTTCGCTGAGGTTGGCTGCATGTTTGGGAGAGGGTAAAATATTCCATTCAACAGTGTAGTAACTGGATATCCTTTTTGTAAATAATTCAATACCTTCTTTTACATAAGGTTCATGGTTTTTTCCAACAGTCCAGAATTGAAGTTTCATGGAGTAAAAATAAGAAAGCTGGAGTGAAACAGGTCTTTTGTAGTAATGTTATCTGCATTTCAGCAGTTGCTATAAGTACAGGTTATATCCTGAAGTGAGATTTTCAAACTATTGTTTTTCAAAACGGCCGGTAATTTTTTTAATCTTTATCCGGTACATTACATATTTTATCCTGTTCTTATCTTCAATTTCGCCGGTTACTTCATGTTGATGGGGATGTATGGTATTGCTCGTCATCAGGGGAAAAACACGGCCAAATAATATTGTTCTGGCTTCTTCAGCCTTCTTGTTTTTGAGCTCTTCAAATTTTCCATACACAATCACACTTTTCCAGTTACGCATATCGGTCAAAACATCTGTTTCAAAACATACGTTTGGGTTTTTGCGCAGTATTTCCAGTTTTGTTCCCTCGTTGGTCTGTCCGTAAATATAGTCGCCATCATATGTATAGGTAACCGGTACAATATATGGTTGCTTCCCGTCTGTACAGGCCAGTCTTCCTACCACCTGGCCTGAAAGAATATTCTTTATTTGCGTATCATTTAATTTTCCGAGCATAGCCTGATCATTGTTTGGTTTTATTCTGGCAAATTTAATAGCAGCGCAGGTTCTGTATAATGATCACTATCATACAAATAAGTGACTGTCATCACCTGGCAACAGGGTATAAAGTTCAACCGGGGAACTGTATTTATTTTTTCTTCAGTAATAAAGGTTCTTTCAGGTAATCAAATATTTTCTTGTAAACTTCTTTTAATACAGGATATTCATCGGCAGTATAGATACTTTTTTTAAACTCTATATTCAGGTTAAAAACGATCGTGTTATCTGCCTTATTATATGTAACCTGCCGCTGAAAGCTGATATTCCTGTCCGGGGTAACCATGGTAACTGCTTTTGGAAGCTCATCTGCAAAGTATTTATCAGAAAGGCTGATATTGGCATACAAGCTAATTTTTTTCGGGTATCCGAAATTAATATTCGAAAAGCGGTTATCACTTAAAAAAGGATTGCTTTTAAAGCCCGGAAGAAAATTCATCGGCAGGTATTTATAATCACCTGAACTGTTCAAAATACTTGTAAATTCAAATTCCTGAACAAGCTGCAAAGTATCATTAACCTCGTTTTTTACTTCAAATTTTTTGATATTCAAAGCAAGGCCCTCTGCATGAAAATAATTATCCCTGAATTTATCTTTATCTTTTTTATAGTTTTCCAGTTTATCCATTCTTGCATAACCTTCACTGTTTACCGTAATCTTTGCGTTTACAGTTCCATCCTCCTGTACATCAATAAAACTGATCACATTTTCTTTATACTGCAATGCATCGTTACTGATTTGAACCAGTTCCCCATCACGTTTTTTTACAATAAACCCGGTCGTGTTAAGAATGCCAACAGGTATGATATGCGAAGGACAGAATTTGTCAGTTGCATCGAGGTAATATTTCTTTGACTGAATATTCACGCAGGCAAAAACGGAATTGAACTGGTCGATAAAAGGATAACTTGTGTTTACCTTTCCATGAAAACGTTCACTTACCAGCATTGGAAAAGCTTCCAGCCCCGCTTCATTTAAGAGATTTACCAGTAATAGATTGATGTCGCCGCTTGAGCCACTTCTTTTTCCCCATGCTTCTTTAATACCATCGGTTGAGAATTTGCTGTACAAGCCATTCCAGTTCATATAATTTCTCACATAGTTGTATATTATTTTCATTTTTTCTTCCGGCGCAGCCAATAACTTTACCTGGTTCATCAGTTCAGGAGCACTTACATTTTTTCTTAACTGTATGCCAAATTCAGTTGCATTGTACATTTCTTTGTTTACAGCATCCCAGGAAGTCATGTACTCCTTCTTATCATTACCGCTTCCATTGTAGCCGCTCAATTGGAAAATCACTTTTTGTATATAATCTTTACGGGCATCCATGTAGGGTTCATTACGCAGGCCCGGTATATTGGTCATCTCAAAATAAACCCGTCCGGTGCCCGGTTCAGGCTTTATTACAACGTTACGGTCTGAGCGAACATTAACCCTGTAAGCAAACTCTGTATTAGGTAATATCGTTAACAGGTATTTACTGGTTATTACCGGAAGTTCGTCCTGAAAATACCATTCATCCAGGCCGCCATAATGTTTCATAGTACTGCGGTATTTATAATCGATGATACTTCCAGCCTGTACAGCAGGGAATGCAAAGACCACTTCTCCAATCCGTTCATTGGTTTGTGTTGTATATATGGATTTCCTGTCCAGTTTCACTTTTTCAATACTTCTGTTTTCTCCAACATTGATAGTTATACCTTCAATCTTATCTATTTGTTCAAAATTGTTTTTTCTGTAAAAAGGAATGGAGATATTAGCTGCATCAAGCCCGTTCTTTTTTAATATTTTAATGCGGATATGATGTATAGTAACCAGGTGGTGCTGGTCATCATAATCGCTGAACGCTTCGTGCAATAGAATAACAGCATCAGCATCTGTATCAAAAGAGCATGATTTCATCTCAATTTCTGCATTGCTTATTTCACCCAGTTCAGAAAGTTCCTGTGCATAGTTTCCGGATATTATAAAAAAAATAAGGCCGGTAAGCATTGTAAGTTTTTTCATGGTTGCTTGTTTTAACGGGCTTGAAAATACTTTTAAAAAACAACTAATTTTTCTCAGTGAACTTTGGATTAATAAATTCCCATTCCTGGATATGTGCCGATTGATGTTCCCTTTTTTGTATTGCATTAAATTGTTTAACCAATTCGGGGTGCTGTGCAGCCACATCCGTTGTTTCATTGCGGTCCGTTTTCAGATTGAATATCTGCCATGCAGCATTGCGGTCTTTCTTAACATTGGTTCTTACGCCTTTCCAGTCGCCTATGCGAATTGCAACCTGCCCACCCTTTTCCGGGTATTCAAAAAAAATAAACTCATGTTTAGTTTGCTTTGCAGTATTACCATAAAGTTCCTGCAAAAAAGAAATGCCATCTGTGTTGCTGATTTTTTGACCGGTCAGTTCAGCTAATGTTGCCATCAGATCATATTGAACAGAAACCAGGCCGGATGTTTTGTTTGCCGGTATTTTACCTGGCCAGCGGGCAATAAAAGGCATGCGTATACCGCCTTCATACAGGTCCATCTTTAATCCTCTCAACCCATCTGTACTGTTAAAAAAAACTGCATCGGTTCCGCCATTAAAAGTTGTACCATTATCACTGGAAAACATAATAAGGGTATTTTCGTCCAGCCCGAGATCTTTAATTTTTTTCATAATGATGCCCACCTGGTCATCCAGGTAAGTGATCATGGCTGCATAAGTTGACAAAGGATATTTTGTTGAGGAATAGCCCCGGTTCCCATAGTATGGTTTTTCATCAAATAGGCCAATATATTTTTGTACATATTCATCTGGCGCCTGTAATGCTGCATGTGGGATAGTATAGGGCATGTAGAGAAAAAACGCTTTATCTTTATTTTTATCAATAAAGTGCAATGCCTTTTCCGTCATTTTATCAGCAGCATATTCTTTTCCTTTAAAATATTCAAAGTCTGCATCTGTTGCTTTTGCAGAATCCAGCCGCTTATGTACATTCATAAAAGCGTTATCCAAAGTATCCCAGCGATCGTTTTCCCAGAGGTGAGAAGGGTAATAGTTGTGTGCCTGTTTCTGATCAAGGTAGCCATAGTAATAATCAAATCCATGGTTTAATGGTGAACCAGAACTGTTATTCATACCCAACCCCCATTTACCGGTGAGGGCAGTCGTGTATCCTGCCTGCTTCAGCATTTTTGGGAGCGTGGCAATTCCTTCCGGCAATGGCATTTGTCCTCCTTCTAAGCTGTCTTCAAATCCTCCTAATTCGTAATTGCCACGTATGTATGAATGTCCTCCATGTTTGCCGGTAAGTAACATGGCTCTAGCAGGTGCACATACAGGAGCTCCGGTATAATGCTGTGTAAACCGCATACCTTCTTTCGCCATTTTATCCAGGTGAGGGGTCTTTATTTTTTTTTGTCCATAACAACCAAGTTCTCCATATCCCAGATCATCAGCGTAGATGTAAATGATATTGGGTGATTTTTTCTGTTGAGCAAATAAGTGTGGTGAATAATAAAGGAATATTGCAGTTATCAACAATATCGTCTTAATATTTTTACAGATGGTCATTTTAAATATAACTGGGTTTATTTTTTCTTTTGTACTGTCTGCTTTTCTGAAAAAATAATGCTATTTAAATAATAAAGCAACGTATTTATGTGTATCTGTTTTTTAGTAACTCACAAGGAGATCATATTATTCCGGAAAAATATGATCTCATTTCGACGGATCTTACAGTAGCCCTATGATAAATCAAATATCCTGATAAAATGATTTTCCAAATGACTGCGCATTCCTGTTCTAAAATCTCCGGGGGTTCCGTTTTCAAGAATATCAACCAGGCCTTTATGCGAAACAAAGGTCTTAAGTTCAGCCTGTTTTTTTAACAGGCCGCTATTATGAACATAATCAAAGACCGGTAAAAGGAGTTTCTGAAATTTTTTGAGTGTTTCGTTTCCGGTTATTTCGTAAAGTTTGCCGTGAAACGCAATCTCATGATCAATATTAAATAAATGGTATTGAGCTGCCGGGGGTTCATTACTTACGATTTCCTTCAATTCTGTTATATCATCTTTCGTTATCCGTTTAAAAAGGAAATCGGCCATTCCTATTTCCAGTACCAGCCGCAATTCAAAAATTTCTTTCAGGGTTTCCTGGTCAAGAATATGCGGATTCATACTTTTACCCAATATTCCAAACAGATCGGGACTGGTGATCACTGCCCCTTTCTTTTTCCTGGAATCTATCAAGCCCATCAACCGTAGCCTTAATAACGCTTCCCGGATGACTGTCCGGCTCACACCCAATGTTTCAGCAAGTTCTAACTCTTTGGGAATACTGTCGCCAATCTTCAGTTTTTTTTCCTGTAATAGTTTTACCAACCCATCTTCTACTTTATCAACCAACGACCTGGTATCAATCGATTTCAGGCTTTCATTTATAAGAGTATGTGTCATATTATGTAGTACTTATTCAAAAATATCGAATAGATTATAAATAAGGTCCTATTTCCTATATTAAAAATCAGGCATTTAAGAAAAAGAAAAAAATAATTTGGTAATTAAAGATAATTGTTTTTATCTTTATTATGTCATACATAATAAAAATTAATCGCTATGCTATCCAAATTTAACAGTTTAAAGTGCCTTTTAACTATTGGAGCTTTCTTTCTTTTTTCAGTAGCTCAGGCCCAATCGAAAAAAATTACCGGTAAGGTTTCTTCTGAAGAAGATAATAAACCGCTTTCCGGCGTAAACATTACAATTAAAGGGAAAACAACTGGTACACAAACCGATGCAAACGGTACATATAGTATTGATGCGGCGGCAGGTGAATTTCTTGTTTTTTCTTTTGTGGGTTATGTTTCGCAAACCATTAAGATAGGAACCTCATCAACCTACGATATTTCCTTAACGGTTATTGTCAATAAAATGGATGAAGTTGTTGTTGTTGGTTACGGAACACAATCACGTAGAAATGTAACCAGTGCCATTGGTAAATTAGATACTAAAGTATTGGAAACTGCTCCCCGTGCAAATATTGGTTCCGCATTACAAGGATCTGTTGCCGGTCTTAAAGTAATTAATAATTCAGGAACACCTGGCGCATCTCCATCTATATTATTACGTGGAGGTGCTTCTATTAACAGTCCGGGTGCACCGCTTGTTGTGGTTGACGGTATTGTTCGTTCATTTAATGATATCAGTCCTGATGACATAGCCTCCATCGAACTTTTGAAAGATGCGGCCTCAACCGCTATTTATGGAGCAAGGGCTAACAATGGCGTAATATTAATTACAACCAAGCAAGGCAAGGCAGGCAAAGCCGAGGTTAGCTATAAGTTTACACAAGGCTACAATAAAAACAGGGATGGTTATAACTATATGAATGCAAGAGATTATATTTATTATAACCGTTTAGGAAATCTGAATTCCCAGCGAACCTTAGCCCAGGTAAATTCTGGCAGGGGATACGGCTTATTAACAGATGCCGCCAATCTGGCTTTATTTGATATCAGAACTTATACTGGAAATGAGTCGTTATTAGCTAAGGGCTGGGATACTTTGGGCGATCCTTATGGAGGTACCATTATTTTTAAAGATCATGGCAATGAAGTGCAGGACCTGCTTTTTAGAAACACCAATACACAGGATCATTATGTAAACGTGAATGGTGGTAATGAGCGGGGAAAGTATTTTGCAAGTTTTGATTATTACAAAGAGAACGGTATCATAGTTGGCTCCGATTATAAAAGATATACCGGGAATATAAATGGCTCTTATAAAATAAAACCTAAACTGGAGATTAGTACCGGCGCTACTTTTTCAACCTCTTCTCAATATGGAGTTATAGGAGGGGAAATAAATACACTTTATCGTAACCTGGCTGTTTGGCCAACAATGAATCCCTGGTTGGATTCTGCCAAGACCAATCCGAATCCCGGCAACGGAATTACTGATGGTAATCCATTGTATTGGTTAAATAAGAATATCAGAAATAATGAAATCAACAGGATTACCGGTAATGCTGCTGTTAAGTATGATATCATTAAGGGGCTTTATGTAAAACTATCGGGCAATGTTTATTTATTTGAGAATACCAATGAAGGCTTTACAAAAGCTACGCAAACCTATACACAGTTATATACCAATCCACAGGCTTTTAATACAACAAGGCCAGCCTTTTGGGCATATGATAAAACAGTTCAAAAACAATTCAATGCCATTGTAAATTATTCGAAAACATTATTTAAAAAACATAACGTGGATGCCATGCTGGGTGCAGAATCTTTTGGGCAAAAATCATTAAGCTCACAGGTATCTGGAACGGGTGCACCAACAGATGATATTACAACTGTAAATGCTTCTACCGTTTTTGCATCGGGAAGTAATTTCAGTTCAAAGTCTGAATACCGAATCATTTCACATTTTGGAAGATTGAATTATAACTACGATCAGCGCTATTTGTTGAACCTTGTTTACAGGCAGGATGGCATTTCAAGTCTTGCTGAAAATAACAGGTGGGGATTTTTTCCGGGTATGTCTGCAGGCTGGAATGTGCACAACGAAAAGTTTTTTAAGAACAGCAATATTAATAACTACATATCAACACTTAAACCCAGGTTCAGTTATGGTGTAAATGGTAACGTTGCTGGTGTTGGAAATTATGAAGTGCAGGGAGGATATGGTTCTCAGGGTAATTACAATGGTAATCTGGGTTTCCTGAATACAAACCCGATTAACAGTGATTTAAGATGGGAGAAAAGTAAAACTACCGATATAGGTGTTGATATTGGAATTTTAAGAAACAGGATTACACTGATATTTGATTATTACGACAGAAAAACAAGCGACCTGTTAACAAATCTGGCTTTGCCTGGCTATCTCGGATTTTCATCTGTAAGAACGAACCTTGGTACTTTTCAAAATCAGGGATATGAATTTACGGTTAACGCCAATGTATTGAAATTAAAAAATGGCCTTACAGTTGATGCCAGCGCAAACATATCTTTTGTAAAAAATGAAATTTTAAAATTACCGTTTAACGGTAACGAAAATAACCGCCAGGGAGGATTCCAGGTATTTGACGAAAAACAAGGTAAAGTAATCTGGGTAGGAGGATTACAGGAAGGGCAGACCCTTGGAGCAATATATGGATACAAACAAGTTTCTATCTTTAAAGATGCGGCTGATGTTACTGCAAACGCTGCCAACAGGTGGGATGTTATTGCTCAGATAGGCGGCCCCAACCGTCCCGGTACAAATAAAATTACACCCGGAGATGTAAACTGGATGGATGTTGACAGGAATGATACCATTGATACCAGGGACCAGGTTTATCTTGGCAACATAAACCCAAAATACACAGGAGGTTTTTCTGCAACAGTTGCTTATAAAAACTTCTCATTTTATACCCGTTTCGATTTTGCTGTAGGCCATACTATTTACAATGACCTTGTTGCAAGAACCTTAGGCAACTACCAGGGTACTTTTAATTATATTGACCTGCAAAAACAGGCATGGTCACCAACAAATACAGTAACCGATATACCCAAAGTGTATTATGCCGACCAGGTGGGGGCACCGGCGGGCAAAAAGAATTATACCCGTGGGAATAATGCGGGGCAGGTACTCAACGGAAACAATTCGAGGTTTTACGAAAAGGGCGATTACCTGGCCTGTCGTGAGATCACACTGTCATACGATTTTACAAAAGCTATACTGGCAAAAACAAGAGTGGTTTCAGGTGCAAGGATCTTTCTTAATGCAAACAACCTTTTTTATATAACAAAGTTCAGCGGAAATTCTCCTGAGCCAACAGGAAACGGAATTTTTGGAGGAACATATCCCACACCTAAATCGTATGTATTCGGTGTTCAGGTTACTTTTTAATTTGAAAAAATAAATAATTATGAAAAAGACAATAAATAAGATATTAATCGGGTTTGCAGCAATACTGCTTATCAGCTCCTGCAAAAAGCAATTGGATTTAGCTCCCATCAGCAGTATCAGTGATGCCAACTACTGGCAAACACCCGATCAGTTTGATGCATTTGTTTCGGGCCTCGAAAGCCGCTTCAGAAGCCACAATTCATCGTTCCAGGCATTGGGTGAATTACGGTCAGATATTTTTGGTACAGAACCGGGCAATGCAGGTGCATTTACAGGAGAAGCGACACAAGGATTGGAACGTATGTGGCAGCAATCAATAAACCTGGACAATGCAGGCGTTAGTAATTTTGGAGGTTTCTACAGCAATATTGTTCAAATTAATTTACTGATTGACAAATTAAATACGACTAACGTAGTTACAGCCGCTAATAAAAATTATTATTTAGGAATGGCCTATGGCATGCGTGCTTTTTATTATTTTCAGATTTCACGTTCATGGGGCGATGCTGTGATACAAACAGATCCGGTTACCTCTTTCGATATTTCAAATTTAGCAAAAGCTGCTTCACCTGAAGCAGATGTAATGACCTTGATTAAATCGGATATCGATAATTCAGTTTCCAGCTTTGGTACCAACTATACTTTCAGAAACAATAAAGCGTATTGGAGCAAAGCAGCAACTTTGATGTTAAAGGCTGAAGTGTATTTATGGACAAGCCACAGGGCCGGAGGTACGGGAGATGCAACAATTGCATTAAGTGCCTTAACAGATATTCAGGCCAACGTTGCCGGGCTTACACTTTTACCAAATTATGCCACCGTATTTGCGGCAAATAATAAGGGTAATAATGAAATGATATTGTCTATCCGGTATTTAAATGGCGAGGCAACTATGGGGTTTGTTTCATCCAGCTATCTTCCGCAATCTGGTTTAATCGCAAATTTTTGGGACTCTGTTGGTAACAGGCAATTTAATGTTAACACCGATAACTGGGGCGGACTATTAAGAGCTCCTGTAAAAGTTGAAACATTCAGGAAATTTAATGATCTGGACAGCCGTAAGTGGGCTTCTATTCAACCAGCCTACAATAAAGTTGGGGCAAATTATGTAATCGCCGGATGTTTTACCAATAAATACCAAGGTGAGCAGGTTAGTGGTTCCCGTGTAATTTCAAATGATTTTCCTATTTACCGCTATGCTGATTTATTGCTGATGATTGCGGAAGCAAAAGTTGTTCTAGCGCAAAACCCCGCAACAGAAATTAATCTGGTAAGGGCAAGGGCATACGGCGCAAATTATATTGCAGCGGTACATGGTTTCCCAAACCAGGCTATTGATGCCAATCCTAGAAATGCAATTTTGCAGGAAAGGTTGAATGAATTTCTTTTTGAAGGAAAACGCTGGTACGATTTGAGAAGGATGGGTGATAGTTTTGTATATGCAGTTATTCCGGCAGCACAGTTTTTAAATACAAATGCTGCAGGAAGACTGTTATGGGCAATTGACAGAAATTCATTGACCAATAACAGGGCCCTGGTACAAAATCCCGGATACGCAGCTTTTTAGTTTTATAATATTTAAGATAGTTTTTTCTCATAAGCAAGCAGTCGTTTTACACCGGGGGAGTCTTGCCCCCGGTTTTTTTTAAATTTGTCTTAAAACATTTAATAAAATAAAATGCTTATAAAACATTTACAGGGATTAATTGCAGCTCCCTTTACTCCAATGAACCAGGATGGTTCTTTGAATGTAAACCTCATACCGGCATATTACGAAATGCTGAAGGCAAACAATGTCAATGGTGCTTTTATCTGTGGTTCTACCGGCGAAGGAGTTTCCATGACAAACAAAGAAAAAAAACAGGTGATGGAAGCCTGGGCTGCCTGTTCAAAAAATGATGCAGACTTTACCGTGATGCCTTTATTGGGCGGAACCAGCATTGCTGATTGTAAAGAGCTGGCACTACATGCAAAAGCAATCGGGATGGATGCGGTTTCTTTTACCGCTCCCTTTTATTTTAAACCGGCTGATGTAACCATGCTGGCCAAATCATGTATTGAAATTGCATCTGCTGTGCCCGATATGCCATTCTATTATTATCATATTCCTGTGCTTACCGGTGTGAATTTTTTAATGATAGATTTATTGAAAGCGGTAGATGGCAAAATTCCAAACTTCGCCGGCATAAAATATACGCATGAAGATTTCATGGATTTTCTTTCCTGTACCCAGTATGCCGGTGGGAAATACGATATGCTTTGGGGCCGTGATGAAAACATGTTGCCTGCTTTAGCTGTTGGCGCAAAAGGCGCAGTAGGCAGTACGTTCAATTATGCAGCGCCACTTTATTATAACCTGATTGATGCGTTTAATAATGGCGAATTGCAAAAAGCACAACAATTGCAGGAGCAATCCATTGATATGATCCGCTTGCTTGGAAAATATGGTGGCATTGCAACGGGTAAAGCTTATATGAAATTACTCGGACTGGATTGTGGTGAATTCCGCCTGCCGGTAAAAAATATGACTGCAGAACAATTTATCTTATTCAAAAAAGATACGGAGCAGATTAATTTCGGTAGCTTTTGTTCGTTTAAGCCGGCTTCGGTTAAAGCGTAACAATCAAATGAAGTATTTAACGATTTTCTTACTTGTATTATCTATGTTTTTTAACGCTGACATATCGGCACAGCAAACTATTGCCCCATCTATAAAATGGAAAATAGCTGCCCAACTTCCTCCTGAAAACGGAAAGGATATTTCCATTGGAGTAGCAGGCCCGGTAACTGGTGTTCATAATGAAGTACTGATTGTTGCAGGCGGTGCTAATTTCCCCGATGGATTGCCCTGGAATGGTGGAAAGAAAAAATACCAGGATGAAATTTTTGTGCTGCAGCAAAAAAGAAAAGGTAAGTTTCAATGGCTTGATACAAAAGCTTTCAAACTGCCGGTTGCAACAGCGTATGGCGCAAATGTAAATACAGAACAAGGGATTGCATACCTGGGCGGCGAAAATGAAAACGGGATTTCTAAAGCATCTTTTTTATTGCAATGGAATACGGAATCAGAAAAAGTTGAAATTAAAAACTTACCCGATTTGCCTATTCCGCTTACCAATGCTTCGGCCGCTGTAAATAAAAATATTATTTATATCGCCGGAGGAGAAACTGTAAATGCAGTGTCACAAAAATTTTATTCGCTTGATCTTAATAATACTGCAGCGGGATGGAAACAGTTGCCAGACCTGCCTTACGCCGTGTCAAATGCGGTAATGGTTGTTCAATCAAACGGGGAAACGGATAAAATTTACCTGCTTGGCGGAAGAAAAAAGAATATAAATACTGTCAGCAGTTTTTACAATTCAGTATATGCATTTGATATAGATACTAAAACCTGGGAAGAAAAAAAATCAATTCCTTCACCTAAGGCTGCAGGCACCGGCATTGCGGTTGGCAAAAATTATATTTTATTATTTGGGGGAGATGATGGAACAACATTTAATAAAACCGAATCATTAATAATGGCCATCAGTAATGAAAAGGATGAAATAAAAAAACAGGAATTGGTTGAGCAGAAAAATAAATTACAAATGGCTCATCCGGGGTTTAAGCCTGACGTGATGCTGTATAATACCGTAACAGATGAGTGGCAGAAATTGGCTGACATTCCTTTTGCTGTACCTGCCACCACTACTGCAGTGTTTTGGGATAACTGTGTTTTCATTCCCAGTGGAGAAATAAAAGCTGGTGTAAGAACAGCTCAGGTTTTGGTTGGTAAACTAAAAAAAAGTTTAAATGATTAATTCAAAAAAATATCCCTGGATTGTTGTTGCCTTATTGTGGGTAGTAGCCTTGCTGAATTATATGGACAGGCAGATGCTCTCCACCATGAAGCCGACCATGCAGATTGATATTCATGAATTACAATCGGCTACCAACTTTGGTTATCTGATGGCTATCTTTTTATGGATCTATGGTTTTATGAGCCCTGTTGCCGGCATTATTGCCGACAGGCTAAACAGGAAATGGTTAATCGTTGGCAGTTTATTTGTCTGGAGCGCCGTTACGTTTGCCATGGGATATGCAACAACTTTTGATCAGTTGTATTGGCTAAGGGCAGTTATGGGAGTAAGTGAAGCATTGTATATTCCTGCCGGGTTAGCATTGATTGCAGATTACCATACTGACAAAACCCGTTCGCTTGCCATCGGTATTCACATGACCGGTTTGTACATGGGCCAGGCAATCGGTGGTTTTGGCGCAACCATTGCCGCAACATTCTCCTGGCAACAAACTTTTCATTCTTTTGGAATAATCGGTATAGTGTATTCAGCAGTTTTAATTTTCTTTTTAAGAGAAAAAAGAAATACCGTTGAACAGGAATTGGGTCAACCTCTAATTAAAAAACCGCCGCTATTAAAAGGTCTTGCTGTTTTATTTACCAATATTTCGTTTTGGGTCATCCTGTTTTACTTTGCCATACCAAGCTTGCCCGGCTGGGGTGTTAAAAACTGGCTGCCTACTTTGTTTGCCGAAAATCTGCATATAGATATGTCGAAAGCAGGGCCCATGTCAACCATCACCATTGCAGCATCTTCATTCCTTGGTGTGATATTCGGTGGAATACTTTCTGATAAATGGGTGCAGAAAAATTTACGGGGAAGAATTTATACAAGTGCCATTGGTTTGGCTTTAACCATTCCTGCTTTATTGTTAATTGGTTTCGGCCATTCTATTTTTCATGTGGTAGGCGCTGCTTTTTGTTTTGGTTTTGGCTACGGAATGTTTGATGCCAACAATATGCCCATCCTTTGCCAGTTTGTTTCATCCAAATACAGGGCAACCGCTTATGGCTTGATGAATATGGTGGGTGTGTTTGCTGGTGCTTTCATTACCGATTTGCTGGGCAAGTCGACCGATGCAGGAAACCTTGGAAAAAGTTTTGCCATGATGGGTGGAGTGGTGGTGGTTGCGTTGATTATACAACTGACTATTCTCCGGCCAAAGGCAAATGATTTTGATAATGCTTAAAAATTATTTTATGAAATTATTCCGATCTGTATTTTTCAGTGCTGTTTTTTTTATTTCAATGAGCAGCTTTGAATGTTCAAAAAAATCTGATGCAATAGTTCCGGGAGAAATTCAGGCAGTTGCCTATTCAGCATCCATTCCTGTATTAAAAGGGCTAACAGCCAATCCTGTATTGCGTATTGCTTTGTCGGTTCCTGCAGGAAATGCAGAACAACAGTACCGAAAACTTCAATGTACCTTAAATGCCGGCGCCATTAAAAACATTGAAAAGATTGATGTATATCTTACCGGTGCCGAGCCATTCTCAACAACAAATAAAATCGCAAGTATCAATCCTCCTGCTCCGGCATTCGATATTCCTGTTGCAATAAATCAACAATCGGGTATTCAGTTTATCTGGTTCAGCATCGTTTTAAAAAACGATGCAGATATAAATAGCATGGTTGAATTGCATTGCAAAAAAATTATAGATGCGAATGGTAAAGGACTTGTAGTGAAGGAAAGTAAATCGAGTTTTAATAAACGGATTGGTTTTGCAATAAGAAAAGCCGGTGACGAGAATGTAAATACCTATCGCATTCCGGGTATTGCAACAACCGACAAGGGGACCTTAATCTCTGTTTATGATATCCGTTACAATAATTCAAAAGACCTTCCGGAAAATATTGATGTAGGTATGAGCCGCAGTGTAGATGGCGGACAGACATGGGAAACGATGAAAGTGATTATGGACATGGGTGCACCTCATGCAAATAATGGCATTGGTGATCCTTCAATTTTATTTGATCCGGTAACAAAAAAAATATGGGTGGCTGCATTGTGGAGTAAAGGCAACCGCTCTATTGCCGGTTCTTTACCGGGTTTATCGCCTGATACCACAGGACAGTTTGTTTTAGTCAGCAGTGCTGATGATGGTCTTACCTGGTCTGCACCCTTGTCAATTACGCCGCAGGTAAAAAATCCGATATGGCATTTATTTTTTAATGGTCCCGGCAGTGGCATTGCCATGCAGGATGGCAAACTTGTTTTTGCTGCACAATACTGGGATGAAAAGAAGATGCCTTACTCAACAATTATTTACAGCGATGATCATGGCAGTTCCTGGAAAGGAAAACTTGCAGGGCCAAAATCAAATACTACAGAAAGCCAGGTAGTGGAAACAACTCCCGGTACATTGATGCTGAACATGCGGGACAACCGTGGCGCATTCAGGAGTGTGGCCACTACAAATAATATGGGAGCCACCTGGACAGAGCATCCTTCTTCTTACAATGCATTGCCCGATCCGGTTTGCATGGGCAGCATTATAAAAGCAACAATGAAAGTAAAGGGAGTTATGAAAGATGTTTTGTTTTTCAGCAATCCAAATACTTCATCGGGCAGATATAATATTACCATCAAAGCAAGCCTTGATCTGGGCGAAACATGGTTGCCTGCAAACCTGTTGCTGATTGATGAGCGGCCATGCTATGGCTATTCTTCATTGACAAAAGTTGACGACAATACAATCGGTATTTTATATGAGGGTTCTAAAGACCTGTATTATGTGAATTTGCCGGTTAGCGAAATAATAAAATAATATTAATTAAAGAAAAACCCTCAACTCTTCTCCAACGAGAGGGGTTGCGGTATGTTTTAAAAGATGAGTTATTCAAAAGAAGATTTAATTGAGCTGCAAAATTTTTACGGCAACCAGTTATTGAATGATACGGTTCCTTTTTGGTTTCCCCGTTCTTATGATAAAGAGCATGGCGGTTTTTTGTTGATGAGAGATGCCGACGGAACTTTGATTGATGATGATAAAGCTGCCTGGATTCAAGGCCGGGCAACCTGGCTGCTTGCTACCTTATATAATACTGTAGAAAAAAAACAGGAATGGCTCGATGGCGCTAAACTGGGCTATGATTTTTTAAACAAACATTGTTTTGATGCAGATGGCCAGATGTTTTTTCATGTGATGAAAGATGGAAGGCCCATCCGCAAAAGAAGATATTTTTTCTCTGAAACTTTTTATGTGATTGCTGCGGCGGCTTATGCCAAAGCCAGCGGCGATAAGGAAGCAGCAACCAAAGCCCGGTTTGTTTTTGGTAAATGCATTGAGTAT